>Ga0315900_10000010_pt1 | contig 319615 bp, 233 predicted proteins | sample LakEriMetagenome_FD_203521 | JGI IMG/M metagenome (GOLD analysis project Ga0315900, IMG submission 203521) | Freshwater fungal communities from buoy surface, Lake Erie, Ohio, United States - Buoy 12 MA114 | ecosystem: Environmental > Aquatic > Freshwater > Lake > Lake biofilm | place: USA...
CAAGAAGCCCATGTTCGGTTCGATCAGTCCATAGGAACCTACTAACTGGAGAGCCGTATGCGGGAAAACCGCCCGTACGGTTCGGAGGGAGGGGAGTCCGGCTCAACCGGACTTCCCTACCCCTATCAATGCCTACGGCTTGATGAGCTCTTCGATCTTCTTGCGGAGCAATTGCTCGGTCTCGTCGCTTGCGCCGACGAGCACCTCGACGATCCCTCCATCGCGGTCGATAAGCACCGTCTGCGGGATCGCTGCTACGTTGTACTGCCTGCCCACACTCCCATCACTATCGAGTACCACCGTGGGTATCGACTTGAGGCGCTCCAAGAACGGACGTACCCTCGCCTCAGGCTCCTCGCAGTTCACTAGCACAAGCTCCACTCCCGAATCCTTGTACTCCTTGGAGACCTCGATGAGCGTCGGAATGCTGCGAATGCAAGGCCCACACCAAGTCGCCCAAAAATCCAAAATGATGATCTTCCCGCGATTCTCCTTGAGCTTGTACGGCGTCCCATCCAACTTCATCAAATCAAACTCAGGCGCTCCCTGACCGATCATCCGCATCTGAGGCGTATCGTTGGGCCGATCGTTCGGGCCATCGGGCTCCGATACAAACTTCGGATCCGGTGCATGCTGCAACTTCCACTTGCCAAACCGATTCTGCGATGCATCCATCGCTATCGCTGCTCCCAACGATATCCGCACAACACTGCTCCACGGTAGCGAACATTCGCCAAGCTGTGGGTGGATCCCCTTGAGCGACTGGGCATCGACCGAAACAGGCTGGATCGATACCCTTGCCCCTTGCTCCAAATTGATCTGATAGACATCCGATTGGGCCGCGGCTTGCGTCTCTTCTGTCGTCTCTTTGCTGGTCTCACCGGTTTCTCCTGACTCGCTGCTGTCGCTCTGCTGGCCGGTTTCACTGAGCTTGGGCGCCGGATCCAATGCAATCAACTCGGCGATGTTCTTTACAAGCACCGTTCGCTCCTCACCACGAACGTCCATCACCAACTGGTCGCGATCGAATAAAATCAACTTGCCCCGCAATAAATCCCCATCCCGAGACACGACCAAATGCGTCGGCGGATTGCTTCGCTGCACCCTAGGCAATGTCAATAAACGCAATCGGGTCGCTCGATCAATCTTCTCTATCCCACGATAATCGACGAACCGTAGCCCCCGCACAAGCGACTGGGATATCGATTGCTTGGGAAACAACGATGATTCGAAATAGAAATCCTGCGAATCCCCACGTCGTATCACCGCCGGAAAACAATCGCCAGAAAACAAGAACAAACTCGGATCCTCTGGCTTAAGCGGCCGTCCAAAATCGTTCTCGACAGGCAACCCATCGGCTCGTACCACCGCCACCGGTGGATCGTTGGCGCGTGTCCGACGTGGACTCGATCCTGCCGTCTGGGGCAATATCGGTTCAATCGCCCCATCGGACTTCGGATTCAATGGCACACTGCTCGTGGCATGCTTGGCCTGCCATCCAAATGTCCTCGACTCAGGCGTTTGCTCGACCACACTCGATATTCGCCCTGTCGATACCGCATCGTCGGTAATCAATCGCTGAACGACGGACTTCTCGGCCGGTGCGCCGTTGGCCGACTGGGACTCCTCAAGGCTCGCAACGGGTCGCTTGGAAATCCTCTTGATTTGTGTCAAAGGGATTTGCAGCTTCTTGCCTGTCAGATCGATCTCAACGCCACTAAAGGATTCATCCATCCGGCTCTCTAAACGATTGGTCGCATACCGCAGCCCGTTGCCCAGTTCGACGCTCGTCACATTGCTCGGAGGTAATTCCGCAACAGGGAACTCGATGCGCTCGATCTCACTAAAATCGAGCGACAATGGTGTCTTCTCGATCCCTTGCACCTTCACCGCCGAAGCTGCATTCTCCTGGCCACCAACGATGCTTCCAAAAAACGTCCCTCTGGCCTTGGTCATCCATTCGGTTTGCCTTAGTCCAACTTGATTCGTATCGGCCTGTGCAACCTCCGAGGGCAACGAAAAGGCATTGCGGCTGATCCGCAGATCCCTCAGGGTCAACACCCCCAAGGCCGTGTTGGTAAAGCTGATCTTGGTGCGTCCAACAAAACGCTCCTTGATGTTCCCCTTAAGCCGCCCGAGCACCTGATTGTCTCGCATCAATACATAAACCCCTTTGTTCGCATCGCAAAGGAGCCTGAGCTTGATCGATTGATCCTCTTCGTAAGGCAACTGAATCGTCGTCACATCGGCATCGGCAGAATTTTCCAAGAGCAACGTGACGTTGAGTATCTTCTTGTTCTGAAGCTTGCGAACTTGCAATTCCATCCTACGGGGTTCACCCAACGTCAGCCACCAATTCGGGGAACCTTGATCCCAAGCCACATCCAAATCGATGGTAGCAAGTTCCGGCAACTGAGCCCACTGGGTGATGGTCGTGCCACTGGTATCGGTCGAAATCTCCCCGGCCTTGAGATACCACTTGGTCGCCCGACCGTTGCGAGTCGCAGGCAATACTTGCTCCCAATCCTGAGCACTGAGCACTTGGACCGCTTCGGAACCTCCTGGTATGAGCCGCAGCAGATACCGAAGATCCTTCGTCGGAATCGACACCTTACCAATCTGCTGGACATCGAGCTCGATGCGATCGGGCTCGATGGAAACCAACTGGCCGCTAATGATCTCCCCTGTGGTGAGCTCGGCGCAAAAAGGATGCTCGCCAAGGGAGTTCGCAGGTTCGGTTTTTTCGCTGGACTCTTGCATTTGAACAAGCTGCACGGAGTCCCACGGGAATGCGATCGGTTTTAAAAAACTCGGGCAGTTCCAACTGAGCTCCTGCGGTGTCTTGCTCCCAACCATGCTGCCTCGGTAAGTATCCCCACCTTGGAGCCTAAGCACACTTGTCGTAGGCCTCGGAGAGTCTTGGGCCTCGATGCAAAACGACAGGCTCAAGAACCAAGCGATTGCGATCAAACCAAGTCGAGCCGAAGAAAAAATCCAACTGCGGAGTGTCATTGCCATCGGTCGCTTAGCGTTCATAAATCGGTAGGAATCGGAAATTCAGTGCAAGGGCTAGCAGTGACATGCTCGTTGCCACCGGGGCACCATAGTTCCCGTCGAAATGCCCATCAGACTTTTGTTTTTCCTTGAGCTCGCGAATCAGGTTCTTGTTCCACTTTTCCCAAGCGACGATGTCGGACTGAAAGAGTGCTTGGGCTTTGTAATAAGCCGTGTATTCTCCATAGTGATCGCTGGTCTCGTTCGAGTCGGTCCCCTTGAGGAATGTCGAAGTGGCTTTGAACTCCTTGAGATCCTTGCGCCCCGAGACGCTGTAGACCAAGGTTGCGATCGAAACGCGAGCCGGAGAGTTATCGAACCCTCCAAGTCCCCCGGCATAAGCGACCTGACCACTCGATGAGGTCATCGAGGTGAAGTATTCGATCGCCCGATCGATCGCCTTATCGGGAACCTCGATGCCGGCATTGCGAGCCGCCAAGAGCCCGACCATCACCGATCCAGAGACCGAGGTGTCTGCGTCGGTCGCATCGGGCGAGTATCGCCAAGCTCCAACGGAATTTTTGCTTTGGCTGGTAATGGCTGTGCGAACGGCAAGTTCGAGCGCCTTGCCAATCGACCGATGTTTGTTCTCGTTGCGAGTAACTCCCTCCCACAATCGGCGTTCGTCGACTGCTCCGTACGCTTCGGCAAGTGCCAGCATCGCAAAGCCGTGATGGTACATGCTCGATCCGATATAACCCGTTGTCGGATTCTGATCCTCGATGATCGATCGAACCCCTTTTTTGATCGAATCGGAGTAGGCCCCAAAATTCGGATCATCGCCGTAGGCCAGGAATGCCATGGTGGCAAGTCCGGTCACTCCCGGTCCGCTCTCTCCACCCTTGAATCGTCCGTTGTCGTTTTGATTGTTTTGCAACCAAGCCAATCCTCGCTCATACATCTCTCGAACATCGCGAGGGACCGCTTGCCCTTGAAACATGTTCTCTCGAAGCGGGTTTTGAGCAAGAGCCGATGGGGACCAGCAGAGGCTCAGCACCATAAGCCCCGAGGTAAAGCAATAAGAAATTCGTTTAAAGATCATCGCCAAATTCACGGATCACGAGTTGCAGATCATCGGAGTGTTCAAGCGGTTTCTTCAGCTCCTGGATTTGCTCTGGGGTGAAGATATCTCGCTTTTCTTTATCAGGAAATTGTTGCAAGGTTAGCCAAGCTTGATCGAACGTCTTCCAAGCTTCGGTATTTGAAAGCGTGTAGGGCTCGAGCTTCTCTCGCTGTTTGGATGTCAGCCCCAATCGGCGCGAGACTCGCAAGAGGACTTCAAGCCGCACGACCTGCTGACGGTACTCGGCTCGCTTGCGGTTGTCCTTTTCTAAATCCTCTTTGTTCTGATCGCTGAGGTTGCTGTAGAGGACTTTTTGCCAAAGAGGCATTGTCTTGCGACTTGCATTGGCTTGGTTCTGTTGTCGGAACCGTTCGGTTAGCTTGAAGACTTTGTTGTAGAACTCTGAATACTCTTCCTGAGTCGGATTGCGAGGGCCTTGGGTCGCCAGTGCCAAGACCTCGGTCTTGAATCGTTGGATTTCCAATTCCGCGGTCTCTTGGACTTTCTCGCGAATCTTCTCATCGACTGTGCAGATCAGCTCGATACGGTTGATGGTCGAACGGACGCGTCGTCGTTGCTGTTGTTCGAAGGTCGCTTCGGAGCCACCGAGTTGGCTGTAGATGACATCGGTCCAACGATCTGGATCCATGGCAAAGTTCACCATGGCATTCTTCTTGGGTGCCTCGACCTCTTCTTCGGGTTCAGGTCGATTCCTGTCAAAGGCCCTTGGGATCTTTTCGATGACCTTATCGGAGACTTTTTCGGATTTGGGTTTGGCTGCCTGATTGGTATCGTCTTTGACTGCCGCTGGAGCAGCGGCTGCCGGCACGACAACGATCTGAACGTCGACCTGAACGTCGCCAACTTTACCCGCCGCAGCTTTCCCTGCTGCCGCTTGCACATTGGCCGGTTGCTCGATGACTATTCCTTTTACATCCTGGGCTTTTAGGCTCATGGACAAGATAGCCAGCACGCAGAGTGCCCTTGCACAGCGATTGAGGGCTCGGAACATGGCTAGGGCTTGCTGTCGCATCGCCATTGCTTGAGCCCTGCGAACTTTCGTCGTTAGCGATTTGTCGAAGCGTGGAGTAGTTATCACGGTTCGCGCTTTCCTGGTGCGTCTGCTTGGGGCTGTGGTTGTAGCGGAATCGATTCATCGCTCGAGACCCCCGCGATGGTGAAACGATCTGCAAGGGGTCTTGAGGGCAGGTCGATCGAACCGCCCGAGGTGTAGTACTCTTGGCGAATGCCCGAGGTATCTGCTCCAGCGGTCCGCTGGGCTTCGCTCAGTGCGGTGCTGATCCAAGCGAACTTGGTCTCAGGAGTGGTTCCGTTTCGGTACATGATCCACCAAGCTTCCTTCCAACGTTCGTGCAGAAGGGTTTCGACTTCCTTCATCTGCTTGGAGCTTAACCCGAACTTACGCTCTGCATCGGAGACCATCTTGCCGATGACGATGCGACGACGGAGTTCATTTCGGCTATCGAGTTCATAGTTCCATGCACTGCGTTGATCTTCTGTGATCGACTCGACTTCGCGGAGCCATGTCTTGACTGCCGATTCGACTCGAAACTCAAAGTCGACGCCTCCGCGCTGGTTGGCTTCGGAGTAACTTCGAAAGACCGAAGCGAACTTGGTTCTCCATTCGGTCTCGATGAGATTGACGAGGTCTTTGGCCTGTTTCTCATTGAGCTTGCAGAGGTTTTGGATGCCATTGAGCTCTTGCTGGATCAGACCCCGAACCCATTTGCGAGCCGTATGATCGCGATCGTTGACCGGAGCGTTGCCGGCAACGACACCCAAGCGAGCCTGCAGTTTGACCATAGGGATCACGTTCTGGGCGCAGAGCCAACTGGGGATCCCCAGCGAGGTGACGGCACAAAAACAAAACCGAACCAAGGCTCGAGCAATCATGGTCGCTTGTCGATCCTTTCGAAGTACTGATCAAGACCGTAGCGGAACTCTTCGGGAAGCAGCGAGGTGCTCGTACCGGTGGCTTGTTCGACTCCGTGATCTTGACGGATTTCTTTTTCGTTCACACCTGGGCCGACCATCGCGATGGCCGCATCGGTAGTGTCACCCGATCCACCTCCACCTGGGTTGGCGCCACCGCCGCCCCCTTTGCTCTTGGGATTGATCCGTTTGCTCGAGAGCAACAGCTCGATCGCTTCGGTCTCAGCAGCCACAGCCGCCTTGCCGGTATCGGGTCGTTTGAGGGTCGACCAAGCGTCGTTCATGGCCAGTTCGACCATTTGCATCAGTTCGATCTCTTTGGCGAACTCTTTGCTTCCATCGGGCAACTCTTCGATCTTTTCACCGACGACAACGATGCGATCTCGCAGTTGCTTTTGAGTGTCGACGAGTTCTTTGACGGAGGTTTGGTATTGGTCAGCAGGCGCGGCTGCTTTGGCTTGCTCGGTCACCCGAGTGCGATCGCGCAGATTCATCTCTCCTTCAAGGATCTGCATGACCTCGAGGACGATCGATGGAGGGAGCGATCCTTTGGACTTGCCCCCTGGGCACTGTCCCTTGGACGCTGGATCGACCAGATCCTCGGCCCAACGATCGAATGCATCGGACCAGTACTCGGCCTCTGCGATGGTCACACCTTGTTGCTCGACAACCTCTGAAGTGATTTTTCTCAAGCCCGCCAGTGGATCCTCTTTTCGGATGTCATCGAGCACATCTCGGAACTTGACCATCGGTCGGCGTTCGTGGAAGGCTTCTAGGTCATCGATGATTTGGCCGACGTTGTTGAGTGCAACATTCTCACGCGAGGAGAGTTGTTCGAGGGCTTCGCGATCTTCGCTCTTGAGCCGTTTGGCACGTAGGCCAAAGGCTGTTGGAACCGAGCTGCCGACCGCATCGGCCACCGAGATTTGTTCTCTTGAGGCCGCTTTGAATCGTTTCACAAGGGTGCTTCCTTCGAGGTTCGCCATGACCTTGTTGAGTTCATCGGAGACCTTATCGAATTCTTCGAGCAGAGCCAATTGCTGCTCGACGGCTTGCTCGATGGCTTCGGGGCTCTCGGGCTCTTCTTTCTTGTCGTCTTTGTTGGGTTTAGCACCAGCCAAGGTCGTTTGTGGTAGTCCGAGTCGTCCGGCGCTTGGTTTCTTTTTCTTTTCGTCTTCGGACTCCTCTTGGTTTTGGCTCGGGGGTTGTTGCGAAGATTCGGCGTCGACAACCGTTGGAGCTTTGATGAGATTGTCCTTTTGTGGATCTTGCTCGGACTTCGAATCACCACCGCCGGATTGCTCATTGCGATTCACACCGGCAACCTTCGGAGGATCCTTGGGTTGATTCTGGCTGCTTGCCGCTTGGTTGTTTTTCGAAGCAGCCTTGAGCAGATTGGCGACCGAGGGCATGCGTGAAGCGGAGATGTCTTTGAGGATCTTTTGCATCTCGGCCCATTTTTCGAGGTGCCCGACTCCGATCTCGTTATTGCGAGAGGCTTGTCGCAAGAGATCTTCGCCGCGAGTGGTCAGATTCCCGAGTCGCCTTGCGTTGGCTTGTTCGGCGGCAGCTTGCTGCTCGATTTGTTTGACGACATCGGGGGACTCGAGTTCTTTCTCGGTCAGTGCTCGCAGCTTTTTGTTGGTTTCGAGAAGTTGCAATTCACGATCTCGAACTTCGAGAGCTTCGCGCTGCCAGCGATTGAATTGCTGGAGCACCCAAAGAGCGTGATCCGAGGGACTCAGGATCATCAGCAATACGGGATTCGAATAGACTCGGTTACGGCCCGGCAAGTAATCTTCGACAAAGAGTCTCAGTTCGAGTGCCTGAGGTTCGATCCCCAGTGAGGTCGCTTGGAAGACTGCATCGGCATCGAGACGTTCGGCAGTTGCACCTCCGGCGATCAGGACGCGTTCACCTTGGGTCTTCTTGGCAGCCACTGCGCCTTCGGCAGTTTTCCATTCAAAGCCGACTTGCTTGACTCCAAAGTCATCCGAAGCATGGACTTGGAATTGGATTTGTTCGGAGTCCAAGAGCACCTTTGCACGGGGCATGCCTTCGGTGTAGATCGTAGGCTCTTCGTCGGCTCGCACTAGGATGTTCAGAGGAAAGGGGCTCTTGGCTTTGAGTCCAAATCGATCGACCCACTGTACCTCGTGCGATGCGGTTGCCGATTCTTTGAGTGCATCGGAACTGAAGCTATCTTGGGCGACTTGGATCGCTTGGCTATCGAGCGTAACACTTGAGAGTTCTCGGGATGCTTTGCCAGTGATCGAATAGGTTGTACCTTCGACGATCGTCATCGCACCGCTGCGGATGTCTTTGGTGAGCGTGTCGGGCCGTTGGAGGTATTCAGGGAGTTTGAGATTGGCACTTGCGGCGAGCAGCTCGGGGCGAGTCGTTGGGATCACTTCGATTGTTGGAGTCGCATCGCCGATCCGGAGGGTCAGCTTGGTCGGCTGGATCATCGGAGGCAGATCAAACTCATAGGCATCGGACTGACGAGGAGTCTCGATCTTGGGTTGGCCAGGGAGCCACAGGTTGGCTTGCGATGGTTTCCAAGGGGACTGATCGCTGAGTGGAATTTTCAAGGAGATTGACTCACCGTGGGGAACGATCCACTGAGTCGGCAGCTCGCCGAGTTGTGCAAAGGTGTAACGAGGGATGCTGCTCCAAGGTGCAGCAAAGCGGGCAAACGAGTTTGCTGATGCTTGGGGATACATCAGTCCTAGTCCGAGTGCAATCGCACCGGCGATGGCTGCAAAGGACCACCATCGTCTGTGACCAGACTCAGGTGCTGCTTCGGTCAGATCGCGAGTCGATGCGACCTGGGCGACTTGATCGAGCGCCGCGCGGCACAAAGCCGGCGAACGTTTTTGTTCTTGAGGATCCGAGGCAAGCTCGATGGCGCTCAAAAGAGAATCCCCGAGCGATGGAAGCTTGTCAGTCATCAATCGAGCCAGCGAAGCATGGGAGCGGTAACGCAAGATCCAGCGCTCGACCCAAATCGGGATTGTCGCGACGCTGGCAAAGGCGACCAACCAAGCAAGCCATCGGCCCCAAGTCGGCAGGTCGATCATTCGATCGATGATGAAAACCGCGAGGTAGCCGGCAAGCACCCCAAGGCAAGCGATGCCCAAGCTCTCCATGACCTTCGTGCGACGAAGATGCACTCTGAAACCTTGTAGCTGCCTGTCCAAAGACTCTGGCAACTGGATCGCTTGTCGTTGATTTTCACTCATCCTGAGGGCTCCATGCTATTGGGAAACTTCGGTGGAGTCGATTGCTTGCCAAGTAGATCCCGCAAGGGACCTAAACTGAGCATCGTAGAGTATAGCCGTTGCGGTTCCGTTTTTCCCGAAATATTCCGCCATTTGCGGGCTCTTGGCTCGATTTCACGACCCTTTTTTCGATCTTGCGAGGGATTTTTGCCGTCGGCCTGCAAGCCCCATGAAATCTGCCCTAGGTGCGGTGGTTGAAGTGCGGCAGTTGAAAATCACACAACAAAAACAGAATCTAAACCGAACATTGCTAGCCTTGGGAACCAACTCGTTACAATCTTGGGTTTTTCAAGACCGTTATTTGAGTCGACGTATCCCTCGAAAGAACTTTGTCAAACTTTATGAGAGCCACTTACCAAGCCCTACTGAGAAAGTCCTTCGCCTGCCTTGCCATGGCGATCCCTCCGATGCTTGCTACCAGTACGCATGGCCCAAGTGCGCAAGCCCAAGAGAACCCACTTGCGAAACTTCCTGGGATCAACGCCTCAGGCAACGTCCTGTTGCCCAACGGATGGACCATCAACGCGCAGGGCAAGCAGACGAGCCTCGGTGACTTTCCGGTCCACATGCTGGCCAGCCCTACGAGCAACGAACTTGCGATCCTCCACAGCGGATACGGTGAACACGAGATCATCACGATCGAGCCAAAGACACTCAACAAGATCACCCGCACGCCGATCCCACAGTCCTTCTACGGATTGGATTTCAGTACCGATGGCAAACATATTTTGGCTTCGGGTGGCGAAGACGAACGGGTTTATATCTATCCTTACAACCAAGGCTTCCTCGGCCCACCGAAGATCCTCACTTTGGCGACCAAGACCGACAAGTTCGTCGTTTCGGGAGTCTTGCTGTCGCACGATAGCCAAACGCTCTATGCTTGCGGACTGCTTGGGAATACTCTCAAGCGGATTCAAAAGCCGCTTGCGATTCAATCGACTACCGAGGTGGGCAAGACCGAGGTGACCAAGGCCGACTTAGTGCCCACTGAAATTCTCGCTCTACCGGAACAAAGTTATCCGTATGGACTTTTGGAGGATCCGAAGAACAAGAAGCTCTACGTGAGCCTTTGGGGTCGGGCTGAGATTGCGGTCATCGATTTGGTGAACTGGAAAGTCGAAGCGACATGGAAGACCAAGTCCCACCCGACGGAGATGCTGCTGCTTGAATCCTCGAATCGTCTTGCGGTGGCTTGTTCGGACGAAAACTCGATTGTGATCTTTGATCGATCCAGTGGCGAGCTCCAAGAAGTTCTGGCGACGGCGCTTTATCCTGCAGCCAAGAATGGCAGTACGCCTTCGGCGATCGCTCTGTCGCCCGATGAGCGAGTGCTCGTTGCGGTCAACTCATGCAATAACAACATCGCACTATTCGATCTTTCGGAGCCCAAGAAGTCCCGCTCTCTGGGATTCATCCCTGTGGGTTGGTATCCGACGAACGTCAAGTTTTCCAAAAATGGCGATCAGATTTTCGTGACCAATGGGAAGGGGATGTCGAGCAAGGACAATCGCTATGGTCCTAACCCGGTCAAAGCGACTCCGAAGAACGTGACCGAGTACATCGGTGGGCTTTTTCAGGGAACACTCAGTGCGATACCGACGCCGACTCCCGATGAACTTGCAACGATGACCCGGCTCGCTTTCCAGTCGGCTCCACTGCAAGCCGATTCGAAAGTCGATAATGCGGGTCGCAGCCAAGACAATCCGATCCCAGCTCAGGTAGGAGATCCGAGTCCCATCAAGCATTGCTTCTACATCATCAAAGAGAACCGCACCTACGATCAGCTCTTTGGGGATATCGCCAAAGGCAACGGAGATCCGTCATTGTGCATCTTTGGTCAGCAAGTCACACCCAACCAACATGCGCTGGCCAATCAGTTCGTGCTACTCGATAACTTCTATGTCGATGGCGAAGTCAGTGCCGATGGACACGAGTGGACCATGGCCGCTTATGCCAACGACTTTGTTGAAAAGACATGGCCGCTAACCTACGGCAAGAGTCGAGGCAAGCTGACCTATCCCGCTGAGGGATCCACCAAGATCGGCCAGCCATCGAGCGGCTATTTGTGGGGCAAATGCGCCGAAGCGGGCAAGTCCTACTTCAGCTTTGGCGAGTTCATTGCCAATGGATCAAAGCCTGGCGAACCTTCGCGTGCCAAGATACCGGTGCTCGAAGGTCACTTTGATCCCAACTACCGCTCGTACGACTTGGACTACAGCGATTTGGATCGAGCCGAGTCCTTTATCAAGCGACTCAAGCAGTTCGAGGCCGAAGACAACTTGCCTAATTTCATTACCATGCACTTGCCCAACGACCACACGGCAGGGACTCGGGTTGGCAAGCTGACTCCGACGGCCATGGTCGCTCAAAACGATGCAGCCCTTGGCAAGGTGATCGAGGCGATCACCAAGAGCAAGTTTTGGCCCCAGTGCGCGATCTTTGTGATCCAAGACGATGTTCAGAATGGAAGCGATCACGTCGATGCACACCGTTCGGTGGCATTGGCGATCAGTCCATACGTTCGCCGTGGCACCGTCGACTCGACGATGTATTCGACCTCGAGCATGCTCCGAACCATGGAGTTGATCCTAGGTGTCGAGCCGATGACTCAGTTCGATGCGGCAGCCCGACCGATGTACAACGCTTTCGGAGCAACTCCTGACACGCGAGCTTTCGAGGCACTTGCTCCTCTGATCGATATCAATGCGACCAACCAAGCCTTGGCCTGGGGTTCGAGGATCTCGGAAGAGATGGACTTTTCGATTCCTGATGCGGCTGATGATCTGATCCTCAACGACATCGTTTGGAGAAGTGTCAAAGGAGCAGACAGTCCGATGCCTCCTCCGATCCGCGCTGCGTTTGTCTTCGCAAAGGCCCACGATGACGATGACGATGAAGACGAGGATGACGATGACGACGATGATGAGGACGAAGAAGAGATGAAGCGCAAGACCAAGGGCCGTTAGTTGCCAGGGCTAGGGGCAGCCCCACCTAAGATATTTTTAAGGGCGTCTCTGAGGGGGCGTCTGGGTGTCTCAGGTTTATCCGAGGGTGCGTTCTTTTGATCGATCGGTTGGATACGTCCAGGGTCGGATTCCTCCTCCGATCGGGCTTTGCGCTGGAGTCTTCGTTGCCTGAGTTCTTTGATTAGATCGACGGCTGCTCCGATGGCTTCGTCGGCCTTACCGCTAGTAACTCCGCTTGCTGCTTCGATGAGAGCAGCCGTTCCTGGTGCCTCATCGCCAAGTGCCGCACTGACAAGCGATAGCAAATCGGCCGAGTCCCCACGCAATGACTTCCAGTCGACATACGGGGATTCGATCGTGCCACGGACTGGCAAGGTGACTTGCGGAACGCCGATCTGCTGAACCGACTCTCTCCTAGCGAGCATCTCCAGAGGAACCGGGATTCCCAGTCCGATGTTGATTTCTTTGTCGATTAAGCCCACGGTTCCGGCGCTAGATAGTTGCAGCCGTTGATCGATCCTGGGAAAGCCGACCTGAACGCCTTGGTGTTCGACCCTCCCCTCTGCAAGTTTGACTTGGATGATCGAGCCATCGATGAAGACGAGTTCTTGAGGTATCTCGGTTTTTCGGAGTCGCGAGATCATGTCGATGATGTTGACGATGATCGGTTCGGAAGGGCCGGATCGAACTTGATGCAGTGTCAGTTCCGCTCGGCCTTTGGATAAGGCAGGTGCTTCGAGCGGAATCTCAAGTTTGTCAAAGTGCAAAGAGACACGGCCATCGAACCAAGCCGACTTGGCAAGCAGAGGAACGGCTCGTCCGAGTCCGAGTCGCACGAGTTCCTGGGTGACTTGCACTTGATCGAGCAGTGTTGTCGGTGCGAATTCCAGCCGAGCATTTCCATTGAGGGCCAAGTAATGGAAATCCAAATCGACGGGAGGAATAACTAGGAGTTCTTGGCCCGAATCCTGTTTGCGCACGGCGACTGAAAGGTCATCGACGACGACTTGGACATCGAGTTTGGGTTTACTCTTGGATCCCGCTTGTTTGGAAGCTAGGGTTGAATTCTCGATCGATCGAGCGAGTTTTTCAAGGTTCGAAGAGTTTTCCAGGAGCTCAATATCGAGTTTGGGCTTGAGGATCGTTACGCGACCAAGATCACGACCGTTGAGCAGATAGCCCATGAGGGATCGGTTCGAAGCGATCGAGTCGATCGATAGAAGGCTCTTGGACTTTTGCGGTGCATCGACTTGCTGGAGCTCGATACCTTGGATCGAAAGTGGACGGAACCAAGCGAACTGAGCTGACTGGACTTGGAGTTCGAAACCTTCGATCGCTAGTTGATCGACGAGTCGTTGATAGAGCCACTTCGAGCCCAGGATTGTTGGGATCGAGCCGACTAGAGCGATCAGACCGGCAAGTCCGAGCAGAGCCCATGTGGACCATCGACGAAGCAGCGGTTTGGATTTGCGGACGGACTCTTTGTTTTGATCGTTCATTGAAGAGCTTCGCTCCACAGAATGGTTTATTCGAATTCAACCCACTTGGACTTGATGAAGCGTTCTTGGGGTTTAAATCTTGCCTTGTAGTTTAGGTGTGAGTTTTGCTCGACATACAACCCTAGGTACACCCATTGTAGTCCGGTGTTTTGCGCCATCTCGATTTGCTTGAGCACCGAGTAGGTTCCCAGGGATAGCTTGCTCTGCGCCGGATCGAAATAGGTATAGACGGCAGAAATCGAAACCGCTCCAACATCGATCACCGAGAGGGCAACCAACGCGTCCTGGAGATAGTAGCGAAGCTCGAAGGTCGATTCGCAGCAGGAATCCACGAGGAAACCTTCGTAATCGTAAGCACCATAATCCCCATCGCCATTGGAAAGGTCTCGCAAACCACGGTGGAGATTAAACAGTCGCAATCGCTCGTCGGAATACTCTGGTGGGCCGATTTCCAAACGCAACATGCGATCGCCACGATTGATCACTCGACGCCATGAATCGCTCCATCGAAACTTCGATACATCGAGTCGTACCGGTTCGCAGGCTTGGCAGCCGTCGCAAGCCGTGTAGTAAGCGAACCGACCCGAGCGACGCATCCCCCCCGAGAGCATCACGTCGAATTCGTCTGGGCTGACCAATCGCTCCGGGACGATCAGAGGCATGCGAGCCGTACGATGCTCTAGATACGAACAAGGATGCTCATTGTCGATGACAGTGAGAATCGGCAGGCTCGGGGGTGTTCGATGCTCGGTCGGTTCCTGCATAGATCAACCAAAGGTTTTTCCCAGTGCGTTTGCGATCACGTTGCAGCGGTTCATCATCTCTTGGAACTGATCAAAATCCAAGGACTGATAACCGTCGCTCATGGCTTTTTCTGGATTCGGATGCATTTCAACAATCAATCCGTCGGCACCTGCAGCCACACTTGCTGCAGCCATGTCGACGACCAAGTACGAGTGCCCCGTACCATGGCTCGGATCGACAATCACCGGCAAGTGGGTCTTGCGATGCAAATAGGGAACAGTGGCCAGAGGCAACGTAAAGCGAGTGTGGGTCTCGAAGGTACGGATACCGCGCTCGCAAAGCATCACGTCGGGGTTGCCTTCGTTGAGAATGTACTCAGCAGCCAAGAGCCATTCTTCGATCGAAGCGCTTGGACCACGCTTCAGAAGCACCGCGCGACCGCTGCGACCGACGGCTTCGAGCAATCGATAGTTTTGCATGTTCCGAGCACCGATCTGCAGAACATCGGCGTACTTGGCCACAAGCGGAACATCCTCGGTGCTCATCACTTCGGTGACGACCGCCAAGCCCGTTTCTTGGCGGGCTAGGTCCAAGAGCTTCAAACCTTCCTCCTTCATCCCTTGAAACGAGTAAGGACTCGTTCGAGGCTTGAAGGCACCTCCGCGAAGGGCTGTTCCGCCAGCGGCCTTAACCGCTTTGGCACAAGCTACAATCTGGTCTTGGCTCTCGACCGAGCAGGGACCGGCGATGACTCCGATGGCTCCACGGCCGGCTCGAAAGTCACGAACCTTGACCTGAGTCGGTTCAGGCTTGAGCTCCTTGGAAGCCATCTTGTAGGGAGCTAGGATCGGCATGACTTCGGCAACGCCTGGGTAACTTTCGAACGACTCGATCTTGACCATCCGCTCATCGCCTACTGCGGCGATGACTGTTCGTTCGGTTCCTCGGATGATGTGGGCTTTGAGTCCGAGTTCGTGTACCCGCTTGGCAACATTTTCGATGTGCTCGTCGGCTACGTTTTGATCCATCACTACGATCATGTTTGGTCTTTCTGTGTGGGGATTGAGTTATTGCGTGTGCTTGTGAGATCTCTGGTAGCCCAACAAAAAACCTCAAGGTCGGTTGGCCTTGAGGTTCTGACTTGTCTGGATCCGTAAATCAACTGGATCAGCCGCGCGACCTCCGAGCCCAAGCTCGGTGGTAACCGGTAAAAAAGAAGTCGGATGGATAATTGGCTAAGTTTGCTCTCATGGCCCTCAAGTATCGGAGAAAGCCCCAGGTTTTTCAAGTCCGTCAGATGGTAGAAGTCTTGGATATGTGGCAGATTAAGGCCCCGAGATCTTCGCGGAGCGCTCGCAGAATATGCATTTTGGCCTGGGTTTTGCTTATGGGGATGCTTGACGTGGTTTTCAACTGCCAAGAAGACGCATAGCGGAGAAGTGAATATGCCATTTCGCATGGATAAACTGACCATTAAAGCCCAGGAAGCCATCGTAGGGGCTCAATCGTTGGCTGCCTCCCAGGGAAACCCGGAAATCGAAGGCATGCACCTGCTGTCGACTTTGCTCGATGATCCTGCAGGGGTGGTCGTTGCACTTCTGAAAAAAATCGGAACGCAGCTCGACAAACTTCAATCGACGACCGCCAGCGAACTCCAGCGTCTGCCTCGAAGCAGCAACGGACGTCAACCAGGCATCAGCGCCTCGCTACAAAAAGGACTCGAATCGGCCGCTAGCAGTGCCGAAGCGATGAAGGACGAGTTTGTCAGCACCGAACACCTCCTGATGGGTTTGGCTAAAGCTGAGAAGAACACTTCCGAGCTCCTGCGACTCTTTGGCGTCAACGAGAAAGACATCCTTCAAGGGCTTCAGACCGTGCGAGGAAGCGCTCGTGTTACGGATCAGTCACCCGAAGGTAAATTCCAGGCTCTCGAAAAGTATGGTGTCGATCTTGTTGCTCAAGCCTCGAAGAACAAACTCGATCCGGTCATCGGTCGGGACAATGAAATCCGACGCGTGATCCAAGTCCTTTCGAGACGAACCAAGAACAATCCAGTTCTGATCGGAGAGCCGGGTGTGGGCAAGACGGCGATCGCCGAAGGGCTCGCGCAGCGAATTGTCCAAGGGGACGTGCCTCAGTCGCTGAAGAACCGTCGAGTGATCGCCTTGGACATGGGTGGACTAGTCGCTGGCACCAAGTTCCGCGGTGAGTTTGAGGAGAGGCTCAAAGCGGTGATTCGGGAAGTCAAGGATGCCGAAGGGGAAGTGATCCTCTTTATCGATGAGTTGCATACGGTCATCGGTGCCGGATCGGCCGAAGGCTCGAGCGATGCGGCCCAGTTACTCAAACCCGAACTGGCTCGAGGACAGCTTCGTTGCATCGGCGCGACGACTCTCGATGAGTATCGCAAGCACATTGAAAAAGATGCAGCGCTCGAACGCCGATTTCAACCGGTGTATGTCGGAGAACCGAGCGTCGAAGATACCATCTCGATTTTGCGTGGACTCAAACCTCGCTATGAAACGCACCACGGTGTGAAGATCCGCGATGCCGCTTTGGTCGAAGCGGCCAAGTTATCGCACCGATATATCGCAGATCGTTTCCTACCGGACAAAGCCATCGACTTGGTCGATGAAGCAGCCGCACGTTTGGCGATGGAAAGAGACAGCGTGCCTACCGAGATCGATTCGCTCCAGCGCCGACTGCGTCAATTGGAGCTGGCCCAGCGCCAACTCAAGGACGAGACCGACGAGAGCACCGAAGAGGCGCTCGAAGAGATCGAAAACGAAATGGCGAGCGTTCAAAAGCAAGTTGCAAGTCTTCGCGAGCAGTGGGAAGCCGAGAAGCTCGGGCTCTCGGATGTCAAATCGGTTCGCAAGTCGCTCGATCAGGCCGAAGCGGATTTTCGCAAGTTAGAAAACTCGATCAAAGACAAACAGTCCTCGGGCCTTGCGGTCAATGAGGTCGATTACCAAAAGCTCTATGAACTCGATCAGACACGCCGCAAGCTTCGAGAGCAGCTTGAGAAGGAAGACCAATCGAGCGAAAAAGAAGAAGAGCATCCCAAGCTTTTGCGGACGGAAGTCACTGCTGATGAGATCGCCCAAGTTGTCAGTTCTTGGACCGGTGTTCCTGTGACTCGGATGCTCGAAACCGAGCGAGCCAAACTGCTCGTGATGGAAGACAGATTGCATTTGCGAGTTGTCGGGCAAGACCAAGCGGTCGAGGCCATCAGCAATGCCGTACGACGCAGTCGAAGTGGGTTAGGTGACGCCAATAAGCCGATTGGATCATTCCTTTTTCTTGGACCTACTGGGGTCGGAAAGACCGAGTTGTGCAAAGCCCTTGCCGAAGTCATGTTTGATGACGAAGCGGCCATGGTGCGCATCGACATGAGTGAGTTCATGGAACGCCATACCGTGAGCCGACTCGTTGGGGCCCCTCCGGGATATGTCGGTTATGAGGAAGGTGGACAGCTTACCGAAGCCGTTCGTCGCCGACCTTACAGCGTGGTGCTGCTCGATGAAATCGAGAAAGCCCACAACGATGTATTCAATATTCTCTTGCAGGTGCTCGATGATGGTCGATTGACCGATGGACAAAATCGCACGGTCGATTTCACCAACACGATCATCGTGATGACCAGCAACGTTGGAAGTCAGATGATCCAACGAGTGGCCGACGAAGGGGGTGGCATCGAGGAGATGCAAGACGCGGTGGCAGAGTCGCTTAAGAGCAAATTCTTGCCGGAGTTCCTCAATCGAATCGATGAGACGATTTTGTTTGAGCCACTCAAGCGGGAGCAGATCCACAAGATCGTCAGTTTGCAACTCAAGCGGCTCGAGAAGCAACTTTCCGAGGCCCACTTCAAGCTCACGGTGAGTGATCGTGCCGTCAATGCGATCGCCAGCGAGGGCTATGATCCGGTCTATGGAGCACGTCCTTTGAAGCGAGTCATCCAGAGGCGACTTCAAAACGCGATCGCGACCGAATTGCTCAAACGAGACGGGAGTGCGGGAGGAAGTATCCATATCGATTACGCCGACGAGAATTACCTCATCAATGTGGTCGATAGTTAGGCGTCAATCTTGTTGACGAGGTTGGATGCTCAGTCTGGGGCCCAATCGAAGGAGTCCAGCAACCGCCAAGCAGTTGAGGGGAGATCCGCTCATTCTGTTGCGGTTGCTCTGGCGCCAAGAGATGATTTCGCAGAAATCATCTACGATGGCCACGCGACCGCCGACGGCGCTCGCGTCGCGGGGTGGACGTTACTGACAGATCAGAAATACACTTTACTCTTGGCGGGCCGATTCAACCGTGGACTGCCCCCCCGGCGCCTGCTCCCAAAACATCTGCCACTGCTCAAGAGATTCTATACCGGTCAATATCCGATTGGCCTGACGCATGTCCCGACCCGCAAGATACCCACTACCTTTCTTATGCACACAATCCTCCTCCTGCCACCGCACCAACCGATGCGCCCAATCCTTGACGTCTTGATAAGTCTCCAACTCCGGTGCCCTCAGTGGCGATCTAGTCACCGTCAGCGCATAATCGGTTCCAAACCGACTACCGCGACTCTCAATCTCAATTCTGTCACTCTGAACTCGCCGCAACATCAAACTCACCGCACTCTGCCCTTCAAACTCCGTTTGCTCGATGATCAATCGACTCGCATTGCCCTTCGTATAACTCTCTGGCGAAGAAAAGATCGCAATCCCTCCTCTCGATAGCATCTTGCAATTTCGCACCTCGACCACCCCGCCCCCCATGATGTAACCTAAGCTAAATAACCTTCCATCAAAGACCGAATCGGTCACTTGCGCGCTGCCACCGGCACCAAGAATTGTCCCTTGAATACTAGAACTGAATTCGCATCGATCGACGACCAACTGAGTCCCATACTCCGTCGAAATCATGTTGACAAACTGCCCCTCCTCAAAGGCTTGAAATGTTTGCGGTGGCCTCCAATCGAACTTCAACCCCTCCAAGGTTAAATCTCGATCGGTCCTAAGGAGATACGCTACCTGACGATCCTCTTGGAGTGCATACCACCTCCTGAGGCTGAGTCAAAGCTCCCGAAACCTGCCAATGCACTCCACTGTCCGATCCCATGGGGATGGTGGGCAACATAGATTTCAGTATTTCCGTTTCGCCAATCGACCCAGGCGACATAGACTCCCGAGTGATCGACGTAAACCGACTCTTCGAAGCCACCGACATTGCTCAGTCCGCCGAAACTAGCCGAGCGACTCAGTTGTGAGAACCTGCCGCGTCGTTCCGGTCCCGATGGCAACTGGAAATCGACCGCACCCGGCATATCGATTCCATTGGTTACGACATCGGCATGAGATCCACCGTCGATGGTATTGCTTCCTGATCCTCCATCGATGATGTCCGACCCCCGCAAGCCCATGATTGTATCGTCCCCTTCGTCGCCGCTGAGTCGATCTCCGAAAAGGATGCTGTCCTGAGGCTTCGGATCGTCGGAACCCTCGTCCGATCCGACGAGGGTGTCGTCTCCTTGATCTCCTTTGAGCGTGTTGGAGATCCCATCGCCAGCAAACAGATAGTCGTTCCCTTGTCCCCCGCTGATGGTGTCTTGCTGACCGTCACCATAGAGTGCGTCATCCCCATCACCACCAAAGATCCTATCGTCTCCGTCTCCTCCTTCGACGACGTCGTCGCCTTCGTCACCCATGAGGGTATCTGCACCGGAATGACCGAGGATCAGATCGTCTCCCTGATCGCCGTGGATCGCAACGCCCCAAACCGATATCGAAGTTGAACGTCGCATCGAAGTTGTTGCTTCCGATTTGAGTCGTGAACAAATCCGAGACCTCAAACGTGTCCAGTTCGGTCAATCGCAATGTAGGAGTGATCGCAGGTTGACTGACTTCGAGCTGCAGGTTTGCCGCAATCAGAACGTCGGGCACGCTGGCTTCTAGGAATCCAAAGTTGACTGTGAACGGATCGAGGATCGCATCGAGTTGGATAACGCTTGAAAATGAAATATCGCGCACAAAAAACGCTTGCTGGTCGTTTAACGTTGCATCGAGCGTGATCCCAAAGACAAATTGAAAGTCAACCAACGCTCGGAGGTTGGTTTCCAATTGTGATTTCGATTTGAAGGGACTTGGAAGTTGATCATGATCGAATTCAAAGTCCAACAGATCGGCATCGTAGGTCTTTTGGATGTGGACATCAAACACCAACTCGTCGATCGATCCGTCGAGCAATCCACCTTCGATCGACACGAAAGTTCCGAAGGAGCCCAGATGAGCAACAAGTGAATCGGTCGATCTCTGGCCGTCCGGGGTGTTGTTAAAGTAATCTCGGATCGGGTTTTCGAGTTCCTCTTCGAGCGTGCGTCCGAAAGGCCCTAGCAGGCCTGCGGTTATCGGAGTGCCGTCGGTGTTCTTCAGTGGCCCGAGTTGCTCGGCAAACTCACTCGATCGGTCGATCCGACCCCCAAGCTCCGAGAGCCCCCGAGTACCGTTGACAAAATAATCCGCTTGAGTCTGCGAGATGGGCGAATTGAAATAGGGGCCTGTTAAAGGTAGTCGCTCCTCGAGTTTTTCGAACATCCCGGCAAAGCGGACGCGTGCTCGATTTCGAAGTCGATAGCGAGCGGTTTTCTTATGTTTCTTCATGCTTGATACCTCGACGTCAGTTCACATCGCGAGTGTGCGTCTTTCAGGTATCAGGAAAACCAAAAGACCTTTCAGCGAAAGCTTCATTTTTTTGTTCTTCAGGGAATTTAGTAGCTAAATCGGAGTTCTTTCGAGCCTGAATCGGTACTCCTAACAATGAAGGATCTTCGCGTGTGCTGTGCGAAACGCAGGAATTCGTTATCCTAATGACGCTCTGGTGTAGCAATCTTAGAATCCCGTTCTATAAGCCGTTTGGACATCGAATCTCGAAGATCAGTATCCCGCTAGATCATGACAGCTTTACCCGAAATCCAGTGCCCAACTTGTCGCAAGTTCTTCCCGGCCGATATCAAGGCTCCCTCGATGCCCTTTTGCTCGATGCGATGCAAAATGGTCGACCTAAACCACTGGTTCTCCGAGGAAGTCGGACTGCCCGTATGCACCAGCGATGAACCAGAGGATCAAGAGGAACCGCAAGCCCCGAGTTCACCTAAAGAATACCGCTTTGATTGATCTCAGAATCCCACACCCCTCAATTAGCGGAATCGAATCGCATCCATGAATGATCAATCGGATAAGAGCGTTGCAGTCCAGAAGGTTACCGTCGACTGGTATCGCTCAACCCCTTGGTGGCGCCTGCTCTCGCACTCCTTGTCGATCTCCTGGCGTGCCAGCCATCTAGCTCTGTGTGCCGTAGCACTGCTTGTCACCCAAGCTCTCGTGGGCGTCTCTGGAATCCTCTTTGAACCCGAAACTCACTCGGCATCGACCCGGTGGCTTGTCCCCGAAAACCCTGCCCCTGCCATGATCCCTTGGTCGCTGGACCCAAATGAGTGGATCGATGGTCTCGAAAATCAAACACTCGAAAGCCAGCAACCATCTTTGAGCAATCCATTGCAGTGGTTCAAAAACTCTCCGGATTCTTTTCTCAACGTCTGGCGCCGCTATACGTCCTATCCATTCCATGCCCTCGATGGCATGACGCTTCGCAAGTCGGCTTATTTCCTCTGGAATACCCTTTCTGTAGTCATCCTCTGGTCGCTCGTCGGAGGGATCCTTGCGCGGCGATCGGTTCAAGAACTCGGCATGCATATCACCTCCCCTTGGCGAGATACGATTCGATGGGTCGTGTCTCGATGGCGATCGATCATCTGGTCGGTCGTCATGCCTTTGTCACTCGTTGCACTGGTATGCTTACTGCCGCTACTCTTAGGCTTGTTCTCACGCATCCCATCGATCGGGCAGCCTGTATCGATGGTCTTGATGGTTCCTGTTGCCCTGATGGCCCTTGGGCTCGGTTGGGTCGCCGCTATCCCGTTGTTTGGTTTCTCACTCTCGACCGTTGCGATCGTGACGGAAAAACAAGCCGACGCATTCGATGGAATGTCTAGAGCTTCGGCCTACGTCTTCCAACGACCAGCGACTTTGATCCTAGCAGTCATCGTTGCCGAGTGGCTTGGGCACTTTGGTGGCTCGATCGTCTCGATCGTGTTGAATACCGGTTACAACATCCTCTCTCAAAGCTTCTCTTTAGGCGCATCGCAGGGGCTTGGACTCACCGAGTCTTGGCTCGATGGTTGCATCCAAGGGATCGTCCCGTTGTTGGTAACTGCCTTTGGTTTCAGCTTTTTCTGGACCGCTTCGACGGCCATCTACCTGGTCCTTCGCAAAGACGTCGATCGTGCCGAATTCGATCTGGTCGATATGGGATCGAGCGTTGTTCCCAAGACGTTGCCGAAGATTTCCCCGGCCCCGACCCCCGAAACTCCCTCGTCGCAAAGTGCCGAGTAAGCGACGACCGGTCCGAGAATCTACCGATTTGCACCGATTTCCAACGATTTTCTCACTCGACTGGAACCCTAGCGGTTAATTCGCTAGAAAATTCAGCGGTTTACATTGGATTTTCCACCGCCAGGCCCGAAAATTACGCGTAAATCGATCCCGCATGCAAACGTGCGTTTCGAACCTGACGTGCTAAAGTCCCGTAACTCCTCTCAATGATCCATCCCATCGCATTGTTACCAAAGAGCATCTTAAGGACGCGAAGCTTCGCGTCGGCGTCGGCTCGTTGGCTATTGGCAGTGCTCTTTGGATGGCTGGGGATTGTCGGCTCTTGCACCGAACTCCAGGCGGGTTGTTCGAGTTGGAACGGCTCTCATGCGCAAGCCATCGAGTCCAAGCCATCGGCTCCGGGCCAACTAGTCTTGGCCATGTATGTCCGTTACGAGCGAGGCTCACTGAGCTTTACCCTCGAACGCCCTGTACGGCCTTGCGAAGGCCCCTCGTGCAGTAGCAAGTCCACGTTCGAGCCGACGTTTTTGCCTCTAGCCACTTACCGACCGATCGCGACCCAAGTGGCCAATTCGCCCATTCGACGTTCTTCGACCAGCTCTTCAGGCGACTCCTTCGCTCGACCTTCTTCTGAGCGAGCACCACGTGGTGCCATCGAGGTTTGTGAACCTCCACCGAAATTCGCAAGCTAAAACGAACCTGGCCCGCTGTGGCCCAATCATTTCCTTCGTTTTTTTAGTCCTTGCAATTCATTGAAGGCATCTACGATGTCCACCGAACCTGCGCCAGCGCCTGACAAAGATCTTTCGCATTTGCTAAAAGCCACCGGCAGTAAACCCAAGTTGGTGGTAACTCCCCGGACTCGTAAGCTGCTGCTGATCGTCTTAGGATTGTTTTCGATCCTCCTTGCCAATGGGCTGTACCTCTCGGGTGTGACTTTCTCAGAGTGGTATTTTCAGCGCACCTTCCAAGATCTCTTCTACCACTACATGTTCCTGCTCCATTTGATCTTGGGGCTGGTCTTGATCTTGCCCTTTTTGGCATTTGGTTTCTTTCACTGGAAAGCATCCTACAAACGGCGCAATCGCAGGGCGGTGAGGATCGGTTACGCACTTTTGATCGCAGGTATCGTTGTGCTTGTGAGCGGAGTGCTACTGATTAAGTTCGGGACCTTTGAGTTTATGCGAGGGCCTGTTAGCAAGCGGGTCGTCTACTGGGCGCACATCATCACACCGCTGGTTGCCATGTGGCTCTATTGGCTCCATCGATTGGTCGGTACCCGCATTCGCTGGGTGATCGCTCAGCGTGTCGGTATCGCAACGGCTTTGGCCGTCGGTGCGATGCTCATCGCTCAAACGCAAGACCCACGCAAATGGAACAATCGAGCTCCGACCGATGGACAACGGTACTTTGAAAATTCGCTAGCCAGCACCCGGGATGGAAACTTCATTCCGCAGCGTGCTTTGATGAATGACGAGTACTGCAAAAAGTGCCATCAAGGCGTGTACGACGATTGGTTTCACAGTTCCCACCACTTCAGTTCGTTTAACAATCCGGCTTACTTGTACGCCGTCCGGGAAACTCGCAAGGTATCCATGGAGCGCGATGGAAACGTCCATGCGGCTCGATTCTGTGCAGGATGCCACGACCCGGTTCCCTTCTTTTCGGGAGCCTTTGACAATCCCCATTACGACGACGTCAACGATCCGACGAGCCAAGCGGGGATTACTTGTACAGTGTGCCATGCGATCACCGAAGTCGAATCGACTCGGGGGAATGCCGACTACATCATCGAGGAGCCGCAGCATTACCCGTTCGCCTACAGCGAAAATTATGTTCTACAACAAATCAACATGCTCTTGGTCAAGGCCAAGCCTGCATTTCACAAAAGCGAGATGCTCAAGCCGGCACTCAAGTCGGCTGAGTTTTGCAGCACTTGCCATAAAGTCCACTTGCCAGGAAATCTTACCAAATACAAAGAGTGGGTTCGTGGTCAAAACCACTACGACTCTTATTTGCTAAGCGGAGTGGCAGGGCATGGTGCACGAAGCTTCTACTATCCCGAGAAGGCCCAAACCAACTGCAATGGCTGCCACATGCCCTACAAGGAGTCCAACGACTTTGCATCCAAGCCTCACCCAGAGACTGGTAAGAACGTTGTGCACAACCACTATTTCCCCGGAGGCAATACCGCTTTGCCATTCTGGAGAGGGGACGATCAGATCATTGCTCAAGCTCAATCGATTCTTAAAGATTGCGCTCGGGTCGATATCTTTGGTGTCCGCAAAGGAGGAACGCTCGAAGGAGAGCTCATCGCACCGCTGCGTCCAGAGGTGCCCGCACTCGAGGCAGGAGAGGCTTATCTTTTGGAAACCGTCATTCGAACTCTCAAGGTAGGTCATCACTTGACCCAAGGCACCGTGGATTCCAACGAACTGTGGCTCGAGATCCAAGCCAAATCGGGGGACAGGGTTATCGGTATTAGCGGTGGGCGAACCAAGGATGGTGCCGTCGATGAGTGGTCCCACTTTGTCAATAATTTTGTCATCGATAAAAACGGGGATCGTATTGCAAGACGCAATGCTCAAGACATCTTCATCGCCCTGTACGACCATCAGATTCCTCCAGGTGCGGGGCAGACGGTTCACTATCGGCTCGATGTCCCCAAGGATATCTCGACGGCCATCGAAGTGACAGTGAAGCTCAACTACCGCAAATTTGATCGGGGCTACATCGAGTTCATGGATCAAGCTTTTCAGCCAGGTGATCGCGACTTTGCCAAACGCTCAGCGGGCTACAATCCACTTCCGATCACGGTCATCGCCGAGGACAAGATCGTTCTACCGGTGGTGCTTGCCGATGGAACGACGGCTCAGGCCCAAGGAGAAAGCAAGAAGGCCATCGAGCCGACTTGGCAACGCTGGAACGACTATGGTATTGGATTGTTATTGACCGGAACGGCGCAGCTCAAGCAAGCGTCCGAGGCTTTCGCACAGGTCGAGAAGGCTGGGCGATATGATGGCCCATTGAATATGGCTCGAGTCTTCTTCGCCGAAGGCAATCTCGACGGAGCGACCGAGGCTCTCGGGCGAGCCGTCGCGATGGAGCCCAAACCGCCTGTGTGGACATCGGCTTGGCTCTCGGGTGAGATCGCTAGGCAGCAAGGTCAGTTCGATGTGGCCGTCGAGAACTTCAAGAGCGTCCTCTATGATCAGACCGAGGAACGCAACAAACGTCAGTTCGACTTCTCGCTCGATTATGTTGTTCGCAACCAACTCGGGTCTGCTTATCTCGATTTGGCGTTGGCTGCTGCAAGTGCTGATGAGAAAGAGCGTAAGGAGCAGTATTTGAATTTGGCACGTAGCGAGTTTGAACAAGTTCTAAAAATCGATAGTGAGAATCTTATGGCCCATGCCAACTTGGTCACCGTCTTTGAACGCATGGGGATCGAGGACCAAGCCGAGTTCCATCGTCAAGCCAACTTGAGGTACAAGCCTGATGACAACGCAAGCAACATGGCGCGTCGGCCTGCCCGACAAAAGTATCCTGCTGCCAATCGTGCTGCCGAGGCGATTGTCATTTATCCGATGCAGCGTCCGGGTGCCCCAGGCTTGCCCCCCGAATCCGCCTCACAATCAGCCTCCCTACCCCCTAACCCCTAACCACTTCTCACTTCCCCCTTTTCACTTCTGATTTCCCCCAATGTCTTCTCCCAAGAATCAACCTTCGAAACGCGAAATTCAGCGACGTCGAGCTCAATTGCCCGACCGAACCCAGGTCGAGAGCACCGATACCGAAGATGATTCGGTGATTGGAAAGATGTTTTGGCGATCGCTCGGCTTGATCGCAGGACTGGCTCTCGTCGGTGCGATTGTCTATGCGGCAACAAGACCGCCAAAGCAGCAGTTTGTAGAGAAGAAGACCGAAACGGCTCTGCCACAGGAGCGTAAAGCCGCGACGGTTGAAGTGCCACAGATTCCTTTTACGGATATCACCGAGCAGGCAGGAATTCGATTCAGTCACTACGACGGCAAACAAGGTGAAAGGCTCTTGCCCGAGACGATGGGTGGTGGGAGTGGTTTTCTAGACTACGACAATGATGGCGACCAAGACATCCTGTTTGTTAACTCATGCGATTGGCCTTGGAGCAAGCCACCCGAGGGCAAGCCTGCACCGACGATGTGCTTGTATCAAAACGATGGCCAAGGGAACTTTAAGGACGTCACGCAAGAAGCTGGTTTGGCAGTGACGTTCTATGGGATGGGGCCGGCCTTTGGCGATTACGACAACGACGGTTGGGTCGATGTGTTTATCACAGCTGTTGGTAAGAACCATCTCTTTCGCAATCAGCAAGGCAAGTTTGTCGAGGTGACTGATGCGGCCGGAGTTGGCGGGGTGGCCAGCCAATGGAGTTGTCCTGCGATGTGGTTTGATTACGACCGCGACGGCAAGCTCGATTTGGTCGTTGGCAACTATGTTTCCTGGAGTCGAGAGATCGATCTGTCGCTGGCTTCAACCCTTGTGGGACTCGAACGGTCCTATGGCCAGCCGACGAACTTTGATGGAGTACACATGTACCTTTATCACAACGAAGGTGGTGGCAAGTTCAAGGAGGTTGGAAAAGAAGCTGGTTTGCATGTGCTCAATCCAGCCACGGGCGTGCCTGAAGCAAAATCGCTTGGGATCGCGCTGCTGGATGCCAACCATGATGGGTGGATGGATGTGTGCGTCGCCAACGATACGGTGAAGAACTATCTTTTCGTCAACAAGAAGGATGGGACGTTTGAAGATCAGGGTGTGACGATGGGCGTGGCGCTGACACGCGATGGGCAAGCCACTGGAGCGATGGGTGTTGATTGTGCGAACTTTCGCAACGACGATTGCTGCGGTATTGTTATTGGAAACTTTGCCAACGAGCAATCGAGTTTGTATTTGAGCGACGGATTAAAGCCAAGTTTTACCGACGTGGCACCGACGACGGGATTTGGTCCACAGACACGAATCAAATTGACTTTTGGAGCGGTATTCGGAGACATGGATCTTGATGGTAGGCTCGATATTGTTTGCTCGAACGGGCATTTGGAACCGGAGATTCAGAAAGTCTTCCCGACGCAGCAGTACGAGCAAGCGGGCCAATTGTTTTGGAATGCGGGCAAAAAACAGCCAACGCAGTTCGTTGCGCTAAACACCGAGAAGACCGGTTCGGATTTCCAAAAACCGATGGTAGGACGCAGTGCAACGCTTGCCGATATCGACTCCGATGGAGATTTGGATGTCCTCTTGGTGGCAAACGGGGGCAAGGCGAGATTGCTCAGGAACGATCAGAAGCTTGGAAATCATTGGCTCCGAGTTCGGCTCAAAGACAAGGCAAACACCGGAGCGATCGGCGCTGTGATCGTTATGGACTTTGGCAACGACGAAAAGATGATGCGGACGATTTCTTCGACGCGGAGTTATTTGTCTCAGACGGAGCTGACGGCAACCTTTGGTCTGGGCAATCGCGAGCCTAAGGAGCTCACGGTCCGTTGGCCCGATGGTTCTGAGCAGAAAGTCCCGATCGACAAGCTCGACAGTCAGATGCTCGTCGAGCAAGGCACCTAAGGATATTCTGAGTATGTTAGAAGTTTGCGTCGATACGATTGAGGCTCTTGAGATTGCGATCGATTCAGGAGCTCAGCGCATCGAGCTCAGCGAGAACTTGAGTGTCGGAGGGGTGACGCCTTCGGTAGAGTTGATCAGTAAAGCAAGGCGAGCGTGCGCTGAGTCGTTGATTGTTTTAATCCGGTGCCGCGAAGGGGATTTTTGTTACACCGATCAGGAGCGTGAGCTAATGCTCGAGCAAGTTGCTCAGGCAATCAGGCTCGGTGCCGACGGAGTTGCACTTGGGGCTTGTCATCAGGATCACTCGCTCGATTGGGACTTTCTATATCGGGCGCATCGAGTTGTTAAAGATGTTTCGCTGGCTGCATCGTTAGTGGTGCATCGGGTTTTTGATAACGCATTGGATCCGACTGGTGCAATCGAGCGTTTGATCGAGCTTGGGTATGAGCGTATTTTGACCAGTGGAGGTGCTCTGCGAGCGATCGATTCGGTTGATTCGCTTAGAGAATGGCAAATGGTGGCTTCGAATCGATTGGAGATCTTGCCAGCAGGTGGAGTGCATGCTCTCAACGCACAGGTCATCTTGCAATCGACCGGTTGTCGTCAATTGCATGGGTCCTTTACAGCCTCGGACACCGGCAAGTCCGATCGGATGCCAAGTGGCACACAGATCGCAAAAGTTCGCCGCATTTTGGATGAGTATCTTGCTGGTAGCTGTGAGAGGTAATCTACTGCTTAAGAAGTTCTGAGATCTTCTGGTCGATCTGTTTGTTTTCGAGGGTGACTTGATCGAGTTTTTGGCCTTCGGGGATACCTGGGCGGGTATGTTTGGTGATGGAAAGCCAAGCGAGTTTGAGTTTGTTTTGTTTGTTGGCAACGAGTTCAACGAGTTCAGCTCCTTTGGGATGCTTCGGGAGCCCTTCGGAGTCCAAGGTCAAGCCCCAGTGCTCAGCCAGCGGCTTAGCCACGATCGCTTGTCCGGCAGCGTTAGGGTGAACGCCATCGGATGCCAGGGTGAAGTTCGGGTTTGATTCACGAGCTTTCATGACAGCAGATTTCATCGCGCCGTGGACATCCAAGACCGTCCAGTTTCGAGACCGTTGTTCCAGGAGCCATTTCGAGTAGGTTTCTAGGACATCATCGTATTTGGCGTAGGGTTGTCGGTATTCACTGAGCCCATCGGGCAAAAGTCGATCGCGGATAGGGAGGGCATCGAAGAAGGCGGGTGTAAGGTGAATGATTCTGGCACCGGTTTTCTCGACATCGTCGTGGAGGCGTTCGATTCCAGATTTGAATTGGTCGAAGCGGTCTTGGCTCAGTGGGTAGTACATCCCGCAGTTCATCCCATAGCATGCGATGACCCAATCGGGTTTGGTTTCGGCGAGGATGCGAGCGAGCCGTTCGTGAAGATTCGGTCGGGGGAAGGCGCCACCGGCGTGTCCAGGTTCGGAAAGTCCGCTGACAGTCTCGCTTGGTAGGCCGAGGTTGATGAACTCGGGGATTCGTTCGTCGGGGTATTCGGCGTGTAAGGCGGCTTCGAGGATGGCCACATAGCGACCGGCATGGGTGATGCTATCGCCTAGGAACACGATCCGTTTGGCAGTCGACCGTTTTGAGGTTGGCTCGGTTTCTTGAGCGGCAGCCCGGAGGCCAAGACCGAACCCTAGCAAGCAGCTAAGGGAAAGGAATCTGAGAGCAGTGTGCATAAAATTCAATTTGTTAGGCTGGAGACTGAGATGAGGGATGCGATGGATGCTGGTCGATGAATTAGAACAGACCAATTGATGGATAGCTAGCAGACGGATCGGACAGATTATTTCTTGCCGAGTTTACGCTTGCGGTCGAAGAACTCCGTTAGGACACCGCCGCATTCGGTGGCAAGAACACCACCGACGATCTCGCAGCGATGATTTAGGCGTGGGTCGTTGAGTAGTTGATACAGCGAGACGACCGCACCGGCTTTTGGGTCGATCGCGCCGTAGACGACCCGGGGGATTCGACTTTGAAGAATGGCTCCAGCGCACATCGGGCAAGGCTCGAGGGTCACATAAAGGGTGCAATCAAGCAGTCGCCATGAATTCAGATGGGAGGCGGCTTGGGTGATGGCGATCATCTCGGCATGGGCCGTCGGATCGGCTAGTTGCTCGCGTTGATTGTAGGCACTTGCGATGATTTTATGGTCATGCACAACGATAGCCCCTACGGGGACTTCATCTTGCTCGGCTGCTGTCATTGCTAGACGCAACGCTCGACGCATGAAGTGCTCGTCGCCGAGGGGCTCAAGACCTTCTTCGTATAGGTTCATGGCCGAGCTTTCTTCCAGGCTTCCAAGCGAGCTTCTCGAATCGCCTCTGAACCCGCGGGCAATGCAATCGAGTTTGGGATGTAACCCCAAAGAACCGACTGCCTCAGGGAGCGGAAGTGGTCACGGTAGTCGACATCGGCAATCTGCATGCAGGCTAGCAGAGCGACATCTCGGAGTTCGACGGTTGCAAGTGGGCGTTGGCCGTCGGGTGGAAATTGAGGCGGTGCGGCACCTGGAAGGTTAAGGCCGGTGAGTTCTTCGCAGACATCTTGGTTCTCAAACCATTTTTCCAACAAGGGTATGTCGTCGATTTTTCCGAATCGAAACATGACTTGAAAGGCTTTGAGCAAGTCCCTGGGTTCGTATTGGTCTTTTGATCCAGACTTCGCGGATGCTTCGAGCATACGCACAGCCAGCGATTTTGCCGTCGTTAGATTGGCTTCGAGCATGATTTGCAGAGCGATGGTTTGTTCGTAGCTGTCTTCGATGTTTTGGCTCCAGATTTCAACCATGCTTTCAATAGCGCGTTTGGCTTGCGGATCTCGTAGGGCTTGGTTGTAGGGTGCTCGAAGGAGCACCCGAAGCGACATTGCAGCGAGGTTCGCTTTGAATTCTTCGCTGGCGCTTGCTAGGCAACTGCAATAGAGAACCACCAGGCCATCGATTTTGTCTGGTTCGGAGCGGCCCATTTCTTGCTGTTGGATGCCACGGATGACACCAAGCCCGAACTCGCCTGCTTTTTTGGGGTCTTCGAGAGGCTCCTCGACGAGCATCGGATAACGATCGTAAAGTTGGAGGAAAAGACGTTTTGAGCTACGGTTTGAACCGGCGACTTTGGCGAAGCCCGACCAACCCTTTAACCCATGGTCTTTTTCAACATCGGTTTCCCTCAAAAAGACCTGAACGATCTCCCTTTGGCGTTCTGTTTTGAGTTTTGCTACGACGCTCGATAGTCGGACGATGATCTCTGGATCGGTGCTTGAAGCAAGAAGTTCTTTAAGGAGTTCAAGTTGTTTGTTTGAGAGACTGCTGAGTTTGGCGGTGGCTTGATCGCGCACCTCGAATTGGCGATCGCCCAGATCCTGGACCCATTTTCGAATGGTGTTAGGATCCACATCGCCGAGGTTGTCTTGGGACAAAGCTCCTCGGTCGCCCACAAGGGTGCAGATTCCGAGGCATATCCCCAATAGGCTACTTGCCCAGGATTGGAGTCTCCTAGGGAGTTTGGATGGGCTCGATGGCTGAATCAGTGGCATAAAGGTTGGACTCGGGGGATTCGAAGCAGGCGGGCCGCAATCACCCGCTGAAAGAAGGATAGCGAGAGTTTTTCGGGAATAGGGGTGCCGGCCCGTCGGTTTTTTAAAAAAATTGGCTCGGACCCCGAACCTTTGGTTTTTTTTGATGTCTTGCCATGTAGCCCGATGCCGAAACCGTATCGCATCGGAATTTTGGTTGTTTTTTCGATTTTGTTGGCTACTATCTGCCCGACTCTACGTTTTGTATAGTGTAGGGGTAGATGGAAGCTCATCGGAGAGCGGCCACCTTTTTTGTCTCATCTCATGCTGCGCCAAACAGGTGCAGGAGGATGTCATGCGTTTACTTACCAGTGCCAAGCGATGGATTAGCGTTTTTGCCAGTGTGCAAACAACAGCGACCGTCAATGCACGGGACGCCATGAACCTCCTGATGTCCTATCTCGGGTCGCAGGAGGGAAGGATGACGTCACAGGCTAAACCCTGTCATGCACCCATAAATTTGGTGTTTGACACAGGCAGACGCCCGGATCGCTTGTCGATCCGCTCGTGGTAAAGACGTTTCATCCTTTTTTTAATCCCGATTCTTTTGCACTTGATCCCTTTTTGGGCCATTCCCTATACGCACGTTGCGTGTAGTTGCATGGTCTCCAGAAAGCCGATCGCTTGAGTTCGCAAGAACTGCAAGATTGGTGTTGCAATACGGAGCATGAGAACATGGCACAAATCAGCCAAATCGATTACAGCGTTTTAACCGTAGCCCAGTTGGTTGCTGCTGCATTGGAAGGCGACCGAGATGCATTCGGTGAATTGTTTCAACGGCACGAAAAGCAAGTCTTCGCGGTCGCTTACCGTCGGTTGAGCGACCGGGACGAAGCAGATGAATTGGTTCAAGATGTCTTCATCCAAGCTTGGAGAAAGTTAGGACAATTGAGCCAAGCAGAGGCTTTCGCTGGATGGTTGCGGCAAATCACGGTTCGCATGGCGATCAACCGGGGAACTCGCCGAGCTAAGTTGACTTTCATCGATCAAGAGATCTTGGAAGCGACGGCTCAAACAAACCAGGACGCCGAGGGCGCCTTGGTTCGTGAAGAAACCAGAAAGCGATTGCATGAGCAATTGGCTCAGTTGAAGGAACTCGACCGAGCTACCTTGGTCGCCTACTACATCGATGAGCAAAGCATGATCGAAATGGCCGAGCACTTCGGTGCACCGGTCGGAACGATCAAGCGGCGATTGCATACCGCACGTCAACGCTTGGCAGAGGTCTGCCAAGACTTGGCCGCTTGCTGAGTAAAGAAAACCGCAGTAGGACTCTAAAGTCTTGCTGCGGTTTTTTCATGAATTAGATCCTGCGAATTTTCTTATTTTAGAAAATCGGCTGAAAAAGCAGCACTGATGTTGAGTTTCGCTCGGTCGATAATCTTCAGATCGACAAGCGTTTCTCCAAGTTCGGTCCAGCGTTCGGTACTCATTGCGCCGATGCTGCTGGTGTCTTCCCCTTGGTAACACAATGGCTTTAACGCCTCGACACCGAATTCGAGGGCTTCTTTGGTGAGCCCTTGTTTGTTGGCTGCAAGAATCACGTCGTTGGTCTTGTTCGGATCGCTGAGGTATTTTTGCCAACCTTCAACGCTTGCCTGGACCATCTTCTTACAAATCTCGTTGTGGTCTTTGACATACGACTCGGTGCTCACCAGAAGGCTGGCATAGGGGTTGTAACCGATTTGAGACATCATCAGTTGATTGACCTCGACTCCCTGCTGCTTGGCCATGAACGGTTCGCTGAACGAGTACCCTTGGGCTGCATACCCAGGACCGGCAACAATCTGAGCGACGCTCCCAAAGTACGGAGCGAGCTTGACCGAGTCATCCAGAAGGCCTTTGCTTTTGAGGAATGCCACGTAGGGTCGGCCCGAATCGATCTGGAGCGTGATGTTTTTGAGCGCTTCGAACGATTGGATTCCTGAGTCGGCCCGAACCATGATGCAGCGGGGGCCTTGTTGGATCGGGGCCATAAGGGCAACGATCGGAGCCTCTTGGTTGCGGGAGATCAGGACATCATCGGCATTGATCACTCCAAACTGAGCTCGACCCAAGGTGAGGGTTTGCGGGACGATGGTCGTTTTTCCCCCGGGTTGTATATCGACATCCAAACCGTATTTTTCAAAGATCCCATGAACCTTCGCGGCGTAGAAACCACCATGTTCGGCTTCAGGGTACCAATTCAGCACAAGGGCCACCTTGGTCAACGATTTTGCCGACTCGCTTTCCGTCGGGGCCGTGGCGGTCTTGGTCGTTTTCCCCGAATCGCATCCGAGGATCAAAATCAGGCTTACAAGAGAAAATAACCAAGCAATCTTCGGTTTGAACACTGTCATCAAATGCCCCGATGGTTTGGAGGGTGACTTGTTGATTGGGAAAACAACGCTTTAGGCGATCGCCCGAAGGTAGGATATCCGAGTAGTCTAGTCGCTTTGGCTCGTTCCTGGCCTTGGAAACCTTGATGAAAGTCTCGTTGGAACTGGGGAATCGATGTTGGCGAAGCGTGTTGCTTGTCTAAAATCCTGGGCCAGCGACTTGCCGAGGCTTCTGAGCGTCATTCTTCAACCGACAAAAATGGCTTATTCCCAAAGTTTCCCGTTCCAAAAGATTGCTCAAGATCCCACGACTTTGGCTAGACGGGGAGTATTGAAGCTGGCTCATGGAGAGGTTCAAACGCCGGCCTTCATGCCCGTTGGGACGCAGGCTACGGTCAAGGGACTTTCGATCGATCAGATTGTGTCGACCGGTGCGGACATTATTTTGGGGAATACTTATCACTTGGGGCTTCGGCCCGGAAGCGAACTGATCGCCAAGCTTGGAGGTTTGCATCGGTTCATGGGATGGGATCGTCCGATCCTGACCGACAGTGGCGGCTTTCAAATTTTCTCGCTTGGTCAGATCACGAAGGTCAGCGAACAGGGAGCGACCTTCAAATCCCATTTGGACGGTTCGATGGTTGAGTTACGGCCTGAGGATTCCGTCAGGATCCAGCAGCAACTCGGCAGTGATATCGCGATGGTGCTCGATCATGTTGTAGCCCTACCTGCGAGCACCGAGCAGGTTCGCGATGCGATGGAAAGATCCCTTAGGTGGGCTCAGCGTTGTCAGGATGCAAGATCGCGAAGTGATCAAGCGATGTTTGGGATAGTGCAAGGGGGATTGGATCCGGAGTTGCGGTGTCAGAGTGCTCAGGGACTCCAGAGGCTTGGTTTTGACGGATATGCGATTGGTGGATTGAGTGTTGGGGAGCCCCCGGAAGAGATGTATCGGATGCTCGATGTGGTTTGTCCTGTTTTGCCCGAGGATCAGCCTAGATATCTCATGGGGGTGGGGCGTCCGATCGATTTGGTGGAAGGTATTGCGCGAGGTGTCGACATGTTCGACTGCGTGATGCCAACGCGCAATGGTCGAAACGCTTTGGCTTTCACTGCTGATGGGCCTTTGCGTATGCGGAACCAGTGCCATGCGGAGGATCCCAGGCCGATCGAGTTGGATTGTCCATGCATTGCCTGTCGGCACAGCCGGGCTTACATTCGGCACTTATTCCAAGCCGACGAGATGCTCGGACCAACGTTGCTTTCGATCCATAATTTGACCTTTTATCAGCGTCTCATGAGACAATCCCGAGAGGCGATTGAGCAAGGCCGCTTTGGTTCTTTTTTGGAGCAACAACGTCAAAGGCTACTAGGCGATTCATCGAGCCGTGAATCGGAGCCCCAAGAGCCACGAAGATGATCGGCGGAATGATCGCCAATTTTCGGTCAAATGAATTAGAATAGGGCGATTGAGCCAGGAATTAAGCAACTTTTGATGAATCAGGAATAGATTGGAAAGCACAGTATGTCCAAACGCGTGTTGATCATTGGAAACGGGATCATCGGACTATCTTCGGCTCTTGCGGCCCTGCGTCGTGGTTTTGATGTAACGGTTTTAGATCGCAATGCCCCGCACATTGAAAACTGCTCGTTTGGTAATTCTGGGATGATTGTGCCAAGCCACTTTGCACCGCTGGCACAACCGGGTGTGATCTCCCAAGGTCTCCGTTGGATGCGTGATCCGGAGAGTCCATTCTACGTGCAGCCTAGACTCAGTTGGGACTTACTGAAATGGGGTACGCGATTCTACATGGCCACCAACGTGGACCAAGTTGCTGCCGGTAGCGAGTTGCTCAAGGAGTTGCATTTGGCGTCGCGCGAGATGTATTGCAAGTGGCAAGAGGAGGGGATCGATTGTTCGCTTGCCACACGTGGGCTTCTGATGCTCTGCAACAGCGAACATGGGCTCGAAGAAGAATCGCAACTTGCCGAGAAAGCTCGTCAATTAGGTATTCCCGCTTCGGTGCTCGATCCACATGAAACGGCTAGGTTGGATCCCAATATCACGATGAACATCAAGGGAAGTGTTTACTATCCGAAGGATTGCCATTTGAATCCAACTCAGCTGATGCAGTCGCTGAGGGATAAAGTAAGTTCGCTAGGTGGGAAGTTCGTTTACGGCAAACACGTTCAAGGATGGCATGAAAACGCTGGAAAGATCCAAGCGGTTCGAACGACAAGCGGAGATTTTCAAGCGGATGAATTTGTCTTGAGCACCGGAGTGTGGTCCGATGCGATGTCCAAACCACTGGGGCTTAAGATCCCGATGCAACCGGGCAAAGGGTATTCCTTGACGCTACCGGATCCGGTGGAATTGCCCAAGGTTTGTTCGATCTTGGTCGAGGCCAAGGTGGCTGTTACTCCGATTGGATCGGGATTGCGATTTGGTGGGACGATGCAACTCGGAGAACTCAACGAGTCGATTGATCCTCGGCGAATCACAGGCATACTCAAGAGCATTCCCAAGTACATGCCTAAGTTCAAGCCATCTCACTTCGAGGGTATCGAGCCTTGGGTTGGCTTGCGACCGGTTTCTCCCGACGGATTACCCTACATCGGTCGAACCTCTGGCATCGTCAATTTGGTGGTTGCTACGGGCCATGCGATGATGGGTGTCAGTTTAGGTCCAATCACCGGCGAATTGGTCGGTCAGATCCTTGCCGGTGAACCTTCGAAAATCGATTTGCAATTGGCCTCGGTTGATCGGTTTCGGGATTCGTGATCCATGAAGGTACTTGTAACTGGATCGAGCGGGCTGATTGGTTCAACGGCAGTCAGGCACTGGGATTCTTTAGGTGCCGATGTCGTCGGTGTCGACAACGACATGCGTCGGGTGTTTTTTGGGGAGCAAGGTAGCACTCGATGGAATTTGGAATTGCTGCGATCGCAGACCAAGCGGTTCGAGTCGCATTCGATCGACATCCGGGATCGTGAAGCCATATTCGAATTGATACGCAAACATCGCCCTGAGTTGGTGATTCACTGTGCGGCGCAACCTTCTCACGATAAGGCTAGAGAGATCCCGCTTTTGGATTTTGAAGTCAACGCCGTTGGGACACTCAATCTACTTGAGGGGGTCAGGCAGCATGCTGAGGATGCTGTGGTTTGCCATATGAGCACCAATAAGGTTTACGGTGAAGCGCCCAACGAAGTCCCTTTGGTCGAGCAGCAAACCCGTTTCGACTACGCTCGCCAAGACGATTACCACGGTATAGACGAGACATGCCGTATCGATCGGACATTGCATTCAATTTTTGGTGCTTCGAAAACAGCCGGCGATGTGATGGCTCAAGAGTATGGCAAGTATTATGGGCTCAAGGTAGGGGTTTTTCGGGGCGGATGTTTGACCGGCAGGGCTCATTCAGGGGTCGAATTGCACGGATTTTTATCCTATCTGGTTCACGTGGCGATCCATCGAAAGCCTTATACGATTTATGGTTACAAGGGAAAGCAGGTTCGCGACCAGATCGATAGCATGGATGTGATTCGGGCTCTCGAGGCTTTCGCCGACAAGCCCAGGCCAGGGGAGGTCTACAATCTAGGTGGAGGGCGAAGCAATTCGGCTTCGGTTCTCGAATGCATCGATCTGATCGAGAAGCTCTCTGGTCATCGGATCGAGTATTGTGTGAGTGATAAAAACAGAATTGGTGATCACATTTGCTACATCTCCGACACTAGAAAGTTTCAAAGAGACTATCCCCATTGGAGCGTGAAGATTACTTTGGAAGAAATCGTGAGTGGGATGATTCAGTCCGCACATCGGGGAAATGGGTGAGTCGATCATTGAGTTGAAAGCCGAATAAATCGATTGATTTTGATCTGCAGGCTACCTCAAAAAACCAGGCCATTGGAATCGCGGTTGAAATAACTGCCACCTTCGCTACACTAGTGACGTTCATGAAAGTCTGGCGCGAGAGTACCCACAAGGGGTCGCCGAAGGTGTAAAGTGTCCCACAAACACTCAGGCAAAAGGACCGCTGGACCGAAACAGAATCTCTGGAGAGCGATTGCCGCTTCATTGCGTAGCAATCCACCGAAGGGGCAAGCCTCGCGATGTTCAACTCGACGCGGCGAATCTCTCAGGTTAATTGGACAGAGGGGCAAGCAACCATCGACCAATCCTAAATGTGGCTCAAGGGCCGCATTGGAGATTGATCGTCGGCAACTTGTACCCCTATCCATCATTGGCCTACCCCATGCAATCTTCGACCCACTCGGCTCCGTTTATCGCCAGACACATCGGCCCACGCGAGCATGAAATCCAAGACATCCTCGGCAAGCTCGGCTACGCGAGTCTCGACGAACTCAGCCAGCGAGTGATTCCCCAGGGGATCTTGGACTTGAGCCCCTTGAAGATTGCTCAAGGGGTGTCCGAGGAAGTCGCACTGGCTGAACTCCGAGAGATCGCCAGCAAGAATCGTGTCGTGAAATCTTGGATCGGTGCCGGGTACTACAACGCCTATCTACCAAAAGTTCTCCAGAGGAATGTCCTGGAAAACCCAGCTTGGTACACCGCCTACACCCCCTACCAACCTGAGATCTCCCAAGGTCGCTTGGAAGTACTCTTCTACTACCAAACCATCATCAGCGAGCTTACCGGTTTAGAAATCGCAAACGCTTCACTTCTTGACGAAGCCACTGCGGCGGCCGAGGCCATGGCCTTTGCTTTGCGAAATTCCAAGTCTGGCAAACGTTTTTTGATTTCCAAGTGGTGCCATCCTCAAACGATCGACGTCGTCAGGACAAGGGCTGCGGCACTCGATGTACAAATCGTTGAGTTCGATGAAACCGTGGGGCCAGACTCCTGGGAGAATGTCTTTGGTGTCTTGGCACAGTACCCATGCACCGATGGTCGAGTGGTGTGTCCTAAGGACTGGATTGCGACGGCCAAGAAGCATTCGGCATTGGTCATCCTTGCAACCGATCTATTGGCGTTAATGCTCTTGCCCAGCCCCGGTTCGCTCGGCGCAGATGTGGCCGTAGGATCTTCTCAACGCTTCGGAATTCCATTGGGTTTTGGTGGTCCTCACGCGGCTTTTTTTGCAACGAGAGATGCGCTCAAACGGACCATTCCCGGAAGACTTGTTGGCCAGTCGATCGATCGGCACGGCAATCCTGCTTATCGACTCGCCTTGCAGACCCGCGAGCAACATATTCGAAGAGAAAAGGCAACCTCGAACATCTGTACGGCTCAGGCGCTGCTTGCGATCTTGGCCACTTTGTATGCCTGTTATCACGGGCCCGATGGACTTCGTGAAATCGCCTTAAGAACGCATCGGAGAACATCCAATCTCTACCGTGCGCTGAAATCTGCCGGGATCAAGATCCGAAGCGACCGATTCTTTGACACCTTGGCGTTGGAAGTCCCAGGAAAAGCCGATGCACTGATGCAAGCCGCATTGCAACTGGGAATGAATCTTCGCCGGATCGATCAAGACACCCTAGGGATCAGTTTCGACGAAACAACCACCGATGAGGATGTCGCGACTGTCGCCAAAGTTTTTGGTGCAGTGCAGATCGATAACCTCGATACAAGTTTGCTCGATGAGAGTCAGTTCCGCAACGATACGATCCTTACCCAAGAGGTCTTTCATCGCTACCGTAGCGAGACCGAGATGATGCGGTATGTTCGTTCTTTGTCCGATAAGGATATCGCTTTGGATCGCGCGATGATCCCACTTGGCTCTTGCACGATGAAACTCAATGCGGCCAGTGAACTCACTCCGGTGACTTGGCCCGAGTTCAATTCGATCCATCCGCTGGCTCCTGCCGACCAGTGCGAAGGCTACAGGATCATGATCGAGCAACTCGAAGCGATGCTGTGCGAGGCGACCGGATATGACGAGATCTCGTTGCAACCCAACGCAGGTTCTCAAGGTGAGTATGCTGGGCTCTTGGCGATCATGCAATATCACCAATCCCGAGGCCAAGGGGATAGAAATATTTGTTTGATCCCAAGCTCTGCCCACGGCACGAATCCCGCCAGTGCGCAGATGGCCAACATGCAAGTCGTGGTGGTCGCTTGCGACTCGCAGGGCAATGTTGATTTGAATGATTTGGATGCTAAGATCCAGCAGTATGGATCCAAGATCGCCGCGATCATGATCACCTACCCATCCACCCACGGGGTCTTCGAAGAAGGTGTCACTGCGATCTGCCAGAAGGTGCACGCAGTCGGTGGCCAAGTCTATATTGACGGAGCAAACCTCAATGCGCTTGTGGGTGTGGCAAGGCCTGGAAAGTTCGGTGGCGATGTTTCGCATTTGAACCTGCACAAGACCTTTTGTATTCCTCATGGAGGTGGAGGACCTGGGGTTGGTCCAGTGGCCGTCAAGAAGCACTTGGCCCCGTTTCTCCCTCGCGACGGCGTGAATGTCACACGGCGTGGGCCGATGGTCTCGGCAGCGGCCTTTGGGTCAGCAAGCATTCTGCCGATCTCGTGGATGTATATCCGAATGATGGGGGCCCAGGGGCTCAAGAGAGCAACGCAAGTAGCGATCTTAAACGCCAACTATGTTGCTTGGAGGCTCAAGGACTATTACCCGATTCTCTATACAGGCAACCAAGGGCTCATCGCCCATGAGTGCATCATCGATACAAGGCTTATGGATCGCGAAGCGCACATCGGAGTCGATGATATCGCCAAACGCTTGATCGATTATGGCTTTCATGCCCCGACGATGTCATTCCCTGTCGGTGGAACACTGATGATTGAACCGACCGAAAGCGAATCGCTTCAAGAACTCGATCGGTTTTGCCGCGCGATGATCCTAATCCATGGCGAATACGAAAAAGTTCGATCAGGGGTTTGGGATCCGATCAACAACCCACTGAAGAACGCTCCGCACACGCTCAAGGATGTTCTATCCGAAGCGGGTTTGGGCTACACGCGACAAATGGCCGTTTGCCCTGATCCAGAGTCGGGCAACCAAGTCAAGTACTGGCCCGCGGTGGCTCGGATTGACAATGTCTACGGGGATCGCAATTTGGTGTGCGCTTGCCCACCGATGTCCAACTACGAATCCTCAGCGAGTGCTGTCGTAGAAAGCTCAAAGAATCCTGCAAATTAACCGATTGGTATTTGCTTGTTTCATCAGGAAATAGGGAGATTTGTCAAAATAGGGGGTTGCCTTTCTTGGCCCTCTGGGCGAACGATTGGCTCGGAAAGGGTCAGAGCACACACTGATTCCGACGAAGTCACATGCCATTTCGTCTAACTCAGCTCATGGAAAAAAAGAGCCTGCCTACAATCGGCCAACCCAAGGATGGCCAACCTTCCGAATCTCCTCCCGTCTCGAATCGTGCCAAATCTGCGGATGGAAAGTCACAGCCCAGGTCGCTTACGGTCAAGAAAAAGACCGATGCACCGCTGTTGATCACCAAACGCTACGGACTGTTGCACCGCGTCGCAGAAGTGAGGCTTCAGCAAGGAATTTCGCTGAGAGCGATTGCTCGCAGAACAGGACTTTCGGTGCGAGAGCTCCGAGTCCAGGAATCGCCCCATTCGAACTTAACCCTAAGGGATCTTCATATTTGGAAAGATGCCTTGGAAGTTCCCTTGGAGCACCTTTTGATCGATCGGGATTTATCGGTCAGTGAATCGATACGATCCCGAGCCCTGCTCGTTAGGATCATGAAAACCGTGATCTTGCTTCGAGAAATCATGGTCAGTCGCCGCCTAGTTATTATCCTCGATGTGCTTCGGGAGCAGCTCGTAGAGCTTATGCCGGAACTTCGACATATCCATGGCTGGCCATCGCTCGGCACACGTCGCGGAAATGATGAATTCGGAAGAATCGTCAGCGAACCGGTCGTGATCTCGCAGTTATCGTTTCTAGGAGACGGATAGATCAGTTTTGAGAAATCCAAGTTGCCAATCGCAGTGCGACTTGCTCGGGCTGCGATTGGATTTTCTTGGTAAGGATCACGGAGGGTTGAGCAAGCGGTTTGTCCTGCTCGGTTTGCAAGGGATGTTCCTGCAGGTCGATCAGCGACCCACCGCTTGCTTCTTTTTCTGCAGCCCCAGACGCAACAGGCGTATCCTTGGAAACTCGATGGTTCACCACAGATCGCAACATCAGCATTGCTATCAAAATCAAAGCGAAGAGTCCAAGTGTCTTCCAAGAGTCCGTGAGCCAATGGGTGATCTGGGTCCACGGATCGGCTTGAGTCTGTATTGATTCAGCCGAATCGATGTAGTCGGTTACAACGATTGGGCTGTCACTTGGGGTGCTTGAACCGGCGACCAAGGGTGCGAGTTTTTCGCGGACTGCTTGGATTGTCTGCGTTTTGATTTGATCCAAAGCTCGCTGGGAGGCTACTGGCATATTCGATGCGACGGCAGACATGCTAGCACCCACCGAGGGGTCTACCTCCAATTGGTTTGTTTGCCAGTGATTGCGGTAGGCTCGGTGGTAATAGGAAATGGGGATCGACACCGAGATGCGGTTGGAATAGGTAGGCAAGGACTTGAGTATCTCGCGGGTTGCGAGAAGATCGTCCAAGCGAGCTTTGCGGTTTGGGATGGTCGATGGCAACTGGGATTGCGATGGAGGATCGACTGGCGTTTGTGACTCGCTGTTGGTTTGCGTTTCATTCGGTTGGCTTGTGACTACGATTTGGACATCGCCGTAGCCGGCCAAGAGTTCAAGTGCTTTGTTCTTGATCTCGGCTTCATGCTCGCGTCTGCGATCGATCCAATGGATATCGCTTTGAACAATCTGTCCAGTCAGATCCGAATCCAACGACGGTTCGGTGAATGTTTCGCCGAGACCAAGATCCGCTAGGACGACTTCGGAGGCCCTGAGTCCAGGAAAGTTCATATGAACAAGTCGAATGATGCTACGACGCTCGGCGCGATTCAGATGGGGTTTGTTCTTGGGGTGGACCGAGACAGTAGCTGCCCGTTTTTTTTCGAGAGCAAAACCGTCTGCCTTCTCGTCGTAGGTCACGACTGCTTGACGGACAAATGGAAACTCTTTGAGCGTGTTTTCGATCTGCCGAATCCGTTCTTTGCGTTCGCGTTCCAGGGATGCAGTCCTTGGCTCGAAGAGTCTCATCGGATCGCTGGCCGAGTCACTCAATTGCTGCGGTTGAACTGGTAAGCATTTAGCTTGCGCCAAAGCTTTGAGATAAGTGTCTTTCGAAGCACTTGGAATGCGCATTCGGTTTCCCATGCGTTGGTAGTTCCGCAGTCCAGAGTTGCTGAAGGCCAATTCGAACTGATCGAGTTGGCCAGGGGTGAAGTCTTGGCCATCGAGAAGAAACTCCAATCGGTTTGAAAACACATTCGCGTTTTGCACCATCAACCCGACGCCGACCCCCAGCAGTAGAGTGCAAAGAACCAGTGCCGTGCGGGTTTGGAGATTGCTGCGAATAAACAGGATTCGCAACGATTCAAGCATTTGGATGAGGCTTTTCATAACAAGGGAATCTTTAGCAAATTCTCAGGCGCTAGACCAAGCCCATATGCGGTGGATTCTGGTGCCTTAGTCGGGACAAATCGCGGATTAGCAAAATCCAAGGGTGCAGACTTTAGGAAGCTGAGGTAAATTAGGGGAACTTAAAAGCCGTCTGTCCTCTTACCCACCTAGCGTTTAGCACGCATGTCCACCCAAGCCACCAAAACCGAGGTCGGAAGTTACTTCATCTCGAATTATCCACCCTACTCACAGTGGACGCCCGAGGCGATTCCAGAAGTGCTTGAAGCGTTTTCTCATCCACCGCTTAAGGTCGATGCTCAAGGAATCGCCCAGCAAGTTCCCCCGCTTGGCTTGTATTTGCACATCCCTTTTTGCCGCAAGCGATGCAAGTTTTGCTATTTCAAGGTTTTCACCAACGTCAATGCAGAAGCGATCGAACGATACGTCTCGGCCCTGTGCCAGGAAATCAGTTTGGTCGCCCAGCAGCCGGTCATGCAAGATCGTCAGTTTCGATTCGTCTACTTCGGTGGGGGCACTCCGAGTTTCCTATCGGTCAAGCAACTCGAATCGCTACTGGATCGACTCCATCGCTATGTCACCTGGAACGGGGCCGAAGAAGTCACCTTTGAGTGCGAACCGGGAACTCTCAGCGAACCAAAAGTACAAGCTCTCAAGCAACTGGGCGTGACTCGATTGAGCTTGGGCGTCGAAAACTTCTCCGACGCAATCCTCGAGGAGAACGGTCGAGCCCACTTATCGAAAGAAGTCTATCGGGCTTGGGAATGGATCGCCGCTGCCAAATTTGCGAATGTTAATATCGACCTTATCTCTGGCATGGTCGGGGAAACTTGGGAGAACTGGCGAGAGAATATCCGCAAGACCCTCGAGCTGTCCCCTGAGAGTGTGACGATCTATCAAATGGAGTTGCCCTTCAATACCGTCTATTCCAAAGGGATCCTGGAATCCCACTCCGAATCGTCCGTTGCCTCATGGCCCACCAAACGCGATTGGGTTCGATACGCCTTTGATGTGTTCCAAGAAAACGGCTACACCATCTCTAGCGCCTACACCGTGGTGAAAGATCCATCGAAGGTCAGTTTCAGTTACCGAGATAATCTTTGGAAAGGATCTGACCTGCTTGCCACGGGCATCGCAAGTTTTGGGCATGTCGGAGGCGTCCATTATCAAAACGTACCCGAATGGGATCGTTACTTAGGAATGATCCTCGATGAGAACCGACTGCCTATTGGTCGCGCGTATCGGCCTACGCAGGAGCAGCGATTGATTCGCGAGATGATCCTGCAACTCAAAAAAGGTTATCTGAACATCGAATACTTCCGCGATAAATTCCAAGTGGACATCCTTCAGAAGTGGCACTCGCAGTGGGATGCTTATGCCTCCGATGGATACGTAGTATTGCCCGATGACTCGAAGGCTTCCGATGCGATGATCCGACTCTCTACCGACGGGTTGCTTCGAGTCGACGGATTGCTTGAGGCCTTTTTCGAACCCCAATTCCGCAATGTTCGGTACACTTAGCGCCCAGCTCGATCGAAAAGAACGCACGGGCTTGGCTGTTTTAACAGCGGGCCTGCTTTGCGTTATCGGGATCGCCGCTTGGCTGAGTCCTGATCCCAGTGGGCACGGCACCCATCGGCAACTGGGACTTCCACCTTGTAGCTCAGTCTTAGCCTTCGGAATCAAATGCCCGGCATGTGGTATGACGACATCTTGGGCGCTGATGATCGAAGGTAGGATTCCCGAAGCCTTGGTAGCCAATGTCGGTGGTTCGTTGCTGTTTGTCGTAGCCTTTGTCTCGATCCCATGGCTCTTGTGGATCGTCTGGACTGGAAAAAGGCATCTGAGAGATCAGTGGAGGATGTTCGTGCTGGGGGGTTCCTGTGGCGCGATGATCATCGCCTTTGCAGCGTGGGTTTGGAACCTGTTTGTTCAACTGCGGACCTAAGCAGCAAAACCTTTAAAACGGCTCGGAACATTCAGGCCAAAGAGTCCGAAGATCTCATTGCGGTTGAGACCGAGGTTTGTCGGTGTTCCAGCCTCCGCAAAAAGTGTTCGCAGCAGTTCTCTTTTTTCAGAGAGCACAGCATCGATACGCTGTTCGATCGTCTCGACGGCCATCATGCGAGTGACCGTCACCGCTTTTTTGACTCCTAAGCGATGCGCCCTGTTGATCGCTTGATCCTCGACGGCAGGATTCCACCATCTGTCGAACAAAAACACATAATGACAAAACTGCAGATTCAATCCCACAGCGCCCGCTCCATAGCTCATGAGGATCATGCCGCACTTGGGGTCGTTTTTAAATCGATCGATCACTCCATCGCGACGGTTCGATGCGATCCTGCCGTGATATTCCACCGGATTGAACCGAGCTAGCTTCTCCGAGATGACATCCAAGGTCGATACCCACTGGCTAAAGACGATCGCCTTTTGACCGCTTGCGACGATCTCTTCCATGTCGGCTTCGAGCCGTTCGAGCTTGCAACTCGAACCGGTCACTGGGTCAAAGTTGCAAATCTGTTTGAGCCTTAGTACCAGCTCGAAGACATGTTGCACAGTGACCGATTCGCCAAGATCGGCAAGGTGAACAACCCCTTCCTCTTCGGCGGCTTTGTAACTGGCCCGCTGTTCGGGGGTCAGATCCAAATCGGCATGGCGGTAGAGTCGAGGCGGCATGTCCTTGAGGACTTTGTCTTTGGTTCGGCGAAGGATATGATCGCGCGTGGCATGCCCGAGAGACTTCAGATGCATGTCGTCGCGAAGATGCCCAGGCGACAGGAATTCGAAGATGCTCACCAAGTCCTCGACGGAGTTTTCAATCGGGGTGCCGGTCAATGCCCACGAACGGCTGCGCGGGATCGATCGTACCACTTCGCTCGTGGTGCTGTTTCTGTTCTTGATCCTTTGTGCCTCATCCAAGAGCACAAGGTCGAAATACAACGAGCCATCGTCGATGACCGCCGAGTCCTTGAGCATCAATTCGTAATTGGCGATCTTGACCGGTGCTTGCGGATTGGACCACACCCAAGCTCGTTTGCTCGAATCCCCTTGAATCACTGCGATCGGGATCTCGGGTGCCCATTGCCGAAACTCACGCATCCAGTTGGTTACCAGTGGCTTAGGACAAACCAACAGTGCATTTCGAATCTCACCAGAAAGCAACAGCATACGTATCGCAGTGATCGCTTGCATGGTTTTGCCAAGCCCCATCTCATCGGCCAAGATCGCTGAACTGCGAGCATAGAGAAAGGCGATGCCATCCATCTGATAAGGGAATGGTTGGAAGGGGAACGTGAGTTTGGCGTTCTGAACGATCGACTCGAGCGGAGGCTGCAAGACATAGTACAGTCGATCCTCCAAGCGAATCAAATTTCTTGGAGGAGTAAGCCGAGTCTTTTTGCCAGTGCTGCTCGCTGAGTTGTCCTGATCGGGCGATGTTCCTTGCTCAGGATCCTCCAGGGCGCTTGCTTGATCGCTCTGAGTACTGCTTGGTTTACTCGGCTCAGGACTTTCCGGTAGCTTGATCGACCAGTGGGGTGATTCAGGAAACGAAAAGCCTATGGTCTTTGGAAGCGGATGCGACAACTGGATCGCAAGTACCTTAGCAGGTTTTGCTATGAGTGATCCAGTAAGCTCCGCTGAGTCGTAGTGCATCCTCGGGAAGGAGTCGACACTGAGACTGTCTTGCCAAGGCTCAAGAACAGACTCGGAGGATTCACCGAGATCGTTGACCTGATCGTAGAACTCCGAATGCACATTGATCGATAGCGATTGCCTTGGATCGTCCATGCTCAAGCAGCCTTTGTTCGAGGATGGGCTTCAGCCAATGCTTCGACGATCCTTTCAAAAGGCTCATGCAAGTCCAGGTCGATGGTATGGGATTGAATCATCCAATCGACCGATTCCAAATCGCTACGGTAGGAGTCTAGACAAGTAAGTGTATAGCGATCGGTAGAGCGTTCTGCGTATTGCGTTGGAGTCCGTTGATAGCTCGGACTTTGAAATCCATGATCGGTTTGCAATTGCGAATGATCGCTAGAGTCTCGATGGGGTTGCGGTTTCCAGACGCATAAGATCGGCAGGTCGATCCAGTGCCGCGCGCACAGCGCCGCTGGCGAATCTACCAAGACGACCTGAGGCTGGAGCTTGGCTCTGGAAAGCAAAGCCCGAGCAATCTGCTCGCCGCACAGGAACTCTTCGAGCGTCGGGCCAAAAAGAATCGTCTGAGCCCGGGTCGGTTGCACGGGCACTGTGCAATGGAATTCCAAAGGGCGAGCGACACTATTGACGAGCAAGTACCCGCCAAAATAGCCTTGATCCATCCTGTGCCGGACGGAAACAAAGCCGAGAGATTTCTGAGACAATCCGTTGTCTGTTGCCATGCGTTCTTGCTGTGAATCTTGCGTAGTCAAGTGTTCTGCGGGTCGGAAACCCAAGCCTAGCTTCGACGCGCCAAGCCGGATCAGTCCAGACAACGCCCCCTAAGCGGACTTGTCGCCACAAATTAACTAAATTAACAATTTGGAGGTTCCGAAAACTCGACTTTTGACTCACCGTGGGGATATACTGGATTTCTTCCGGGGTTCCGGGCGATCTCCGGCTTGGTCTAAACCCTCTAGCCCTTTTGCAAGCAAATCAAGATGTCGAACGACCCAGGTCCATTTTCCCCAATCTTTTCGATCAATGTGTCGGCCGAAGGGGCCAGTCCCCAAAACGCACCGGCTCCGGCCCCTGCTACAGCTCCCGGGGCTCGAAGCCTCGATGTTGGTACGGCGTTGATCGCCCTGATGAGGCAAATGGTTGATTCCCAAAATCGCCAAAACCAAATGATCGAGCAGCTTCTGCAAATCAATCGACAAGTTTTGCAAAGCACTCAGCAAGCCAACGCGCAGCGTCAAAACGAGATGAACCAATGGCGAAACGCTCATCCGGAATTGGTCCAGTCGTGCAAGAACGCTTTGGAAACCCTCTCGGCAGTCCAAACAGATTTTTTGGATAAGATGACCTCAGAGATTCAGGATTCTCGGGATGATCTCGTTGACAGCGAGTACATGTTCGCCGATTTTCTAGATCGTTACGGGCCTCGCATGGCCCACTTAAACGGTATCCTGCAAATCCTCAATCACTTGGTCGGCTAAGTCTTATTTGACGAAATCAAAACCTATGGAATCAGCAGAAAGCAAACTTCAAAGTCTCGGTTGGCAACTTCCCACGGCCCCCAAGCCTGTGGGTCTCTACAAACCGGTCTTGATCGTCGGTAATTTAGCTTATGTCTCCGGTCATGGCCCGCTCAAGCCCGATGGGTCTCTGATGCTAGGTTGTGTCGGCGATGATTTGGATGTCGCTGGTGGACAAGCGGCGGCTAAACAAACGGCACTGGCGATGCTTGCAACGCTCCGCAGTGAACTATCGAGCCTTGATCGCATCGTTCGAATCGTCAAGACCCTTGGCCTGGTGCGCTGCACGAACGACTTTGGACAAAGCCCCTTGGTCATCAATGGCTTTAGCCAAGTCTTCGTCGACCTTTTGGGAACTGACCGAGGGATTGGGGCCCGAAGCGCCTTGGGCACGAACGCTCTTCCTAACGGGATGGCTGTCGAAGTCGAAGCCATATTCGAGATCAAGTCCTGATGAGCGAGCGTCAGACTCTTAGCTTTCTATCGAAAACCCTTCAAAGGGCCGGCCTGCAGCCAAAGACCAAGTACGGTCAAAACTTTCTGATCGACCTGAACTTGCTCGATATCCTCGTCCAAGGTGCGGATCTTGGACCCACCGATGTGGTCTTGGAAATCGGTACTGGAATGGGCTCGCTGACCAAGACGCTTGCGACGCGGGCAGGGCACGTGATCACCGTCGAGGTCGACAGGGATTTGCAAGCGATTGCAGCAAGAGAGCTCGCCTCGTTTTCGAACGTCAAGCTTCTGTGTTGCGATGCGCTTCGCAACAAGAACCACTTGAGAGTCGAAGTCTTGGATGCTGTGCGCGAAGCGATGGCAAGAATTCCAAGCGCCAAATTCAAACTAGCTGCGAACCTCCCTTACAATGTCGCCACGCCGATCATTAGCAATTTGCTCAACGAGAAACCACTTGTCGAGCGAATGGTCGTCACGATCCAAAAAGAGCTAGGTGAGCGGATCATTGCGCCTGCATCGTGCAAGGACTACAGTGCCCTATCGATTTGGATGCAATCGCAATGCGACTGCGAGATTCTAAGGATCCTGCCACCGAGCGCGTTTTGGCCAAGGCCCAAAGTCGACTCAGCGATCCTGCGGATTATTCCCAATGAAGCTAAGCGAGCTCGAATTGTCGATTTAGAATTTTTCCACACACGGCTCCGAGCGATGTTTTTACACCGCCGCAAGTTCCTGCGAAGCCAATTGGTATCGGCCCTGCAAGAGGAGCTTACCAAGGAGCAAGTCGATCAGGTGCTCGCCGAGCAACAGCTAGTGGCCAACCTCAGAGCCGAGCAGTTAAGCATCGAGCAGATGATCGGACTCTTGGAAGCTTGTCGCAAGAAGATACCGCAAAAGCCTGCCTAGCCCTACCTTCTTGGTTCAAACCACCGAGGCTACGACATCGATTTCATCGAACGAATGGATCGAGGGACCATGGAAGTCTTTGGGAAGCGGTGCATTGTTGGGCCGGATGCATGCGATGACTTGCATGTGAGCCTTGCTGGCGGCCTCAATCTCCCCAATCACGTCGGTAAAGAAGATGATTTGGGTGGGAGATAGGCCGAGCGCTTCGGCGATCTTCGAGTAGCTCTCGGGCTCCTTTTTCGAGCCGATCGTCGTGTCGTAATGGCCGCTAAAGAAGTGGGTCAAGTCTCCGGCGGTGGTGTGACCAAAGAAGAGTTTTTGAGCTAGGATCGAGCCCGAAGAGTAGATCCGAAGTTCGACACCGGCCTTCTTCCATCGCTCCAGGGCGGGCAAGACATCGGAGAAAACCTCTGCGCGTAGTTTTCCGGTTTTGAAGCCCGATTCCCAGACGAGACCTTGGAGGGACTTTAAACCCGTGGTCTTGCTGTCTTTGTCCATCAGTCCGCAGACTGTTTCGACAACCCCTGAAAGCTGCTCGTCCGAAGCACGCTTATCGACTTGGCCATGATAGGGTTTCCAAGGAATATCGTCTGGGCCATAGCCAGCGTCGATTGCCAGGAGCGATAGGCTCGATTGGATCGCAGGGGAACTCCAATGGTTATAGAGAAACTCCCTGAGGTGGTTCCTTACAAAAGGGAACATCACCTCGTAGACAAACCGCACATCGGCCACGGTCCCTTCGATATCCAAAAGGGCACAGCGGGCGATACGCAAGTTCTTTGCTTCGGTCATGTGGAGAGGTTTTTTTAAGAGTTTGGCGCGATTAGGAAGGGATGATCCGAGGCGTTGGGCTCGATGCCGACGCAGGGATATGGGATTTACCAAAGCACATCGGGCTGTAGTCCCCATGGACACCTTGGTCGACATAATGCGGTGTCCAGCCTGTGACATCCTCGAAGAATCGGATGCAACGGATCCGGCGATCATCGCACAGGTTGAACCAATGCTTCATGCCGCAAGGGACATTGATCATATCGCCACTTTCGACCGTGACGCTAAAGACCGGGCCACCTTCTGGGTGAAGATGAAAGACCCCTTTGCCCTCGACAGTAAAGCGGACTTCGTCTTCCGAATGGGTATGCTCCTTGTTGAACTTCGAGAGCATCGCATCGAGGTTTGGAGTGCTCGGATTGACGTTGATCACGTCGGCAGTGACAAAGCCCCCGGCAGTCTTGACCTTTTGAATCTCCGGAGCGTACTCGGCAAGGATGTCGGCATCCGAGGCAGAAGGATCGAGCCTGCCTGCGACTTGCCAGTGCTCGTACCAGATCCCAAAGGGCTTAAGGAAGGCCGAGATCTCATCGGCGTTGGTGATCGTTCGGTTCTGGGCAGGGATGTTGACGGTCGCCATGATTGCTTCGGATCCTTATCGAATTGAGGAAATTTGTGGGTTTGTAAGAGCTCTATGGTAATCGATCCATGCAAGAGGATCAAAGGACACGCTGATCGAGGGCCATCGAAGATGGCTTGAGTGAGAGGAAAATATTCCACTTTTTTTCCGAATTCTTTGGCCAGTGACCAGAGGTGTCACGCCTCTGGCGATTCTAAGGGTGTAGCAAGCAGGTGACTTGCTAGGCACAGACCTGAAGGAGTCAAAACAGATGTCAGCGATCGCAATCGAAACAGTTCCGCTCGATGGTGGTAATTTCGAAGGTACAAGATACGTTCAGCAGATGTTCGATTGGGATGCACCAGCAAGTAACGTTGCACCAGTCGTTCGATCTAAGGCTTGTGCACCGATTGCTCCTACACCAACGGTTGCAGCACCGGCTGCTGCATCGCCAACGACGGCACGACGTGGAAGATGCGAGCATGTCGGGAGCGTCATGGGTGCGGTTCTGAGCAAGTATGGGCTTGGGATCGACGATCTACTTCGGGCCATCGAGGAGCGGCAAGCTCAGGTGGGTGTTAGCCGATAAACCGCGTTAGCCGATGATTTGGGCGATCGGTTTTCCGTGGTCGATCTCCAGTCGCTTGCGACCTGGAATTTCCAATCGTCGCGAATCGAGTCCGAGTTGTTGCAGGATCGTAGCATGGATATCCGTCACATAGTGCCTATCCTCAGCGGCATGGAAACCGATCTCATCGGTTGCACCATGGACAGTGCCACCTTTGATCGAGCCACCGGCGAGCCAGACGCTAAAGCCAAAGATATGGTGATCGCGACCATCGGAGCCTTGGGCCCCTGGTGTGCGGCCAAACTCGGTGGCAAAGACCACCAATGTTTCTTCGAGCATGCCACGACGTTCTAGGTCGACAAGAAGACCGGCGATCGGTTGGTCGACCGCTTTGGCATTGTTCTCATGATTGGCTTTGAGTCCGCCGTGGGCATCCCAAGTTCCAGCCCCACCAGCGCCATGTTGGATTTGAATGAAGCGAACCCCTCGTTCGACCAAGCGTCGAGAGGCCAGCAGTTGCATTCCAAAGTCTTTGCTATGGGGTTGATCGATTCCGTAGAGAGATTTTGTCTCGGCGGTTTCTTGGGAGAAGTCGACTACTTCGGGGATCGAGCGTTGCATACGAAATGCAAGTTCGTAGGAAGCGATTCGGGCGGCCATGGCCGGATCGCTCGGGTATTCGATCCCTCGCTGGAGGTTCAACTCTCGCACGAGCTCGGCACCGATTTGTTGGGCTTGAGGATCCAAAGCCCGTTCGGGTTTGCCGAAATCTAAAGGTGCATTCGGATCGATGCGCATAGGGACTGCGTCGTGGGCGGGGCCCAGGTAGTGGCCGTCTTTTTTGTTCCAGTACTCGCGGTTTCCCATCGAGATGAATTGGGGCAAGTTTTCGTTGAGCGTACCTAGGCCGTAGTGGACCCAAGCTCCCAGGGTCGGAAAGTCCCCATCGTTTTGGTGACGGCCTGAGTGGAATTGCGTTTGGGCGCCATGGTTCGAGTCGGTGGTCCACATCGAGCGCACGATCGCCAGTTTATCGACTTGGGCACCGATATGAGGGAACCAATCGCTAACTTCGATCCCGCTTTGTCCGTAGGGTTTGAATCCGACTTGGAGAGGATAGAGGGTATTGCGTTGGTTGCCGTTCCCGTCGGGGACCACGAGCCGTTCGATTGAAAGTTTCTTTGGGTCTTGGGCATCGGCAAAGGGAGTTTCGGCGATGGTTTTGCCAGCGTACTTGGTAAGCATCGGTTTGGGGTCGAAGCTTTCCATGTGGCTCACACCACCGTTCATAAAAAGCCAGATGACGCTTTTGACTTTGGGAGGGAAGTGAGGTTTCCCGTCGGGTGGTTGCCAAGACAGATCGGCTCGTGCGACGCGGTCTTGGTGGAGCATTGCGGCAAGAGCAAGTCCGGTAAAGCCAAGACCCATATCGGCAAGAAAGCAACGGCGGAGAGACATAGCAGTCGATTGGCGTTTGGGGATCGGAATGGGATAGACCCATTGTAACACAAGATTTGATGGGGTTTTGCCTCAAAAAACCCGCTACCGCTAGGCGGCATCGCCCGGGCTGCGTGTGCGCGCGTCCGCCGATGGCGGACGCGTGGGGTTTGGACGGCATTGACCCCATTGACGGTGTTGACGGTATTGACTGCGGACGTTGTTGACGAGGTTGACCCTGTTGGTTGGTTGACCACATTGACACTCGCTGTCAACACAGTCAATCTTGTCAACACCGTCAACACCGTCAACACCGTCAATGCCGTCAATGCCGTCAATGCCGTCAATGCCGTCAATGCCGTCAATGCCGTCAGAACCTGCCGCCGCCGGAGTCAACACCCGTCCATCGGTTAGCGTGAGTTTGGTTCGCTGACGATTCCGGATCGAATGGACGTGGTTTCGTTGGCTGCCCGACGCTCGCTTGTCGGCTAACAAAAACGGAGGCATTTTCATTCAAAGAAAATAGCCCGCAAGCAACTGAAGAATTTCCAAGATCGAACGTACGATGCCGAAAACCTCGCGCAAAGCGCCTTTGGTGAACTCCATCGCGGAATCCATCAGGGGAACAACAACCGGAAACTGGCGACGGCCATGCTGATCTTCGGCTCACTGCTTACGTTTGCTGTAGGAGTCGTCGCTCCTTGCTGCCGATCAAGCGTTGATTGATTGATCAGACAGATCAGATATTTTGCCCCCCCTTGGGGAGGGGGCGAGGCAAAATCTTTTTTTGTTTTTCGTTAGCGTGACCTAACGAGTCACTGCACCGATTCATATTTTCTTAACTGACGGATTGATCGATGGTTAGGTGTCCTACCTGAGGCCTTGGAGTTCTCTAGTAGCATTTCTTACCCAGTCCTCAAACCCAGACTCCATCGGACTTTGCGACGAGTCAAACAAAAAATTTGACTTTGCGTTTGGAAACGATAAACTGCTCGCCCATGACGCAACATGTAGTGCCATTGCGACGAAAAGACTACTAAGGGTAGTGTTGGACGTCGATAATGAACCTAGATGACCCTTCGTCGAGAATTGCCATAAGCGACCTGGTAGTTCCCGTCGGATGCGTCGGAAGCTTGTAAGGAGTCTGGGGCAAGAAGCCCCAACGAGGTCGCAAGGAACCGTCTTTTCCCTGTCTCGCAAAAGGTCCCCCTGGAGTTCAAACAAGCCGTGGAGCACTATCCCCTCAAGTTTGTTCATTAGAAACGCTTATTTGCGATCAACCTAGTCTTTATCCACCCAACCCGAGGAGTCTATCTAGAACATGGCAACCGCAGAAATCGAAACCACTCGTCGCGTTCGAACTCGCACCCCCCAGGAAGTTCGAGGCAACCGCAACGGCCTTAAAATCGAATCTCGGTTCTGTCCGTCAAGCGTTTCGGATCCATTCGAGACCACCGAATGGCAAACCCGCAGTGCGGCGATTAAGGACGAGAACGGAAAAGTACTCTTCGAGCAGACCAATTGCGAGATTCCAGCCTCTTGGAGTCAGCTTGCAACCAATGTTGTCGTCAGCAAGTACTTTTACGGCGATCCAAAGAATCCCAAGGAGCGCGAGTATTCGGTCAAGCAATTGATTCATCGAGTCACTCGAACGATTGCCGATTGGGGACTTCAGGACGGATACTTTGACCAACCTGCCGATGCTGAGCGTTTTTATCGCGATCTGACTTGGTTGTGCCTTCATCAATACGGTTCCTTCAACTCGCCTGTTTGGTTCAATGTTGGATTGTTCCAGCAGTACAACGTAGTAGGGACCAAGTGCAATTGGCACTACAACGTCGAGCGAGGCGAACTCGAACAGCCCGAAAATCCATACGAGTATCCACAAGCTTCGGCATGCTTTATCCAAAGCGTCGATGACAACATGGAAGACATCATGCGTTTGGCTGGAAGCGAAGCGATGCTCTTTAAGTTCGGATCGGGCACGGGTACGGATCTTTCGACGATCCGCTCGAGCCGCGAGCGACTCTCTGGTGGCGGCAAGCCAAGCGGCCCACTTTCCTTCATGCGAGTCTACGACCAAATTGCTGCGGTGGTCAAGTCAGGTGGCAAGACTCGACGTGCGGCCAAGATGCAGTCGATCAAAGTCTGGCACCCAGATGTCATGGACTTCATCGAGTGCAAGTGGAAGGAAGAGCAAAAGGCACATGCTCTGATCCGCGAAGGATACGAATCGAACTTCAACGGAGAAGCTTATTCGTCGGTCATGTTCCAAAACGCGAACTTGTCGGTTCGCGTCACCGATGACTTTATGCAAGCGGTCCGCGATGACCAAATCTGGAGCACCCGTTGGATTTCCGACAAGTGCAAGGAAGAACCACCGAAGTACCGAGCCCGCGAGGTTCTCAATCGCATGTCCGAGTGCGCTTGGCATTGCGGAGACCCAGGAGTTCAGTACGACACGACGATCAACAAGTGGCATACCTGTCCCAACAGTGGTCGGATCAATGCGAGCAATCCTTGCTCGGAGTACATGTTCCTAGACAACACGGCTTGTAACTTAGCCTCGATCAACTTGATGAAGTTTCGACGTAACGACGGATCGTTTGATTATCAAGGTTTCATGGCCGCTTGCCGTCTGTTCTTTATCGCTCAAGAAATTTTGGTCGATCATGCGGCTTATCCGACCGATCGAATCGCTTACAACAGCCACTTGTTCCGTCCTCTTGGGCTTGGGTACTCGAACCTCGGTTCGCTGATCATGACCAACGGGGCAGGCTACGATTCTCCCATGGCTCATGGCATGTGCGGATCGATCACGGCGCTGCTCCACGGTGCGGCCAATCTGACCAGCGCCGAGATGGCAGGTGTGGTCGGTCCGTTTGCTGAGTATCCTGAGAATGCCGAACCGATGATGCGGGTCATGCAGATGCACCGCAATGCCGTCGAGCAGATCCCAGAGGCAGGACCTCGATATCTCAAAGACGCGGCCCGGGAGGTTTGGGACAAAGTGCTCGAAGCTGGTCGCAAGAACGGTTTCCGCAATGCCCAAGCGACGGTGTTGGCACCGACCGGAACGATCAGCTTTATGATGGACTGCGATACCACCGGTATCGAACCAGACATCGCACTTGTGAAGTACAAGCAGCTTGCTGGCGGCGGGATGCTCAAGATCGTCAACGGTTCGGTTCCATTGGGATTGCTCAATTTGGGCTATACCCCAGAACAAGTCGAGGACATCGAGAAGTACATCGACAAGCAAGACACGATCGAGGGTGCACCGCACATCAAGGACGAGCATTTGCCTGTCTTTGACTGTGCATTCACTCCAGCCAATGGAACCCGCAGCATTCGATGGCAAGCTCACGTCGAAATGATGGCTGCCGCTCAACCATTCTTGTCCGGTGCGATCAGCAAGACCGTCAACATGCCTTCGGATACCACCGTCAAGGACATTGCTGATGCTTACTATTGGGGATGGGAGTTGGGTCTCAAGGCCATCGCGATCTATCGCGATGGATCCAAGCAGAGTCAGCCGCTATCGACCAAGTCTGAATCGAAAAAGGCCGAAGAAGCAGAAGCGGCCAAGGTTGTCGAGAAGGTCGTCTACAAGGTACGTCGCGAACGATTGCCGGACACACGCAACTCGGTCACCCATAAGTTCAGCATCGCTGGCCATGAAGGGTATATCAACGTCGGTCTCTATCCAGATGGCCGACCCGGTGAAGTCTTCATTACCATGGCCAAAGAAGGTAGCACCATCGGTGGGTTGATGGATAGCTTTGGCACAGCGATCTCTTTGTCCCTCCAATACGGAGTTCCGTTGGAAGTGTTGGTCAACAAGTTCAGCCACACAAGGTTTGAACCTAATGGACACACAACCAATCCAGAGATCCGTATCGCCAAGAGCGTTGTCGACTACATCTTCCGCTGGATGGGCCTGACGTTCCTAGCCGGTTATCGAGAAGAGCAAAAAGCCAAAGCCGAGTTGATCTCTGGCAACGAACCGAAGGAAACCTCCAAGCAACCGCTTCCGGTTGTCTCGGCAAGTGCCGGATCTCGACCGTCGGTCGAGTCGGCCAACGAGACGGCCCGCACGGAATCGATTCGCACTGAGTCCATTCGTACCGAGGCCCGGTTCGTTAGCCACGAAGACAAGAGTCCGGGTTGGGCGATCACTTCGACGGCCGTCCGTGAGGATAGTCGCGGAGAACAGTTCACCCGTTTCCAAAGCGATGCACCGGCTTGCGATAACTGCGGTTCGGTCACCGTGCGAAACGGAAACTGTTACCTGTGCCACAACTGTGGAAACAGTCTCGGTTGTAGTTGATCGATAAGCGTCCGCTAAGAGTCCTAACATTCAAAAGGGGCCGGAGTCTTTCCAGCCCCTTTTTTGTTGTTCGCGAGAGCCAAATTCCCCCGGAACTTGACCAGAGCTTATAATCCGAAACCTGCGCTTTATCTTTTCTGATTGAATTTTCTGTGGCGAATGCCATTCGCCGAACTCTCGATGATTCTTGCCCATGAATTACGAAAACAATTCAGCGTCCGAGGAAACACCCTCGTGGCCGTCGGCGGAATCTCTTTTAGGGTAGGGAACTCGGAAGTCTACGGACTGCTGGGTCCTAATGGGGCCGGTAAAACGACGACGCTCCGCATGGTCATGGGGCTCATCGAACCCGATTCAGGTTGGGTCGAGATCGGTGGTGTGCGAACCGACACCAACAGAACTGCGATCCGTCACCAACTCGGGATGATCTCGACCAACGATGGTGTTTATCCTTGGCTGAGCGTGCGAGAGATGCTCTTGTACTTTGCCGACCTTTATGCCGTAGATCCTCCGGTAGCCCAGGAGCGATTGGAAGATCTTTCTGATCTGCTTTCGATCAGGTCTTTTTTGGATCAACGTTGCAGTACTTTGAGCACCGGTCAAAAGCAACGCGTCACGTTGGCACGTGGTCTGATGCACGACCCACCGGTGATGCTTTTGGATGAACCAACGCGTGGGCTCGATGTCGTAGGAAGCCAAACGGTTTTCGAGTTCATCGAGATTCTAAAGTCCCGAGGCAAATCGGTTCTCCTATCGACCCACAGGCTCGATGAAGCCGAACGCGTGTGCGACCGTTTCGGTTTACTTCATCATGGAACGATGCGTTACGAAGGCACCTTGGATGATCTTCGGCAACAGACGGGCAAGAAGCATTTGGTCGATATGTTCATCGAGTTGATTCGAGAAAGCTGACCATGATCGGATCCTACTTCGCAAACGGCAGGTTGCTCAGGCTATGTCTTAAAGAACTCCGAGAGAGTCTTCGCGATCGTCGGACGCTCATCACGTTGGTGCTCATGCCCATCTTGGTCTACCCACTGCTTTCGATGGCGATGCAACGCTTGATCGTTGGCACCGTTTCAGGTTCGTCCGATCGCTCCGAATACATCATCGGTGTGGCCAACGAAGATGCAGGCGAGGCCCTTGCCTCTGCAATTGCCGAAACGGCCATGGCCATCGACCAAGGCGTTCGGCATTCGATCCAGATACGAAGACAAGATGCGATCGGATCAGGAGCCTCTCGAGAGACTCCGGATAACCAATCGAAGTCGACGACAGCTCAGACCAACGGTGATTCGAATGCGAAATTCAGTATTGTCATGACCGATGGTATCACGCTTGAGCAAGCTCTCGAATCGGGTCAGATCGATCTTGCGGTCAGTTCTGCTCGATCCGAATGGGTGCAGACGCGAGGCAATGGGTTTTACTCAGCTTACGAATTCGAGGTCGAGTTTCGAGATGCGGATGTTCGTAGCGAGCGAGCGATGCTCGAGTTTCGCAAAGCCATGGAGCTGGTCAATGAAGCCCAGGCTCAGCGTTTTCGAGGTCCACTGCCGACGCCGGTCAAAATGGTTTCCACTGCGACGGGCAAGAAGGTTGATGCGATGGCTTCGCTGGCTGGCATCTTGCCGCTGATTTTGATCCTGATGACGATCACCGGTGCGGTTTACCCCGCGATCGATCTTACCGCCGGCGAACGCGAGCGCGGCACGATGGAAGCGATGATTGCAACACCCGCACCCCGATTCTTGTTGCTCCTTAGCAAATACGTGGCCGTTGTGACTGTTGCAGTCCTTACGGCTCTTGCGAATCTTTTTGCCAGTTGGATCACCCTTTCGATTGGAGGTTTGGGCCGGGCACTGTTGGGAGAAAGAGGTTTCTCGCTCTTGGCGCTAGTGCAAATCCTGCCACTGTTGGTGATCTTTGCGGCCTTCTTTAGCGCGATTCTCCTGGCGATGTGTTCTTTTGCGAGGAGTTTCAAAGAGGCTCAAGCTTACTTGATCCCTGTGATGCTTGTTTCCTTGGCACCTGCGCTAGTGACCCTAATGCCCAACATCGAGTTTTCGACCCTCTTAGGCATTGTGCCGCTTGTCAACATCCTTCTGCTCTCGCGCGATATCATGACCGGGAGTCCACAAGCTTTACCGGCCTTTGCAGCGGTCTTCTCGACTCTTTTGTATGCAGCGGCTGCATTGGTGGTTGCGTCGAAGTTGTTTGGAGCCGAGTCAGCGACCTCGGGTTCGCAAGAAACATGGTCGGATCTGATTCGGCGTCCCAAGCGAACACAACTGCTTCCAGACTTGGGGGATTTGGCCGTTTTCCTGGCGTTGCTCTTCCCGGTCTTTTTCGTCGTCACGAATCTCTTTGGTCAATGGGAGATGTCGATCGAAACGAAACTTTGGGTCAACGCAGGGATGTTGTTGGTTTTGTTTTTTGTTGTACCGTCGCTTGTGGCTTGGTATCGTCGATTGAATCCTCAAACGACATTTTTGCTCCGCGCATGGATCGGTCAGGGGCCCCTTGTAAGCCATCGGATCCCGAGGGGTTTTGGCGTAGTCTTGTCCGTCTGTTTGATGGCTGCAGGACTTTGGATCGTGGCTTTTGAGTTTCTTCAACTTCTCAAAGACTATGGCTTTGGCATTTTGGCGCTAGAACAACCGGAGATCTTGGAGAAGGCCAAGAGGGAATTCGCCAAGGTTCCTTTTTGGTTAATTCTGTTGACCTCGGCGGTCATTCCGGCGTTGGCAGAGGAATATTTTTTCCGAGGTTATGTTCTATCGGCGTTTCGCAACCGAGTGACTTCGATGCGAGCGGTCCTCTATTCGGCCTTAATCTTCGGGCTTTTCCACGTCATCACCGGCAGCATGCTCTCGCTCGAAAGATTTTTTCCATCGACCCTTCTGGGGTTGTTTTTGGGGTTTGTTGCAATTCGGACAGGTTCTTTGTGGCCGGGGGTGTTATTGCATGCGATCCACAATGGATTAGTCTTTTGGCTGACGCAGTTTACGGAAAAAGAATTGTCCGAGTGGTTCGGTTCGACCAATGAGCACTTTCCACCGCTCTGGATTTTCGCTAGCCTCGTGAGTGTGACGATCGGGATCGCGCTGCTTTACTTCATCACTCAGCAACGGTTTTATGAAGACGATACTTAAGCTACTAATTGCGATGGGAGTTCTAGGGGGCATTGGTTTTGCTGCCTATCGACCAGTGATGAGCTACCTCGAACAGCGCAATAAGACCCAGTGGCGCACGCAGGCTGTCGAACAAGGGGAGATCATTCAAGCGGTCAATTCGACCGGCAAGGTCGAGCCGATCAAGCGGGTGAGTGTGGGTGCGACCGTCAGTGGCCCGATCGCCGAATTGCTTGTCGATTTCAACACCAAGGTTAGTAAGGACCAGGTTTTGGCCAAGATCGATCCGAGGCTTTACACATCGGCGGTCGAAAGAGATCGAGCGAACCTGAGGACTCGGCAGGCCGAGGTCGCCCGCGCCGAAGCGATGCTCCAGCAAGCCAAGAACGATGAACGCCGTAGCGGGCAACTGAATCAATCCCAAGATGGATTTATTTCGCAGGCCGAGATCGATCAATTTCGTTTCGCTAGGATGATGCGCGAAGCCGAGTTGCAGGTCGCTCAGACCAATGTCGAGCAATCCCAAGCCCAACTCGATAACTCCGAAGCCAACTTAGCCTACACCGAAGTTCTCGCTCCATGCGATGGAATCATCATCGATAAAAAGATCGATGTAGGACAAACGCTTGCGGCCCAATTTCAAACCCCTGAAATGTTCGTCGTAGCTCCAGAGATGGATCAAAGGATGCACATCTACGCGTCGGTCGACGAGGCCGACATCGGTTGGATTCGAAAAGCTCAAGAAACCGGTCAACTGGTTCGCTTTACCGTCGATGCTTATCCCGATGAGTTGTTTGACAAGGGCAAGATCGTGCAGGTACGGCTAAGCAGCAAAGAAGAGCAAAACGTCATTACCTACCCGGTGATCGTCGAGACACCCAACACCGACTTGAAATTGCTCCCTGGGATGACCGCCAATCTCTCCTTTCAAATCAACCGTAAAGCCAATGTGCTGAAGGTTCCTAATCCGGCTCTTCGTTTTTACCCAGCCCGTGAGAAAGTTCATCCCGAGGATCGCGTGATTCTCGATGGTTTTGAGGACCGAAAGGAGTTTGCGGATTCTCCCAAGACGGTCTCAGCCGATGAGAAGGCGGATAACAGTAAGGCTTTGAGTTATAGGCATGTTTGGGTAGACGACGGAAAGTTTCTTAGGGCAAAGAAAGTCAAGATCGGGATCTCGGACAATCGTTACACCGAACTTATCGAAGGGGAGCTCGCCCCAGGTGAATCCCTTGTTATCGGCGAGAAGATTAAGAAATAGCGTTGAATCAAAAAAAGCGGAAATGGGTCTTAGGCTCATTTCCTGCCAAGAACCATTCTCTGAGCAAACAAAAAAACAATCGAAATCGTGTAGAATAATCGGTGTGAAACCCCCGATGGATTGCTGGGCCATTTGTTGGCTTAACATCGGTGGGAATCGGATCGAACGCAAGCGGGTTGAAACACGATGGCAACGGTACTGGATTGGCGAGGCTCCGACGATCCATCGGACTACGTGCACCAAGCCGTCGAAGCATTGACGCAGGGTCGATTGGTTCTTATTCCGACCGAGACTTGTTATATCGGAATAGCCAGTGCTCTTCGAGAATCAGCCGTCCAAAGCTTAAGCGAGCTTTGCGGTAGCGATCGTGTTCCGTTGTGCATTCTGCCAAGATCTCCGGAGGAGTCATTAGATTTTGTCCCGAACTTGAGTCCCGGTGCATTGCGTTTGGCTCAAAAGATTTGGCCTGGTCCCTTGGTGATCCAGCATGCCAACGGTTCGATGGCCAGCACCATTCATTGTTTGTCCAACCAGACGCGAAGTTTCGTGGCGACTGCAGATAGGCAAGTGCGTCTATGGCAGCCTGGCAACGAGATATTGGGCTACATCTCTCGGCTCTTTTCGGGGCCGATTGTCGGTGGGCTACCGATGCGATCCAAAGGGGTTATGACCGAGGTTACTGGAATGGTCCAGGAAGAGAACATGCTCATCATCGATACCGGCTCGATCGATGGACTAGGAGCTCCCACGGTCGTAAGCATTGATGGAAATCGTGGTCGTATTCTCGATTCGGGCGTGTTGGTTTTAGAGCAACTCCAAGCTCTCTCGCAGTTGCTGATCCTGATGGTCTGTACGGGAAATACCTGTCGATCGCCGATGGCCGCTGCCCTGATGCGTAAGAAAATTGCCGATCGGTTCGGAGGCGAGGGGGATTCGGTACCCATCTCGGTGGCTTCGGCCGGTATTAGCGCATCACCCGGCGATCCTGCTTCGACTGGCGCTCGCAATGCGATTCGTTCCTATGGGATGTCCTTGGATCGACATCAAAGCACACAGATTCACTCGTACATGGTTGATCAGGCCGATTTGGTGCTCGTCATGGGGCATCGGCACCGCAATGTTCTATGTTCGCAGTGGCCTGAATACTCAGATAAAATTTTTCTGTTGGCTGGAGACGACAGCGAGATCTCAGATCCCTTCGGTGGTCCGATAGAGGTTTACCAGCACTGTGCAAAACAACTTGATCGCCACACAAGCTCTTGGGTAGAGCGATTGGATCCATCGAGTGTGATTCGGTGGGAATCTTGAGTATAATCTTTGACTGGTTTTTAACTCACTTGCTATCGTTAGGAGTCCACGTATGCGAATCGCTGTTGCTAGCGACCATCGCGGTTATCAAATCAAAGGCAAACTCATCACCCTGCTTTCAGCAGACGGCCACGAGGTGGTCGACTATGGGACCGATAGCGACCAACCGGTCGACTATCCCGATTTTGCCGTCGCGGTAGCTAAAGAGGTCGCAGATGGCAAGGTCGAGCGAGGGATCCTCATTTGCGGAAACGGATTCGGGATGGCCATCGCGGCCAACAAGTTCCGAGGGGTGCGGGCGGCAACCTGTGCCGACGAGGTTATGGCAGAGATGTGCAGACGCCATAACGATGTCAACATCCTATGCCTTGCAGGTGATCTGATCGGCGATCGTCCCGTGGGGGATCTGGTGCGCATTTGGTTGGCCACCGAATTCGAAGGAGGCCGGCACTTGCGTCGACTCGAAAAAATCATCGAAATCGAAAAGGAAAAGGTAGGTTCATGATGCGTGTCGATAGTCACCACCACTTTTGGAATTATTCGCTAGAGCAGTACGGCTGGATCAGCGAAAAAATGCAAGTTCTCCGGCGTGACTTTGCACCCAAAGATCTCCTTGCAGAGACCCAAACCACCCACATCGATTACGTCGTGAGTGTCCAAGCTAGGCAAGAGATCCAAGAAACTCGATTCCTGCTCGACTACGCAAAGAACAACTCTTGGATCAAAGGTGTTGTAGGCTGGGTGCCGCTTGCTCAAAACTCCATTGCCAAAGTTCTCGACTCGTTCCAAGACCAGTCGCTTCTCAAAGGGGTCAGGCACGTGGTTCAAGACGAACCAGACGAGAAATTTCTCGACCGAGAAGACTTTAATGCCGGTATCAAATTGCTTCGATCCTTTAAGCTCGTGTATGACATTTTGATCTTCGGCAAACAACTCCCAATGGCCATCCGTTTTGTCGATCGCCATCCGAACCAGCCTTTTGTGCTCGATCACATTGCCAAGCCGGTGATTGCTGCAAGCGGGATCGATCGGCAATGGGAGAAAGACTTTCGCGAGTTGGCCAAGCGATCCAATGTCGATTGCAAATTCTCTGCGCTGGTAACTGAAGTTCGAGATCCGACCTGGACGGTCGAGCTTTTGAGACCTTATTGGGATGTCGCGTTAGAAGCATTTGGACCCGATCGATTGATGTTCGGTAGCGATTGGCCGGTTTGTTTGCTTCGTAGTTCCTATGCCGATTGGGTGGCTGCAGTGAGTGTTTTGGCCAAGGATTTGAGTCCACAGCAGCAGGCGAACTTCTGGGGCGGAAATGCAAATCGAGCATACAACTTGGGGATCAAGTGATTAGACTGTATTGGCATGAACACCGAATCGATCGCTGAGAATTCGGCGACCAACCCCGCCTACCAATCGTTGAGTTTTAGCACGAGTCCCTGGTTGATCCTCGTCTCGGTGCTTCTCTGCGCCGCGTGCTTTGCACTTTCCTGGCTAGCTATGAAGCGAAGTGGCTATGCGCGAAACGTCCTCGGGCTTGAGCTTCTGCGTTCGGCGGCGGTTCTACTCGGGGCGATTCTGCTGAACCAACCCGAATGGATCCAAGACTTTCGCTCGACGCAAAAACCAACTTTCGCCATCCTCGTGGATCGATCCCCGAGCATGCAGACCCAAGACGTGGTGCTCGACAAGAAGGCAACTTCGCGGCAAACGGCAGTCGAAGAGATCTCCAAGCCGGAATCATGGAGCGAACTTTCCAATATAGCGAATGTCGTTATTAGCGATTTCCCTCCTCAGGGAGTCGTCGATGGGACCGATCTGTCCGGGCCTTTAGGGGCGGTGCTCGACAATGCTTCGAACATCATGGGTGTCTTGGTCGTCTCCGATGGTGACTGGAATGCAGGTGCCCCGCCGGTGAGCGTGGCCTCAAGATATCGCACACTCGGCACTCCTATTTTTGCAATGCCCGTGGGTTCCTCGACTCGATTACCCGATCTGGAGCTCCTAAGTATCGACACTCCGACTTTCGGTATCGTTAAGAAAGGGGTTCGCATCCCTTTTACGATCGAGTCGTCCTTGCCTCGCGACGTGGTTTCTACGGTGGTGATCAATACCTCCGATGGAGAGAAACTGACCAAAGAGGTTCGTATACGGGCCATGTCGCGCACGAGTGACGCCGTGGTTTGGACTCCGAAAACCGAAGGAGATTTCACCATCGGTGTCGAGGTGCCAAACCATTCCGAGGAAACCATCACTTCGAACAACTCAGCCTCGTCGCCGATTTCCATCAGGCAAGAGAAACTCAAAGTTCTTGTGATCGACTCCTTGCCCCGTTGGGAATATCGCTATTTGAGAAACGCCCTTTCTCGCGATCCTGGGGTCGATGTCTCTTGCTTGCTGTTCCATCCCGATCTAGATCGAGTCGGTGGTGGCAATAAAGACTATATCAAGGAGTTTCCTGCAACCCTCGATGAACTCTCCAAATACGACGTTGTCTTTCTCGGCGATGTGGGAACCGAGAAAGGGCAGTTGACCGAAGAACAATGCCAAATGATTCGTGGGCTCGTCGAATTCCAAGCAAGCGGTTTGGTGTTCATGCCAGGTGCTCAAGGCAATGAGCACTCGTTGGCTCAAACGCCACTCGAACCCCTCTTGCCCGTGGTCCTGGATCCAACGAATCCTGACGGGATCGGTACTCGCAATGCCATGCGGATGGAACTTACCGAGGCGGGACGCAGAAGCCTACTGACCAAGCTTGCTGATACCGCAGAAGACAACGTCGACGTGTGGATGAATCTGCCTGGCTTCCAATGGCATGCAGCCGTCGCACGGGCCAAAGCCGGAGTCGAAGTCTTGGCTGTACACGAAACGGCCATGGGCGAGCAAGGCCGCATGCCACTGCTTGCGACCAAGACGTTTGGTTCGGGCAAGGTTCTGTTTATGGGGACCGACGGTGTATGGCGTTGGCGAAAAGGAGTTGAAGACAAGTACCACTACCGATTTTGGAGCCAAGTCGTCCGCTGGATGGCCTATCAACGGAACATGGCCAAAGGGGAGTCGATGCGTTTCTACTTCTCACCCGACACACCCAGCATTGGTCAGACTCTCACGCTCAGAGCCAACGTGATGCAAACCAGCGGTGAGCCGCTCGTTCAAGGGGATGTGACTGCCAAGATCGAGTCGCCCTCGGGCAAGACGCAATCGATCAAGCTTGCAAGTGGCGGGTCAGAGAGTTGGGGTTCCTTTGAAGGTCGCTATGAAACCACGGAGCCCGGGAACCATAAAGTCACCCTCTTGTGCAAGCAGACCGCCGAGTCGCTCGAAACGAGTTTCTTTGTCCAAGGGGTTTCCCGCGAAAGGATAGGCCAAGCGGCCCGTCCCAAGGTACTCGAGGAACTCTCTCGTTTAACCGGTGGCAAGACACTCTCGCTCCAAGAACCCGATCAGTGGATGGACGCGATTCGTATGGCACCCAAGCCACCTTCGACGATCCGACGCATTCCCTTGTGGTCACATCCCTGGCTCGTCGCATTGATGGTCGCACTCTTGACCGCATTTTGGATCGGACGCAAAGCGATAGGACTTATTTGAGCGATGGCCGATCCGCAGAGTGTCGAGATTTTCAATTCTTGGGATCTGTATGGAAACATCGTGCGCAACAATTGGATGCGTCACGAGCAGATGGCTAAGTTCATCCAGAGCGCTTCTGCAGGTTTAGATCTGCGAGTATTGGATCTGGGGTGTGGCGATGGAGCGATGGCTCGAAACGGCTTGCTTGGACGAAGGATTGAAAAATACGTTGGAATCGATCTTTCGCAAGACGCGCTGGATCACCTCAAGCGAGCTTCAGGACTCGGGATCGACCCCCAAGTGATCCTCGGAGACATTCGAGAGTCGGTCGAAAAGCTCCCCTCGAAATCGTTCAATCTGGTGCTAGCGAGTTATTCCTTGCACCACTTCCAAAGCCAAGACAAACAACGGATTCTTGGCCAGATCGCAAGAGTCCTGATGCCCCAAGGGAGATTTCTTTGGATCGATATCGCTTGCTTGGAAGGAGAGGATCGCTCGGGCTATATCCATCGAATCCAAGATGAGATCCAAAACTGCTGGGTGCCGATGCCCACGCAGCACTGCGAGGATGCTATCGAGCACATTTGCAATCACGATTTCCCCGAAAGGGAGTCTTGGATGATCCAGGCATGGGATCAAGTCAGTAGCAAGCAGAGTGCAAATAAGGCTCGCATCGGTTATCGCGACGAATTCTACATCGCCTTGGAATTATCCATTTAATTGGCACCTGACAGCCAAACTTGACGGCAAATCGATCGAGGCGTTTGTCGATCCAGGAAGTCCCATCTAGAATGAGGTGCTGTGATTTACCTTCCGTCCCGACGCTCCTACCGGATCGACCGATGCCAGCGACTTGGTTTTTTAAGCCCGTTGTTTCCGCCATGGCGGTCTGTTTGCTAGGGACCGCGAGTCTTCTTTGGGCTACGGAGGATCACAAGGATCCGGCCAAAGACAAAAACCCCGGCCATTCGTTTCACGCCGAAGCATTTAACGAGGGCCCGCGCCAAGCCGCATACTTGATGCAGGGCATGGGAAACGTTCATTGGAAGGTTTCCACCGAAAGTCCAATGGCCCAGCGTTTCTTCGACCAAGGAATCTCGCAGCTTCACGGTTTTTGGTACTTCGAAGCCGAGCGTTCGTTTCGCCAAGCAGCGTCGATCGACCCGGATCGAGCAATCTTCTATTGGGGGATGGCTCGCGCGAATACCGAAAACCCCGAGCGCTCTGCGGGATTCATCGAACAAGCCATGAAACGGATCGATAAGTCGAGTCCACTCGAACGCCGACTCATCGAAGCTTGGAGCAGGCGAGTCAAGGATTGGCCCAAGCCCCCAGAAGAGAAGAAAGATGACGACAAGGATGGGGCAAAGAATGATTCCAAGGGAAAGAAAAAGCCGAAAGTTACGGACGAAGTACGAGATAAACGCAAAGAACGGTTTAAGGCATACGCCCGTGAACTCGACGAGATCGTTCAAGACTATCCCGAGGAGATCGAGCTTAAAGCTATGCTGGTTCTACAGCTTTGGCAAAACCAGAGCCAAGGCCATGATATCCAAAGCTACACGGCACTGGACTCCTTGCTCGAAGACATCTTTCGACGCAACCCTCGGCATCCGGCCCATCATTTCCGCATCCACTTGTGGGACTATCGCAAAGAGAAACTGGCGATCAAGGCGGCAGCCGAGTGCGGGCCGAGCGCACCTGGGATCGCCCACATGTGGCACATGCCCGGTCACACCTATTCCCGTTTGCATCGCTACGCCGATGCAGCTTGGCAACAAGAGGCCTCGGCTCGGGTCGATCATGCACACATGATTCGAGATCGGGTCATGCCTGACCAAATCCATAACTTTGCGCACAACAATGAGTGGCTCATTCGCAACTGGCTCAATATCGGACGCCCTTCGGATGCCCTCGCGCTTTCGAAGAATATGATCGAACTGCCCCGGCATCCAAAGTACAACTCTCCGACTGGGAACGGGAGCTCAAGTCTCGGTAGGCAACGTCTCTTGCAAACTATCCGAACGTATCATCTTTGGCCTCAAGCCGCAGAGCTTGTCGATAGTATTTACTTGAAGGCTGCCGAGGGTTCGACGCGTGCCGACGAAGTTCAAATGCTCCGAGGGATCGCTGCCTTTGAAACGGGCAAGAAGGATCAAGCCGAATCGATCTTGCAGAGCATGAAGGACCTGCGTCGCAGTCTGATCATCGAACTCGAAATGGCCAATCAGCTCGCCGACACGAGCAAGCGAACGGCCCCAAAACTATTAGAGCCCAGTGATGCTCCCAAGGACATTTGGGGCGAGAATCGCGATTTGTCCTTCGTCGATCGGGTCATGCAAGATTTCGATGAGAGCAAGTGGAAGGACAAGCCCAAGGAAGAGATCGATCGCCAAAAGTCACTTCATGAAAAGAACTACCGAAGTTATCGATTGGCCGGTTACATCAATACGCTTGAAGCCTATGGGGCAGCCAATAAAGGAGACTATCGCCAAGCCCTGCGCCGATCGGGTGAGGCTCGCGATACGATCGATGACTGGCAAAGAATCCTGTGGGCACAAGCTGCCGGGGAGCATGAAATAGCGATCGCCAAAGCTCGCGATGCGTTCAATGGATCCGAGGGGGAGGTATTACCCAGTGCCCTGTTTGCAATCGTCACCCATCGAGCCATTGAGGCCAAACCGCAAAGCAAGCAGATCGATCAATGGAAGCAGGATCGGACTCGATCGCTCGAACGCTGTGCAAAACTGGTCTGGTCTTGCGAACCAGGAATTCCTTGGATCGAGCAAGCGAAACAGATCGCTACGAGTATCTCACCGGAACTAATTTGGCAAACCACTCCACCTGAGAGAAAAGATCTTGGGGATCGGCCATCTCTCGATTCGCTCGGACCGGTACGTTGGGTTCCTTCGACAGCCCCTTCATGGAGTCTAGGCACCCCCGAGACCCAAGGTTCGACACCGCTTGCATCCTCCGAGCCCGTCGCAGCGGTTTTGAATTCCTCGTCGAATCTTCGAGGCAAACCCTATGTCATGATCTTGTATCTGGGGTTTGGTTGTTTGCATTGCACAGAGCAATTGAAAACGTTTTCGCCCAAACTCAAGGCCTTCAAGGAAGCAGGGATCGAGGTCGTAGCAGTTAGCACCGAGGATGCCCAGTCGCTTAGCGATGGGCTCAAGCGGTTTGATGGGACGATGAATGTTCCATTGATGGCCAATGCAGATTTGGATGTCTTTAAGAGTTTCCGCTGTTTTGATGATTTCGAGGGCCAGCCCTTGCATGGGACGATTTTCGTCGATGGCCAAGGTCGCATTCGATGGCAGGATATCGGATACGAACCCTTTACCGATGCGGACTTTTTGCTCGAAGAAGCCAAGCGTTTGATGGCCACCCCTTGAGTCGACCAAGTTGCGGGAAGAGTAGTTGATGAGTGACATCAAGAATTCGATGAGTGTTTGCGAGTCTACTACTCCGGTTTTCGATAGGATGTTTAGTGCCGTGGATAAAGTTCGAGAACGATTGGAAAGGTCCTGCAAAGCGTTGGAGCAAGACGGGGTGCCCTACGCGGTAATCGGTGGTCATGCGGTTGCAGCTTGGGTTGCAACCATCGACGATGGAGCGGTTCGCAACACACGTGATGTCGATATCCTACTGCGAGAAAAGGACTTGGATCGCGCAGCGATTGCGTTGAGCAAGGCTGGATTTTACCGCGACTCGGTTATGGATGTGACAGTCTTCCTCGATGGTCAAGATGGCAAGCCGAGTCAGGGGGTTCATATTCTGCTGGCCGAGCGAAAGGTTCGTCCTGAATACGTGACCCCGGCCCCAAGTGTGGAAGCATCGACAACGATCGATGGGCGTCGCATTGTTCAACTTCAGGAGCTCGTGACGATGAAGCTCAACAGCTATCGGATCAAGGATCAGGTGCATTTGTTGGACATGATCCACGTCGGCCTTATCGATGCAACTTGGCCAAAGAGATTCGAGCCGTCGCTAGCCGAGCGACTGCAAACACTCATAGATAACCCGGACGTCTGATTCCGTCTTTGGCTTTCAACGTAGATGATTTCTCCGAAATCATCTACGAGCGGCAGAGCGATGCCTGATTTGATAAGTTCTCTGGCTTTGTCGGTACGCCGCATGAGGGCGGCGGTTTATTGACGGCATTGACGTTATTGACGGCGAGCGTCAATGTGGTCAACGCGGTCTAAAACACAAGTACCACCGCCCTTGTTTTTTGCGTCACCTATGAGGTAAACTTTGAATTCCCTATCGATTATTCACGCAGGATCCTAGGTCGGTTTTCGACCCCGCTTGTCGCCGTGGCGTATCACGGGCAACGGTGAAGCGAGTAAGGTTACATCAGTTGACATATCGGATCGCCATTTCCCCTCAAGGTGCTTTAGGGCTGGTCTCGACAGCAAGCGACATGGACTCTCTGGTGCAATCGATTGAAGTCGCACCTGAAGTCGTTGATGCCTTCCATGAATCTATTGCGGGCGGACTTGTCCATCTAGCATCGAGTCGCTGGCAGTTAACCGTGAAGGATTGGCCAGCCGAATTCAACTTCTGGCGAGATTTTTCTCGCTACTATTTCTCCGCACTCTGTCGCCAATACTCATCGACTTCCAAACAGTGGTCTCCCATTGATCCGCCTGATGCGACGACACTTCAAGAATGGTTGCAACTTGCACCGCCCATGCAAGGTCTCGAGTACTTGACCTTGATTCACTTGCAAAAGTTGTGGCAGGATATCGATACGCACACACACGTTACGGCAAGGGTATGCGACGAAGGTTTAACCGGATTTCTCAAGTCACTCGATGCGAGCTGGAATCTAATCGGTCGCGTCACCTTTCATCTGGCTGAGAACAAGAAGAATCCCGAATCACCATTCGCCTTCATTGCGACTTACACACAAGGGCAAACCCAAGACGGAAAACCACAACATCGTCCACTGTCCGATGCACTGCGGGAGTCTATCGCAGCGAAAGACACTGCTAAGCTCGATCAGTTGCTTGAACCAGTCAGTCGCGCTGCCAGGTCAGTGAATCTCGTCGCGCGCTTGCTGGAAACTCGCAAGCTCTTTGCGCCGCAGTCTTGGGGAATCGGGCAAGCACATGAATTCTTATCCTCGATTCCTATCATGGAGCAAGCGGGTTTAGTGATTCGCGTCCCGAATTGGTGGAATGCTTCTCGTCCACCTCGTCCGCAAGTCTCGGTGAACATCGGCTCGAAGGAACCTAGCCGATTCGGGATCGACGGCCTGGATTTGAAAGTTGGCGTAACGATCGAAGGAGAACCTCTAAACGAGACAGAGTTAAAGCAATTATTAGCCGCCAGAGAGGGGCTTGTTTTGTTGAGAGGTAAATGGGTTGAGGTCGATCAAGATAAGCTCAAGTCCGCATTGGAACACTGGCAGGAATTGAGAAAACAACACGTGGGAGGCGTTGATTTCCTTCAAGCTATGCGACTGCTTTCGGGAGCAGCTATTGGCAATTCGGACAACGATTCTGAAACAGTTCGTTGGACGCGGATCGAGCCTGGGGAATGGTTGCAACAAACGCTCAAAGCACTCCGAGAGCCCAATGAGGGTGGTAACATTGATCCAGAATCGGTCGTTAATGCAAAACTCCGACATTATCAAATCGCTGGTGTTCGTTGGCTATGGTTCGCGACACAATTAGGACTCGGAGTCTGCTTGGCCGATGACATGGGATTGGGGAAAACGTTGCAGGTAATCGCGCTGATTGCATTAATGCAACGGCACCATCCATCGACTCGCAATGATCCTTCACCATGTCTGATCATCGTACCGACTTCTTTGCTCGGAAACTGGCAGCGCGAAATCGCCAAGTTCGCACCTCAATTGAAAATCTTGGTAGCGCATCGCTCAGTAACGAGTCTCGACCAGCTAAAAGCAGTTGAATCTAATCCTGCGAAGGTTCTTGCGGATAAGGATGTTGTCATCGTGACCTACGGTGCGATCAGAAATGCGAAATGGCTCGCCGATATCAAGTGGAAGCTAGTGATTCTCGACGAAGCTCAGGCGATCAAGAACGCCAGTTCTATTCAAACATTAGCGATCAAGGCTATTCCCGCACGCTGCCGCATGATCATGACTGGCACACCTATAGAAAACCATCTGGGGGATTTGTGGTCCTTGTTTGATTTTAGCTCGCCAGGCTTGCTCGGCACACCTGCCGAATTCAAACGATTTGTTTCCAGCAAAGATGAGCGTCAACGATCTCGAAATCTCGCTGCGCTTCGTAAGCTAATCCAGCCTTATGTACTAAGGCGAATGAAGACGGATCCAAGTATCGTACCCGACCTACCAAGCAAAACGGAGATGCGAGTAGACTGCAATCTTTCCTCCGTACAGGCTACACTTTACGAGAAAGTGATCAAGGATCTGGAGAAGTCGCTGGATTTGGCCACTGGAATTCAGCGTCGCGGCATTGTGTTGGCAACGTTGATACAACTCAAGCAAATCTGTAATCATCCGGCGATGTACTTGAAAGGTCAGTCGTTCGATGAGAAGACCTCTGGCAAGTTCGCTGAGCTAAAACGGCTATGCCTTGATATTTCCGCCAAGCAAGAAAAAGTATTGATCTTTAGCCAGTTTCAAACGATGTGCGAACCATTGAGCAATTTTCTGGAAGAAGTCTTTGGACGCCCTGGTTTAACGCTGACTGGCAAGACTCCGGCAAAGCAGCGGGGTAAACTGGTGAGCGAATTCCAGCAACCATTTGGCCCACCCTTCTTTGTGATCTCGGTCAAGGCCGGGGGCACAGGATTAAACTTGACGCAAGCCTGTCATGTCGTCCATTTTGATCGCTGGTGGAATCCAGCCATCGAAGACCAAGCGACAGATCGAGCGTTTCGGATTGGCCAAGTACGAAATGTCCTGGTTCATAAGTTTGTGACTTCAGGCACCCTCGAAGAACGAATTGATGACCTCATTCAATCGAAAAAACAGATAAGCCGGGACATGTTTGACGACTCGGGCGAAGTGAATTTGACCGAGATGTCAGATAATGAATTACTGCAATTCGTCTCTTTGGACATCAACAAAGCATCTTCAAGTTAACTCGCACAAAGCATTCATGGAGGATCGAATATGGCTTTCGACGACAGGTGGGCGCCATACGTACCAGTAGCACAGCGACGGGCCGAGGCGGCACGTCAGGCAGGTAAGCTCAACAAGAAAGGGCAGAGCCTTCGGCCAATCCATATCAAATCAAAAGCCATCGCTACGAGTTTCTGGGGGCTTGCTTGGTGCAAGAACTTAGAAATTTACGCCGACTGGGCTAATCGTATGCCCCGAGGACGCACCTATGCCCGCAATGGATCGATCATCGATCTACAAATTGAACCCGGCCAGATCACGGCTCTCGTAAGCGGTTCGTCTCTTTATAAGATCAAGATCTCCATCGATCCGCTGAACAAGAAAAAGTGGAAGGCGATTCGAAGCGATTGTTCTCAACAAGTCAGCTCGCTGTTGGATTTGATGCGAGGCAAGTTGCCAGATGACGTTCTTGGTCGACTAACCGATCCCAAGGAGGGCATGTTCCCAAGTCCCAAGGAACTCAAATTGCAATGCAGTTGTCCTGACTATGCCACGATGTGCAAACACATCGCAGCCACACTCTATGGAGTGGGACATTTGTTAGATTCAGAGCCTGAATTGTTCTTCAAGATGCGAGGTGTCAAGCAATCTGAGTTGGTCTCCGATGCCTTGACTTCGCAAACCACTGATGATGCGATAGGTCTCGATCAGCATTCCGATCTCGCCGGTGAAGACCTAAGTGCGATGTTTGGAATTGAATTGGCAATGACGTCAGACGTTCAAACCGCAGCGCCAAATCTCTCCAGCACCAAGTCGAAAGCAAGTAGATCGAAAAGCCCTTCGAGTACCAAAAAGGCCAGCAAAAAATCCAAGCCCACGAAAGCCGCTCCAGCCAAGAAAATAAAGGATCTTCAAGATCGTTTGAAGAAGGCCATCATAGAGACGCGAACAAAACCTCGAAAACCTGGGAAGTCCAAAGCAAAGCCTGTCAAGAAAGCAAACCAAGCAACGGTCAGCCGTGCAAAGAAATCGAAACGATCGCCGTGAGTTACGCCTTCAATGGCCTAAAGCCAGTGGTAGGCCAACAGCCTCCGACGGCATTCATTGCAGTCACAAAAACCTCCGCAGTGCCAAAAAAAGCGGGAAAAACCGCTTGCTCCCCTCGCCCGGTGGCAATCGTGAACTAACGTTGAGATGTTGCAATAAGCAAACTTGGGCAAATCGGTTGGGTTATGCCGACCGTTTGCGTTGTAGAGTTTGTGATGGCCTAGGGGATAGTTTAGGGTTTCTGTAAGCGATGTTCTCTGCGATTAAAAATTGGTGGGCTGAACCTAAGGAGAAAGACGACGGTCGCAAAGCCCACATGACCTTTGCCAGGACGACGATGGGAAATCGTATCCAGCGCACGACGCTCCTGCTACGTCGTCAGCTCTGGGTCTGGCCAATCCTTGCCGTTCTTCTACTCTCGCTTATCGGATACTTAATCACACGCAGTATCCGTTTGACGATGGAAGCCAATCTGCAATCCCAACTGACGACGCTTCTGGAAGTCGAGAAGTCGATGGTTCTCAAATGGCTATCGCAGCAAGAGACCAGCGCCAGGACCCTGGCCAACCAGAGCGACTTGCGCCAATACGTCGAGACTCTCGTCAAGAACCATCGTAAGCTCAATACAGCCACACCGAGCGATCAAATTGGGGATGCGAAAGTGCTCGAAGAGATCGAACAGGAAATCGCCCCGACACTGGCGAACTACGAGTTCTCTGGCTACATGATCTCGGATGCCAAGCATCAGATACTGGCATCGAATCACCGAGAGCTGATAGGTCGGAGCTACGAAGAGTACGAAAGTTTCCTGGCGAGAGTTTTCGACAACAAGTCGAGTGTGTCTCCACCGTTTGCAAGTCGAGTTGGGATCGCCGATACCCATGGGAAAATCCAAACCGGCCTACCGACGATGTTTGTCAGCGTTCCGATCCTCAATCAAGACCTTCAAATCATCGCTGCACTGTCGCTGCGCATTAGGCCCGAACGTGAGTTCACGCGTTTGATCCAACTCGGTCGAATCGGTAAGTCGGGCGAAACCTATGCCGTCGATCGGCAAGGACTGATGGTCTCTGGTAGCCGCTTCGACGAAGATCTGATACTCCTGGGAGTCTTGCCCGATAAAGACAATGCCGAGTCGATTCTCAATATCCAATTGCGAGATCCGCTCGGGGACATGACCCGAGGGTATCGACCTAAAGCCAGACGCTCGGAATTGCCCTTTACCAAGGCCGCCGGTCAGTTGATGGAAGGCAAAGACGGGATCGAAATCCGAGGGTATCGAGATTACCGTGGGGTTCCAGTCGTTGGAGTATGGACTTGGCTCAAAGATTATTCGTTCGGCTTGGTGACGGAAATCGATTATGACGAAGCGTTCGAACCTTTGAATATTCTGCGCCGAGCTTTCTATACCATGTTTGGCCTACTTGCGCTGACGACGTTGGCCATCTTGGCTTTCACCGTGATTGTGAGTCGATTGCAGCGAGAGGCTAGACAGGCGGCCGTCGAAGCCAAGCAACTCGGTCAGTACCGTCTCGATGAGAAGCTTGGCGAAGGTGCTATGGGCACCGTTTATCGAGGCCATCATGCGATGCTTCGAAGACAAAGTGCGATCAAGCTGTTGAATGTCGATCGAGTCAACGAGACATCCATCGACCGTTTCGAGCAAGAAGTTCAAATCACTTGCAACCTGAACAATCCCCATACCATCGCCATCTATGACTACGGTCGAACGCCTGAAGGTGTTTTTTACTATGCGATGGAATATCTCGATGGAATCAATCTGCAGGATCTCGTTGACAAGTTCGGGCCACAGCCCGAAGGGCGGGTGGCCAAGATCCTCGATCAACTCTGCAGTTCGCTATTTGAGGCCCACTCGATGGGGTTGGTCCATCGCGATATCAAACCTGCAAACGTGATGCTCAACCGAAGAGGTGGAGTGCCTGATTTTGTGAAGCTGCTTGATTTCGGTTTGGTTCGAGCTGTCGATGACGCCAAGCGGAATAAGAATCAAGAAGGGATGGCTGGCACGCCACTGTACATGTCTCCCGAGTCGATCCAAACACCAGATTTGGTCGATGCTCGCAGCGATCTTTACGCAGTGGGTGCTGTGGGTTACTTTTTGCTCACCGGCTCGGCAGTCTTTCAAGCCACTTCGCTTGCGGAGTTATGCCAATTGCACGTCGATGCGGCTCCCCTGGCTCCATCGCTCAGGGCTGGAAAACAGATCGCCTCGGAATTGGAACATGCGATCATGTCCTGCCTAGAAAAGAACCGCGCTAAACGTCCTCAGACGGCTCGCGATCTGGCCAATTTGATCCACCGACTAGCGGCCAGCGATTCTTGGACCATTAACGATGCCGACGCTTGGTGGAGCCGCTATGAACGAGGTGGTAATCCAACGGTCGAGTCGAGCAAAGCCTCCTCGGTGCCGTCGCGAAGCGGCGGAACGATTGCCAGCGAAACCCAAATCCTCACCCAAAACCCAGGATCGGCTCGAAAGGATTCCGATTCACTCTGGAACACCGTGGCCAATCCAAAAGACTTCGACAAGACGGTAGACTTTGGTACGATCATAACCAACGTGGATTCACAGCCCCCGCAATCAGACGATAAAAAGACAACCTGAGCGATGAGTCACGATTACCGACTTGTAGAAAAGACCCCTGGTTGTCTGCGGATCGTGCACGTCGGTGATGTCGTGGGTAAACCAGGCATGTCGATCGTCTGTTCGATGACCAAAAGGCTTCGCGAGCAATCCTGCGATGCGATCATCGTCAATGCCGAGAATGCTGCAGAGGGTACAGGACTCACGGCAAAGCAGTACGAGCAATTGTGCGCCGCCGGTGTCGATGCAATCACGCTCGGTGATCACATCTACAAGAAGCGCGAGATCCAAGAGATCCTCTCGACCAAAGGGAACATTGTTAAGCCGGCCAATTTCCCAGCCAAGGCACCCGGAAAAAATTTCTGTGTCGTTCACACTCAAGCAGGCATACCGATCGCAGTCGTGAGCCTCATGGGACGCGTCTTTATGAGACCGGTCAATTGCCCCTTCGAAGCTATCGAACGGGTGCTAGAACAAATTCCACCCGAGGTTCGAATCCGTTGGGTCGATCTTCATGCCGAGGCGACCAGCGATAAGCAGGCCATGGGCTATTTCCTTGATGGACGCGTCAGTGCCGTGCTTGGAACACACACGCACGTGACGACCGCCGACGAGCAGATCCTCGAAGCCGGAACTGCGTTTCAATGCGATATCGGTATGACGGGTGCCTACAAGAGCATTTTAGGACGCGAGATCCAACCGGTTCTTAAAACCACCCTGACATTCGACCCGAACACCTTCCACGTCGCAACCGAAGATGTTCGCCTCGCTGCAACCTGGGTCGATGTCGATCCTCAAACAGGATTGGCCAAAGCCATCGGTCGGCTGCAATGGAAAGCGACCGACCAAGCTATTTAAGCATCATTGGAAGTTGCGAAAAATCGTTCCAATACGAATCGCCGGTTTTGATGTCCCAGCGATTTCGGTGGAACACCACCCGATACATAAAGTGAAGAGATTCTCCTGGGGCCAGCTCGTAACCGCCAGCAGGGTAGGGGGGGGGCAACTCCGCAGACTTGGTCTTGGTTCGATTCCCCAAGAAGTCCTTGATCCCAAAAGCGTTGTGAGCAAAGAGCCCGTAGGTCCGAGCATGCCACAATCCATCGGCATGAAAACTCTTGGGGTGGACCAAGATGGCAATGCCGTAGAGTTTATCTCCGCCGTTTGGCACTGGACCTGAGTAATCGACCCACTTGGCCGACTTGCCCCACGCGTCACCTTGCTTGTCTCCGACGCTATTGAGGAGCTCGCCACCAGGTTTGTCTCCACGCATGGTTTCGGGAACGCGGATCGCAAACATTCCCTCTTTGGTATCCCCAAAATGAACCTTGGCGTCGGGATCGGCGGCACGCCAAACGTATTCGCAGTCGATGATCGTTTCGTCATCGTTACCACCGACGGTGTATCGGGCGGTCTCTTTCAGGACTGCTACCGATTCGTTTTGGCCTTCACCGCTGGTTTTCTTCCATGCATGCTCGGCGATCCAACTGACCCTAGCCCCTTGGGTGTCGCAAGAGACAACCCTCTGATGCTCAACGATCCCTTTATCCTTCCCTTCGGCCCACCAATCCTTCTGGTCGACTTCGCCAAAGGTCATCCACAATCCTCGATGGTGCGGGTGATCGTGAGCTTCGTTAGGCACCGAATCGTCCATCGGGTAGGAACGGGTCATTTTGTGCCCGTCGGGGCCGTTGATCGGCCAAAGAACCGGTTTGGTTCCAGAGCGAAACAAGTAACTGGTAACGAGTTTCCCATCCCGCATCACATCGATGCGATCGGACTTTTGGGAGGTTGTAAACTGGGCTTGGACGGCTACTCCACTTGCGATCCATAGGGGAATCAACAGCAATAAAGACAATGTGTGTCGCATAGGATGTTGAATGTTAGCGAGAGGTTAAGGAAACGGGTTCTTCAGGAATTATTGTGGGTGAAACGTAAGTTCGTGCATCGCATCGGATTTCTTCGTACTCGTACTCGATGGTTGATCGAAGCGGTTCGCGGTAATTTGCAGACGAATGGGCTGAAGCGCTGTACTAGATCGCTTCGAGTACGAGTACGAGTACCATTTCATTGAGTACGAGTACGATAAAAACCAGGAGTTTATACTCCTCGCGACAATAATTCCTAACAAGCCAGGAAACGAAGGTTTCCAATATACGGCCAGCAGAAAGCTCGTGTATCGGTTTGTCTCGATCGATCGGGAGGGATTTAGAAGTTTTTTTCGAGAACTTTCCCACGGACCACTCCAACACAACGATCCAAATTGTATAGGATGAAAGCTCGATTTCTGGATCCCTCTGATCTGACCGAAAACACCGACGAACATCATGAGCATCGACGCCTTCGAACTGTCAATAAAACTGTGGAAAAAGTGTCACCTATCTGTCAGTCAACCGTCAGATCGAGTCGGTTGGTTGTCGAAAGCTGTCGGATTGTTGATAACTTCCCTGCTGTTTGAGATCAGCTCGGCGCAAAGCGAACCCGCAAGCGATTTGCCTTTTACATTGCCAGACGGATTCATCGTTTCGAGAGTTGCCGACGATACCCTTGCTCATGACTGCTTTTGCATGACTCTCGATGGCCAAGGTCGCCCGGTGATTTCCGGACCGGGATACCTAAGAACTTTGGTCGATCAGAACGGCGATGGAGTCTATGATCGAGCGATTGACTGGACCAAATCGATCAAGGCTGGAGCCCAAGGACTTTGGTTCGAGAAAAACACACTCTATTACGTTGCTGATGGAGGCCTTTGGAAATCCCAGGACAACAACTCCGATGCGATTGCCGATCAGAATCCATCAAAAGTATTGGAACTCCCCACGGGTGGGGAGCATGACTCGCATGCGATCCGACGCGGTCCTGATGGGTATTGGTATCTGATGGTCGGCAATTATGCCGGTGCAATCGCCAAGATCAATTCCGATCCGCAAGCACCCGTATCGAGCGCCTCGGGCCAACGTCCTCGAGCAGGAACCCTGTGGCGGATCAGCCCCGATTTTTCGAAACGAGGCGTCTGGGCTCATGGACTTCGCAACTGCTATGACTTTGATTTTCTCCCCGATGGCCAACCAGTTACTTATGACTCCGATGACGAGCGAGAAGCCTCCCTGCCATGGTATCGGCCAACGCGAGTCTTGGCATTGGGACCAGGCAGCGACGGTGGTTGGTGCGGTGCTGCTTGGAAAGATGACGATTACCGGGTAACGATGCCCACGACACTGGCCAGACTCGGTCGAGGCTCTCCTACGGGGGTTGCGGTCTACGAGCACCAAGTCTTTCCCCCCAAATACCACGGTTCGGTTTTTGTTTTGGATTGGACCTTTGGCCGTGTGCTTGCTGTCTATCCCACAGGCAATCTCCCAGCCGAGCAGCAGACATCCAACAAGATTCCATCGGAGATCTTTATGCAACCTTCGGGTAGCATCGGCTTTGCCCCAACCGATATCTGCGTTGCTCCCGATGGTAGCCTGCTGGTGAGTGTCGGTGGCCGAGGTACCACTGGAGCGATTTATCGTGTCAAGGCGATCGGCAATACCGAGCCGGCTCCAGTGGCATCGCCGTTGTTGAGCGTTCCTGGTGCCGAGTCGCTTGCAGGAATTTTGGATGCTCCCTGTCCATGGGAATCATGGTCAGAAAATCGTTGGAAGTCCTTGGTGACCCCTGAATCGCTCGAAGCCATGAGCCGTTTGATCGCCGATGAATTAAAGCTTGAACCTGCCACCTCGGGCTTGAGTGCTCCGAAGATCGCTCAGTACAAGCAACGTGCTGCTCAGATCCTCACGCGAATGGGGATTCGACTCGCCAGCGATAGGATTGTCCAAGCGGCCAAATCCGATTCGTCCGCATCCAGAAGTGCAGCGTGGTGGCTCGTTGGACGGGGTTTGCTGACTCCTGCAGATGAGCAAAAACTCGTTCGGGACTTAGGTTCCTTACCCGTGGTCTCTGCCATCGAGCCTGTCGAGGAAGCTACCCCTTGGGAGACGGTCTTTGGAAACGCACAGTTGCGTCATCGGCTCGAAGCGATTGGACTTAGGCGTTGGCCAATGGGTACGTGGACTCGATTCTCGGTGCCTGATGATCTGTCAGGAAACACACTCCGACGGAGTTGGCTATGGGCGTTGAATCGTAGCAATCAGCCACCTTCGGCCAAGGAGATTGGGAATAAACTCGACGTTTTGGAGGCGAAGCTATTCTTTGGTGCTCCGAAGAATGGATTGGATGTTGCGACCTTGGAAAGCTTGGGAGAGTGGTTAACGGCCAACCGCTCGAGCATGACATCGAGGGATCAGATGGAGTGCCTGCACGCCATGCAAGCTGCCTTAGGGGATCGACGGGGCAACTTGCCATTGCAATCGGACGTTCCTGCGGATGCTCTCGATGGAGTGCGAGCCCTCTACACATCGCGGATGACCGAGGCGGTTCGAAACAGTTGGGCCAACTGGGCTCTTTACTTTGCACAGCAAGCGCAGAAGTCCGGTCAAGTGGCATTGCAAGCCGAGGCGATTCGCACGATCGGAATGTTGGAGCCGAGCGATCCGAAGCTGACTGAGTATCTGTTTGAGCAAATCGATGCGACTAGCCATCCGACATCGGATATTCATGTCCTTTGTGCTTTGGCTCAGAGCGGATCGAAGCGAACCGAGGAGCAGACGCTCAAAACTGCTTCGACGCTGAGCCAGATGGTACGTAAGATCAAAGGGCGAGGGCTCTATACTGACAATCAGTGGCCTACAAGGCTCAAGCAGCTTATCGGCGGGCTGAGCAAGAAAGATACCGGGTTAGGGACAGCCTATGCGGCTTTGAGCGAACCGCTCATTGGGGATGATCTGGTCGTTGTGTCGGCATTTTCTGAGGACGTTCAGAATTTGATCAAGCAGCGGGTTCGCAGGGACCTGGTGAATTTGTCATTGGAGCGATGGGAGGTTCCGGTGATCAAGTTTGCGGTGACTGGGAGCATCGAGCCGACGCTCAGAACAACACTGCGTCGGGCCTGTGAGGTCGAGTCTTTGCGACCGGTTTGTTTGGAACTGCTTTCCAAGGAGCCCGACGAATCTGAGTACGAATTGTATGTGAACGCATTAGAGTCGGCTGATCGATCGAGTTGGTCGAGTGCTTGGAAGGCTCTTGAGAAGGTTACGCAGATGCAAGCGGCCCGGGAGTACCCTGTCTTGGCCAAGCTGGTATCGGCATCGCTAAACTCGAATGTTTCACTGCCGCGAACATCGGTATTGCAGCGAGCGAGGCTTGCGGCCAAGGAGTTGAGCAAGCCAGAACCGCCGGCATCGGAGAGTTGGAAGGATTGGGAGAGTTACTATTCCAAGGAGATAGCCGAGTCCCAGCAGTCCGATTGGGTGTTGCCCAACGTGCAGGTGAATCTTGAAATGCTTGCAGGAGACCTCAAGGGACTTGCGGGGGATAAGCAGCGAGGTAAGGAGCTTTACCAGGCCAAGTGTGGTCAGTGCCATGGGGGGCAAACGGCCTTGGGGCCTGCGTTGACTGGGGTTGCCAAGCGATTTTCGACGTTGGATTTGCTTCGATCGATCTATGAACCTAGTCGGGATGTTTCCGACAGGTATCGCGTTATGCATGTGCTTACTGTCGATGACGAGATCCTCAGTGGATTGGTGATTTATCAAGCGTCCGATGGGGTGACCTTGCAAGCGGCCGATGGCAAGATCTTGCGGATCAACGCGGATTTAATCAAGCAGAAGGGGAACTCGACCGAGTCGCTCATGCCTAAGGGGTTGATGGACGGCAAGAGCAGTCAGGATGTTGCGGACTTGCTTGCCTACATGCAATCGCTCTAGCCGCACGCCCCCAACGTAGGGTGCATCTTAAAACGGCTGCGCATTGTTAAACGGCTGTCCTCAGCCGTTTTCCGAGTCGCTTTAGCGACGCGTCTTTTCCACTGCAACACCTGTGTCCTTAGCCGTTTTAGCAGTTCTACTCTTGGTTGTTTGCCTTTGAAACTACGCAGGTGTACAATGAGGTGTCAGGAACTTAATCAGTCGCACGGATTTGTTTGAAAGGTGCAATTGTCGTATGGACACAACAACACTGCGTCGATTATCCAACGACGAGAAACTGCGTCTTGTTTTTGAGCTATGGGACGATCTTGCTTCGAGCAGTTTTCCGGTCGAGTTGTCAGACGAGGTGATTGCTGAGGCGAATCAACGTAGATCCGAATTGCTTGTTAATCCCGAGATTGCTTTAGACGAAAGCGAAATGTGGCGACGGGTCGATGGCTAACAACACCCTACGGATTAGCGGCGGATGCAGTGCGGTAGGAATCGGCTGGTATTGTGAGTCACGGCTTTGATGTCCTCGCGGATACCCATCCCACATGCCCGATCGCCAATGACCCAACTGCCCAGTACCGCATAGCCGAACTCGGATCGATACAGCGGATGATAAGCTTGATAGATACATGGTTGATTCCAATAAGGACCGTCGGTGATCATCTGTGCATGCTGCTGCTGGGTGACGATCTCAATATTGCTCCCTTCCCTTGCTAAAATCGGTTTGCGAACATAGTCGACTTCAAGGGGTTCAAATGAGGCCTCTAGCAAGTATTTGTGATCCGGAAATAGTTCCCAAAGCACCGCTAGGATGGTTTTGTTGGAAAGGAGCATTTTCCAAGGTGGCTCCATCCAAATGGTCTTGGAGTTGAGCAAGTGCCTTGCAAACTCTTCTTTGAGCATCCACTCCCAGGGATAAAGCTTGAATAGATAGTCGATCGGTTCGTACTGCTCGTCCACGAATGATTTACGCTCGGTATCGAACCCGATTTGCGCCATGTTCAAGTAATGCGTTTCGATCCCGGCTTGTGAAGCCGTATCACGCATGTAGGTCACGTTTCCAAAGTCCTCTTCGTGACCCCCAGTGGCTGCAAAATGAACGCGTTCCCAACCTTGTTGACGTAGATACCTCCAGGACTCGATCAACTGCTCGTGCAAACTATTGAACTGATCAAAGGCCATGATTGCACTTCCTTTGGTCTGCAAAGATTCGAGCCAATGCCACTGAACCACCGCTGCTTCAAACAGTGCCGTCGGCGTATCAGCGTTGTATTCGAGCATCTTCGGAGGGCCCGTGCCGTCCCAAGCCAGATCGAAACGACCAAAGAGCGTTGGCTGATCGGCTTCCCAACTCTCGCGGATCCAGTAATGGAACTGCGAGGGAATTCCAAACTCCGCGAATCGCTCCTCTTCAATCACACACTCGGCTGCTTCGATGCACATCGCATGCAACACATTGGTCGCCTGCTCGATGACCCGGATGTCCTCATAACTGAACTCGAACACACCCGATTCGTCCCAGTACAAGTCGCCGTCGATGGTGTGATAACTAAAGCCGATCTTCTCTGCCTCGGCACGCCAGTTGGCCCGAGGCGTACCCGAAATTCTTTTCATCGCAAGGGCTTTACTTTACGAAGAGCTCGACAACGCACTACCGGTTCGACCAAAGCCTCCGCTAGTTACGCTGCTAGGTGCACCCGAGGGACGTGAGACTCCCGAGGATGGGTTCGTTACATTGCCAGAGTTCGGGCTCAGTCCAACCGCATTGCCACCGGGTGCTGCGGTCGTTGTTCCCCCAGAAGACATCCAAAACCAGGGTGCAGTCGAGATTCTCGGTCCGTGAGTCGTACGGGTTGTCGATGTTGCTGGATCACAAAACTCGGTCTTAGGCGGTTCACCCGGCTTGGCAGGACCGGTGCAATTGGCAGCCTTGGCCACCGGCGGTTGCTTCTTGGCCGAATCGCACCCAAAGGCGGCCACAGCCGGCAACATCAGTGTCAGGAGAACTTGGGTGCTACGCTTCATGATTTTTCTACCTTTACTTGGGGCGCATTTCTTCGGGAGTGATTTTTCGAGCGATGTATCCCAAGGCCAATTATTCCCGGTTCCTAGTCTAGAAAATTGCCTCGGGTAACAATTATTAACGGTTTTAATCGTCGCAAGCAAGAAAAATTTCGTTGCTCAGCCTGTTTTTTCCAGAGGGAGCCCCCTGAGGATGCTCTCCGTGTTTCAAAAAAGCAATCCCTTACTTACCGATCTTATAGACCACCAATTCATCTTGGTCCCGGATATAGAGATTTCCATCGACGATTACCGGATGAGGCCAACTCTCACCATTGTGGGTGGCGAGCTTGAACTTTCCTAAAAGTCGATACTCTTTGGTATCGGTGTCGATCATGGCCATGACCCCATCTTGGTATCGAAAAAAGAGTTTCTTGTCAGCTGCCACTACCGCTGCAGAGCCGCCACCGGCTCCACGTTCTTTTTTCCATAAGTCCTTACCGGTCTTCCACTCGACGCAAGCTGGAAAACCGTTGTTATGGCCGTGCCCCATGTAGACATAATCGCCGATCATGATCATGCCACCATGATGGTTTTGAAGTTCCTTCGAGGACTTGTAGTAAACTTCTTTGACGCTCAAAGCATTGTTTGCACTTGGCGAAATTTCAAGTAGAGCCGTACCTCCGTCTCCATAACCGGTCGAACAGAAAACGTAATTGCCACTTATCAAAGGGGTAGGGATATTGGCTGTCGTGTTGGCAACGCGATCGTAGTTCCAAAGCAGCTCGCCACTGGCCGCATCGTAACTGACGACACCATGTCCGACGAGCTGCACATACTGCTTGCGTCCACCGGCATTGGAAATCACGATCGAAGAGTAACCGGCTCCATCGTTGCCTCGCAGTTTCCCTTCAGGGGCTTTGCCAGCCCAGATCAACTCGCCTGTCTTTTTCTTGAGTGCTACGACCATCGCCTTGCTTGCACCCGGAGTGCACAAGAGTTTCTCTCCATCGATCAGCGGTGATTCACTATAGCCCCAACCCGACTCCATCTTGCCCCCGAAGTCGCCCGGGAAACTCTTCTTCCAGACCTCCTTACCAGTCTTGCTATCACAGCAAACCATGATTCCATCGAAACTCATCGCATAGACAAGTCCGGTTTCCGGATCGACCGTGGGTGTTCCATTGGCTGCTCCTTTGTCAGGAGTAAAAGGGGTCTTCCAAGCTACCGCGCCATCACCGGCATTAAGGCAGACCAAAGTCGTTTTGCCATCGATGTTGCCGATGGTATAGAGGAGTCCCGCATGGATTGCGACACTTGCCATGCCAGACCCAAGTCCTTTGGTCCTGTAACTAATCGCTGGACCTTGCTCAGGCCATTGATCCATCAACCCACTTTCTTTAGCTATTCCGTCCCGGTTCGGGCCACGCCATTGGTACCAGTCATCGGCCAAAAGCGTTCCAAGCGGACTGAGACTCAGGCCAGCAATCAGCATGGCAATGCGACGGTTCATCGAAAGGTTCCTCTGGTGCAGGAAATGGGGGCACTAGTAATGTACTTGAAAATCGGTGTGCTCGAGTCGGCGTATCAAAGCCACCCAAGAAGTCAGAGTATAACCGATCGGAATGGTCGATGCACTAAGCGGCTTTGGGCAAGGTTTTCCCGGTTGCGATCTGTTGGCAGATTCGGTCGCAGGCTTCTTGGACATGCTCGATTTGGATCGAGAGCATCGGACGCATATCGGACTTGCGAGCCGATCTTTCTTGATCTGTGAGCCGATCGATTTGTACAGTCGCATGCATTGGCCCAAGTGGCCCGACGCGTTCGGCGGGCATCGGTCCGATCAGGGCAACTGTGGGTGTTCCAACAGCCACCGACAAATGCATCGGGCCGGTATCGGATCCAACAAAAAGCTTTGCCCGTCGCACCCACTCGGCAAGTTCGATAAGACTCGTCTGTGGCATCATTTTGGCCCAACCATCGCTGGTTTGTTCGAGCTCCTGGGCGACCGAGCCTTCGTGGGCTCCGCCCCAAGCGATCCAGCTTGGCATTCCCCAACGCCTCCCTAGATGCTTTGCGATTGCTGCATAGCGATCTGTAGGCCATATCTTCGATGGCCAACCAGCACCGACGTTGATGATCCCCCAAGTGCCGGAAGCTCCTAGTTCAACGAGCTTTTGATCCACGCTCTGGATTGTCTCTCTAAATCGAGGAACTTTGTATTGAACGAGTGGATCTTCGATCCCCAGGGGTTTGAGGAGTTCAAGTCCCCGAAGGACCACGTGATTGTGGCTAGGTGTAACGAGAGTGTTGTTAAGCCAAGTGCTCAGTTCCCGGCCTTCGAATTCGGACTTGCTTAGTCCGATTCGCCGTTGCGCACCTGAATAACGACCTATCCAAGCGCTCTTGGTAAGCCCTTGGGCATCGATCAGGGTGTCGGGTCTCCAGGTGCGAACTTTGTTCAGAAAACGAAGGTAAGCCAGTGGGGATGCAAGGTCGTTTTTCGAGAGCACAAAAAGATCGTCTAGATCTTCGTGTCCTCGAATCACGTCGGCGGCTCCTTGTCCGACAACCCAAGCGATCTTCGAGTCAGGGAAACGGCGACGCAGTTCGCATAGGATCGGCATCGAAAGGATCGTGTCGCCGACGGCCGAGAGCCGCAGGATCATGATCCTTTTTGGAACGGGAAACTTCATCGACGATTGGCCCATCAAGCTAGATCGATTAAAAGAAGCATTTCGTGCAATTGCTGCAAAGTGGGATTTCGCTCTGGCGACTTTCTCGATGCAACGTTCGCAGTTCGTTGTATCTTGCGTTGTTCCAAATATCGATCATCGAGGTATTGAGCACGTTGCCGAGGACCTCTTTGCCGCTGTAGTCCAAGCAGCACAGGGCCACATCGCCGTTGACCAAGACGGTCATTGTGCGCCAGAGCCGATCGCATGGTTTTCGGACACGTTGTTGTTCAGCGTCGCCAAGAGCACCGCCCCAGTTATGGATATGAGTAAAGTCGATGTGATCGACCACGCCAGAGAGCATCTCCTCGGTTTGAGTGCGGTTGGAGGTTTGGCAAGTTGCCGCGACGATGATCGGCGTTTTCATTTTGGCTTGGTCGCGAAGGGCGCGAAACGCTTTGACGTTTTCGACGACTTTGGAGTGATCCAGACCGATGCGCAAGGTGTTAAACTCTTTGGAGTCCGAACCATCGATGCTGATTTTGATTTCGTCCAGACCGCTGTGCAAAATTCGCTGGGCAACTTCGCCACGAAGCAGGTCGCCGTTGGTGAAGATCTTCACGCGTGGGATACCCTGGTCCTTGCAGTATTTGATTCGGTCAGCAAGCTGCTTATCGATCAGAGGTTCACCGTATCCATGGAGATGCACAAGTCGAGTCCCACCTTCGACGCATTGCTTGACGACCGTCTCAAAGACCTCTTGTTTCATGTTGGCTTTCGCCCGACCGATAGAAGATCTAGGGCAAAAGACGCAGTCGGCTTGGCAGTGATTTGTCGTTTCGATACGCACGGTTTTCGGAAACGACTGACGCAAAAGCGTCATGGTATCTGCGATGACATACGAGGCGACCGAACCGACGGTGCCCATGAAAGATTGTCCTAAAGCGGTCATGTCGAATCCTTTGACACTATGAAAAAGAAGTGAACTTGGATAGCCAGTTTCGGGCATGAAACTCCTTTTGCCCGCTGGCAAGATAGTCAATTTGGCCGGTTTGCGTCAACCTCGATTCAGGCTTCGAAAACAAGGGCTTTTTTACCTCGCCGCCCTCTTCCCTTTGCGTCTTTGCCTTTGCGTCTTTGCATCTTTGCGTGAGTCTGTTTTCAGCCTGGGTCCGAGTTTCACGCCCGCTTCGCTCAAGACGCCAAGACGCCAAGAAAAGCAAGAATCAAGATCCCTTCTTCGCTTTGCTTCTTCCCTTTGCGTCTTTGCATCTTTGCGTGAGTCTGTTTTCAGCCTGGGTCCGAGTTTCACGCCCGCTTCGCTCAAGACGCTAAGACGCTAAGAAAGCAAGAAGGCACTTTACAATCCCGAGGGATGGGCAAGCTCGTATGCACACATCGAATAGGCAGGAACCACAACCTCCCAATCGATAGTCTCCTGTCGGCTGATCGGCACTTGCTGCCAACTGGATTGCTTGTCCTCCTCTATGTACGACTGGCGTATCTGTGCCGAATCGGTCAAACCGGTATAGTGCACCGGTATCGTTAGCTTCTCTCGGAGTTCCTTGTTGGTCGGATTAAATACCACCAACATCCCGGGCACTTTCAGCCCCGCGTTGGCATGCAAGTACCAGTCGAGACTCATCGCATCGGGTCGCCTGCCATGGATGATGTCGCTCTCAAGGATCTCCCGATGTCGCTTGTACCAAGCCACTTGCTGGCTGACCATCTGCTTGACCCGCTCGGTATCGTACAACCTCGGCCCACGATAACAAGCCTGAACGCCAAGTGCTAAATTCGATTGAAGCATGTTTCGGTAATGATCGATGTTTCGATCCAATGGCTCAATCGTCGCCGCCGGTCCCCCGCCATGATACTCCGTCAGCGGCACAAACATCCAACCCATGCTGGGAGTCTTTTGCCATGTCCCATCGTAGATGTTCTGCCGGGTGTGAATCGTCTGCTGCTCCCTGGGCAACGACCAATTGACCTCCCGATAACCCATCCCCGTCTTGTTTGAACCGACCAAGAAATAATGGTCCGGTACGTTTAAATACAAACCTTCAGCTCGACACCATCGGTAAAACTCCGCGATCGTCTCCCACTGATTCCACCTGGAATCCTCATAGCCGACGTGACCAGGATGCTTGTCACTCGCACAAGGATCCCCAGGATACGATCCGTCGTGCTCCAAGAGCGTAAAACCACTGCTACGATGGAACTCGTAGAGCCGCGCAAAGTAACCTTTGCCCCACTGGCTCTCCAAGCATGGTGAATTGCCAAACGTCGGCTTTTGTCCATCGCGCATTACGACATCATCCTTGGCCCCAACCGAACGCGATGCCAACAGCGAATAACTCCCAATCTCGATGTTCTTTGCCTTGGCCGCCTCTGCAAACCTTCTCGCTTTTTCTATCGTCGAAGGACTGCTATTTTCCAAGTTAAACCCGCTACCAAAACTCAAGATCAACATCTCAAAGCCGACCTCGTGGCACTGATCGATCGCTCGCATCACCGATGCATCGTCCGAAGCGATCAAATGCATCATCAATGGATTTTCCGTCACCCAAGGTGCGATGCAACGAAAGAGCTTGCGCACCGCGAGTCCACATCGCTCCCGATCAAATGTATCGTGAACAAGCACCCATGCGCGGTACGAACTCCACTGCTTGCCCGGCTCAATCGACTGCGATGGTCCCAAATCCGGACCTACCTCGAGCAAACACGGTGTCTTTTTCTCATAGTTGACCTGCGTGTGATACTCCGGATCCGCAAGCCACCGATACGATCGACGATTGGCTCCCTGGCTGGTCATCCCCCCAAAAGCCATCTCGGTCTCGATATGCAAATTCGGAGGTGTCAATCCAACACTCAGCGTATCGACCTCCGAGGTGTGCTCGACGGCCGCTAGCAGGTCGCTTGCATAGCGATCGATCTTGATGGTTTTTTCCGTCCGGTTATCAACCGTGATCCATTTGCTGTAAGCTGGTAAGCCATCGTAGAGTTCGTAATGCACATCGACACGCACGCGTTGCTCATTAGCTGCCGACGGCATCGCGAATCGCAAAATCAACTCAATACCCTTGGGCGGCCAAACGGCATCGGGTGCATGACGACGCGTCGGTTTCCAAGCCATGCGTTCTGAGAGCTTTTCGCGAATCTCATAGCCCTCATACTGGAACGCACCAGGATCGTTCTTAAGATTTGGGATCCAAGCCGGATCGAGGAAGGCATAGTTGGGTTGACCGGTTAAACCACCCACCGCATAAGTCCTACCGTCGATCTGAACCGATGCCTCTGGCTTGATCCCTCTTAGAATCGATTGGCCACTTGTCAGATTCCGAAACTCAACGGTCGCCGCATTAGGTGCAAGCACCATTCGGCGTTGGATTAGTCCGTTGCCGAGCAGAAGTTCTTTGCCTTCAGCGAGGACTTGGATGCGGGCTTTGTAGGGTGTCGGATCGACCAACCAATCCTGAGCACGCGCGCAAAGAGATACTAGCCCAATGGCTATGAATGTGAAAAGAGTTCGCATCGCTGACCAGTTCGTTCTACTTAAAGGTTCTCGCTGCGCGGCGCGGAGGACTGACATTGGTCGTCCGGCCCACAATCTCCCTCAGTATACGCTGTTCTAGCTCCGTGTCGTTCTCCTGACGAATCCAGCCTAAAGTGATCGGTTGACCCGATAAGCCTGGGGTGGCTCGAACGACTGTGCCATCGTGCCGTGCTATCGCAGAACCTTCGGAAGAATACTGTGAACGATCCACATCTTCGAGCTCTTTGATCACCTCGACGGCAACCGAAAAGCCTTGTTCGACCGGGATCACTCTCACGAAGCACGTGCGCCGGATCGTTTGGAATGTGCTTTGCATCCTCTGGAATCCAAACGCTGCGTCTTTGCGCCAAGGCTCCAAGAACGTCGCTCCGATCTCCGGATAGGTTTCCATGCGACCTTCGAGCCACCCACTCGGATCTCGACTGGCTCGTTGCTCTGATTTGATCTTGAAGTAATCCTCGACGGTATCGACGATTTGGTTCCAAAGAAACTCGCTATCGTTAACACTTACGGTGACCGGGTTGGACAACTGTGTTTTTTTATCCAAAGGGATCGATGGGATCAAAAATCGGGCTTGCTGCAAATACGAACAACCGATCGCACTCGGGCTCAGAGCAAGCCCAGCGATCACAGCAAGTCGCTTAAAAAATCTCCGTCGATCCTCAATACTCACGAAGACGTTTCCTGCGAAGGTTTTGGTTTAGTGACCCCTTCGGGGTTGAGCTCCTTGAGGGACTTGCCAAGTCTCTTTCGCGGAGCACGGTTGGGCACGCCAGGTGCATCGGTCTTGGGTAGACCGGCCCCGATGGCTTTGGCAATGCTCGGATGATAAGGCTCGTTTGAATCGACCGTGCCTAGCGTTTCCAAAGCATCGCTTACACCGAGCAATACCGATTGCTTAACCCCTTGGCGAATCCAATCAAAAAATCCATTGCTCGTCATTGGTTCAATTCCTGGGTTTTTGTGGAACAACAAAGCGCTGATGTCGTCGAAAAGTACCAAAGCGACCAAACCGACCGCCAGTCCAGAATCCCTAGCATCGGTTTCTAAGAATTAGTGTGGGTAAAACATAAGTTCGTGCATCACATCGGATTTCTTCGTACTCGTACTCAGCGAAGCGGTACTCAGTGCAACGGTACTCGTACTCGAAGCCCCTGTGTACCAAGGTTGCTTTTCGAGTGCGAGTAGGTCGAATGGCTTTGGATTTCATCAAAACAAGGTCGATTGGTACCACCAGTTGCTCCAAGACCAACCTGGAGGAGGCATAAACGGGATCATGGTATACCAAGGCTGATCGTCGAGTGAGCGAGGTTTAACACTCGTGGTATTTTGGCCGTCTTGCATCGGTTTAAACTCAGGATTCGGTGGCATTCTTGGAGGAGCACCAACCTTCGAGTGTTCGAAGCTCGCAGGGTTAAATATGGGTTGACCTAAATTCGAGGGGTTGGCCGGGTCAAAGCAAGCGTCATGTTGACGCTCGATCGAGTCGATCCAAGCTGCCGACTTGGCGGTTTGATCTCCGGGTATCCATCGCGTCTCGGCATGGGCGAGTCGATCGCGAGCCAACTGAAAATCTTCTTTGGCAACTGCGGCCATGCTCAGGTTATGCCAAGCGGCCCGATTCCAAGGGTGTACGTCGGCGGCTTCCTGCCACTCTCGCTCGGCTTGTTCCCACTGTCCAAGGCGTGCATAGGCATTCCCTTTTCGAACGCGCGACGAACCAGGCATCAGCCATGGTAGATCGAGGGTCGCTTGGGTTGCTGCCGTTGTCGGCAGGACCATTTCCCACGATCGCCTGGCGCTGGCCGAGATGACTTTCATGTCTGGAGAGCCATGGTACGCAAGATCAGGGTAATCGCCGACGGCTTTCTTGGTATCCATGTAAATCGTGTTTTCTCCGATTCGACTGCCGCTTTGCGCATCGAAGACGGTCCACCGGACACTGATCGACTCGTCGGGTTGCTTTCTTTTAAGCAAAGAGAGTAGTCGAGGTCTTTTGGGTTCCTCGCGGGGTGCAAGATCGTGTTGGAGGACTTCGCCTGAAAGGATGTACTGGGCACCGGCTCGCTTGGCCGCGCCGAAAGACGCCATTTCGCTAGGTTGGCCGTCGTAGGAGACCAGTTGTATGCCGCTGATTTTTTCGAGTTGGTCCGGATATAGTACCGCCAACTGGGGAATCGTCTGTGGTCGCGTGGCAATCAAGCTTTGATCGAGTTTCTCGGTGATCTCATTGGGGCCGCCAACCGGCGCGACGGCAACGATAAGCGTCGAGCCGCCTGCTAACTGAGGCTGTTTCCACACGTGCATCGGTGCGCTCATACGGCAACCACAGACCAGGAGCACTCCGGCAATCATCCATCCAAAACGAAGCATATCTGTCTTGATCCTGAGGATTCGCAAAGTCCATCACAGCCGATTTCGACCGGGGAGTGTTCTACGAAAGTCCAATCCTGTGGGTCAAGCAAGCTTAGGTAAGCTTGGAAAGATAGGTCATTGGCCAGTTTTTTTCCTTCGAGAGATTTTGTAAGTAAATCACCCACGAAATCTCTCGAAGGATCGGAAAAATTTCACGCTGCACGTTCTTTTTGACCTAGTAGACTCCATAATATCAAGCAGCGATTTTCGGATTGTTTTGGTGACTGCGTGTAAGCAAAAGATGAGTCCTGCGCAAGCCTCAAAAGTACTTCAACGGCTATGCATGGCATGCGTGTGGACGCTGGCCGTGAGTGTTTGTACGTTGGCTGATTTTGTTGTCTATCGTTTGCCTGGCACCGAAGTGACCGTGCTACTTGAGGGGAAAACCAAAGGGGTCGGACAAGGAGTCTTTGAATACACCCATCCGTCGCTCGGTACATTGACCTTCAGCCACCAATCCGCACTGATCATCAAAGCACCGACGAAGACCGAAGAGTATCGCCGGCTCTTTGGCCAAGCCCGCCAGGAACAGAGTTTCGATGGCTACATCCAAGCGGCACGTTTTGCAATCCGCAGTGGAATGCTCGATGAGTTTCGAGAGTGTTGCAACGCCGCTTACAAAATCCAACCCGATCATCCGACCATCGCAAGACTGCTCGAAGCTCGAAAGCGGATCAAGCAACCACTGGACCAATGGGATAAATGCGAGAAGGAGTTACGCGAGTCCGTTCCTCTGAGCTCGATGGAGATTGCTCGTAGCGAACATTATCTTTTGCTCCACGATACGAACGCGAGTAAAGTAGGTCGACGTCGCCAGAGCCGTTCACAAAGCCGCTTGGAACTTCTCGAAAAAGTCTATGAATCGTATTTCATGAAGTTTGCACTCGAAGGCGAGGTCTTGGAGACACCCAAAGAGCCGATGAAAGTGGTGCTCTTTGGTCAAGAGAAAGACTACGTCAGTTATACGCAGCAAAGAGATGCCGGACTCATCGGAGCACTCGGGTATTGGTCAGCCCAAGACAACGTAGCCGTGTTCTTTGACCAAGGAACCACCGGTCGCATGAAAGCCCTGGAAGAGCACTCGAAAGAACTGCAAAGGAACAAGGTTCGAGCTCGAGGTACAATTCAAGCCAAGGACGCGGCTTATCTAGCCAACACCGTCGATTTGCTTGTGAAACTCACACGCGAGGAAGACGACATCGAGGTGGTATCTCATGAAGCAACCCATCAATTGGCAGGCAACTCAGGGATCATGCCAAGAAATAAAGTCGCACTCAGGTGGGCTCATGAAGGACTTGCAAGCTACTTCGAGACCTCCAATGATGCGGGATGGGGTGGGATCGGTGCGGTCAATGAAGGACGCCTTAAAAGCTACTACCGCGTCTCGAACGATCCTCGAAGGGCCGATATCGGATTACTCGTGTGCGATGGCTTGTTCGATCTTGCCAGGAATCAACAACAGGAGGCAGAGGTCTATGGACAAGCCTGGGGGCTAACGCATTTCTTAATGGAAAAACGCTTCGTGGAACTCATGGGGTATTATCGAAAGATCTCCGCGATCGAATCATCCAGTGGACAAGTCACCCGTGGAGATTTGGTCAAACTCTTTGCCGAATCGTTCGGTGATCTGAGAAAGCTTGAACGAGAATGGCACGCCTATATGCGAGAGCTCAAGACCGACCTAGACCGCGCTAGGGGGCAGTGATCTGTCCGATCTGTCTGATCAACCCAAGCACTCTGTCATGCAAGCGCCGCGGGGTGTCTCTGACCAATCCAGAGGTCGCAGCGCCGAGCGGACTTGATGGAGTTGTTCGGGGACTGACAAGGCTTGGTCGACAAACAATACAGCTTTGTTACCGACTCGCACCAATCCGCCCCGCACTCCTGAGAGCCACTCGCTACGGATCTCGATCCCCTCTTCTTGAGCGATAGCTAGCATTGTTTCGAGGATTTCCAAGCTGTTCATGGCGATTGGATTTCAGGGGTTTAATGAAAACGGGTTCATCTAGGGATAATCCGACATTTTTCCTAACACAATTGCACACTCCGAAGCAATCCTGTTGTATCTGGCGGGCTGAGGATCCGATACAGAATCTATGGACAATAAAAACAAACACCAATCGGTTGATAATGATCCGCAGCGCTGGATCGCTGAGCTCGAGCAGCGGCTTGTGCAGTGCGAACGGCTTGCCAGTGTCGGAGAGCTCACGAGCACCACGACGCATGAGTTCAACAACATTCTGATGACAATTCTCAATTACGCCAAGCTTGGACTTCGTCACAAGGATGAAGCGACTCGGGAGAAGGCTCTTACGCGGATTCTCGATGCGGCCAATCGAGGGGCCAAGATCACGAGTTTGGTGTTGGGCTTATCGCGATCTGGTGTGACCGCCAACGATCCGATCGATTTGGCTGCGATCGTCGAGGACTCGTTGGTGCTCTTGGAGAAGGAGCTTCAAAAGTATCGTGTTCACGTTGAGAAAGAGATTTCGAGAGTGCCGATCATCCTCGGTTCTGCGGGTCAACTGCAGCGTCTATTGCTGAACCTCATTACCAATGCTCGCCAAGCGATCAAAGAGAATGGAACGATCAGAGTGGTGGTCAAGCACGAGGCCAAGACCAACTCGGTGGTCTTGACGATTCGGGACAACGGTTCGGGGATTCCCAAGGATGTTTTGCCAAAGATCTTTGATCGTTTTTTCACGACCAAGACTGGACCTGATGCATCGGGCAAGGGTGGGACGGGTTTGGGTCTGACGGCCTGCAAGCAGATCATCGATGATCATCGTGGTCGGATCCGCGTCGAGAGCACTGTGGGCAAGGGAACGGCCTTTACGATCCGCTTCCCCGTCGCCGTCGCCTCGAGTGCTACCCCTGCGGCTTAGCAATCTGGCTCCGATGAGCATAAAAGAGCCAGTAGGTCACTGGGATCACAAACAACGTGAAGATGGTGCTTGCGATTAGACCGAAGATCAGCGACCATCCCAGACCCGAGAAAATTGGATCGAGGGTAATCGGCACCGCAGAAAGCATAGCAGCACCTGCCGTCAAAAGTATAGGCCGCAGGCGAACCACTCTGCTTTCTAGAATTGCATCAAATAATGGTCTACCGTTGCGAACGGCTTGCTCCATAAAGTCCACTAAGATGATCGAATCTCTCGTGACAATCCCCGACAGGGCGATCATGCCAATCATCGCAGTCGCTGTAAAGTAAACGGGATCAGCATACCCACCAACACTCGTTGCGGCCAGTTGATTGAGCAAGTAGAAACCTGGCATGACGCCTAGGACCGTCAGTGGGATCGCAAGCATGACGATCACGGGTATCAAGAACGAGCCCGTCTGAGCCACCAAGATAATGTAGATCAGCACCATGGCTGCTCCGAATGCCAAACCCAAGTCGCGGAAAACATCGAGCGTGATTTGCCATTCGCCTTCCCCTGAAAACTTTGCGGTGAGCCCATCTCGTAATCCCCAAGCGATCCCGGATCCGTTGTTGAGAAACGAGCGGGATTGAATTGCTCGAGCTGGATCGCTTGCCACAAAGGATTCGCCATTTTGTAGCTTATCAACCGCAACTTGATCGGCCAGGATATCGATGATGCAATCGGCCGGTGGACGACCAGCCGTCTCGGCCATGACATAAGCCACCGGCTGAAGATTCTTGTGGTAGATCGTTTGACCGACGGTGTCTTGTTGCCAGTGGCCGATCTCGGTGAGTCGAACCAGCGATCCGCTTTGACCTCGGACGGCGATCTGGCCAAGTTCGAGAGGATCCTGCCGGATTTCCTGAGCTAGTCGAACGATGATCTCGAGTGGTTTTCGTTCTGCTCGAACGCGTAGCAAGCCGGTGGTCTCACCGACCGATGCGGTTCGGACTGCGGTCGCGATGTCGCTGACGCTAATGCCTGCCAGTGCAGCCTTCTCCTGATCAGGAACAAACGTCAATCGCACCATGGGTGCTTCGGTCATATCGTCGACTTCGACCACTCCAGGTTCTCTCTCCAAACGCGACTTAACGATTTTTGACGACTCGAGTAGTTGGTCGTAGGTGGTTTCCGATTGCCCATAGATCTCCGCGACGATCGATGCAAGCACCGGAGGTCCAGGCGGCAATTCGACCAACCGCAATTTTCCACCGGCCTTGGCCGCAAGTTCGGTCAATTCATCACGCAATCGCAAAGTGATGGCATGACTTTGCTCGACACGATTCTTCTTGCCTACAAGATTGACTCGAATCTCGCCTTGATGCGCAGATCCTCGCAGATAGTAGTGTCGCACAAGCCCATTGAAATCGATGGGGCTAGGGCAACCCACATAAGTAACAAAGTCGATCACCTCAGGCTCTTCGGCAATACGATCCTCGATCTGTTGCAAGATCGCTGAGGTTCTCTCAAGCGTAGTGCCTTCATCCATATCTAACAAAACCAAGAACTCGTTCTTGTTGTCAAACGGCAACATCTTCAGCGGCACCATGCGCATCGCACCGAGTCCCATGGCCGCGAAGGTTAAAAGACCGATGATCGCTAAGAAGGCCAAGGTTCGAAATCGGGTCTTGAGCAATGGTATCATCATGGGCCGAAAGATGCGATACAGCAGAGTCTTGCTGACGGCTTGGGGGTCATAAGCTGCATGGCCACCCGAGGTTTCGGTCTGATCCGATGCCACCGTCGAAGCTTCATCGGAATGCTCAAAGCCGTGCTTCAAAACGTGGTAGCTAAGCCATGGAGTGATGGTAAATGCCACAAGCATCGACATGAGCATTGCCACCGGAACGTTCAGCGCCATGGGGGACATATACGGCCCCATCATTCCTGTAATGAAGAACATCGGCAGGAAGCTGACAATTACTGCTAGCGTGGCGCTGATAAGCGGAGGTCGAATCTCGGCAACGGCTTCGAGCACGATTCGACGGGATGCTTTTTTCTTTTCATGAAAGTGTCTTGCGATGTTTTCGACATCCACAATCGGATCGTCGACCAACAATCCAAGTGCTAGGATTAATGCAAAGAGGGTCACGCGGTTGATCGTAAAACCAAAGAGCAAATTGACAAACAAAGTGAGCCCGAAAACTACGGGTACGGCGATGGCCACGATGAACGCTTCGCGCCATCCCATCCCGATCGTCAAAAGCAGGATCACAATCAGGATCGCGATTCCAAGGGCTTCGATCAGTTCGTTGACCTTTTCGTTGGCTGTCAAGCCAGCGTTTCGCGTGATGATCAAGTCGACATCGTCTGGAAGTACGGTTTGCTGCAACTCCTCGGCCCGCTTGAGGATCGCACTCGATACCGAAACGGCGTTGGCTCCCTTTTGCTTCGAGATAGCAATCGTCACCGCAGGTCTGGCGTACGATGCTTTGGATCGATCGGGATCCGAGCCGTGTTGGCCTACAAAACTACCCGGAGTTCCTTCGTGCTTAGGGAAATCGCTAGCTGAACCCCAACCGTGACGAACATAGGTTTGCGGTTCAGGTGCCGCATCGATGACCTGAGCGATGTCCTTAAGATAAACCGGTAAGCCTTGAAAGACACCGACGACCAAATCGCTTAGTTCCTGTGGGTAACGCAGTCCAGCGGACGTTCGCAACTGAATTTGCATATCGTTTCGCGCGATTTGATCCCCAGGCAATACTTCGTTGGCCGCGCGGAGCGATCTCTGCACATCGATCAGCGTCAGCTGAAAAGCTTGCAATCGATCCGGCGAAACTTCGACTTGAACGGTCCTCGATTCACCACCGACGATATAAGCGCGATTGACATTTCGAATCGTCGCAAGTCGCTCGACGAGCTCTTCGCCGATACGTCTTAATTGAAAACTGTCATCGCTTGCTCCTTGAAGCGTCAAGGTTACGACCGGAACATCGTCGATTTCGACAGGTTTTAAAATCCAGTTGCGAACCGCCGAAGGAATCGCATCTTGATTTTCATTGAGTTTCTTGAAGAGTTTGACCAAGCTTCGCTCGCGATCTTGGCCAACATAGAACCGGACCGTGATGATCGCTTGGTCATCGCCTGACATGCTGTAAACGTATTCCACGCCGTCGATTTGCGAAAGCATGCGTTCAAGCGGTGTCGACACGAGTTGCTCGACTTGCTGAGCATCATAGCCCGGGGCATTGACAAAGATGTCGGCCAGCGGAACAACGATCTGAGGATCTTCTTCGCGAGGGGTAAACCAAAGCGCCGATAGTCCTAAGAGCGAAGCGGCAATGATCAGAATAATCGACAGGTTGCTATCGACAAATGCCCTGACGATACCCGATAGAAAGTCGTTTGGGCCATGCTCGTGCTGAGACGATTGAGACACTATCGACCCTCCAATGAAGTTTTGGAAACGAGGATAGCCTCACCGGCCCGAAGGCCAGCGAGTATTTGAATCTGGTCACCGAGTTGGCGACCTAGTTGCACGTTTCGTCGACGGATACGGCCCTCATGGGCAACGTTGACCATCGCTAGTTGACCGATGCGGGTGATCGAGTTCTCAGGAACCAAGATCGCCGGTTCGCTTCCAAGTGGTAATTTCAATCGACCGAACATGCCACTGTAGATTCCTTCGGGCAAGGCTCCTTTGACTTTGACCTCGAAGGAGTGAGTTGCCGAATCGGCTTGAGGAACCACTTCGCTGATCGTAGCTTGGGTCTCAAACTTCAGTGCATCGAGGCTTGCTTGGATGCTTTGCCCAGGCTTCAGTGACAACGCCAGCGATTCACGAACTTGCGCTACCAACTGCATTTGGGTTGGATCATAGATGCGAAATAGAACCTGACCTGGAACGGCTGTATCGCCCGCTTTGACTTGTTTATCCACGATGATCCCATCAAAAGGTGCGGCGATGGTGGCGAAAGAAAGTTGTATGCGAGCTTCCTCAATCGATTGCTTGGCCCTTTCGACTTCCGCGCTCGCCGATCGCAAGTCAGCTTCGCGCGATTGGTATTCGGATTGGGAAATAGCCGACTGGGCCAAGAGAGAATTGGCACGCTGAAATTCGGATTGAGCTTGCGTCTGACGAGCTTGGGCTGCCACCAGATTCGAGTCGACTTGCCCGAGTCGAGCTCGAAGATCTTGGTCTTGTAGCCTGACAAGTATTTCCCCGGCGCGAACTTTCTGTCCTGCTGTGACGTTCACCTCTTCGATCCGGGCCAAGATCTTTGAGGCAACAGCAGCTTCATGCACCGCTTGGATCGTTCCGACGGCTGTTTCGTAGCGAGGGATCTCAAAAGTTTTCAAAATCAAAACTTCGGAACCTTCAGGGATTGAATCAGCGTGCTTGTTTGCCAACGCGTGTACTTTGGGGTGAAACACACCCCCGGCCCACAAGAGCATCCAAACAACGGCTGCGAGTCCAACAAGGATCAACAGCCATGATCGCAATTCACGCAGTAAGGCCAGAAGCCCTGCAAAACGGGTATTCATCTTTTGGAGTATCCGCACGAGGAGTGGTTTAAGATTTCATTTGATTCCAGGGCATTTTCGCAAGGCACATTCCCATCATGCAGCTATCGAAAAGTCCTGCTTGGAATAATCCAGCACCGATGAGCCCAGCGAGGATCGCCCAGCGCGGGTCGTGCACGAGGGCCAAGACGGAACTCAAGAAGATCAGTCCACCGGCGACCATTCGGACTTGGCGTTCGAGTGAGACTATTTTTTTGCCTCGGATCACTGGGAGTCCGGCGCTGGCCCAAGCCATCGTGCCACCTTCGACATTCACGACATGGTTAAGCCCCGAGCGGAGTAGGGATTGGCAAGCTTGAGAGCCCCGGGCCCCAGAGCGGCAAATCACGTAGACCGGTTCGTTGGAGTTTGCATCGAGCCCCAGGGCAGAGGGGTTTAATCGATCCAGCGGGATGTTCTTTGCAATATCGACGTGGATCTCTTGGTACTCGGCGGGAGTCCGCACATCGATCAGGGTGACCGAGTTCCCTTGAGAGATTCGTTCGAAGAGTTCTTTGGGGGTGATGCTATTGGAGGCCATATTGTTTGTTGCTTTAGAAAAAGGGGTTGGTGCTTTATTTGCTGTTCTTTGCACCGAAGCGGTCTTCGATGCAATCGAGGATGTTTTTTAGGTGCGGTTCGATGACTTCGTAGTAGACTTTTCGGCCATCGCGAGTGCTTTTGAGGAACCCGCAGCGTTGCATGAGTCGAAGGTGTTCGGAGGCCATCGGGGTTGGGATCTCGCAGGCTTGGGCAAGCTCCGTGACGGTAAAGTTCTCGCTGTGGAGCATTTGGAGCATCCTGAGTCGGTGCGGATGGGCAAGGACTCTGAGGCACTCGGCAGCTTGGCCGAGCGATTCGAGGCTGGTGAGTTTGAGTTTGGTGGTCGACATGGGTGGTTTGTGCTGGGTGGGTCGAGGTTGCGCTGGGGAGGAGGGATCCTCTGCGCTCCCGCCGGATACTTCAATATATCGGAATATCGCTAACTATCCAGCAGTCTTTGAGAGTAATTGGTGGTCTATTTGTGGATATGTGAGGGATTTGCCGGGGATAAGCGGGCCTGGGGCTTGGGTGAATCGCTCGCTTTTTGGCTTGACAGTTTCGTCGTGTGGCTTACACTTTCGCGTCCTTGGGAACACACCGATTGGTGCTCACAAGGCCCAAAGCAATCAATGGCCCCGTCGTCTAGAGGCCTAGGACATCGCCCTTTCACGGCGGTAACACGGGTTCGACTCCCGTCGGGGTCACTAGGTAAGGATTCACCGATCCTCTGCAACCATCATTACCCAGCAAAACGCTGGGTTTTTTCGTTTTGTGATTGCCATTGAGGGTTTTCGGCAGGATCGCATCAAGATTGGTTCCATTCTGGCTGGAACGCTCGCAAGGCACAGCGCAAGCTCAGGCGCTGACCTTGTAGAGATACTGCTGGAAACCTGAAAACATCTCTCCGATTTGATCCGGTCGACCGAGATCCGAAATCGCATCCGATATGGAGTTGTTGTACTTGAGCCGCAGCAAAGGAGTCAGCTTGTCCTGGTCCAACTCCTGCACTCCCTGAGCTACATAATGAGCAAGGACAAAGTCTAGGAATGCCTGCTGCTTGGCATTGAACGTGGCACTGATATCGACCTTTGCCTGGGTCGCACGTTCCTCACGGGTTTTGGTCGGTGCCGCATAAGCCACATACGACAGCACATCGAACAAATCGCTGTTCTGGGCATCGACGATCCGCTGCATCTCGGCCATTTGCTCCCCTCCAAACCCATTCTCAGCAAGCTGTTCCAGGAGCTTCGATCGCGTTCCTGGGACGCTCCAGATCGCTCTCAACTCAGCTTCGTCTTTGAAGAACTCCGGCAGTTTGCCGAACAGCAACTCCATGAACTGCTGAGCCGACATAGGGGTTCCATCGGGATGCCAGAAGCTCGTGACCATCATGTGCTGGATCGTTCGCTCCTTCCCATCGGCCAGCTTCACTTTAGCTTTCTGGCGAGGAGGAACGAATTCCTTAGGCCTCTCGCTGACGGTTTTGGGCTCCCCTCCAGGCTCTCTCGGCTCTTTGGGTTCTTTGGGCTCAGGATCGATCGGATCCCCATCCCACTCGGGATCGCTAAAGTGATGGTGTGCCTTCACAAAGTCGTAGATCGTGAAGTAATCCTTACCCTCGTAAAGCCGCGTACCTCGACCGATGATCTGCTTGAACTCGATCATGGAGTTGACTGGTCGCATCAGCACAATGTTTCGCACGTTGCGGGCATCGACTCCGGTCGAAAGCTTCTGGGAGCTGGTCAGAATCGTTGGGATCGTCTTTTCGTTGTCCTGAAAAGCCCGCAGGTATTGCTCGCCAAGCTCCCCGTCATCGGCGGTGACCCGAACGCAGTAGTTGGGGTCTTTGCTTGTCTTGATCTGATTGATCAGATCGCGAACAACCAGAGCATGAAGCTGCGTCGCGCAGAAGACAATCGTTTTTTCGTTTTGGTTGATCTGCTCCATGAACAACTTCACACGATGAGCTTCCCGCTCTTTGATCTCGATGATCTTGTTAAAGTCGGCCTCTTCGTATCGCTTACCCGCCTCGATTTCTCCTTCGACCAGCATGTCATCGGGGGTGTAGACATACTCGTCGAGCGTGGTCGAGATCTGCTTGACCTTAAAGGGCGTCAAATAGCCATCGTTGATGCCGTCTTTGAGCGAGTAGGTATACACGGGCTCGCCAAAGTAGGCGTAGGTGTCGATATTGTCCTTGCGTTTGGGAGTGGCGGTTAATCCAAGCTGTACGGCGGGTGCAAAGTATTCGAGGATGCCTCGCCAAGTGCTCTCGTCGTTCGCACCACCGCGATGGCACTCGTCGATGATGATGAAGTCAAAGAAATCGGGAGGATACTCTCCGAAGTAGGGTGACGGCTTTCCATCTTTGGTTGGTCCGCACATGAATGTTTGGAAAATGGTGAAGAACAAGCTGCCGTTCTTCGGAACCTTGCCTTTCTTCTTGATGTCACCCGGCTCTATACGCACCATCGCATCCTCGGAGAACGCCGAAAACGCGTTGAAGGCTTGATTGGCTAGATTGTTGCGATCGGCTAAAAACAAGATTCGGGGACGACGGGATGGTTCACGGCTCAAGTTCCAGCGGCTTTGAAACATTTTCCAAGCGATCTGGAAAGCGATAAACGTCTTCCCTGTACCCGTAGCCAACGTAAGCAGTATTCGCTGTTTACCCGCTGCAATGGCTTCCAAGACTCGCTCCATCGCGATGTCCTGATAGTAGCGACCTTGAAAGTAACCTCCTTTGTCCTCGAAGGGCACAGAAGCGAAGCGATCTCGCCATGCGTTGACCTTGGCAAACGTCTTGTTCCAAAGTTCTTCGGGGGAAGGATAAGCGGCGATCTCTTGCTCTTGCCCCGTCTCCATGTCGATGGCGTAGATGCCATGACCGTTGGTGGCATAGGTGTGTCGGATGGAGAGCTTAGCGGCATAATCCTTGGCCTGACCGACACCGAGCGTCAGCGGTGACGCTGCTGCTTTGGCTTCGACCACCGCGAGCTTGGTGTTGCGATATTCGAGCACATAGTCTGCCGTAAGAGCTTTACCCCGCGAGCCGTGTCCGTGGATCCGTCCCAAGGTGATCGGATACTCACGCCGGATACGGCTACCCTCGACTATGCCCCAGCCGGCGACTTGCAAGGCGGGATCGATCAACTCTGCTCGGGTTTCTGATTCGTTCATAGTACTCAACTACACGACTGTTTCGTTTAGCAACAAAAAATAAGTTCACGATACCAGTGACTTAAGATTGCTGAACCAAAGCGGGTCCATTCGAAATTACGAAACCCTAATCCCAACACGAGAAATAATTGAAACGCTTGGTGAACTAATTCCCCGCAACAGTTAAGTCAAGTACCATTAATCCTTACGCAAACCTCAATCCCTTAAAACCCTTAAAAAAACGTACAACAACACAAAAGGCAGTAGAAAAAAGCATAAAGAAACCAAAATAACATATAGACCAAGCATATCAAGATAAAGGACAAATCGGTCTTGTGGCACCTGCCGAGTTATAAATCCCTCCCCTATCCCGCTCGCTAATCCGACAAGTACAGGAAAGAAAAATAAGAGGAGTAATCGCTCGTACAACCATTTCAGCAGTCCGCGAATGTTACTTTCCTTTCTGTGGAGTGAACTCGAATCCACGATGCTCTTCATACTGTCAACAACCCAATTACTTGCAACCAATTCAGGAGAGACGACCCCTTGAGCGTTTCCAAGTGCCTGAGGCTTACACCCGATCAACAGTAGATATACGTAGGTCCGATTCGAAACCTCCTTGATCACCTTTCTAATAGAAGCGAGTTCTGATTCTTGAAGTTTTTCGTAATAAACAAAGCATATAAGAGGCGCTAGGCTGCGCCCAAACCCAAAAAATCTAAGTAGTTTCTCGACCAGATCTTTCGAATCGTGTTCGAGGAAATGCAGCAACTCGTTTCTGAATGACTCCTTGTCTACAAAGGAAATTCTCCTGTCCAAAAGACCATCGAAAGCACTCGTCACGGTCGTTTCTGAAGTTCCAACAATGACGAACCGAACATGATTCTCCAAATTAAACTTCCTTAGGTTATGTGACCCACCATTTTCTTTTAATTCATTTTCTCTCGAATCCAGTGTCATTTTTTTCCTCGTCATTTTTTTCCTCAACAACAAAACAACGATCAAAACATAGCTTCTGCGACTTTGCCCAAAGTATCCAAGCAAAACTTAATCTCTGGGTCTCTAATGCAAGACTGCTGCAAAGTTCTATCTGGCTCGCAGTCGCGACGGTTTGGTCGCAGTCCTTAGCATCGAAATCCAAACTGTCTACAATTGAGGCACAATAGGTCACGGCGTTATTCCAAACGTCATCAAACTCTCTAAAAATAGAATTTGCAGGAGTACTACGTAAAAAAACTTCCGAGATTAAATCACTTCTCTGTATTTTTGCGAGTTTTGCCAAAGACCAGCAAAGACTATCTGCTTTGATCCCAACAATCGCTGCTTTCTCTAAATCCTGAAAGATATTTTCGAGGTGACTTTTTACGTCTTTAAACCCACCTGGACTGATTGGGTTTCCGCGTTCGAACAAACAAAAATAACGTGAAATTGCAGCAATAGTATCATCCTTCCATTGTGACCAAACCTTACTTAAATCGGGTGTTTTGAACTTGATAATCATCCCTGCGACCCCAGATATTTCTATTTCAACGAGTGGAATCATCTGTACGACAAAACGTTGCAGGATCCATCTCCAAAATATATCATTGAACCGTACAAACTGAGATCGAGATTCCTCCTGGGAACCAGAGCCCGAACCTTTACTTTCTCCCCGTGATTTAGAGGGCATCCAAGAGGAAATTTGGTCGATAATACAACCGTAGTTATAGTCAACCTCAAATACATTAACCTCACCCCCAGTATCTTTCGTCATCGAGCGATACTTGTAAAGAACAAGAAACATCGAATAGTCAGCAACCATCTCCCGAAACAGGTCCCGCTTTTGGAAAAGATTAAATCCGTCAGCTGATGTATTTTCGTGGGTTATCTCGAAATATAATATTCTTTTTGCAGCGTCACATACAAAGCGGACGAATTCTGAGTCTATATCGCCTCCTAGATTCTTTAGCAATTCTTGATCAGAATGGTTCAGTTCCGTTAATTCTCGGAAAAAAGTCAGGCTGAGCCAAGTTGGGTCTTCCACCGTAATAAATTTGCGTCTAAATATTTCCTTGACTTTGGTACTGACTAACGGCGTACGTGAGCGATTCACGAGGATCAACGTCATAATCCTAGTTTTGAAGTCTTCTTTCGACACGGAATTGGAAATGTTTTTTTTGACCTCGATATAGAGAGTGTCTAAAAAGAAGTGGAATTGAAATTTGTTTATGTAATATCTTAGCCAGCCAGTGTGTTGCAGAGACCACCAATCAGAGAACTCCGCCATCTCATGAACGCAATGCAAGAAAGCGACTTCTGGCCGGAAAATGACGTGGCCTGAGATATCGAGAAGCAGAAGTCGTGAGTGCCAGTTTTCCTGTTCGCCAGATCCCAACGTTTTTATGCTCTTTACCTTTGAATCCAGTGTTGGATTCTCTACATTCTTTCTAAGATCTGCAAACGCTTCTTGAGTTTGAATTCTACCGGAATAGCCTGCTGCGACGCAGGCTGCAAACGAGTCTTTCGCACAGCAGGAATCGGAATCAACAGCATTAAAAATTCCCCAGCATAACCAAGCTGCGACGGAGTAGCCATTCATCAGTTTTGAGGTGCCGCTATCTAGTGTTCCGGGAAACGATGGATCTAGACTTTCGACTCTCGACTCAATTCGATTTCTAATCGCTCGCCAAAGGTGTATCGTTAATTGCGATGCCGATGAGATAATTGCCTGGCGTGTATTTAAATCTACCTTGTCAATAGTGTCCCATTTATCATGTAAGATACAGTAGCAAAGTTGCGAAATGAAAGGGAACAGATCTCTTAGGGCCCCAATTCTTTCGTTACGCGTAAGTGCTTTCTTTACAGTTAAAAGTGCTTTTGACATTTCTCTCCCGCTCACATATCCAAGACGATAGGGCAGCAAGTCGACAACCTCCTCGATTAGCTTACCGAAGTCTTCCAGGTCCTTATGCAGTGTGATTTTAATATGTTTTTCACTTTGTTTTGTTGAGCTGCGGCTGAGCTTGTTCGTTGGGATTGCAATCTCTGTTCTACTTCCGTCAAAACCTTTTCTACATGCTTCCAAATGCTGATCCGCTGTCATCGCGAGGTGTTCTAAACGCGATAGAACAGATAATGTCGGAAAAATTTTCGTGAGCGAGTATGCCCCCATTGTCACGTAAACTCCGTCTTGTTTCGGATCCGCTGTGCCGAGGAAGTCGTCTTGATGTCCACATACAGTTTTTATCCGTGAAATGACTGCAAGCTGGTCGGCCTCCTGAATCGATGAAAGATCCTGTTTGGTTCGAAAACAAAAAAAAGCGTTAACCTGGGAGAAATAATGGTGAAAATTTCCGTTAGCTACACTATTGCGTAGCTCTCGCAATTGATTTAGCAGTTCAAAGCTTTTGTTTAATCCTTGTTTGCCAACGTCTATCAGAATTGCGAGGTCCATCCCTCCCAAGCTTGTTAGCACGTGAAATTTTTTTATGTCTTGATACGAATTCGCCACATCACGCACTTTTCCCATCATTTCTTTCGTAGCAGATACGATCTGTTTGTAATCAAGTTGATCGAAATAAGCTGAAGAAAAAGAGGCAGCTATCATCAACACTGGGCCCGAAGATTCACTTGTGAGTGTAGCATACGCGGCGTTTATTTCTTCCTGGAATCCAATGAAAGGTTGACATAGTATCCACTCTTGAACGCCACCGGCCCTTGGTTTTGAAGTTGTTTTTGTTTTGCGTTTCGAATTCCCTGTAGTCGTCGCGGCACTCACTGTGATGTCGCGGGAGGAACGTCCTCCGTACAAATCACCGAGCTCAGGCAAGGAATCCACCTTCGTAACCAGCAAATAATCATTGCTTCCAAGTAAATGCCATTTCGTCGCTGATGATTCATGCGTATGGTCATTCGTGAGTTCAGAAATGTCCTTTGGAAAGTGAGGGTGCAACTCACGCACCAGTTCCAAGCGAATTAGCATGGTTTCCCCGGCCGGAAATAAGTGGTATTGGTCAACACAAATTGGAAGGTAGGTCACTCCAGGAAACCTGAAGAATTCCGCTTTGGGTTCTTTAGCAACCATCGCGGCAGGTTCGAAGAGAATTACGACATAGACCGTCGATTGTGGAAGAATAGGTTACATTGTTTTCCGATTTCATCAACTAACCTGACGCGATTTCGAAGTACTACACAGCAAAACGTCCAAGCGACAGGAGTCCCTCTCAGTGGTTGTCGTAAACCCTGGGTTGCCGAGACCTAGTAAAAGTAGAATTGAGACCGTTTCGTCTCGTGTATAACCTGCGTAAAGCCGAACTTGCGATCGTGAATCAAAGCCGTCGAACGCAGATGAGACCAGAGTACCATCCCAACGTGCGTTTTTTTTTCCTTGCTCTAAAGCCGGTTAGCCAGTTTGAGTTTACCCCGGCGCCAAAGTTCGAGGTCCAGCAACAAAGGAGGAAATCGGAGAAAACTTCGCAGCATGCGAAGCCTAGAGAAAATATCAGTAGGTGACAAGGGCAGTTCTGTAACCCCTTAAGAAAATTCCGAATCTGTCTTGATTGTTGTTCCGATACCAATGGTGCTCACAGAACCTTGAAACCCAAATCGTCAAAAACTGAGACGACATCGATCGAGAGCCCGTGCGTAGACACAGGTCATGGTTGAGAGTTCATCTCAGAAAGTTTCGCAATAACCAGTTTCAAGCCACGAGCAGTCGCCGCGTTGGTGGGTCAAAGCATTAGGCATCAAGTCAATTTTGTGGAGTCGGCTACGCCAATCAGAACTATTCGTGGATTTCGCGTTGTTCATTTTTCTCGTTACGGGTATCGATTTCATCCATGTCGCCTTCATCAGTCGTACTACCCAAAGAAAGACTTAGATCCTCCTCCTCGTCGTCGAAGAAATCACTAACGGAAGATTCATCGCTGACTAATCCAACCGAAAGGGAAATGGAGCTGCAAGCGCCGGATCTGTTTGCATCGACTGAAAACAATTGCCGCAAGAAAGACATTACGAACTCCGTAATAACGGATAATCAAAACTAATTTATGAACAACATGGTGGAGGGAATTGTGTAAAGTGTGTCTGCTCCAGTCAATACCCTCGGCTTGAAAAAAGAGGGGAAACCAGCGAATCCCCGTATTTTTGATTTCTTTTTCAAAGAAAATGTTCCCCCCTTGAATCGAAAATTATTTATCCCCCAGGAAATCGAAAAAGAATAAGTTTCTCCAATACAGAGATAAGGTCTTTCTTAGAAGCTTGCCGTTTTCCCTCTTGAGCTTCTATGTCTTCGAGGAAACTACCATCAAGCCATTGGAAGCCGTTCGTAAGGCCTTCGTCGGCCAGTCGCTGGCGGAAATCGAGGAACTGCCACCGAATCTTGCGCCTCTGGGGTGACGTACCGAATCGCAGACAGAGTTCCAAAGTCGCACACGGGTATGGCGAAAGCTCGCTAGATTGAGTCGGATCGCCAAGGTGGGGAGGAACAACGAGGTTGTGATCAAAGGGTGGTATGGGCATTGGTGACGTTAACCTCGTGGTCGTTACAACTCTCCGCTGAAGGCTTGGTGCAGGAGCGACTTTTTCAACTCCGATAACGCCGCTAGCTTTTGCTCGTAGATCCGCGTCAGCCGTTGGGTTTCGGAGGAAAGGGCGTCGAGCTGGTTGACCAACTTATTTTGTTCCGCAATCGGCGGTAGCGACAATGGCAACGCAGCAAGTTTTGTTTGATTGATGTTGCTGATATTCGCACCACCGCCGTCGCGGGTCAGCCGATCGCGGGTGTCGCTAGACTTCATAAAGTACAGCAAGAAAGGGGGGGAAATTTCGGACATATTCACTCGAATTCGGATGATGAACCCAGAGTAGGATGTTGTCTGTGAGAGTTTAGGCACAAGCATGCATCGCCCGACCAAGTCTTTGCTGCCGTTCGAGCGTACAGTAAGGACGTCACCGTACTGAAGCGAGTAATCGGTTGATAGCTCGCCATCAATTGTCACGGTTTGTAGTTGGTCGACTGGAACAAGATTGTTCGACTGGAAATCTCCCACGCCGACGACGGGAAGGGTTTGTCCCTTACTGTCGCGATTGTAGTTCAAACCATTCTTAAGCTGGGCAACATCCCCAAGCGTCTTCTCCACCCACCCATCCCCGCGTTGTGTAAACACAGCGTTGAGGTGGCTTTCAAAGAGGTCGCGGGCGTTTTGGAGGTTCTGCGCGGCGTGGGCTTGGGCGGTGGCAAGCCCCCCAAACGCTTCGTCGAGAATACCAACAATCCGCTGCTGCTCGGGGAGAGGGGGGACAGGGATTGGGAAGTTAGAAATGTCTTCCTTGCTAAATCCATCTTGTGCAGATCTTGATGCAACATTCATCAGCCGCTCTTGGAAACCATCCGAGAGTAGGTAGCTGTGAAACCACTCCCGCTGCAGTATTCCTAGATTCGGGACAGTTTTCATTAAGGCTACGTTGTATGCACCCGCCTTCCCCGTCAGAATTTTCCCAACTGACGCTCCGTATCGGCCAATTAAAGTGTCGTCTTCTACACAAAGTCGATTCTTTTTCGATTCGGGAATGAATGTTATGTTCTTGTCGCTCCCGAAATCTCTAATCTGGAGAAATCGGACATAGCCTGGCCGTGGCTCATAGATGAATTGAGATTTAGGTGGCTGCGAGCCGCCCTCAAACTCGCATACTTCACCAAGCTTCTTTGTCTTCCACCCCTTCTTCATTTCAGTAGCCCCTTGATCCTCTTCAGCACTTCAGCACTTTCGGCGTCGAGGGTGGCGATTTCTTCCATGATTTCTTGCGGGCTGCGGTGCACGACCACTTCGCCGCCGCTGGGGTTCTTCACCGATAAATCAAAAGTCGTGGGATCGATGTCCTTCGCATCCAAGCTCCAGCTCTTGGGCGAGTCGGCAACGGTCTTTTGCAACTTCACGAACTCGGCCAGATCCTCGTCGTTGAGCGGGTTGGTCTTGCCAAGGTTCCGCCCTGGGTCGAGCTGATAGTACCAGACCTTGCGCGTTGGAGTCCCTTTCTCAAAGAAGAGAACCACGGTCTTCACGCCTGCACCGAGAAACGTGCCGCTTGGGCAATCGAGCACCGTGTGCAGGTTGCAGCTTTCCAGCAGGTGCTTTCGCAAGCTCACCGACGCATTGTCCGTGTTCGAAAGGAACGTGTTCTTGATGACGATGCCAGCTCGGCCCCCGGCTTTGAGAACCTTGATAAACCTCTGCAGGAACAAGTACGCAGTCTCTCCGGTGCGAATCGGAAAGTTCTGTTGGACTTCTTTGCGTTCCTTGCCACCGAAGGGTGGATTGGCAAAAACCACATCGCAGCGTTCGTTGTCTTGGATGTCCGCTAGGTTTTCGGAGAGACTGTTAGCGTGGACGATGTTGGGGACTTCGATACCGTGCAGGATCATGTTCATGATCGCGATCACGTACGCTAGCGACTTCTTCTCTTGTCCGTAGAATGTCTTTTCCTGCAGCGTCTTGAGCTCCTTGGTGGTCAGCCCTTTTTTGTTTCTCATGTAGTCGAACGACTCGCACAAGAACCCTGCCGATCCGCAAGCATCGTCGCGAATGCGCTCACCAATTTTTGGCTGGACGACTTGGATCATCGCTCGAATGAGTGGTCGGCAAGTGTAGTACTCGCCGCCATTGCGACCCGCGTTGCCCATGTTCTTGATTTTGGCTTCGTACAGGTGCGAGAGTTCGTGCTTCTGGTTCTGGGAACGAAACTCCAGCTCATCGATATGGTCGATGATCTCTCGGAGGTTGTAGCCTGATTGAATCTTGTTCTTGATTTCGCTGAAGATCTCCCCGATCTTGTATTCGAGCGTATTGGGGCCGGAGGCCTTTTGTTTGAAGCCATGAAGGTAGGGGATCAGCTTGTTGTTGACGAAGTCCCGGAGGTCGTCACCGGTTTGCGCCTTGTTGTGGTCGATCTTGCCATCTTTGACTTTAGGCGCAGCCCACACATCCCATCGATATTGCTTTTGGAGGATGAACTCGTATTTTTTCCCCTCCATGGTGGCTTCGTCGGCTTTGTCCTGCTCCAACCCGTCGAGATACTTCAGGAACAGCAGCCAGGACGTTTGTTCGACGTAGTCCAGTTCGGTCGTGCAACCGGCCTCTTTCCAGAGCACATCGTCGATATTCTTGAATGTCTGTTCAAACATGGGTTTCCATCCGAGTCCAGAAGCGTCGATCCAACGCAGCAAGATTTTCCGCAAAACCAGCATTCTAGTGTGTGCCGGTGTTGAGTGGTACCCTGGGGTGGTTGCCCAATACGCCGGTCCAGGTCTATATGAATTCTGAGGCCACCATTCCGGCTTCACGCCGGTGAGGCCATGTCTTGGGGCTACAAGAAACACCTCTTGCATATCCCTCTCTTGCCCCCGCGACGTGATAGGATTAAGTGAGGGTGAAGCATAGGTCTGCGGTTTGCATAGGAGCTTTGTTGTAGCGGTAAGGCGGCTAGTAAGACGTTCCTTTAGCCACAAGTAGTCTTAGACAAATGTGTGATTAAGCCGAAACAGCTTATCACGCGATAAAATTCTTGATCGGTATGCAGTTGCCTGATATACTCGGGACGGGTCGGAGCCTGGATTGAGTTATAGTCTGCATTGGTTCACTTTCCAATTGTTTAGGCTGATCAAGTCTTACAATGAGTTTGTCGTACTTTTGTCGACCGGCTAGCGATTTAGGTTCTGGGATTTGACGCAGGTCGATGGGTTTGACGTGCCATTTGCGCACAAATTTGGGGTAATTTAGTTCGGGGTGCTTTCCGTTGCTCAGACGAGCACGATTAGGGTGGCGTAGCGAAAGCCGGTGAACTTTTTACCTCTCAAAAGATATAGCGCCAGGCCATGCCGGTGTTTTTAGGTTGTTAGCTGCGAGATGCAGGAGTTGAAGTGGAACTGAAGGTCTTTCTTAGTCACCGTTACGAATCTTCCGAAGTCAATCTGTACTTCTACGAACTATTCGCTAAGTCCGCGCAAGTCCAATTCGAAATCGATCCTGGTTCCATGAAAGTCATGGTCGATGGTAAAGAGCAAACGATTCGCTTGCCCCTCAGCGTGACACGTCTCGAGCGAATGATCCGCGACGCTCATGCCTTTATAGGTATCTATCCATACGAAGGGGATCCTAAGAACAAAGCTAGCGACACTGAGTTGCGCAAAGCCTCTAGGTACTTTCGCCTTGAATGCGAACTCGCAATTCGATCCGGAAAGCCTTCCATCGTGTTTTTGGATAGGCGGTATTCCCCTTGTTTCGATTTACCACCCCCCATGCGGTTAGAGACATTCGATATCCAAGAGGTTACCGGGAAGGGTGGTAAGCCTAGTAGCCGGGGTTTTCGTCGGGTGTTTAACGATTTCTGCAAAGAAGTAACTGCGTCAATGGCGGCGTCCGCATCTCAACCACGTCGATTCAAGGAAATGCATGTCGGAATAGTAGTACCGACCGACGGCCCCGCAGCGCGCCGCTACAACTCCAAAGACATTGCATCAATCAAGGATACGCTGGTCAAACACGGGATTACATCAATCACACAGTTCCCATGGCCGCCTAACCTTCACGAAAGTTATTTAACGCGGATAGAAGCCCTTGATTTCTTGGTTCTGGATGTCGGTGAACAAACGATGAGTTCCGGCATCGTAGGCTACCTGCACGGTCGCTTTATTCCTACCATCCGTCTGATCAAATCTCGGAGTTCACGCGAAGAGGTGCATAAGCAAAAAGCGTATCGGCCGTTATTTGGCGGAATCGAGGTCGGTTATCCAAAAGATATCGTGATTTGGAACGATTCTGATATCCTGACAAATGAGCTAGATCAGCGTTTGATGGTCGTAAGAGTGCCTGTTGAACGCATCAATACAAAAACTGAAGCCGCAGCCTATTTCCGTAAGGCCTCGTTGCGAAAGGAGGCCGTGTTTTTGAGCTACTCAGGCCGCGATCGTGAAGTTGCATCAAGGATCAGCAGGGAACTCAAAAAGCGATTTCAGCAAGTGTTTGACTACAAGGATGGAGAATCAATCACTCCGGGAGAGCCGTGGCTAAAGGAAATCTTTGATAAACTGTCTGTTGCTAGGTTCGGAGTACCGCTAGTCAGTTCGAATTACTTTGCAAGCGGTAATTGTGAGCATGAAGCATTGGAGATGGTGGCAAAGCGTGATGCGGGGGAAATGTCGATAATTCCAATAAAGTTGAATGCTGACGATACGTTTGAGCTTCCAACTTGGATGCGTAATCGACAATACATGCACTACTATGACTATCCTGATGTTGAAACGACCGTGGACAAACTAATTGAATTCTTTGATCGTTCACGCACAAAAGCGGACAGCTAAATCGCGACAGGGCCTCCCACCGGGCACCTTCCCCACTCCACCTAGCTTCCAGGTTCGCAATGAGCGGTTTCATAAAGATGACCAAGCTATCCCAAGATAGTCTTCGTGTTCGAATTACCTTGCGTAGCGAACCATTCGATCGTCATGCCGACATCAATTGAATTCTTCTCGGGTATCGGGCAAAGCCCTTTTGTCACGCGTTGAAGAATCGCTGGACTATTTCCCTTTTCTTTCGGGTTATCTCACAACTTATTCGTTCTGGCATACCTGATAGCCCGCCTGATTTCCGATTTAACTCTGCTGCATCAAGGCCTACTTACATGATGTCAGTGGTTCCCTGTGCGCAATTTGGCAAATGATCTCTGCCGTCGCTTATCCTCGTGCCACAAGACTGCGGAAGGCCATCTGCGAATAATCGCGATTGCAGCCCAGCAGACGGCTTAGTCATGGGTTTTCACGATGCTTAGGTCGAATCAGCCAATCATTCCACAAAACACTTGATCGGATCACAAGAGCCTGATATTATCGCTCGTAGGGTTGAGCATAGCTCCCGTAGTAGGCTGCATTGGGTGCGGTCTATAAGATTTGTTTCAATCCGTATGAAGACAAGTGAGTTCTGTCCTACGAAAATGAATCTAAAGCCTCGCATTTACATTAGTGCTCCGGTTGACAAAAACTTGAGTTCTGGGCAACTGAAACTAAAGCAAAGCATTCTCCATCTGTTGCAGACAGACGGACTTGATCCCCAGGAATTCCACGTGTCTGGTCTTGCCGCGAATCAAAGCTGGAGCTTTGAACGGTCGATTGACGTGATGCGTCGCTGTCATGGCGCACTGATTCTTGCGTTTTCACAATGGCACGACACAAGCCGTACACCCCCGGTCGTCATGCCAACGGAATACAACCATTTCGAAGGCGCTCTGGGGATCTCGCTACAAAAGGAGATTCTAATCATCAAGGATGAAGCGGTTGCTTTTCGTGGAATTACAAATTCCGGTGGCGGGGAGTTCATTCTGTCCATTCCGAACACTCCGACACCCGCTTGGCTAAAGTCGAATGAGTTTCAAAAGCAGTATTCTGGTTGGAAGGACCGAATCCAAAGAAGACATCATGTCTTCTTTGGATATTGCGGTGGGGCCACGGACACCGCCAACCGAATCATTCGCTACCTTCAATCAATCGATGTTACCGTTCGGGATTGGCAAATGGATTTCCGGCCTGCGGGGACAATTCTCGACGAAATTGAAGAAGCATCTCGAATGTGCATCGGTGGTATCTTTCTTTTCTCAAAAGACGACGAATTGATCAGTGGCGATGCAGTTCATGCTTCACCACGCGACAATGTGGTTTTCGAAGCCGGTTTTTTCATGCATGCCATGGGCCGCCAACGGTGCCTCATCATAAGGGAAGGCGGTGCAAAAATGCCCGCTGATGTCGGTGGGGGCATCTATCTTTCGCTCCCGGACCGCACCAACACATCTACTATTGAAACGGCACTTCGGAGATTCATTGAAACTCGAATCTGAAATCAATCCACTCGCTATCCATCCCATACACCCGATCAGCTCGGCTATAAGATGCCTGCGATTTCTTCCAACTGGCAAAATCTTGGTCCGTTAGACCAATCGCGGTTTAGTTTAAGTAGTTTTGCGCTGAAACAGGTAGCTTCTTGCAATTTAGCGGTTGACGAATTGTGAGGCATCTCCGCTATTTGGGCTTCCAACGTCTTGGAGTTCATCGATGATTGTTTGTCGTCAAGCTATCAGATCCAAAACAGCCAAGGCGAGCTCGTACAAGTACCGGGGCCTAGAAGGCCCCGGCAGAGGGTGTGCCGGCCCTCCGAGCCTGAAGACCGTTTGTAGCGATGACAGGCGCTTTCCCTCAATATTTCCCGATGTGCCGAAACTTTTCGAACCCAGCCGACGGCACAGCGGCGTGTGCCTGCTACTTTTTTGAACCGCTGATGAACGCTTCTATTCGCTGATATCAAAAACCGCCAAAACCCATATTGATAACAATTTCGAGTAGGTTTCCTTCGCAGCGTTTACAGGTTTAACGACGACGCTATTGTTTAGCGATACTCGTAGTTGTACCTGCAAACCGAGTTTTCTTTTGATTTTTTTCCACAACTTTTAATATTTAAACTATACTCGTGACATTCCGCCTCTTAACACTTTCAACTACAGGATCGAACCTATGAAAAAAGGCACCAAAAGGGAAAACGGTAACAAATCGCAAATCATCCGAGACTTTGCCGCAGCAAACCCAGGATTGAAGTCATCAGAGATCGTCAGGGCTCTGAATGAACAAGGACACAAAGTCTATGCCGCAATCGTCTCGCAAGCCCTTCGAGGTACCGCCGGTGCTAAGAAACGTAAGTCCAAGCGAGGACGAAAACCCGGTACAAAGAACGCCGTCAAGGCAACTGCTGCTGCCACCGAATTCGATCTATCAAGCATCAAAGCCGCCGCCGCTTTCGTCAAGGCTACCGGTGGTGTCGATGCCGCGATCAGCTCCATCAAGAGCTTCCAAAAGATCTCTGAACTGCTCAAGTAACAACGTTGTTGCGAATACAAATCGTTGTTAGCTTCTCCCTACAAACACCCAGCAAACCGCTGGGTGTTTGCTTTTGGCTCTTTAGGAATACGGTGGGTGAATTTATATGGTTTTCACCGGACGGCTCGCGCCGTTCCGCTTTTAATTCAACGTAACCGGCGTGAAGCCGTCTACAAACACGCCAGCCTTACGGAAATTTGGCTTGGCGTTTCGAAACGAATGCCTCTAAGCCTTCGATGGCCGATTCGGTGCTGCAGGCCGTGGCCAATACCGCCGCTCCACTCGATAGATTCATCAGCAACGATTCGCCCACCATCTCGTTGAGCAACCGCTTACCAAGCTGCACTGATTCGGCCGAACTCTCGGCGATCTTCAAGGTCCACTCGTGGGCCGCAGCCCAAATCTGATCCGAATCAACCTCTCGATGCGAAAGCGCCAACGCCAAAGCAACCTTCGCATCGATCCGCTGTCCACCTAAAACCAACCGCGACGCAAAACTCGCTCCCAAGCGAAATGCTGCAAGCGGCACCGTCAGCCCCGATACCAATCCATGCCGAGATGAAGGAACCTCAAACTCAGCCTTGGGACTCGTTACCACCAAATCGCAAGCCAATGCCATCGTCAAGCCGAACCCCAACACAGGACCATCAATGGCAGCAATAATCGGCTTGGGCAACCTGAGCATCGACTCAATAAGCTCTCGAAGCTCCGAAGCGACCCTGTGCCACTGCTCGATCGCATCCCGCTGCTTGCTCTGCGATTGCCATTCTTTGAGATTCACGCCCGAACAAAACGTGCTTCCCTTGGCCGTAAGTATCACGCAACGAACCGACTTGTCCTGATGAAAGTCCGACAGCGCATCGATCATCTGCTGAACCATCTCCCGCGACATCGCATTGCATGTCGCAGGAGCATCGATGAGTATCGTTCCACTCGGGGCGGACTTCTGTAGCCTGATCACTGCTTGGTCTGAAAACCTTGTTGCTTTTGAACCGTCGAAAACCAATCGCGGATCAACGAGGAACTTTCCAAGTTGGAAACGTTTTGCACGCCACCGGTATTGGGTGCCGCCGAGAAACTCAGCATCAGATCGTCATCCGAAGGGGAATACGATAGCACCTTGACGACATAGTAGATCTCCTTAGCCGCATCCGGTGCGACAAACGTCGTGCCTGGCTCGGCTGAAAAGACCTTCTGCATAAACGCATCATCGAGCGGTTTGAGATTCTCGACGTTGCTCAACTGGATATCGACGTCGGCCACGACTGGATTGAGCCATGTGAAAGGAGTCGGACGAGCTACCTGAGCTCGATCGGTTTCACTTTCAAGGGCTTCGGCAAGCGAGGCTCCAGTCGCCTTGGCTACTAGTGCTTTGGCCTTGGATTCGGCCTTCTCAGCGGCCCGCTGCAATTTCCAAACGTTCATCACTTGCTCCTTGGCCGTTTCATAGGAAGGAGTCGATGCGTCTTGGTGTTGGGTCTTCCAAAACAAAAAGCGGGTCAGCAACGCGGTGCTTTGAAGGGGCACATAGAGGTTGCCCAAGTTGTCCGACTGGGTCGGAGTTGGACGCACTCGGATGAGGCTTGGGAACTCAAAGGGTTGCATTCTTGGGCCTCGTGTGACCCGCGAACGTCCGATCGGCAGGGTCGCTGCAGTGCGAATGTCCATCAACCCCGTTCGTCCGAATTGGAATCCATACTTATCGGCAATTTGTTGGAGATCCAATGGGACAGGCTCTTTCATGGAGTTGTCTTTTTCAGCCACGGCCCGCTGCCAAGCTTGCCATTCGGAAGCATACACTTCCATCATTTCCCGAATCTCGTTGCAACGTTCATCGAGCACCTTGAAGGCAGACCCGGCGGCCATCTGCCTTGCGAGCATATCCTTGACCTCATCGAAGCTCTGTGTCCTGGTTGGGGCTTGAGCTGGTGCCGGCTCCTGCGGAGCAGCAGGCGTTGACGCGGGCAAGTCCCCTGCGGTGACTTCGGCTTGCTGAGGCACCTCGGGCTTGGGCTCTTCTTTGGCGGGCTCGGTAGCAGGCTCCTTGGCTGGCTCAGCCGCAGGGGCTGGGTCTTGGAATGAAACCAAGCGAGTCTTTTGGGGAGCGCCAAGAGAGGATTGAGGGTTTGCGGGTTCCTTGGGTGCCTCGGCGCCTGGGTTCTCGAGCGTTGGGGGCAAGTTCGTTGCGGGTTGCTCAGGTATTGCTTTGGCTTCCTGCTGCTTCTTTTCCTGTTCCATCTTTTCCTGGAGAGCCTTGGTCTCTTCTTCGGTCAAGGGAACATCGAAGGCTTTGTCTTTGGCTCGGCGATCGTATTCGGAGCGGAGGAGTTCTTCGGGGATCTTTCCTTTTTCTTCTTCGATGATCTTCTCGATATCGCAAGCGATGAATTCAAAGTCGGCCAGATCTGGGGTCAAGAAAGCCGGTTCGGTGAGGATAGGCTGACTGATTCGAGAGATATCCTTGCCTTTGTCGAAGAGGTCTCGAAGTTCTTTCTCGGTCGGCTTGCTATCGACACTGTCCTCGAAGTCTTTGACTGCCACAGGGTAGGCTTCGATCGACGCTCGTCGCTTGAAACGAGTAAAGTATTGCCAGTTCTTGCTAGGTGGATTCAAAAGGGCTGTCGGCGCCCCCATCGCGTTGGCGCGTTCTTCGTAGCGCTGGCCACCGTTGGCAAGTCGCAAGACGGCGTTCTTCGCGAGTTCTTCTTTCATCAGTCGGTTAAAGTCTGTCAGCGTCATGCGACCGCCGGAGACTTCTTTGAGGGTCTTTTGAATTTGTTCGCCGCTGAGTTTGCCGTCGACGAATTTTTGCAAAAACAGTCTCACGCTTTGATCATCAAAGTGGATCCCCATGCGGCTGGCTTCCGCAGCCAAGATTTTTCGTTCAAGAATTGACGAGGGGTCTCTTGTATCGGGCGTGATCCCGACGAGTCCAAAGTCTGGACGGACCTCGGGGACTCTCGGGTAGCCACCTTTATCGCGAACATCGAAGGCCAATCGTTTTAGGAACATGTTGGCGACCGATAGCTGACCCATCTCGACATCGAGTTGTTCGCGGCTGATCGAACCGCCGGACCAGGAAGCCGCCGTGGAATTTCCACCTTGTCTGCCATTGGCTCTCTGGGCACTGTCGGTCAACGACTGGAGCATCGGTGCGACGACGAACGACAAGATTGCGATCAAAACGGCAGCCGCCATCCAAAGCCGCTGGTTCTTACGAAAATACGAAAACGGACTAGCCATAAAAAATTTTTCCTTGAGCCGTACTTAGCCATCGGCACCCCGGCTTTGAAAGCCGCAAAGGGAACCAAGGATTTTAGGAAATCCTTGAGTCTACGCAATCGCAGAGACACCAACGAATGGAAGCATTTGGGATGGTTTTCCCCCCGACTTGGCAATCTAAGGGGGCTTGACAAAGTGCCAACCTCTGGAACACAACCCCACTCTAGCCCTTGCGCACCATCCTTTCGGTTACCAGCCAAACTGCATCCATCCATGAGTCAAAAGAAGTCCTTGGTCATCGTCGAATCGCCAGCCAAAGCCAAGACGATCTCGAAGTTTCTCGGGAGCGGCTTTCAAGTCGAAGCCTCGATCGGGCACATTCGGGATTTGCCCGGCGGATCCAAGGAGATGCCTGCGGAGCTTAAGTCTCAGCCCTGGGCCTACTTAGGTGTCAACGTCGACCAGGACTTTGAACCCGTCTACATCGTGCCTGCGGACAAGAAAAAGCATGTGAACTTTCTCAAGTCGGCCCTCAAGGATGCCGGCGCTCTGTATCTGGCGACGGACGAAGACCGCGAAGGAGAAGCAATTTCCTGGCACTTGCAGGAAGTGCTCAAGCCCAAGGTTCCTGTTCGACGGATGGTGTTCCATGAGATTACCAAGGAAGCCATTGAGGGTGCTTTGCAGGCCACCCGAGAAATCGATCAAGGGCTGGTCAAGGCCCAGGAGACTCGACGGATCCTCGATCGCCTTTATGGTTACGATGTCTCGCCATTGCTTTGGAAAAAGGTCCGGCCTGGACTCTCGGCAGGTCGGGTTCAAAGCGTTGCTGTACGGCTGATCGTTCAGCGCGAACGCGAACGGATGGCCTTCCACAGCGCGACGTATTTCGACCTCGAAGCCCACTTGAACACCAACCAAGGCGAGGCTTTTTCGGCGGGACTCGTGAGTGTTGCAGGGCGTAAAGTCCCCACGGGTAAAGACTTTGATTCTTCGACCGGTAAGCTCAAGGATCCTCAACTACTGCTACTTGATCAAGCTGCCGCAGAGGCTCTCAAGAAACGTTTATCTGGCGAAGTTTTCACTGTAGCGAAGGTCGAGATCAAGCCATTTACCGAGCGGCCCAAGGCTCCGTTTACGACCAGCACGCTCCAGCAAGAAGCCAACCGCAAGTTGGGTCTTACGGCCAAAGACACGATGCGCATCGCGCAGAGCCTCTACGAAAATGGCTATATCACCTACATGCGGACCGACTCGACCACCTTATCGAAGGAAGCCGTTGCCGCAGCCCGAAGTCTAGTTCGTACCCAGTACGGACCGGACTTTCTCTACGACACCGAGCGCTCCTATGCCACCAAAGTCAAAAATGCGCAGGAAGCTCACGAAGCGATTCGACCTGCGGGCAATACGTTCCGTCTGCCTGAAGCCCTCCGAGACGAACTCAATTACGATCAATTCCGACTCTTTGATCTTATTTGGAAGCGGACCGTCGCATCGCAGATGGCCGATGCGCGTAAGTTGCGCGTGATCATGACCATCCATGCGGGCGATGCAGTCTTTCAAGCCACTGGTACCTCGATCGAGTTCGAAGGCTTCCTGAGGGCTTATGTCGAAGGTAGCGACGATCCAGCAGCGGAGTTGGCTGAGAAGGAAAAACTCTTGCCCAACGTCCAGTCCGATGAAAAGCTCAAGCTCAAGCAGCTCGATGCCCTGTCGCACACCACCCAGCCTCCGGCACGATACACCGAAGCCTCTTTAACACAGGCTCTTGAAGAACGCGGGATCGGTCGACCGAGTACCTACGCATCGATCATCGATACGATTTTGCGAAGAGACTACGTCTTTAAAAAGGGCAACGCTCTGGTGCCAAGCTGGACAGCTTTTGCTGTGATTCAGTTGATGGAAGACCATTTTCCTTCGCTTGTCGATTATCAGTTTACGGCCGACATGGAAGACTATCTCGATCAGATCAGCCGCAATGAAAAAGAGAACCTTACATATCTCCAAGAGTTCTACTTTGGCGACGATGTCAATGAGCAAGAGGCGGCTCCCGGAGGTATTGGTCTTAAGCCGTTGATTTCGCAGAAAGTTACCGAGATCGATCCAAGGAGCGCTTGTTCGTATTCGCTCGAGAAAGCCGATTCACAGCAGGTAGACTCTGGACTAGACAAGGTTGTTGTCCGGATCGGACGATACGGGCCTTACATCGAACAAGGGGAGCGGAGAGCAAGTATCCCCGAGGATATGCCACCCGATGAACTCACCCTATCGATGGCGATCGAACTGCTCGATAAGCATCAAAAGGCCGAGGAGCCCTTGGGTTACCATCCCGTTTCGGGCAAACCGATTTATATCAAGCAGGGGCGTTTCGGGCCTTATGTTCAGCTTGGTGCCAACGACGATGAGGAAAAGAAGAACGCATCTTTGCCAAAGGGGGTATCGCCCGAGAACGTCAATTTGGATCTTGCGGTGAAACTGCTGTCGTTGCCCAGGGAACTGGGGGTTCATCCTGTCGATGGGCAAGTAGTGATTGCGACTCAAGGTCGTTTTGGGCCGTTTCTCAAGCACGGTGATGAATCGCGATCGATCCCTGCGACCTATTCGCTCTTGGAGATCACACTCGAGCAGGCTTTGGAGGTTTTGGCGCAGCCCAAGGCGCTGCGTGGAGCAGGACGTGGGGTGGCAGCACCACCGCTCAAGACGTTTGATCCGTCGCCTGCGACAGGCAAAGCGATCGAACTGCGCGATGGGCGTTATGGCTTGTATGTCACCGACGGCCAGACGAACGCTTCGCTTCCCAAAGACACCTCTGGGGAAGATCTGACGTTTGAGCAAGCGGTTGCTCTCTTGGAGGCTCGAGCTGCAGCGGGACCATCGAAGAAGAAGGGCAAGGCGTCGAAAGCTCCTAAGGCCGCTAAGAAGGCGACAAAGGCAACGAAGTCTACGAAGGTTTCTAAGACTCCTAAGGCTACCAAGAAGACCGCCAAGAAGGCTGCGAAAAAGAAACAGTAGCATGGCACGCGTCATCGAACTAGAGATCTCCGACCAAGTGCATCCTGCGCGATTGCAACATGTGATCCAAGATGCATTGGCCGACCCGAGGAGACTTGAACGTCTGACGATTCAAACCACGGAAGAAGAGCCGGAGGCGATCTACGCGATCCTTCAAGGTGGGTATGGTAAGGACTATCTCGGAGCTGGCCTGAGGAATCTTCTGAAGGTCGAGACCATGGGGAGCATTGGCGACTATGGTTTTGCTGCAACGAGCGACTGTGAATGCGCTGTGCAGGGGAATGTGGGAGATTTTTTCGGGCATTCTCAGATCTCTGGAACGCTCTTGGTGATGGGCTCGGCAGGTCATGGTTTTTCGGCCATGGCGCAGGGCGGTTTGTCGGTCGTCTTGGGTGATTCGCTCGATCGGCCCGGAGCATCCTTGCGAGGTGCAGCGGTCTTGGTCCGAGGGAACGTCGGAGCCGAGGCAGGTTTTCGAATGCGATCTGGCATTTTGGTCATCGGCGGAGATGCCGGACCGAACCTTGGCCATCAGCTCACCGGCGGACGGATCTATATTCGTGGTCAAGCCGATAGCATGACACCGGACATCGAAGAGTGCCGCCTTCGTGAACCGGATCGGCTCATCCTAAGTTTGTTGCTGATGAAAGCAGGCTTGAAGGCATCAGCGATCAAAGAGTTTCGAGTCTATCGTTCTCCGGCTGAACTATGACAAAGAAGAGCAAGCCACAAAACTCGAACTTGAATCAGGCGCGGTCTCTTGCTGAGCGAATGGACCAGCATCCTGAACTATGGGTTCAGCGAGAGTTGGGTTGTAAGCTCCATTGCCGAGCCACAGGTCAAAAGCTCCACTGGCCAGTTCCGATTTTCACGAGGCTAGCGATCGATCTGTTGGATCCAACGCCATTGCTCGCGACTATTGAAAGCCTTAGAAAAAAATCTGGCATCTCAATCGTTCAACCGGAATTGAATTCCTCACAGGAGCTGTCGGATCGTTTGGGCTCGGGCGCGGATCGTTCCATGGACGACGGCCTAACGATTCAACCAATCTTTGTTGATGAGCCGATTCGACTTGAGCGGCTCATGCATGCTGAACAGATCGAGCTGCAATTTATTCCTGCGGGCTCGAAATCCAACAGGGCTGCTCATTCCAGCGGCTATCTTGCTCAGCGGTGGATGCCGACCCTGCCTTCGGATCTGACCGATGTGGACAGGTTTAGCAAACGCATCGATCTTCTTCGCAGCGCCAGCGATCAAGCCACCGTGATTGTTGGGGGGACTCTTGCGGCCGGTAGCGTCTACGACGATGTTCGATTCCTGATCGATAGTGGAGTCGACTATGTCAATGTGCTGGGCCAAGTTGTAGCGGGACTCAAACCACCCAAGACTTTTTGCTTGCAACCGATTGATTGGGTGATTGAGCAAGCTCGAGGGGCGATCGATAAGTCTGGGGTTTCTGATATTTCGCTTTTTGTCTCAAGCGACATCGATTCCGCCGAAGATGCTCTGCGTTTATTAAGTTGCGGGGTCGATGCCTTTTGCATCGATTCATGGCTTATCAAGCAGCAAATAGAAACAGCCTCGAGCGTTCAAGCCGCTGATGATTTGAGTTCCTTCATGGGCTCCTACACGCGAGCTGCTTCGACGGCACCGGTCGATGGCATGCTCAAGGCGGCGTTGGCTTTTGTCGAGGAGCTGAATTCGTTTCGACGCGTTTTTGAAATCTGATCAGATCTTGTACTTGAGCATCTGAGCAAGTGATTGTGGATGCTCTTGAAAGTGCTTTGCGACGCTTTCTAGAAGCGGATCGATGGTTTGAGACTGAATAGCATGGGGAGGGTGCCAGTCCCACCATTTGTAATCCGGATGTTCGGAGCAGACCAGTTCGATCGGTCGCAAGAGGAGTCCTAGAAAGATCGTTAGTTTTTTAAGTGTTTTTTGTTCGGTTTTTTTCCGCTTAGCGACCCAGTATCGATGGACGAAACAATATTGCGGATCGGTCCATATTGCATCGATCGGAATGCCTGTCTCTTCAAAGAGTTCTCGCTTAGCGGCCTCAATGCAGTTCTCGCCTTCGTCCAGGTGACCTTTGGGCAGATCCCAGCGATCGGGGTGTTTCATGAGAAGAAACTCGAGTCGCTGTGCATTGCGAAAAACCAAATACCCCGCCGCAAAAACGGTGGGTTCGGATTCGTTCGATAACTGATCACTTGCCATACTGGCGGCGATTGCCTTCGCTTGCTTGGACTTCCCACAGGTTGCCGAGCCAGTATGATACCCCGGATTGATGCCCCGAGTTGTTCACATGATGCTCTGGTAGCTTACCGATATGAAAATTTATACGAAAACCGGGGACGCTGGTACCACAGGACTTTTTGGTGGCCCTCGCGTCTCAAAAGACGATGCGCGGATTTGTGCCTACGGTTCGGTAGACGAACTCAACGCCGTCTTGGGGACAGCCCGCAGCACCGGTCTTTCGGCCAAGCTTGATCCGATGCTCGACGCAGTCCAGCACGAGCTCTTTTCTATAGGGGCTGAATTGGCCAGTCCGGATCCCGAGCAACACAAGCTCAAGTGGGATAGCGATCCACACGTTTCGAAGCTTGAAGAATGGATCGACTCGATGGAGGCTCAGTTGCCTGCATTGAGAAATTTTATTCTTCCTGGCGGAAGCCCACAGGCTGCGCAGCTCCATTTGGCTCGGACCATCTGCCGTCGGGTTGAACGAGAGATAGTTCGGCTCGGTCACGATCGTCGTGTCAGCGATGTATCTCATATCGTGATCTTCCTGAATCGCCTGAGCGATTTGCTGTTTGTCATGGCTCGTTACGCAAACTTTGAACGAGGTGTTGCTGATACGACCTGGGGCTCACCAAGAACTCCGCAATCTTAACTAGCTTGACTAAACCTCCGAGCCCACCGCTTTTGGCTCAGCCCCCTAAAATCGCTTTGTTTGCCAAGCTCTCTTGATCGCTTGTAGAGAAAATTACTACAACGCCGATCATGAAAACTTCAATCCATCTAGATTGTTCTCCCGCCGTTGTTCGAATCCTGTTTGTGGCTTTTCTTGCCAGCTTGTGCCTCCAGGGCGGGTGTGTTCGAAAACGCATGACGTTTCGAACCAATCCAGCCGGTGCGATGGTTTACATGGATAAGCAACCGGTGGGACTGACCCCTGTTTCGACGGGGTTTACGTACTACGGAACGCGCAGCGTCGAGATTGTTAAGGATGGATACCGAACGGAGAAATTCCTGCGCAAGATGCATGCGCCGTGGTACCAAATCCCGCCTTTGGATTTTGTCTCCGATACTCTGTGGCCGTTTGAGTCCCGCGACGAGAGAATCATCGACGTTCAGTTAACCCCCGAGTTCGATGTACCCGAGGACGCTCTGATCGCTTCGGGAGAGCAGTTGCGATTGCAAGCTGGTCAAGGGATCGCGGTGACACCACCGCCAACGGTGGTGCAACCATCGACACCGATCTTAGCCCCTGCACCTGTGGGGATTGTCCCAAGCCCGACGATGGTGCCAGGTCCACCGGTGGTCCAAGCTCCCCAGCCCACGTTTGGCCAGCGCGCTTGGAATACATTATTCCCTTACGGTGCTCCTTTGAGTTTCCCATCGACGCAGGTGACTCCAGGAGGTGGCTTTAGGCCACCGACGGACAATGAGTAAGCCGCATCTAGGTCTATTGCTGCTGAGCATTGTCTTTCTATCCGGGTGCCGGGTTCTGGTTCCTCATGCGATTGACAATTATAAACAAAACATTGCACCGGAGTTAGTCGCAGCCAACATCTTGCCGATCGAGCGAGGCAAGCCACGTCCGATCATCGATGGCATCGGATGGGTCGTCGGAATACCCTCGAAACTCTTGCTTTGGGACTCTCGAGTCGATAACCACAACATCGGGATGGAAACGGAGGCTGCAATCGCGGATTACTTGGGAGAAAACAGACTCGATCATGTAAAAGTTCGACTCAATGAGTATCGGCCTTGGGATGACATGAAGCGATTGACGAAGAACAAGTCGATGGCTTGGCCGTGGCGTTATTCCATCGGAACCTTGAGCGTTCTTGGGGAGACCATCGTACCGGGTCGTATATTCGGAGGCGATCACTTCAATCCGTACTCCCAGACGATCCATCTCTACAGCGATGTACCTGCAATTGCCTTGCACGAAGCGGCCCATGCGAAAGACTTTTCAAGGAGAAAATTTCCTGGAACTTATGCGGCACTTTACGGCTTGCCGGTCGTCCCTTTGTATCATGAATCGGTCGCCACGAGTGACGTTTTGGCTTATGCTCAAGAGAGGGAAGATGCTCCATTGCAGCAAGAAGCCTACCGTATTTTGTTTCCAGCCTATGGGACCTATGTCGGTGGTGCCATAGGTTCGGTGCTACCCTCGATATCGTTCCCAGCGTACTATGGTAGCGTCATCCTCGGGCATGCAGCCGGGCGCTGGCAAGCCGCCCAGGTAAGTCCAAAGGATCCATCGATTGCACCGGCAATCTTAGAAAGAGAAGAATGAATTCTGTAGAAGTCACTCCGGTTGAGAGTCGCAAGGATCGCAAAGAGTTCATGGAACTTATCTGGCGTCTCTACAAAGGCGATCGCTACTGGATACCACCGATCCGAATGAACCAAGAAGAGCTTGTTGGTTTTCGGAAACATCCTTTCTACGAGAACAACCGCTGTCAGGCTTTTTTAGCCAGAAAGGATGGGCAAGTTGTTGGACGAATTGTCGGAATCATCAATCATGGACACAACAAACGCTTCGAGGAGAAACGAGGTTTCTTCGGATTCTTCGAATCGATCGATGATCAGCAGGTTGCCAACGTGCTTTTCAATGCTGCCGGCAGGTACCTCAAGTCCCAAGGGATGACCGATGTGCGTGGGCCATGCAACCCATCGCTTAATTACGAAACAGGCACCCTTGTCGATGGATTCGATTCTTCACCAACGTTCATGATGACCTACAACCCACCCTACCATGATCGACTCATTCGAGGGTTTGGGTTCGAGAAGACGCAAGACATGTATGCCTACAACGGCAATGTCGAAATGCTCAACACGATCGACCCTAAAATCAATAGAACGGTCGAGATGGTTAAAGAGCGATTCAAGCTGAAAGTGCGTCAAGTGAGCCGCAAGAATTTCAGCAAAGAGATTCTGCTGTTCCTCAAGATCTATAACGAATCTCTGCAGGGGACTTGGGGCTTTGTCCCGCTGAGCGATGGCGAAGTCAAAGCCCTAGGAATGTCGATGAAACTGCTGATCAATCCTGCTGCAACGAGTGTCATCGAGGTTGATGGAGAAGCCGTCGCGGTCGGACTGGGGCTTCCTGACTACAACCCGATCATCAAGAAAATCGACGGTAAACTCTTCCCATTTGGCTGGATCAGAATCTTGCTCGATCGAAAAAAGATCACCAAGATGCGGATCATCAGCGCCAATGTTTCGCTAGAGTGGCAGCGTTGGGGGCTGGGCTTAGTGCTCCTGAATCGAATGCTTCCGGATGTATTGGCCATCGGGATTACCGATGCGGAGTTTTCGTGGGTATTGGAGTCGAACGACCTGTCGCGAGGTTCCCTGGAACGGGCAGGCTTGGTGCCTGCCAAAACCTATCGGCTCTATGACCGAACGCTATCGGATATCTAAGGATCGTTTATTGCGAAAAACGATACCTGGCGAAATCTCTTTGAAACACAAAGGCGCAGAGAGCACAGAGTTTTGATAAAGTCTACTTGTTAGCCCTCGGGGTCGTTGAGAAGTTCGATAAGCCGGCTTCGTAGCGGTTCGGGGTACTTATCAGGCCAAGTCTGATCGATCAAGCCAAGCGATAACAAGTCAAGCAAGTGAACTTGGTCTTTTCGACGATTTGCGTTGAGCTTCATGAAGACAAGAGTTTCAAGCCGCACGGTTTGGAAATCGTTGGCTCTGGCGACAGGTTCAATATCGGGATTGGGACTGTCTCCGGCACGTTCAATTTTTCCGACAAGTACCACATGAACCGCATCGCGAGCCGAAGCTTCTGGATGCTCGACAAACATATCCAAGTCTGAGACATTGCGATGGTGAAAGCCAGCAGCGATCATCGCCTCTTTCATCGCCGGAAAATCGCTTGGACGTACCATAATGTCTACGTCGCGTGTCGTCCGCAGGGCCGCTTCGTCGACCTGGGCGACCCAAGCTCTAACGGCGTGTCCGCCAACGACCGCGTAGGGGACTTTTGCATCTTCTAGGATGCGTACGGTTTTGCGCAGACGCTCATTGACTTTTTCCACGGCTCGCTCCATCCTCGTCCATAACTCTTCGCCTACGATCTTGAACTCTACCACGGTTCTTCCTCCGTCGCTAAGTGTAATCCGGGGCCTCTGAAGATTCTACCGCTAGGAGTTGACGCTGGCCTAAGGATTGCGAAGCGCGCGATCCAAGACGTTTTTAGTGATTCTTTGAACCCGTGGATCTGGGCCATGGGGTCGACTCCAATGCGACCAAGGCAAAGTATGACCGGGGGGATCCGAAAGCCCCTGCACCCAAAAGATACTCGAAGCGTTAAACACGACATTGCCTTTGGGGCCTTCATACACGGTCGCAGTCCATTGCTGTGGCGTTTGACCACCGACCCAAGCTGTCCCGCTTCCAACAACGCTTAGTCCTGGAATGTCGGCCGGATCGCCATGGTACTCCCAGCCGATAAGACCTGGGATCGACTCTCCTTGTTTCATTCCTGTTCCTTCAAAAATCCAGTGATCGGGCATCGTGCAGATCCAGTCTCCGCCACCATTGACCGGTTCGACGTTGCGAGCACCCATAAGGTAACCTTCGTCGGGCCCTCGCTCGGGAAACGGCCCATGATCCTTGGCCCGGGCCTCTGTGATCGGACGGTTGGCGCCATAGGGTCCACCTCTGTAGATAATCCGGTTGGATCGGCCATCGAAACTCTCGCGAAAGGGAGAGACCCAGCAAACACTATTGCCCGAAAGGAAAAGCAAACTGACCCCTTGATCCCTCATCTTTTCGACCGAACGGAACTGACGAATATCCCAGTACTCGTCATGACCGACGCTGATAAAGGATCGAGCTTTAAGCCCCCGATCGGGACTGAGCATATCGCTGTTGCAACAATACGAGACATCGTAGCCGTGCTGTTCAAGCCAGTAGGAAAGCGGGAATTCAAGCGGTAAATATTCGCCAGAACCTTGGGTAAGCGGATCGTTGACCACGCTCTCGAATTGAGCTTCGCGTCCATAAGGGCGATCGAAACTAACATCGGCCCAAGGGCCCTGGTTACCTTTCGGATGGGTGTAAACCGAGTACTTGCTAGGCCACTGATTGTACGCTTGCCAAGTGTTGTCCGAACACTGAACGAGGATATCGCAGGGCCGATCATCGGTCACGACAAAGATGATGTAGCTTTGCCAATAGGGCTCCTTGTCTGTTTCAGGGATCGTTGTCAATCGCCCAAGGTAAACGCCCGAGATCCAATCGTCAGGGATCGTTAAACGGTGGCTGGTCTCCCATCGGCACTCATTGAGGTTCTTTTCGCCAAGGGTGGGCGTCGGTTGCGTTTTGCCTTGGATCGGCCCAACGCTCGACATGAGCCGCGCACCGGCCCCGTCGTAATATCCTGTCCTGAAAAACTCGATTTTAAAAGACCTTGCCGGCTGCGTCGAGACTTTGATGTCGATCGACTCACCGGCTCGAACGCTTTGTCGTGAGCAGTAACCTTCGATCCATGGCGATCGATAGCGACTTTCGTCGACTCGCACCCGAGTCAATTGCCAATCGCGACTGCCAGCCTTGAGGTTCTCGTTTTGAATCAAGTTCTTTTTGGCGGTCTCTTTGGTAGCCTCTTGGGCATGGCATGATCCACGATCGCAACCAAGTAGGATGCGCAAGGCTATGGCTAGAACAAAACAGATCAATCGACTAGTGCGAATCATGGGTAGCTCGTGTTTGTGAGGCGAAGAAATCTACAAGAGAGGTTTTACGGAGATTCAAACGGCAAGTTTTTGAGGATCCATTGTAACGCTTGATCGCAGGGTTCCATTGCATCGAGTCCAAAGTTGCAGGCGGCGAAAATCCCACGACCCTCCTTGGGTGCTAAAAATACTACACAGTACCAGTAAGTGTTCGAGCCGTTGTGATGGTAGATTGGGCCCTGGGACCAACCTCTGCGAAGCACGTTCCAACCTCCCGCATACTCATGCTTCTCTTGGCCTTTGTGCAGATAATCAAAGGACTCTTGGGAGATTTTCAGCTCGGGAGTATCGACAGTTTTTTCCCTAAGATGGACTTGCAAGTAGCTAATCCAATCCTTCATGTTGGCATAGACCGTGCCTGCCGGTCCGAGGGCCGGTGGATTGTCATTCTCGATAGCAACGAGCAATCCAGCAGGTCGAATGTGCCCCCAAGGAACCGAATCACCTAACGCTTTCGATGGGATGCCAAACCCTGCGGATTTCATCCCCAGGGGTTCAAAGAGCCGCGATCGAATCTGGTTCTCCCAAGGCTCTTGTCGCAGTTGTTCAAGCACTGCTCCTAGGGTCATGTAACCCAAGTTCGAGTAAAGAAATTTTGGTTTTTCGTCCTCGTTTAAATTCGGACTTCGAGGCTGTTGCATCCACCAGTGGATAATCTCTCGCCGGTGGATCTGGATCGGGACATTTGGATCTGTGAACTGCGACCAAGGTGGATTGGCAGGAGCACCGCTGGTATGGTGCATCATTTGCTCGATCGAAACGTTCGCCCAAGGCGAATCGGTGACGACAGGATCCATCGCAAAGAGATCACCGAGGGTGCTTTGCCAGGTTAATAGCCCTTCGTCGACGGCCATGGCAATTAGCGTAGCTGTCATGCTTTTGGTGCAAGAGCCCAAATGCATCGGGTGGGACACCAGCAGCGGATCAGTCGACCCCGAGCGACGAAAACCGACGGCAGCGATATGCTGGATTTGTCGAGTGTCAAATTGGCCAGCGATGAGTCCTGGCAAATTGTGTTTGGTGCGGATCTCTTCGAGGGCCAAAGCTAGTTCTTTCGAACTTTGGGAGGTTGAATCTTGGGCAGGAATCTCGGAATTTTGGGCACAGATGTAGCAATTAGAAAAGAACCACATCGCGAGAATCAACCAGCCTGAAGCACAGAGGGTTCGTGGACGGAAATTGTCCAGAATCCTTTTTTTATTGACGAAAATCCAGCTCCCGAGAACGCCACAGGGGCACGCTGCGTAGAGTAGTTTCAGTGTCATGGTTCAGTTAACCGTAGACGGAATTGATCGGTTTTTGGTATGGTAGTTGCGTGAATTGATCATTGTCTACCAAGTGGCCTCTTGTGTGGGGTTCATTTTGGCAGTCAGTGAAAAATTCCGCAGTTTCGGTTTCTTTTACCCGTAAAGAAAACAGACAGAGAGTTAGCCTGATGATCTTCAACGCCGGTTCGATGATGATGTACTTGGTTCTAATTGGCCCAGCGATCTTGCTGGGGATGCTAGCCCATTTCTGGGTGCAGTCTGCTTACAGAAAGATGAGCCAAGTTCCAGCTAGGCTAAGCGGCCATGATGCGGCTCGTAGGATTCTCGATGCCAACGGACTCTACGATATGCCCATCGAACCGTCTCCTGGGGTGATGTCGGATCATTATGATCCGACGGAAAAAGTCGTGCGGCTTAGCCAAGACGTGTACTACGGTCATTCGATGTCTGCGGTAGGAATCGCGGCCCATGAAGTTGGCCATGCGATCCAAGATGCTCGTGGATATGCTCCTCTGGTGATTCGAAACATTGCCGTCCCTGCTGCCAATTTTGGTGGGTCTATGGCCTCTTTCGTCGTGACCATCGGAGCCTTCCTGATGATCGGCGGCATGTTCAAGTTCGCAAGTTGGGCACTGCTTGCCGGGGTGATCGGATTTAGCTTGGTCGTGGCTTTCCAACTAGTAAATTTGCCCGTGGAATTCAACGCCAGTTCGCGGGCCAAAGATCAGCTTTTGGCCAATGGAATCATCAGCAACAGCGAACTGCCTTACGTGAGCTCGGTACTCACGGCCGCAGCGATGACCTACGTTGCTGGTACTTTTAGCTCGATCATGAACCTCGTCTACTACGCCATGCAGTATGCTATGGTATCGGATCGGGAAAACTAATCGAGCGACCAACCAAAGAAGACAGATGGCAAATCGAATGATTACTCTCCGAGGGTTCTACAGATGGACTCTCGGAGTTTCTTTTATACTCGCAACGGGTTCTTGTTTATCGCAAGTACAGAGTCAAGAGCCCCATCGCATCAACGATGGATTAAAGACCAGCCCAGCCGACTGGCCGTGGTGGCGAGGCCCGATGCGAAACGGTACTGCGGCGGGAGATCAAAAACCACCGCTACAATGGGACAATCAAAAAAATGTCCTATGGAAGACACCGATCCCCGGGCGAGGATATGGATCGATGTGTTTGGTTGCCGATCGTATCTATCTTGTGACCGCCGACGAAACAACCGGCTCTCAGTCACTGATGGCTTTGGATCGAAAGACCGGGCAAATAGTCTGGTCGACTCTCGTCCATGAAAAAGGCGGGATGCGCAAGAACGAAAAGTCGACGGCAGCATCCTGTACTCCGGCTTGCGATGGCCAAAACATCTATGTTGCCTTCCCCAACGACGGTCGTTTGATGGCAAGTGCCTTGAGCCTCGATGGTAAGGTACTTTGGCAGACGAAGATCACCGACTACATCGAGCACCAGGGCTATGGGGCATCGCCTGCAATCTATCAATCCTTGGTGATTATTGCTGCAGATACCAAAGCTGGAGGTGCAATCGTTGGATTGGATCGCCAGCGTGGCGATGTCGTTTGGAAACGCCAAAGGCCCAAGCTACCGAATTATCCCTCGCCGGTGATTTTGCATTTGTTTGGCAAAGACCAATTGATTATGACCGGTTGCGATTTGGTAACGAGTCTCAATCCGCTCTCGGGAGAGTTGAATTGGGAGGTGCCCGGGGCCACGACCGAGTGCGTCACATCGACCTTGAGTGATGGCAAGCACATCTACACCAGCGGTGGTTATCCACGGAATCACATGTCAGCGGTCTTGGCCGATGGATCGGGCAAATTAGCTTGGGAGAACGACTCTCGCGTGTATGTGCCTTCGCTACTTGTCCACCAAGGAAATCTCTATGGAGTTCTTGATGCTGGCATCGCAGCCGCTTGGGATGCTCAAAGTGGCAAAGAGTTATGGCGCAACCGACTCGGGGGAACTTTTTCCGCATCACCAGTGCTTGTAGGCTCGAACATCTATGCATGGAACGAGGCAGGGGAGGGATTTGTGTTTCGGGCTAAGCCCGATGGTTTTGAGTTGTTAGCCAAGAACCAGCTTGGCGAAGAGAGTTTATCGACCCCGGTGATTTGCGACAGCAAAATCTATTATCGTTGCAGCCAGACTATCGATGGCAATCGACAGGAGTATCTCTATTGCCTGGGTGAGTGATCGGACAGATCAGACTTAAGCGGGCAAAAGCAGATGGTCATCAAGAAAATCACAGAGGCTTTTTCAAGCAAACAGAGCTATCGCTGTCCGGAGTGCGACGAACCGATTGCATTTGATTCGATCAACATCAAGGAAGGGTTTGCCAGTTGTGAGAACTGTCGCAAACTTTTTCGGCTTTCGGAACTCAGTTTGAGTCATCGATCGCGTGAGGATGTACTTGCCATAACCCCTCGGGGGTGTTCGCGAGTCGATTGGGGACAGAGTCTCAGGTTAACAGCATCCTGCCGCTCGTTTCCGACATTTATTGGGCTAGCGTTTGCTAGTTTGTTTTGGAATAGCATCGTGTCGGTGTTTTTATCATTAGCACTTGCAGGTCTATGGGCAAATCTAGTTGGGCCGGTGCCAGACTGGTTTCCGATGCCCGGCGGAATTCGGCAAGGCAGACCGGTGATGAATGATGCCCCGATGAATCTAGGGACGACGTTGTTTTTGTGCTTGTTTTTAATCCCTTTTGTCACCATAGGCATAGGTCTTCTCTTCGGGGCCTTGAATTCGCTCTTGGGGCGCGTCAAAGTTGTGATCGATCAATTCGACTCCTATGTGTCGAGCGGGATTGGATTCCTAGCTTGGAAAACAAGATTTGATCCTCTAAGGATTGACAGCGTTCGGTTCCACCATAGTGCAGGTGACGGGGAATCAGCGGCCAAATCGTCGATCCAAATTATTGGTGATCGCACGATTGAATTCGGCTCTATGCTTCCAGAGCACAGGCGTCAATGGTTGGCTGCTAGTTTGCAGTCTATCTTCTCACCCAGAGGGACTCGAAGAGGCACTGGCCTAAGTTGGCTTGAGTCGAAGGTTTTGGACCGCTAAAAGATGCGGACGCTTATCCTTCATTAGCATTAAGCGTTGCGTAATCCGAGAGTAGTGGCCTCAACACAATCCCAATTTCATAGCAAGCAAACGCTGCTCCGATGCTACGGCGATGTCCATCTTCGACAAGAGACTGAAAGCGTTTCAAAGATTAAAAGCACCAGAGAGTCACAAAGGACTCAGAGAGAAGACAAAGAGGGAAGGGGAGAACATCAAGACTCTGTGCTCTCTGGTGCCTCCGTGTTTCAAAATGATTTCTTTAGGAATCTTTGAACGTATGGACTCCATCCCGAACCTTCGCTGCAAAGACGAGTAGCAAACGGCCGGTATCCTAGATTGTTACCCACAAAAATCCCTGAAGAGACTTATCGTTGAATTGCTAAAATAAAAGCCACAATTCCACGCAGCGTCCAAGCGACGGTTCGGATCCAATTGCTCTGGACCAACCTCCGCTGCAACCGAGGATCTGGCCCTTTGACAAGTTGATCGTGCATCGGCATTTGGATAAACGCCGTGCTACCCCAGATGATCACCAAAAGGAACAACCCCATTGCAGGAAGGAACCAAGCCCCAGACTTGATCCCAGCGAGCATCAACCAACCTGCCAAGAGACCTTCGAAGAGCATCATCGGACCGACGACCAGAAAGATCCGGTCGCAGTGACGCTTCTCGGCCTCCACAGCCCGATCGGGCTGTGGATCGACAAACTCCATGGCAGGATAAGCAACCCGCTGGATCACCCAAATCAGGCCGACCAAATACCAAGTCACTGCCAAATGGAGCAACTTGGCATGATCGATCCAAAGGGTTTCCCAATTCATAGACTAATTGTCTTGCACAAGCTTCAGGATCGACTCGCCCTTGCCACTGTCGATCATCACATAAACCTCTCCCTGAGCGTCTTGGCCAAAGGCCAATACGGGCAAACCACCAGCTACAACCTCCTCGTTGCGGATCGCTTCTCGCGCTCCGTCCTCGAGGGTCAGTGCCCATACGCCACCAGAGACATAGTCGGCATAGAGATACTTGCCCTCGAGCTCTTTGAGCCGATCACTTCGATACACGCGTCCACCAGTGATCGACTTGCCAACACTGTGATCATACGCCCAAACTGGATCGATCGCATTGGCTGAATCAGCTTCCGGTGTTCGGTTGCCAAACGTGTAAGCTCCTTCGCGAACGCTCCAGCCATAGTTACCTCCCTTGCTCACCACGTTGACCTCCTCCCATAGATCTTGGCCAACATCGGCGCACCAGAGTTTACCAGTCTTGCGATCAAACGCGATTCGCCATGGGTTTCTAAATCCATAGGCATAAATCTCTGGTCTTACACCTTCAACCCCAACGAATGGATTGTCGGCAGGAACCTTATAAGCGGCATTCTCCGACTTTTGATCAACATCAATTCGCAGGATCGATCCCAAAAGTTGCGAGCGGTTTTGACCGTTGGCCTTTGGATCATTTCGAGCACCGCCATCTCCAAAGGCGATGTAGAGATATCCATCGTTGCCAAACTCGATCGCTCCGCCATTGTGGTTTTGATAAGGCTGCGGAACAACCATCAAAACCTCCTCAGAGTTCGGATCAGCTTTGAGCTTATCACCAGCCGATACCTTGAAGCGCGAGATGACCGACTCGTGCGTCTTGGGCTTGGTGTAGCAAACGAAGAACTGGCCATTCTCTTGAAACTTTGGATGCATGGCCAATCCGAGTAAACCTTGCTCGTTGCCCCCAGGGCTGTTCCATTTGCTGACCCGGTCTTCGATATCGAGGAAGACTTTGGCAAGCTCGACATTCGGATCGTTTTCAAAAGTATAAATCGTGCCACCCTGATCGAGCACATAAAGACGCTTGGAGTCCCCAGGTGCATAAGTCAGTTCGAGTGTTCGGCGAGGTCGATTGACCGTTCCATCCTCATCGACCGGTATCCAGTTTTCCCATTTGAGCTTTGGGAAGGCCAACGTGGGTTTGAGTTTCAGCTTGCCATCGACCGGTGGGGAGATTGCTCCGTCGTCGGCGAGTTCTCGAATCTTGATGTTTCGGAAAGAAACTAAATTGCCGTGGTCTTGCAAACAGATATAACCTTCTCCGGCTTTTCCAAAGCCTGGAAACTTCGAGAACTTGCTCTTTTCCACCAATTCATCCCATCGCTTATCCCCGAGTTTGAATTGGTAGTAAACCACTCCATTCATCGATACTTCACAACCCCGAGGAGAGATTCGCAGGAACAACTGGTTCCACTCTCCAGGTCCACGCGTTGCATCGGGAATTTCGGTCTCCCCGGCCCAACGCATCGGATAGGGTTGAAACATTTGGTAGAGCCAGCCTGCTTTTTGCGGATCATGGCCATCGACGTTGTCTTGGATCTGCACTTCGGGGCCGCTTTGCCAAGGTGCCGGGTTATCCTCCGTCACATGGAACATCAGGCCGCTGTTTCCACCCTTGGAGATGTTGTAGTCTAGTGAGAGTTCAAAGTACTTGTACTTTTTGTCGGTGATGATATCCCCGGCATTGTTGCCATCGCGGACGATCGCGCCATCGACGACTTTCCAACCCTCGGAGATCTTGTCCTTTTTGTAGTTTCTCCAACCCTCGGTGGTCTTGCCGTCAAACAAGAGTTTCCAACCTGCAACCGTTTCTGCGCGGGTGAGGGTGTTGGCCGGTTGCTCGGCCCGTGCACTGGAGGTCAAGGTTGCAGCGGATAAAAGGCCGAGGCACAGTCGAGCCAGTGATTTTGAAGTTATTCTCATAATCGATACCAATGAAAATGGAGGGATAAAAATAAGTGAATTTAAGTTTGCGGTGAGCGGACTATAATTCGGTTTCGTTTAGCCTTTGCAGGCTCGATTGCAATGCATTTTTTTGCGAAGGTTCGCAGCAAGCTAAAAGCTGCTCGGTGTAATAGCGAGCCGAATCGATCAAATGATTTTCTTCGGCGATGGCGATGGCCATTTCCAAAGCCCTCGTCCGCACCAGAGGTTCCGGGGGCGGGGAGCGATACAACGCCGCTTTGCGGAATGCAGCCAAAGCTTCCAGGGGGCGATCAAGGCTTTGAAGGCATATGCCGAGTTGCAAACTAGCTCGTGCTCGGATGTTTGGCTCCTTGGAAGCCTCTTGCAAGAGCCCTACGGCTTCCTCTTGCCGACTTAACTGACGAAGCGCAACTGCCCATGCAATAAGGATTTCTTTTTGATCCGGATGCCTTGCATAACGGTCTGCACAAACCTTCACTCGCCTATTGGCAAGATCTGTTTCAGCTTGTTCGACCCCATAGCGATTCTCGTCCGAGGGACGTTGTGCGTTGAGCTTGCGGGCTTGTTCGAGAGCCATGTTCGAAAGATGGATCGAAAGATCCTCGTGGAGAATCATCAGCGGCTCGTGCTCGGGGCAGTATTGAACACCGGCATCCAAAACCCGGCGTGCATCGACCCATCGTTCTTGATCGACATAGATTTGACCTAGCTCGACATAAGGCTCGGGGTTCGCAGGGGCGTTGCGGATCGCTTGTTCGAGTTCCTGAGATCGTTGGAGCGGGATCGTTTTTGGCTTCGACTCAGTTTGACCTAGCGGATTGGATCGGACGAACAGGCTATCGGTATCGGAGTACTTGGCTAGAAGTTTTGAGCCGACCTCGGATGGGGATGCTGACGAAGACACCAGGGACGACTTACCCGTCGGCGCGTTTGGGTTCTTTTCAGGTTCTTGGTTATCCGGTTCATTCGAATCCATAATCGTGGATTATAGCCTTGATAGAACCATTTGACAAAACGTCAGCCCGGATGGCAGTTCACCGACGATTCGGCGATCAGAGAGGCTGCCATCCGGGCTGAAGATGTTTTTGTGATGGATTTCTTGATGAAAAAGGGACTAAACAACCAGATCGGTGTCTTGTCCTGGCGTTGGGATCCAGTATCGACCCTTTTCATCTGGTTTGATCGGTGCTTCGTCGTCAAACGAATCGATCGCATCAAAATTGGCCAAGCCGACTTGGCTGTTGAGGCACTGATCCCACTTCAGGAGCTTGCCGGTGTAAGTTGCCATGCGGCCCATGATCGAGGTCATGGTGCTCGTTGCACCGTAATCACCTTCGTTGGGAATTTCACCTTTGCGAATTTGTGCAAAGAGGTCGACGTGCTCTTGAGCCCATCCGTTCTCGCCTGCGGGTGACTTCCAAACCACTTCGTTCTTCTTGTTGTAGATCTTACCACCGCTGATGTCGGCCCAGCCATTGGTGCCGTGGGCGAACTCGCTCACAGAGTTCCAACAGCCTGGGATGTGGCGGCACTGACTCAAAAGCTTGGTTCCGTTGGGATAAGTAAACTCGACGAAGTGGTGGTCATAGATTTGACCATTTTCTTCACCGGTTCGAACTTGCCGTCCACCTTGGCCTTGTGCCTCAGCCGGTGGGCCGTCCATGAGCCAATTGATCACGTCGAGGTTGTGAATGTGTTGCTCGCAGATATGGTCACCACTGAGCCAGTTAAAATAGTACCAGTTGTTGAGTTGGTACTCGAGTTCGGTCTGATTCGCTTGACGGTTCCGAGTCCAGACCCCATCGCCATTCCAATAAGCTCTCGTGAGGATGATATCGCCAATGGCTCCCTCTTTGAGCATCTTGATCGTCGATTTGTAGTCGCTTTGATGGTGGCGCTGAAGCCCCACGGCGACGGCAAGCTTCCTGTCCTTAGCAATCTTGTTGGCTTCCAAAACTCGGCGAACACCTGGTGCATCGGTTGCAACAGGCTTTTCCATAAACACGTGTTTGCCAGCCTTGACGGCAGCTTCAAAGTGCAAAGGTCGGAATCCTGGAGGACTTGTCAAAATGACCATGTCAACATCCGAGGCTAAGACTTCTTTGTATCCATCAACCCCGATAAACGCCTTGGCATCGACATTGTCCTTGTGCTTGTTCTTGAGTTCCTTAAGGGCATTGTCAGCGCGGAACTTGAATGGATCGGCAACTGCGGTGAGTTTGACGCGATTCGACTCGCTGTTGGTATCGAGTGCCTGACCGGCGGCGCCCGTGCCACGCCCTCCACATCCGATCAAACCCAAACGAATCGTGTCGCTGCCTTGTGCCCAAGCCGACCGGGAAATGGGAAGTGTGGCCGCCAGAGCCGAAGCCGTTACGCCAGTCTTAAGGAATCCACGACGAGAAGCTTCGGCGTTTGGGAGGGAGTCATTGGTAGGTTTGTTGCTGTCTTGGGTCATCGTTGCAAATACTCCGAAGGCTTTGAGGTAATAAAGAAAAAAGTGTTTCACGTAAGCCCCCGCGCCGCGGAGGTCGCTGCGCCAAGGAGAAGAAAAGTCAGATCATTGAAGGACCGACGTGAAACACCGGAGGGCTCAGAGGTCGCGTTCAGGACAGGTAAACCTAGCTCTCAAAAGTAGCCTCTAAGGGGTCACTAATTCGCAACCGTTCAAAGACTATACCAAAGCCGAGCATTGACTCCAAGAGAATTCAGAAAAATAACGACTGCTGAAAGCTATTCGAATTAGCTAGGTTAATCGGACAGATCAAGCGTGCTTCCCTGGGGACAGACACGCGTCGGTCGTTTACGTATTTGCCGGCAAAACCGAAAGACACGCATCGGGTGCCTGGCACCTAGCAGCGGTGCTCAGCGGGGAAATGCTAGCTAGACGAGCGTGCTTCCCTGGGGACAGGCACGCGTCGGTCGTCTACGTATTTGCTGGCAAAACCGAAAGATACGCATCGGGTGCCTGGCACCTAGTAGCGGTGCTCAGCGGGGAAATGCTAGCTAGACAAGCGTGCTTCCCTGGGGACAGACACGCGTCGGTTGTCTACGTATTTGCTAGTAAAACCGAAAGATACGCATCGGGTGCCTGGCACCTAGTAGCGGTGCTCAGCGGGGGAATGCTAGCTAGACAAAGCGTGCTTCCCTGGGGACAGACACGCGTCGGTCGTCTACGTATTTGCTAGCAAAACCGTAAGATACGCATCGTGCTTCCCTGGGGACAGACACGCGTCGATCGTCTATGCATTTGCTAGCAAAACTGAAAGACACGAATCGGGTGCCTGGCACCTAGTTGCGGTGCTCAGCGGGGAATGCTAGCTAGACAAGCGTGCTTCCCTGGGGACAGACACGCGTCGGTCGACTACGTATTTGCTAGTAAAACCGAAAGATACGCATCGGGTGCCTGGCACCTAGTAGCGGTGCTCAGCGGGGAAATGCTAGCTAGACAAGCGTGCTTCCCTGGGGACAGACACGCGTCGGTTGTCTACGTATTTGCTAGTAAAACCGAAAGATACGCATCGGGTGCCTGGCACCTAGTAGCGGTGCTCAGCGGGGAAATGCTAGCTAGACAAGCGTGCTTCCCTGGGGACAGACACGCGTCGGTCGCCTACGCATTTGCTAGCAAAAATAAAAGATACGCATCAGGTGCCTGGCACCTAGCAGAGGTACCCAGCGGGGAAAGACAAAGATCGATCAAATCGGACCGATCAGGGCTTTCGCACATGGAGATACTGCACCAATTGCCGAACGGATTCGACATCGAGAATTTCATCGTCGATTTTTATTGAAAAACTCTTCTCGAGCTCGAATGTCATCTCAGCCATCGCCACCGAATCGATTCCGATCATGGCCAGAGAATCGTCCAGGTGTGGCCGACTTCCAACGATTTTCGCCAGATAATCGATAACTTGAGTCTGCGTTTCCTCGATGTTGTCCATGGGGCCTTCTCGCCGGATCCTTCACGCTAGGGGCCTGATTTCTAGTTGCCGAAACGATAGCGGTAAACCGGGTCAAGAATCAAGCCCCACCGGCAAGCGATAAAGCTTGATCCAAATCCGCAATCAAATCCTCAGCATCCTCAAGTCCGACCGAAATTCGGATCAGTGTATCGTGAATCCCTGCTTTGGCCCTAGCTTGGGCATCATAGCTAGCATGAGACATCGTCGCGGGCTGTTCGATGAGTGATTCTACGGCACCACAACTAACGGCCAACCCAAAGAGCTTGGTCGCTTTACAAACCCGTTTGGCTGTATCGATCGAACCAGCAACCTCGAACGAAACCATGCCACCGAACTGATCGCCCATCAGATGCCTAGCCCGCTGGTGATCCGGGTGACTCTCAAGCCCCGGATACAAGACTTTTTTCACACCCGGGTTAGACTCTAGCCAACGGGCAACACGCAGAGCCGAATTCGATTGCTCGCGCACACGCAATTCCATGGTCTTGATCCCGCGATGGAGCAAGAAAGCTTCCAAACTCCCGATGACGCTTCCAGTTGCGTTTTGGATGAAATAGAGTTGTTGATGCAATTCAGGAGTCTTGGCCGAGAGGACTCCGGCAAGGCAATCGCTGTGTCCACCGAAGTACTTGGTGGCCGAGTGCATGACGATATCAGCACCTAGCTCCAGTGGTCTTAGGATACACGGGGGCACAAAGGTGCTATCGACGGCTAATAGCACTCCTGCTTTCTGCGTGATGCTTGCGATCTGCTTCAGATCAGGAACGCTCATAAGGGGATTGCCGATCGATTCGACCCATACCATCTTGGTCTGGGGTCTAATCGCTTCAGCGATACTATTCGCTTGATCAGCATGCACCAAAGTGACTTCGATGTTATTGCGATTACAGATTTTGTGCAGCAGGCGATAGGTCCCTCCGTACATGTCGCAGCCAGCCACGACGTGCGATCCGGCTGGCAGTAATCCCAGCGCGCAGTGTGTAGCGGCCATGCCTGATGAGAAAGCTAGCGATCCGGCAGCACCCTCTAGATCAGCGACGGCTTCCTGCAGGCGACTTCGTGTCGGTGAGCCACTTCGGGAGTAGTCAAAAGCCCCCCAATCCCCTGGCCCTGGCTGAACAAACGTCGTCGCTAGATAGATCGGAGGAACGACCGCTCCGGTATAGTCTGGCTGGCTTCCGACATGGATCGCTCGAGTTCGAAATTTCATAGCTTCATCTTTTTGAGTTTAAATGCCTTCGAGGGCTTGCCGTAAGTCGTCGATCAGATCCTCGGTGTCTTCGATGCCAACAGCCATACGGATCATGTTGTCATGGATTCCGAAGGCCGCACGCTGCTCAGGTGGATAATCAAAGTAACTCATGACCATCGGTTGTTCGATCAGGCTTTCGACCCCTCCGAGACTCGGTCCGATGCGTGGAACTTTGCATCGATCGATGATCGCAGCCGTCGCCTGCCAATCGGCATCCTTGACCAGAAAAGTAATCAGTCCACCATAACCCTTCATGGTTTTTTTGGCAATCGGATGCGATGGATGCGATGCTAAGCCAGGATAAAATACCCTTTCGATTCGAGGATGATTCTCAAGGAACTCGGCGATCTTTTGCCCATTGTGGTTGTGCCTTTCCATTCGCAGGGCAAAGGTTTTAAGACCTCGCTCGAGAAGATACATGTTGTGCGGTGAATTGATCGAACCGAGGATGCCTCTGAGTTTACGCACCGGTTCGAGTTTTTCCTTCGTGCCACAGATCACACCCGCGAGCAAGTCGTTGTGCCCACCCATGTACTTGGTCGCCGAGTGCCATACGTAATCGACACCCCAATCGATAGGCTTAAGGTTATAAGGAGTGGCCAAGGTCGAATCGATGAGCGTCTCGACTCCTTTGCGTTTCCCGATGGCGACAAAAGCCTCTAAGTCAATGACCGAAAGATGAGGGTTCGTCGGCGACTCGCTTACGATCATCTTGGTCTTGGAGTTGATGGCTCTTTCCATGGCCTCCATATCCCCGGTCTTGACCTGATGCGTAACGACTCCGAACCTAGAGAGATGCTTCACGCAGAACTCTCGTGAGCGGTGGTAGCATTGGTCGAAAAAGACGATTTCGTCCCCTGACGATAATTTGCACATGAGCAATCCGACGACGGCGGCCATGCCGCTTGAGTAGATGATCGCATCCTCGGCACCCTCTAGGGCGGCGAGCTTTCGCTCGACTACCTTTTCGTTGGGGTTGCCATAGCGACCGTATTCCTCTCGGTCGTGGTTCTCCTTGAGATAGTCTAGAATCGTCTGCGTCGATTCGAACGTATAGGTCGACGCACAACAAATCGAGTCGGTGATGGCATCGTTTGGTTTTTGACGGGCTTCCCCCGCATGGACGCTCTGAGTACCAAAACCAAGGTTTTTGTTTGTGTCGATTGGCAAAGTCATAGGGATACAAGGGCGGTGCAAGGAGAGTGTGGTTTAGTGATACACACGCTTGGCAGAGAGTTTGCAGCAACCGATCCGAGACAACGGCAAATAACGAGTAGTTTTGCCGTTGGAAGCGAATGGCTCTTTAGCAGTGAGGCTGCAATCGGCCGCAAATCCCTGATAACGTCAAAGAAAGTGTAATCGCCCTAGAAAAATCAGCAAGCCGAGAAAGTCCCAACCTTCTTGGCCCTATTTCAAAAGTCTCGGCGCATTTGGTCTTCGACTCGTTTTTTGGCTGTTGCGATCCATTTCTTGACCGCCGCAACGTTGCCGATCTCCAACTTGTCGGAGATCTGGCTAAGCGTAAAGCCCTCTTTGTGGAGCTTGTAAATCGATCGCAACTTGTCTGGTTCCTCCGGTAGCTCTTCGATGAATTGCGATTCGCGTTCCTTTTCCTCTTTTAGGATCGCGCGAGCTGAAACTGTCGATTCGTCGGCTTGAGGCTCATAGCCACTGATGCTGGAGGTGTCGTCTGAACGACGGATTGGAATCTCCTTCAGTGGAGTTCTCGCTTGGCTGCTATGCGTACGAATTTTATCGGTCAGCCGACGCTCGACAATCGTCATGAACCAACTCTTGAGCTGCTGATAACTGGTAATGGGCTGTCTGGGCGTGTTATCGAACAACTCCTCGTTTTGTTGGATCTGGCTTTGTGTCGGGTCATCGAAGCGGTCGAGAAGACTGAGACAAGTATCCGAAAGGATTTCGGATGCGTCGATTCGAGCCTGAAACGGATTGGAAATCTTCGATTGAACATAACGTTTGGCGTCATCGCCAAAGTGATGCCAAAGCAAAACTACCGCGTCTTTATCTCCCGTATTGCACTTGCGAAAGACGTAGCCCGGATGAGCGTGCATCAAGAGGTTCAGTGCCTCTTGATCGTGTGCGAGAGCTTTGCAAAAAAGTTCATCAGGGTTTTCCTCAGACATCATCATACCTATTCTATGGGATTGACCAATTGCTTTTCGAGTACGAGGCTCAAGACCCTAATCTCAATCGGGATTCGATCAGTTTATGGGCTTTTTTCAACCGATTTCTGACCGTTGCCACGTTGAAGATCATCAGCTCATCAGAGATCTGAGTATACGTATAATCCATCAGCCTGAGCTTGTAGATCGAGCGAAGTTTCTCTGACTTCTCATCTTGATCATTGATGGCATTTTCACAGAGCTTGATGTACTCCTTTCGAATAACCCTCTCCGAAACGCTCGATCTATTGTCAGGAGGATCATAATTCTGTCCGGGTGGAATTTGCGGGGGAGTTGGAATTTTTTCGACCCCACGAATCACATCGATCAAACGATTCACGACAATCTTCATGTACCACGCCCTTAAGCGGGCATAGGTGTCCACCGGAAGCCTTGGGGTTTTGTCGAATTGGATTTGAAGTTGCTGTATCTGGCTTTGCGACAGGTTTTCAAATCGCTTCAGAAGACTCAGGTTGACATCGGAAAGAATGCTCGATGCATCGATAAGGTGCTTTAGCTTGCTGGAAGTTCTGGATTGAACAACGCGTTTGGCTTCAGGATAAAAATGTAGCCAAAGTTGCACCACTGCATTCTGATCGCCCGTATTGCATTTTCGAAAGACGTAGCCGGGGTGAGAGTGCATCAATCTCTCGCGAGCATTCTGATCCCCCGCAACAGCGCTGCAAAAAAGTTCATCTGGGTTTTCTTCGGACATGTGTTCTTGAGTCACTATGGCACCATTTTGGAATGAATTGAAATTGCTCCTAGAGCAAGCCCCGGACACCCGGAAACTCCTTCATGATCTCTAGGCCACGAATGTAACGTTTCGAAACCGTTGCTTGGCTAACTCCCATATGCTCGGCGATCGTAGCCGTCGAGTAACTGTGAAAAATCTTTAGCAAGATCACTTCGCGATATATCGGACTAAGTTGGTCGATGGCGTTCTTGATTACCGTGCGTCGCTCAATTTCTCTGAGTGCCTCTGAGGGAGGTTCGTTGACCAGTGCACAAGGTCGATCGAAACGTCGAAGGGACACTGCTCCCGAGGAGTCCGAGTCGCACAGTGATCGCTCGCGCCTCACATCGCGCATCTGAGCACCCAAATGCTTGCGGTAATGATCAATAACCCGCCTGCCTGCCAACTTTCGAATCCACATGTAAGCCCCCTTGGAAGACTCGGGAATCGCGCTCAAGAAGACCTTGTCCTTGCGGCAACCTTTTTTCTTTTTGCTACTTAAAAGCTGCACGCAGAGTTCTTGCAAAACATCCGATAGACAAACTCGAGTTGAGAGTTTTGGGTGAATTGTTGCTTCCAAGTCTTTGATGAGCCGTTTGCGATAATACTCCACGAGCAAGATCGTCGCATGGCGGTCTCCTTGCACGGCCAATTGGAAAGTACCGGTAAGATCAAATGGATGGGGCTTCATTTGGGCATTTAGAGTTCTTACAACTCGATCGGGGGCATCTGTGCATTGCAAAAGGACTCGTTTGACTCTCTCGGGTAAAAGTCGAACAAAGCCCCTCTTTCTATGTAATCGCAATCTCGGAGAGGGAATTTCGAAATTCTTAAAAAATCAGGACGGTTTTTTGTCTCTGACCCACCACCGTACTGCGATTAGAACAGATAGAGAGTGAAGTAAAAAGTAAATTCTTCCCAAATTCACAACCCGTAGATGCAACCTAAGTCCCGCTCGATAAGAGCGGAAGATCATGCTTTTTAACGCCGTTAGAACGATCCATCTGCCTACCGTACTTTTTTTGGCGACGCTGTTGATGTGCCCCCCCCAAGGAGGGGTGGCTCAGGATGTCCCTGAAAAGCAGTTTTTATTTCAATCTTTAGCGGCATTGAAAACAGGCGAAGTCCCAAGCGACAAGATCGATAGGCTCACTTCGATGGCTCAAGGTTCCTCTCGGTATGCAAAAGTTGCATCTCAAACGGCCAGTTTCGCAAAAATTCATAAGGGACAGTATGCCGGTCTGTGGCCAGCGATCTCCAAGGCGATCCAAGAGAGCTCAGCGCAAGCCGACTCAGAGTCCAGTACACCCCAGACCATGTCTTGGGCCAACCACCGACTCTTGCTCTATCTAGCCATGGAAGCCCATCGAAGCAAGCAAGCCTCGGAGTTGATCGAATCGGCCGTTAAGCGATCGCTACAGATCTCCGACGAGCATGTCGCCCTGGGGCGACTCGATGCAGAGTTCCTTGGGGTGATTTGCGCGCTGGCCAAGTCCGACATGGGCAAGGATCCCATCGCACCGGAATTTGTGTCCAAGGCTACTGAGTTGATGTCCAAACATCCTCGCAAGTCTTTAGCGACGGCTTTCAACGAAGCCTATGAAAAAATTGCCAAGCAACTTGCCCATTTGGAGTCTTCGATGAAACTCGTCGAGACCCTAAGCGATTCAGATTTAGGAGCTGAGTTGTCGAAGGCCAAGTTGCAATTCCAGAACGCCTCCGACAATTTCAAGGAGTCTTCGGAGGGACTTGCCGAAGGAAAAAAACAGTCGATCGCATTGGACAAAGGGATCGCGGCAACTCGGAAGCTCTGCGCACAGATCTACCAAACACTCAATAACACCCAGGAGCCCGGTAAACCCGAACCTCCGGTGCCTCCTCGAAGACCTGAAACCAAAACCAAGAGGGACTCTAAGGGGAATGTGATAGATGAGGATCGGCCAAGTCAGTCACAGATAAACGAATACAATCGAGAGTACCAGAAATATCTGTCTGACAAGCAATCCTATCCGATTAGGCTTGCCGAGTGGGCGCGACGCAACGAGGCTCGCCAGCAGCGGCTTGCCAGCGAACTCATGGAGGCCAGGACGAAACTCGTGGGACTGGAGAGTTCGGATAAGGAACAAACGGAGAAGGTTCGGCAGTTGACAGCCACCAACGCGCAAAAACAGCAACTCTTTGTCGAAGCGCAAAGGCATCTACAGGGAGTCGAGTTTGCCCAAGAGCATCGCCGCGATCCGGAGAACTTCAAGGGCATCTACCGACCGAGTCTTTATCGATCGATCGACTGGGCCTCGGAGTCGGATCGCTTGCTCAAGGAGCTACGGTAGGCAATGCTTACGATGCGTCTGCTGTTCTTGGTTGCTTTCATATCGCTGATCGATCTAAGGTCGCATTTTGCACAAGGTCCTTCGGAGACCCTAGTCATTTCCGAAGCGATCGTTCAGATTAAAGTTGGAAAAGCAAGCGACGAGATGCTCAGTCAGCTTGACATAATTGCAAACAGTTCGTCGCATCGACACGATATCGCGCGTCAAACCGCTTGCTTCTTAGGCATCCGAAGGGGTGATTACAAGCGCGTATGGGCTGTTGTTTCCAAATTGGCCATAGTCTCGCCCAACAACGAGAATTCCCTCTACGATGCAGACCAACGACTGCTTCTTTGGTTAACTATGGAAGCTGGCCTTACGCAACAAGCCTCAGAGCTCATTGATGCAGCAATCCACAGGTCGCTAGATATTCCCGATAGAATGGTCGTCTTGGCAAAAATAGATGCCAGACTACTCGGAGTCCTCTGCGCGCTGGCGAGCGACGACTCCAGGCCTCAGCGGATCGAACTCGATAGGGTAACTCGATGGGTTGACTCGATGACCAATCACCCAAGGAAGTCTTTGGGAACTGCGTTTCGACAAAGTTTCGACCAAACTATCGAGCAAAAGAAAAAAGTGGAGCAGGGCTACCATACCCTTCAACGATTGACCGATCCGGAGTTAACTGCGATGCGTACGCAGGTCAAAGAGAGCCTCGATCAACTCTCGAAGGAATTGGCGGATGCTAAGAAGTCTTTGAGCAAGGCGAGATTCAAATTGAAAGATGCAGAAGCAGAAACCGCTAAGGCCCAGCGTCAAATCAGGAAGTATTACTACCTGCTTACTGAAACCGAGGAACCTGGAAGACCTAAACAACCATCGAGCACTTACAGTGGGAAAGGTGACAACGAAGACAGGAAAAATCGCGACAGACGCGCTGAGTACCAAAGTGCTATGAGTAGTTGGACAAAACGCAATAATATTCGCAAATCGCAACTGTCCCAACGACTCACAGATTCTCAAATGCAGTATGAAAAGACCAAAAAAGATGAGTCGCCAATCCGTCGGAGCATTTTCTACAAAGATGCCGTGGTGGATAGATTGGAATCAGAATTAAGCTCGGTACGATTGCTGGAGACTTCCTTGAGCATCGTCCAATCGCAGCGTCGCCAGGAACCCTTCAAAGGATTTAACCGCCCGAGTTTGTATCCCTGCATCGATTGGTCTGTAGAATCAGATCGCTTGCTCAAAGAACTCCAAAATAATTAGTCCCCCGATCCCTTAGGCCCTTTGCAATACTCAGCGGTTTGCGTCGATACCCCAGGCCGCTTGATATTGAGTCGTTAACCTTTTCACACCCCCCTGTATCAACAAGCTATGGATAAACCCATCGATCCAAGCGAGCGACTCGATCAAATCCTCGATGAGTTCTTAAACGATCTCAAAGAGAATCGACAACCAACGCTCGAACTTTATCAAGCCAAGTACCCAGATTTAGCCGAGCAACTTGCTGATTTCCTTCCAATGGTCGCATCCCTGCACCAAAACGCCTCGAATCCAAACGCTACCACCGTTTACCCAATCCTCAAACCCGAATCTATCCTCGGTGAATACCAAATCCTCCGCGAAATCGGTCGCGGTGGTATGGGCATCGTCTACGAAGCCAAACAACTTGGTCTGGATCGTATTGTGGCATTGAAAGTCCTCATCGCCGATCCGTCCGATCCACCAGCTACCCAAGCCAAAAAACGAGTCCGTTTCCTTCGAGAGGCCAAACTCTGCTCGACCCTGCAACACCCTCATGTCATCCCAGTGATCCAACAGGGAACCGACCAAGGACACTCCTTCTACTCGATGCAACGCATCGATGGAAAACCCCTGTCAACAATCATCGCCAAGTGGCGACAAGAAACCGCCGAGAGCGATTCGGATTCGGCTCGGCGTTCCAAAACTCACTGGCATCAAATCGCCCAGTGGATGCATGATGCGGCCGATGCTCTCGAAACTGCACACCAACGACGCATCCTCCATCGCGATATCAAACCCTCAAACCTCATCGTCGATTCCAAAAACAAAATCTGGCTCGGAGACTTTGGGCTCGCCAAAGACCTTAATGAAGCAAACGCTGAATCGACATCCGCAGGTATCGGTACGGTTCAGTACATGAGCCCCGAAGGTCTCGTTAGTAGCACTACCGAGAAGTCAGATATCTACGGACTTGGAATTACACTTTATGAACTTCTTGCTCGGATCCCGAAATACCAAAGAGACACACCGGTGAACTTGCTTCGCCGTATCAAAGAGGAGGATGCACCGAGGCTCGAGCAAATCGATCCACTTATCCCCAAGGATCTGATCACGATCACCCAAAAAGCCACGTCGTTCCTCCCAAGCCAACGGTATGCGTCGGCAGCAGAATTGCGAGATGATCTGGGACGATTTCTTCATGGCCAACCGATCTTGGCTCGCACCACTCCATTTCGAGATCAATGCCGACGTTGGATCCGCAATCACCAAGCCCTCGCCACAACGCTTGCGATGGCAGCGATCTTTCTGATCGGCATGAGTCTCCTTTCAACTTACTTTGCCATCGATTCGAGGAAAAAGCAAAGAGCTCTCGAGTCGGCGCGTCTCTCGGAAAAACAAAGCTTCATCGACCAAAAGATCGCCTTGGCACACCAAATAGCGCTGACTCCAAGGAATGATAACCGTCGCAATGCGGTAAACCTCCTGCACGAGGCATTCGAGGAAATGAAGACCCTACCTAAGGGAACTTCGTCACCCCGGGAGCCCGACCCTGATATCCAGCGAGTCATCACCCAAGTCCTTTCGATGCCTGAATTGCGGACTACTCCGATTCCCGAAGCGCCCACGATGCCTTTGTCGGTCAACTATGCATGCGATCGTGATCATCACCGAATTCTTATTGGCGATCGAGAGGGAAAGATTCAGCTGTATTCGATGCCCAAGTGGGAGCATCTATACACCTTCGATGATCTTTACAAGGACTCTGCAATCTCGTTGTCTCCCGATGGCCGTTTTGGGACCCTCCGAGTCAATGAAGAACGAACAACGAGTCAGATTGGAAAGGGGCTCGAGTGCTGGGATCTGACGACTAGCCCACCGAGTCTGCTGTGGAAGCAAGAGAATTTATCGTTGGGGATGGGCCATTGGAACGCATCGAGCACCATCGTGTACTGCATGCAATTCGATGGAACGATCTTGGGTATCCAACCCGCATCAGGTCAAATCGCTTATCGTTTGGAACCCTCTGGTCCTTTGTACGAGGCGGTCATCTATCCCCATCCAACACTTCCGATGATCGCCGTTGCATCCCACTATTTTCCCGAGATCCATTTCCGGGAACTTGAAACCGGCGCAACATTAACTCTTGGAAATATAGATCGTATCCAGTCTTTCGCTTGGCATCCATCTGGAAGAGAATTTGCAGTATCTGGTTACGATCGCATCTTAAGACAAATACAGTGGCCGACAGGTCAACTCTTAGACGAGCACGAACTGAATCACAACGGTGGCGAGGTAAGCTACTCACCCGATGGAAATTGGATGGCTGTCAGCTATTGGGGAGGGCATGTGGAGCTGATCCATACCGCGACACGCCAGAGACTCGAACAACCTTGGGTATGGACTTTTTTTAATCTTCACTGGTCAAGCGACAGCCGAACGTTAGGGATCAACGTCCTCGGAGAGAAATTCCATCGACTTGAGATTGATGCCCCCAATGGAATCAGAACGAACCTTCACGATTCTCGAGATTTGTTTAGTTTCTATTCCTTTGTTTTTGATTCAAAAAAACGCTTGCTATTGGCAAACTCCCTGATAAGTAAAGGAAATCTGGCAGTTCTTGACCTAGTCAATTCAGACAGGTTCGTTGAGGTCGGGGGCTCAGGTGACAGGCCCTTTTTTGTGTCGGTTGATCACGAAGGCAATTACCATGCGATCGACTCGGATGGTTCGGTGCAGCGCACGTATCAAACCAAACTCGATATGCTTCCCGAGGGCGGTGTGTTGCGTCTTGAGCTACAAAAATCGCAAGATCTTGCCTTTGATACGAACTTTATAAGAGCATCGGGAGATGGGCTCTATTTTTTTGCTCACCCGACCAAAGAAAAGATGTTTCGATGGCCAATCGATAGTCCCGATCAATCCAACACTCTGACAACCCCAGCTTCCGATATTGTGGATTTCAGTGATACAGGTAACTGCATCGTTGTGGTAGACAACCACCAAAATTGTCAGTGGCTCATCGATTTCCAAAGCAATCAGAAGACTCTGCTTGTGGACGGAACCGACAAGCGCGCATTTTTCTCAAAGAACAATAAGCTTGTATTTTTGTCGCCATCGAACCGGATCTATGAGTTCAACCAATGGGATAAACCTATCGCGGATTTACCTGATGCGACTTGCCAAGCTGCAGTATTTTCTGCCGATGGAAAATATTTAGTGCGAGGTGAGGAGCAATCCAAGGATATTATTGTTTATTCGGTAGATCAAAAGAAAGACATCTTTCAATTCAGCATCAATGAGGGAACTGCCAAACGCATGTGGCTTACCGATGACAACGCCCATTTGATCGTCTACATCGAGAGTTTTGGAGATGTCGGAGTCGTGGTTTTGGATTTTGCCAAGCTCAATGCGCAAGCGAACCAGGAATTTCCAAATGTAGCTTACCTCCCCCCGGAATTGCTTCCAGATTCCCGGAGTGACACTCCAAATATGCAAACCCGAAAAGAACCCATTCGAAGGATCACGTTCGAAGAACCTAACGTGGAACCTACCAGACCCATAACCGCAAGCAACTTGGCCGATAAATGGAAGTCAAAGAAACTCGACGCCGAAGTGCTATTCAAAGACCTATTGCAACAGCAGTTCATCAAATCGCAGCAAAACAAAGAGTTGACGGAAGCCTGGGACAATCAAGACAGATCTGGCTTGAGCGTCGACAAGTTGAACGACATTGCCCAAGCACTGGCAAACACGGAGCGTTACGGTGATGCCATTGCGGCTTGTGATCTATCGCTGCAAAAAAAGATGGTGAATACAGATGCCAAGTTCATCAAAGCGTACTCGCTATGGCAACAGCAGTCGCATCAGAAGGCTATCGAGATCCTGAGAAATCTCAAGGAGGATTTGGCAGGATTTCAGAATCGCGAATTCTTGTTGAAAACGATGCTGTACAAAATTGATCAATCGATGCAAAACAAAGAAACTCATAACAGCCAAGCCTTTCTTCGAGCCGTTGAGACCTGGACCGCACAACATCCGATTTTTCGACTAACGACCATCGTCGGTGATTCAATGGCTCAAGAAGGTCTCTGGAATCTCTACAAGCTGAATTTAGTACTCGCCAATGAAATCGTCTCACACAACAGCAAACTCCCATACCATTGGGAACTCGTGGCCCGAGCGAAACTACAAGTGGGAGACCAAGCCGGGGCACGGCAAGCGATCGAAGAGTACGTCAAGCTGATGAATCCTCTCGATTACCAAATGCTCCTGAAGCTTCGCTCGAAAGCCAAGAAGCAGTAAGGGCATTCCCATCGCACCGTTGCTTGAGCGTCTAGGAGCGTCTCGCGATTCCCTGGCCCCGTATTGAACCAACTTTCATTGCGGTTGGAATTTTTTCGGAAATCCGACAGTTTTTTCGTCTTGATACGAATGGTCTTTACGTTTGGGAGAATAGAGGCCTCCTTTTTCGGGGGCAACAGACACTCCCTGTTTTATTCCAAGGATCAATCATGCCAAAACGTCGTTCGATTTCTACGAAGCTTCGATCTTTTTCAATTCTTTTGCTGATTTGCTTCACAGCGAGTCAGAAGCTCGATGCCGCCGTCTACTCGTATGAGTTTTTCTACGGGCAGAATGTCCAAGGCGACACGATCAGGTCTAGTTTCGCCAGTAGCCTAAGCGAAAGCGGGTGCTACATTGGGCAATTCTACAATGGCGTTTATCCTCTGGACACTAACTTCAATTTTCCGCAGTTCTACACGGGGATCTATCATCCGGGCTCTGAAGTCAAAATATTGGCTGGCCCTTCGGCGTTCTTCGATTACACAAACATGTACAAAATCAATAATGCTGGCACGGCGATTTGGAGACAGTATGACTACAATCCTGAAAGCTTAAATACTTATATTTATCGGGATGGAACTACCTCTCTATTAGATCTCAACATGGGTAGCGACCGCGGGGCTTTTGCTGATTTGAACAATTACCACCAAATTCTTGGGTATTCTATATCACGAGTAGGGGAGGATGTCGCGATAAGCAATTATTTTATCTATGAAAATGATCAATTCACGGTTTTGCCTATCGAGGGTACCTATGATTTGAATCCGATAGCATTAAGTGATAATGGGCTGGTGCTTTTTGAAGCTGTTGAAAACGGAAGTGTCAATCGAGGCGCAGTACATAGGATCGGTACTACCGAGATCCACTATCTGCAAGAGCTTTACGACGGAGTCTATGACTACCGAAGTCAATATCTTGGACTAACGAAAAACGGACGGATTTATTCAACCAGAACTTATTCTGATCAGGACTACAACATAGTCTATGAAGGCTTCGCATTTTACAACGAGGACGGTACGATCCAGCAACTCATCCCAATAGAACAAGGTATCACTCACGTGACACCCAATGGCAATGGTCAACTTGTCGCGATCAATTCCGACAGACGGATAGTATCATGGACAGGTACGCATTGGGCTCCCGTGACTAACCTCGATCTGCCCGAGGAATACCTTTTCAGTTCGTTGATCGGCTACAATATGAAAGGGCAAATCGCCGGCATGGTGTATTCCCCGGACGAAAATTCGCCTTTTGGATTCAACACGATCGCATTTTACGCCACCCCTGTACCCGAACCGGCCTCGGCAGTGGTGCTCGGAAGCCTCCTTGTGGGCTTGGGGCTAAGAACCTACCGCACCTCACGCGCAAGCAGAAAAACCATCGGCACTTAGCAAACCCCAGGAAAATACTCGCTAATCAAGCGACAGGGCGCTTTTTGGGGGCACACCGGGCCGGAGCAAGGCCCGGTGTTGACGCTTTACAGAAAGCCCCTTGCGAGTTATTTTTATCCGAACCTAAGGTCGATCGATCGAGTCATTCTCCTTGGATCTGCCTGCAGCTTGGGAAATTCTTTTCGCCCAAGTGGAATTTCGGAGGATAGCCGAATGGTTAGGAACCTGACTCGAAATCAGGCGCCGGGAAACCGGTTGAGGGTTCGAATCCCTTGTCCTCCGCTTCGAGAACTAGCAATAACTGGCGAAAACCGCCTTTTTTGCTGTTTTTTCCTTGGCGAACTCGCTTCTTGCGTGCTCCCTGAGTGCTCCCTGCGGCGTCGGATTTATCACGCGGTTTTTCGCCCTGCTGCGTCGGAATCTGCGTCGGATTTATCGCAAGCTCGGCGGCCTGTTGGAAGTGTTCGTCAGTGACAAGCAACATAGTGTGCTTTGGCCACTTCTTCGGTATTGCCCAACCAACTACAAACGACGTGCCTAGGGAATTTTTCTTCAAACTCGGTTTGTAGGCTTGCTCTCATCGAGTGGAACACTCTCGGCCAAGGCTCTACGCCAGCCTTTTTGAGTAGCTTCAAGAATTGCGTTCGAAGATTCGAATTCTTCCAACCTTCGGCGGTCTGTGCTGCAGCTCTGTAGGAATCGGCGTCACAAACATACTCGCTTGGATTGTCCCTGCTTAGGTATAGCTCATAGGCGTATTCTAGGATCTTGAGTACATCGGGAAAAATTGGGCACTCCCTGATTTCCCTACCCTCGATGTGCGACCATTTGAGGCTTAGCGTCTCGGATGGATTTCTAAGGCCAGCGTAGCGACATAACCCGATGATAACTTTCCAGCGGTTATCTGCTTTGGCCATGATGTGTGCAATCGTCGATCGGTCCACAAAGGAATTCACTTTTTTCTTAGGCCTGGGTGCTTTAACTGATTTGAAAGGATTTTTTGAGATCAATTCACGGTCAACTGCATCGCTCAAAAATTGCCTACAAAACCCTATGCGTTTGAACCACCGGGGACAGTCCCCATATTTCTAAGCAGTTTTCGCTAGCAATATCCTGTTGGACGCTCGGGGACAGTCCCCGCATTCCCAAGAAATTTTGCTAGTAAAAGCCTGTTGTTTTTGCAGTCATTTTTATCGATTTAAAATCCCAAAAATTCGCTTACCAAATCAACCCTTTTTTCCAGTTTTGTGCACAATCGGATTTTGGTTGCTAGACGAAGGGCTCTCGTCTAGATAGTAACGCTGCATATCTCGCCTGGCTCAGAAACCACTAGGCATGTCGCTAGCGTTGGAATCGTATGCAGGCACTGCCGTCATTGCATGCGGTACGGATGGACACCGGAAGATTGCTTTACCCGTGTTTGTGTGTTTCGTTCATCTGTAGGCCAGACAGGAGGGCTACTGCTATGTCACGTAAAACCCGTCGAAGTTTGATTGATCCAGATCAAGTCACCATTGCGCATGTGGTGGCAAAGACCGCTAGGAATCTGTTTCTGCTCGGAGTTGAAACTCAAGCCACCGACTACAACTCCCATCGCAAAGATTGGATCGTCGATATCCTTGAGTTCCAAAGCTCACTTATGGCGATCGATCTGTTGGACTATTGCTTGCTGAGTAACCATATCCATCAGATCCTGCGATCCAGGCCCGATGCGGTCAAGGAGTGGACCGATGAGGAAGTCGCTCGGCGTTGGCTAACCCTTTGTCCAAAGTCCAAAAAGTGTCTCAAGGTAGGGGACAAAGTCCATCGCGTGCCGATTCCTCCCAAGGAAACACAAATCCAAGCTTTGGCCAGCAATGAAAAGAAGATCAAGGAGATCCGAGAGCGCCTAAGTAGCATCAGTTGGTGGATGCGGCTTTTGTGTCAAAAGGTAGCTCAGAGGGCAAATTTCGAGGATGGAGGTTCGATGGGACCGTTTTGGAAAGGCCGTTTTCACTCGACGATCATTGAGGACGAAGATCATCTACTTGGGTGTGCATTGTATGTCGATCTTAATGCGGTGAAGGCGTCGATGGCCCAGGGGATCGATGATTACAAGTACACGTCGGCCAAAGTCAGGCTCGATAGGCTAAGGTCCACGGAGGAGGCGTTACAAAAGCAAGAGGTTCTCAAGGCTGATTCTGTCTTATTAGTCGATTCTCCGAAGGATGTTTCTAGTGCCGAGGGTTGTCAAGACAACGGGAAAGAAGATTGCAATAACGAACCAGGGTTCATTCCTGGTATGTCCAAGGGTGAGTTTCTCAGTGCGATCAAGATTGAGAGTTTATCGAATGATCCCCAGTTGCACGATCGAGGCTTTCGTTGCAGCGACAAGGGATTTTTGGACTACAGTGAAAGGGAGTATTTAGATGCGCTTGAGTGGTGCATAAGGAACAAGATCACGGAGAGAAAGAGCGGTGACAGTTTACCTGGGGATATCCCTGAGTGCATTTTGAATCATCGATTTGGGCCGAAGTTAGTGATACGGCAGGCCAAGGAGTTTGACCAGATGTATCGCTATCGGGCGGCAAAGGAGCCTGATGCAAGCAAACTGCTTGAGAGTGGCGAAGACTCGGATGAGTGATGCATCTCCGCGTAGCTCGTTGGGGCAAGTCCTAGAGAGCTAGGGTGGGCACCTTTGCGGATGGCTTGGTTGTTGATTGCCAAGAGGTTGATTTGGGGCACAGCGACGATCAAACGAGAGTTAGCAAAGGGGATTGTTCCTGGGGGATTCGACCTGAGACGCTCGGGTAGGTAGTCTTGGGGGGATCGAGTCGCGGTGTTGGAGAGTGAGCGAGGATTTTTTGAAGAGCCTTAAGCGCTTCTGGGGCGGGGTCTGCGCCGAGACTGGAAAATGTTGGGCTGAAGAGACGGTTAAGCCCCTCTTTTGGGTGGAATCGACGTTAGATTCCGGATCCGGATACCGAAAAAAATGCTGTCATTTCACGCCCATCAACACGGGGACTGTCCCCATCATCATCCCGGGGACAGTCCCGCAACTAAGTGCTTTAAGGAGCGACTAAATAGCTCCACGCGTTTTCCGGTGCGCTACGCAGCCAGAGCAAATGTATTCCGCATGTCGGCGTAGTAGTTGTTATTGTACCTTAGCCATTCCATGGCTAGAGACGCTAACTCCTCCATCGTTTTACATCGATGGTTTCGGGTGATTGTCTCATGGAGATGCCACCATACTCGCTCGATCGGATTGGTTTCCGGGGAATAGGCAGGTAAAAAATGTATCTGAATACGACGCCTCCAGTTCTCAAGGTATCTCCAGACATTCTTTGACTTGTGAAAGGATGCGTTGTCGCAGATTACATGGATCTTCGAGTAGCCTCGCAATCGCCTACGCAGGTCGTCCAAATGAGCCAGAAATAGATCCGAGTTTCTACGTTGTTGTGGTTCGCTCACCAATAGAGTTCCTGTCGTCCATATCAATGAACCAGACAGATAGAGCTTTTGATTGTTACCTGGAGTTTCGACTTCGGCCTGTAGACCACGGGCCATCCATTGACTCCCAATTTTTGGGTTGAGATTGATGTCGACCTCGTCCTGGAAAACCGCAATCTCGTTGGTAGGTAAATGCCTCAAAAGCCTTCGTATTTGCCGCATTTTATCGGGGTAAAATGGGTCTGATGGGCCCACCACTGGTCGAGGTCTTCTCCATACGAATCCGAGGCGATGCATCCACCGATGTACGGTTTCACCAGTACATGCAGCAATTTTTTGTTCTTGTAGTATTTCCGACAAGATCTCGCACGACCATCGCGTTCTAAAGTAACCGAAGTCCTGCGGAGTGTACTCAACGACCCAATGACAAACCGTTTCGGTCAGTTCCGGTTCCAGATTTCCGGGTTGGATGATTCCAAGTGCAGATTCGAGACCGTTCTCTAGAAAGCATCGTTTGACATCCGCGACCAAGTCGGATCCGCACAACATGGCATCCATTATTTGACGATAGGACCAACCTCGATCCAAAAGTATCAGAATATGGGCCCGACGCGATATGCGAGCACTGTCTCCAAAACGGAAATGTTCCAGTGCGGTCTTGCGTTGAGACTCGATCAAGCAAATAATGCCGTCCATGGCTTGGCTCCTTAGGGGATTGTTCTGATAAGCAGATCCTAATGACCAAGCCATTTCCATTGGAAGAGCAGATCATTCCCCTAGCGCACCTGGAATGATGTGGAGCTATTTAGTACCGGTGGTCATGTGGCCTATAAATTTACGACTGGAGGTGTTAACGACGATATTACAGTCTGGGATGCTGATGACGTAGCGGATTATGATCCAAAGAATCCTTTTCGTAGCAAAAGAACGACTTACGCATTGCCCTCCTACAACGAGTGGTATAAGGCTGCTTATTACAATCCTGCCGACAGCCTTTATTACAAATTTGCTAATGGGAAAAACACGATGCCGACTCCTGTATCAAGTGGCATAGATCCCGACACGGCAGTTTTTAGTTTCGATGAATTTGAGGTGGATGCCCCCGCAGACGTTCATCTAGCGGGAGGACTTAGCCCGTATGGAGTGATGGGTCTTGAGGGTAATGCTTGGGAGTGGGAAGAGAGTTCGTTTGATGTGTCGCCAGGTAATTACAATACCAACGGTTCTTCAATACGAGGATTCCGTGGCGGCGACTTCACTAGTGATAACATTTCGTCATCGTTGCGGCGATGGGAGTATCCGATGGCTTTGGATAGCGAAAGTCTTGGTTTTCGTGTTGTACGGTTATCCGCGGGTGGTGAAGTTCCTGAACCCAGCATGATGCTCATTGGCACATTGTTAGGCTTTGGAGGTATTATTGCCAAAAGGCGGATAAAAAAGTGACGTTGAGCTCTTCATGCATTCTTGAGGTTGTTAGTTGAGTGCCTATTGCTTATCTTTGAGGCTAAGTCCCAAGAGGGGGGTCGCACGTAGGTTCAACCTTCTATAGGTTAAACGTGTCTTGCATATTAGAGGTGGTTGACAATCCGATCGAATGACAAAGGCAAGGCAATGGATTAAAATGCTCTGCTGCCCAGGATACTTCAACTCCTACTCCAACCCTCCACCTTGCGGCTATGCACAAGCCCCCCGTCTTCCATCGCTTGGCCCTGCCGTTTGCTTGCTTGCTCTTGTCCGCAATCATCGCTTGCCCTGTATCCCTTGCGCAAAACGAGTCGCTTAAGCTAGCGAGTCCAGCCAACGAAGATTCGGATCCAGTCGATGCTCTGATCCAATCCGCCTACGACAAAGCTTCTATTCAACCTGCCGAAATCTGCTCTGATCCCGAGTTCGTCCGCCGCGTCTATATCGATCTTGCTGGTCGTATCCCAACACTCGATGAACGTCAAAGCTTCCTCGATGACCCAAGTCCCTCAAAACGAGCCGAGCTGATCGATAAACTCCTTCAAAGCGAGGACTACGTCCAAAACTTTGCCGACACGTTCGACACCCTGCTAATGGGCCGAGCACCCAACGGGAAAATCGCTGAACGAAAAAAACTCTGGCGACCCTACCTCGAAAATGTGTTTCGAAACAATCGGCCCTGGGATCAAGTAGCCCGTGAAATCCTCTTAGCCCGCCCACAAACTCAGGATCAAGCAGGTGCCGTTTGGTTCCTCTACGAACGCAACGACAATGCCCAAGCGATCGCCGAGGCTCTGGCCCCGGCTTTCTTCGGTGTCCGCATCGATTGCGCTCAGTGCCACGACCATATGATCGCATCCGAAATCCACCAACAACACTACTGGGGCTTGGTCGCTTTCTTTAATCGCAGCAAAAACCAAAAGACCAACTCTGGCCCTCGCATCAGCGAATCAGCCATCGGCGGATTTTCTGAATTTGCAAACATTCATGGTTCGAGCTACCCGAATATTTTGACCTTCTTCGAAGCCAAAACGATCGACGAGGCTCGTCCAGAAAAAGATGCAAAGCAAGAAGACAGTGATGATCTTTATGTCGCTGCTAACAACCCAGAGGAACCCCGAATCCCCAAGTTTTCACGCCGCGAGAAATTTGTGGACGAAGTCCTCACAGGACACCCGAGAATTGCCCAAGCCTTCGTGAATCGTATCTGGGCAATGCTCCTTGGCCGTGGCATCGTCCACCCCTTCGATCAGATGGATTCGGCTCACCCTGCCTCGCATCCCGAACTGCTCGAACTCCTTGCCAAAGACTTCGTCGAGTCGGGCCATGATATCCGCAGACTTGTGCGCCGAATCGCATCGAGCCGTACTTACCAAAGAAGCTCGGTAGCACCCAAGGGGGTTCAAGACCCCGCGACGTTCGCCTGGTCGATCCAACGACCGCTTACCGCCGAACAACTCGTCCGGTCGATTCAAATCGCTATCGATCAAAAATCGAATCCGGATCATCCGATCCTATCGGATCTGCGAGATCGAATCCCCGAGGTGATGCCCGAGACGATCACGACCGATATCGGTGACGCATTGTTTCTTACCAATAACCCCAAAATGCATCAATTGCTTCTCGAATCGAGCAAACCTCAAGGGCTAGCCACACGATTAGCAAGCACCCCCGATCCAAAGATCGCCACGAAAGACCTCTTCCTAACGGTTCTTGGACGCGAACCGCACGAGGATGAGCTCGATGCATTGTTGTCGTTCGTTCAAAAGTCATTAGCAAACGCCCTTGGAGCAGACACGAAGGTTGTTTGGCAAAACGCTCTTTGGGCCGTTTTGACTTCTGCTGAGTTCCGATTCAACCACTAAGTCACACACCAAGAACGGGCCGCTGCATTGTCCGAGCATTTTCAAAATTCTGATCGCGCAACGCAAGACTGTGGGAGTCCTGAGCACCGCCTTCATCGTCGATTGTTTCTTCAGGGTGCGATGTCTTCGGGGGTCGCCTCAGTCGCTAGTTTCAATGCACTGTTTTCGGTTCCCGCGATCGCCCAGGAGACCAAAAAGCAGGGCAAGAAGTGTATCCTGCTGTGGCTCTGTGGTGCCCCGAGCCAGTTTGAAACCTGGGATCCCAAGCCCGGCACGATCACCGGTGGGCCCTTTGGTGCGATCCCGACATCGATCCCTGGTGTGCAGATCAGCTCGCTCATGCCGCGATGTGCGACGATCATGCACAAGCTTTCGGTGATCCGTTCGATGAGTACCGAGCCGAGTGAGCATTTTCAAGGAATCGATGTGCTGACGCGTGGCGAGCAGCCTCGGCCACCCTTTACTCGCCCGATCCTCGGCTCGGTCGTTGCAGAGCAGCTCGGCCAGCTCGATAGTCCTGTGCCCCAATTCATCTTGCTCGATCCATGTCCTGAGGGCAACGAATTCAAGTCGTTTAAAGCGGGCAATTGGGCCGGGTGGCTTGGTGCTCAATACGGGCCGGTCCGCTCAGGGGGCGAGTACGCGATACCAGATATTTTGCGACCCGAGTCGTTATCGCAAGTCGACCATGAGGATCGCGAAGCTCTGCGAAAGTTTCTGAGCCGCAAGTTTGAGAACGACCAAAAGAGCCAGGCGGCTGCTGGCTACAATGCAGCGTTTGATCGGGTCAAAGGGCTCATGAGTTGCGCACCCCTTTTCGATTTGGACAAACTCCCCGAGGAGGATCGCCGAAGGTACGGTGCTGGGGCTTTTGCGCAGTATGCACTACAAGCCCGCCACTTGATCGAAAACGGATCGACCTTTGTGATGGTCGCCAACGGGATGCCTTGGGACAATCATGTCTTCCAGCACGAGATGCATCAGATGCTCGTTCCGGAACTCGATAACATTCTTTACCAGCTCATCAGCGATCTAGAGAAGCGAGGCATGTTGCAAGACACCTTAGTGATTGCCATGGGTGAATTCGGACGCACTCCCTGGCTCAATGAGGCTCGGGGTCGAGATCATTATTCGAAGGCTTGGTCGATGGTGATGGCTGGGGCCGGGATTCGTTCGGGAGTGGTTGTTGGGCAAACCGACTCGATGGGATTCGAAGTCACCGACAAACCGATCGATAACCGCCGGTTGTTTGCGACCATTTTTAAGGCACTGGGGATCGATCCAAAGGAGCAGTACGATCTGCCCGACTTGCCGACCTTTCATAGGGTCGAGGGAAACGTGCAACCTATCGAAGAGCTTTTGGTCGGATAGAACGATGCAAAAAACAATCACACGAATCCATGACTTCAAACTCCCGACTGCGATCTTGGGTGCATGCTTGCTCGAAGACCACCGCGAGTTGATCTCTGCTTGCATGGATGGTGTCTATCGAGTCGATATCGAGAGCAAAAAGTACGAGCGGATCGGACAGCATGAGAGTTATGCAAGTTCTGCTGTTTTTGTGCCTGAGCATCAGGCCATCATCACTGCAGGCTACGATGGGAAGCTCAAGTGGTTTTCGGCCAAGGACAATGCTTTTCAGCGCGAGGAAAAGGTGCATTCGTTTTGGTCGTGGGACATGGCCGTTTCGAAAGATCACCGATGGCTTGCGAGCGTCACCGGCCAGTATCTTGCGGGTGATTACAAGTATGCTCCCGCCCAAGAGGTAGAGCCTTGTGTGAAGATCCTCGATGCTGCCGACGGGCGGCTTATCCATGCTTTATCGCATGTGCCATCGGTGCAGTCGGTTGTTTTTAGTCACAACAGCCAGTACGTTGCGGCCGGGAATTTGATGGGGCAAGTTCGGGTATGGGATGTCCACAGCGGAACTCAGGTGGGGGGCTTTGAGTCGAAAGATTTCACCAGTTGGGGAATTATCAAGAGCCATTGCTATTTGGGTGGCATATTCGCCATGGAGTTTACGCCCGATGACAATCACTTGATCGTTTGCGGGATGGGGGACATGCGCGATCCCATGGCGGGCAATGGCAAGCAGCTTTGGCAGCGATGGGACTGGAAGGAGGGTAAGCTCATTTCGCAGACCAATGAGAAGCAATCTGGAGAGGGGCTCATGGAGGCGATTGTTATCCATCCGGCGAAGGATAGTTTTTTTATGGCTGGGCGTTTGCGGGGAGGGGAGTGGAATGGAGCTTTGTTTGATCTAGCAAGTGGCGATCGGATCGGAACGATCAAGTCTGGGTATCGCATTACGCAGATGCTCTTTAACCAACAAGGGAATTTGATTGTCGTTGGTGGACAGGGCCAACCGGGCAAGAGCAATGAGGGCAAGTTCCCTGATTTTGGAAGAGTCGAGATCTACGAGATCAAAGACCAGGAGTGATCCAAGAGGCGATGTCCAAATCGATCCAGCGAATTGCGGGTTTAGATTGCTTGCGAGTCACTGCCCTGATGCTTGTCGTGGTGTTTCACGCTCTGGGGTTGATGGATCGAGCGAATTGGACTCAGTTTGGTCCGATCAGCATCGGAAGTTTCGGGGTGGTTTTGTTTATGGTTATCAGTGGGGCGTTGATTGGTAGGGATTCAAGAGATCCGATCGAGTGGATCATCGCAAGACTGAAAAAGATTTATCCTGCTTACTGGATCGCGACGGCATTGGCCTTTTTAGGCACAGCGATTTCCGGATACAAGCCGGTGAGACTTGTTCAATTTCTCTGGCAGATGAGCGGGATCGGACTTTATTTTGCAGAGGATTTGATCAACGTAGCCACTTGGTTTATCGGTTTGTTGTTGGCTTTGTATTTCAGTGTGTTTCTAGCTCGTTTGACTGCTCATGATGAAAAGGTGCTTCAAGTTCTCGCGATTGGGTCGGCCATTTGGGTCATGTTCAACTTGGGTGCCGATTACTTTGGGAATAGCTTTGCATTCTATGGAGCTATCTTGGCCTTGAGAACCAGCAGTCCTGCAAAATCGCTAGTTTGGTTATCGGTTCCTTGTGTTGTGTTAGCAGGATGCAATGCCGAGTTTCTTTCGATCGCATTAGCATGGGGGCTTTTGGCGGCCTCGATGGCTTTGAAGCAAACGCCGCGCTGGGTGGCTTGGGTATCTCGATACTCCTATGAGTTCTATCTGCTGCATGGCATCTTTTTTGTAGGCAGCATGAAGTTGCTCAAGGCTCAGGGGTTTTGCTTTCGATCTGGAGTCGCCATGAGCACTGGGATAGCTGCGACGATGTTCGCATCGATCGTTTTGAATCGCATGTCAACGAGTCTCGTCAGAGCAATGGATACTCGGGGAAGCGATTGAGGGCTGTTGTCAGTTTTCAGCAGTTAGTTTTCGGCCATGTCGCGTGCATGGTAACTGCTACGCACGAATGGGCCGGAGGCGACTTTGCGAAATCCCATCGACTTGGCAATGAGTCGCAATTCCTCGAACTCTTCTGGGGGGACATAACGAACCACTGGCAGATATCTTGGGCCTGGCTGTAAGTACTGGCCCAAGGTTAAAAAATCGCAACCGTATCGTCTTAGATCTGCCAAGCATTCGAGTAGTTCATCACGAGTCTCGCCGAGTCCTAGCATTAGACCACTTTTGGTTTTGATCGCTGCATTCCGTTGCTTGATTCGGCTGAGCAATTCCAGGGTCCATCGATACTCGCTTTTGGGGCCTCGGACTCTGCGATAGAGTCGTGGGACGGTCTCCATGTTGTGGTTGAAGACTTCTGGGGCTGCATCGATGACCCGTTCGAGTCCGTGTCGATGCCTGATAAAGTCTGGCGTGAGGACTTCGACGGCCGCTCCGGTGCGTTCCCGAACGGCGATAACACAGCGGTAGAAATGTTCGCCGCCGCCATCGGGCAAATCGTCACGGGTGACCGAGGTGATGACCACATGTTTGAGTCCAAGTCTGGCCGATGCTTCGGCGACCCGTTGGGGCTCGTCGTCTTCGAGTGCCTCTGGGCGTCCCCTGGAGACGGCGCAAAATCCGCAAGGCCTTGTGCAAACATTCCCAAGGATCATGAATGTCGCGGTCTTTTGCGAGTAGCATTCCATGCGGTTAGGACATTTGGCATTCTCGCAAACGGTCTCGAGCCTGAGTTCCTTGAGAAGTCCGTGGGTAAATTGATTTCCGTTCCCTTTGGGGACTTCCCGACGAAGCCAACTGGGAAGACGCCGGCTCGACTCGAAAAGCTTGCCGTTGCCAGATTGTTCACGGGGGCCAGCTTGGGCAAGGGGAATGGTTCCCCCCATGGATCCACATCCCCCCATGCGACTTGCACCTGTCGGTTCGGCCGCAGATGTGCCTGAGAAATCGGCTCCCAGAATTGGTAAAATCGACTTGGTGTCGTTCATGGATTTATCAATAATTGAGCTTGGATGTTGGGAGTGAATATCTTCAAAAGTCCTAGCACTGTAGCCACATCGGGTCGGATTGCTACCCCATTTCATTCCGGAAAATCGGCCTTTAGATCTCGCCAATCGAGCGCGATTTGACTTACATTATCAATAAGTTCGTTCCGCACACAACGCGATCCCTCAGGACCAGAATCGATGAATCCAGCCAAACGATCGTTCCTTAAAGACCTTGGCCCCCGGTGGCTTGCGTCACTGATGCTTGGGCTCCTGTGCCCGATGCTCAGTGCCCGCGCCGAGAACGCCTGCCCCTTTTGCTCGGCTGCCTCCCAAACACTTCGCCAGGAAAGCCTTTCGATGGATGCTGTGGCCATCGCTAGTCTTGTGAGTGACGGGAGGGTCGATATCGATGGCAACGCGACGTTCGTTGTCGAGAGAATCTTGCGTGGAGAATCGTTGCTGGAGAAAGGGCAAAAGGTCGAAGCCAATTATTTTGGGCCGGGCAAAACACAAAAGAAGTTCCTGCTGCTGGGAGTCGATCCTCGCAACCTTGTTTGGTCCTCGCCTTTGCCCCTGTCTGCCGATGCTGAGAAGTACATCGAGGAAATCCAAAAGTTACCTGAGGATCCAATCGCTCGATTGGATTTCTATCAAAAGCATTTCGAACATCCCGATTCCTTGTTAGCTCGCGATAGCTATGATGAGTTCGCCTTGGCTCCATATGAGGATGTCAAAAAACTCAAAAGCAAAATGGATCACGACCAACTCATGGAGTGGATTCGAGATCCAGCCATCTCTCCGGATCGCAAGCGTCTCTATTACACGATGCTCGGTATTTGCGGCACGCCAGCCGATGCTGTCGAGTTCGAGTCGATGATCCGCAGTTCCGATCCAGACAAGCGAGCTGGCTTGGACGCCCTGATCGCTGCTTATTTGACGCTCAAAGGTGCCGAGGGTCTCCCGCTCATCGACGAGCAGTTCTTGGCCAACCGTAAGGCGAGTTACCCGGACGTGTATGCGTCGGTCATGGCGCTGCGGTTCCACGGAACCGAGTCGCAGGTGATTGCCAAAGAAGCGATCTTGGGCTCGATGCGGAACTTGCTAGCCGCCCCAGACCTTGCTGACTTGGTCATTCCCGATTTGGCTCGATGGGGTGACTGGACTCAGATCGACCGACTCTGCGAACTATTCAAATCAGCAAACGATGATAACTCCTGGGTTCGAGTCCCGGTGGTCAACTACCTTCGAGCTTGCCCGTTGCCAGAGGCCAAGGAGCGTTTGGCCGAGCTCGAAAAGATTGATCCAAAAGCGGTCAAGCGAGCTTCGACCTTTTTCCCGATTCCAGCCCCGGCGGCAGACAAGAAGGACTCACCCGGTGGTGCGACTCCTGCCCCGAAGCCTGGACAACCCGCTGGTGCGGGCTCTTCATCGAGCTGGAAACCTGCCGGGCGGCCAAACTCCATCGTCGCTTGGAATGCGCAAGAGACCTCGGCAGAATCGTTAAATTCCTTCCAGTCTGTTACTGGTTTGCGATTGAGCGAGGGGAAAATCCGAACCTTTGCCATGTCGGAGGTTGAATTTTCAGATGGATTCGAGGGCTTGCAAGCCACTCCTGAGGATATTTTTTTGTTGAACTCTCGTATCGTATTTTCCGTACTGACTTGCAGTCTTGGGGCCTGTGGCCTTGCCCTTTGGATGATTTCCACTTGAACGATCCGCAGTCTGAAGTTTGACGTTTACCGACGATGAGCACCGCCAGCACCAGCCCGATCGAAAGCACGCATATCGAACCGCTTCCCTATGCGGATGAGTATGGCTACACAAGCCTTTCGCGAGCGGCGGTTCTAAGCTTGGTTTTTGGCATCCTGGGTCTTTTGAGCTGGTACTCCCCGCTCCTGCTTTTTTTGAGCCTCTTGGGGGGGCTTTTTGCCCTGATTGCCCTTTCGAATTTCAGAAAATATCCGGGCGAGCTCAGTGGCAAGCCACTAGCGATCCTAGGTGGACTACTGAGTATGGTAATGCTCATCGCAAGCCCGACGAAGCATACTTACGAGTACTACACTGAGTTGCCTGATGGTTACGAGCGAGTTTCATTTGCCGCGTTGACAAGCCCGGTTGGTGCACCCGATGTTCCTCCGCAAGCTGCCTTGGAGCTAAACGGCAAGAAAGTCTTTCTTAAGGGATATATTCACCCAACCTCTTTGTCGAGCAATGCGTCGAAAACCTTCGTGTTGGTTCCCGATTTTGCAACCTGCTGTTTTGGTAAGCAACCTCCTTTGACCCACATGATCGAAGTCAGACTCCTAGGTGAGGAGTTTGCCTCAAAATCCCTTCGTCGACACTCGTTGGCTGGGACTCTTTCGGTTCGCCCCTACATCAAGCCTGTCGATGGGCTTGAGGGAGTTTACTACGAGCTCCAAGCGGATCACTTTAAGTAAGCTTCAAGTCTTTTAGTCTGCGGGCCTTTCTAGGTTTTCATCGATCGACCTGCTAAAAGTTGCTAGAATCTAGGGGGTTCGAGTACAAGATTCCCTTGGTTTGGGCGAATAGATCAGCACTATGAAAATCACCTCCTATCTGCTTGCGGCTTGCTTTGTTTTTCTATCCGGTTCGTTGGGCTTTTCCCAGCAGCACCTGACTGCTCCTAAATTGTTCCCTACCAAGACGTTAGCTTATGTTCGCGTCGACGACACTCGGGACATGAAGGCCAAGATGGAGTCGACCGGCATGGGCAAGATGATGAATGACCCGCAGATCGCTCCGATCTTGGGTACGTTCTACTCGACCTTCGTCGGCCAGCTGCAAGGGATGCAAGATGTTATTGGTCTGAACCTTGATGAGCTCTTGTCGATTCCTAATGGGGAGCTTGCGTTGGCACTGGTTGCAACCAAGACCGAGCCGGCCTTTGTGGTGATGCTAGAGGCAGGCGATGAAATGCCTGCGTTGCAAGTCCTGATCGAGCGGGCTGAACAAGCTACGGATTCAAACGGAGGAATGCTTTCCCAGAAAGAGGTTGGCAAGGTCAAGCTTCTATCGATGGGGCGTTCGGAGCGTGAGTCGCTGACTTACTTTATCGATTCGGGGGTGATGGTTGCTACCAACCGAGCGGATTATGCAGAGCAGTTGGCGATGGTGTGGACTGGAAACGGGATCGATCACAAGCCGCTATCAGAGAATCGAGATTTTACGACCATCATGTCCAGATGCGTGGGGACAGAAGGGGAGAGGCCTCAGGTCTCCTTCTTCATCGATCCGCTTGCGATGGTGCGCGAGTTTGGTCGGAGTACGAATGGATCGGTCGCGATCCTTGCGGCCCTAAAGACACTCGGACTCGATGGTATCAAGGGGGTCGGTGGCAGCGCGATCATCGCTCCGAATGAATTCGATTCGATCATCCATGGGCATTTGCTCTTGAACCCCAATCGGCAGGGGATCATGAAAGTGATTCGTCCCAAGGCAGGTTCGACCGAACCAGAGCCCTGGGTAAGCGAGCAGGTCACGAGTTACTTCACCATGAACTGGGACATGGCCAAGACGTTTAATGCTGTCGAGGGGATCGTCGATACCTTTGCAGGAGAAGGCACATTTAACGATCGGTTCATCAAGGAGGCTAACCGCAATCTTGGTATCGACTTACGAACCGACATCATCGATGGACTGAACGATCGCTTCAGTTTGGTTCAATTGATCGTTCCTCCGAAAAAAATCAACAGTCAATCGAACGTCTATTGCATCCACGTTAAGAATGCGTCGAGGATGAAGTCCGAGATCTTGCCCAAGATGTTCGAAAAGCTCAAAGGGGCTGGAGGACCTGAAATGATCAGCAAGCTCTATGGTGATGCAACCATTTATACAATAGAGCCGAGGAATGCTGATGTAGACGGAAGAAGCATTCGTCTGCCCCAGCCTGCGGTTTGTATCCTCGATGATCAATTGATGATAAGCGATTCGTACCAAGCGATCGAGGAAGTTATCAAGATGAATTCTTCGGGTGATGGATTGCTTTCGGAATCGATCGAATTCAAGTTGGTCAAGGATCGGATCAAGGCCCAGCTTAAGAACAGCGAAATGTCGATCCTTGCCTATCAGCGTCCAGAGGAAGGGATGCGGCTGATGTACGATCTTGCGACCGATCCGCAAAACATTGATAACCTTGAGCAGTTCGCCCAGAACAACCCATTTCTGACCGCTTTGGTCACTGCGGTAAGAAGTAAGAAACTGCCACCTTTTGAGGTGATCGCCAAGTATCTTGCACCCGGTGGGGCCTTTGTCGTCGACGAGGAAACCGGATTGCATTACACCGGTTTTTCTATGCGTCGCGAGTAATTCTTTCGGGAGGAATCCTGTAGAATAAAGGGGAATATTCACGCCCGTTCCCCTCACCCTCACAGGTCCATTTCCTCTGATGAACAGTCATCCTTCCAATGCCAACAATCGTAGGTTTTTTCTCAAAGCATCTGTGCTTTCAGGTGCTGCGATCGCTTCTGCTGGCAATTTGCAAAGTGCGAAAGCCCAAGACCAACCGCAGTCGCAGTCGTTGAAGCTCATTACGCCTCCGGAGAAGCGAATTCTCTTGTCTTGTAAACTATCGATGATCAAAGGGGATATCGATGGAAAGCCTATAAAGCTTTCGCAGAGGTTGGGACTGGCCAAAGAAGCGGGATTCGATGGAGTGGATTTTGATGAGGCGGGTCGCTTTACGGTTCAGGAAGCTAGGGACGCGGTTCAAGAGTCGGGCGTATTTTGCCACAACGCGATCAACCATGCCCACTGGGATAAACGGCTTACGAGTCCTGATCCTGAGATTCGCAAAGCGGGCGTTGCCAACATCACTCACTGCTTGCGAGTCGCGCATGCCATCGGTGGTAGCGGGGTGTTGATCGTTGTCGGACGCGGGGATGATGGAACCGAGTCGGAGGTCAATGAGCGAGCGCGACAGGAGATCAAGAAACTGCTTCCACTTGCGGCTTCGCTCGGTCAACCGATCTTGATCGAAAACGTTTGGAACAAACTCCATTACGACCACGATGCACCTCCGGAGCAGACTCCAAACCGATTTATCGAGTTTGTCGATAGCTTCAAGAGTCCTTGGGTCGGTATGTACTACGACATCGGAAACCATTGGAAGTATGGTCAGCCCCGTCAGTGGCTCAATGCCTTTGGTCATCGCGCTGTGAAGCTTGATGTGAAAGGCTTTAGCAGAGCCAAGAACCAATTTGTCGATATCACCTCTCCCGACGACGATGTTCCTTGGGATCAAGTCCGCATGGGTCTCGACGACATCGGATGGAGCGGTTGGACGACGGCCGAAGTCGGAGGTGGAGGAGTTGATCGACTGACCAAGGTGCGAGAGCAGATGCAAAAGGCGTTTGGAGTCTAAGCTACTTCGACGATTTGGGGCTTGATCCAAACGTCCACATGACTAGTCCCAGCAGAATCGTTGGGAGTAGTAAAAGCCAAACGCCGAGTCCGACGCGTTGAGAGCCGATTTGGGTGAAAGGGATTTTGCCCAAGTAGTCGGTCTTGATCGATCCTTTGGATTCGGTTGCCTCTGGGGCGCTAGGAGTCCCTGAGATTTGGGCAGCGACGAGCATCCCGGCAGAGGTTTGTGGGTCAGAATTCTCCGCGATACTGGGCGTCTTGCCTTGGGTTTCGTCGATGAGCCCTTGGATTGTGGCTTGGTTCAGGACTGGAAACTTCACGACGCCCATGGCTGGTAGCAAAAGGGCCATGCTGCTGGCGGCGCACATGAGGATCAATCCCATGAATTTCATGATCGCTCTCTCCGAGGATTCCCCTTGGGATGGCTGGGTAACTAGTATTCGAATGTCGAGTTTATCGGCTTTCGATGCTTGGTGCCAGTGCGATTTGCTCTCCGGAGATTTTCGGGATTTATGTAGAATAGGGCCACTATGAAACCAGACCCAAACCACTACATCAACCGCGAACTCAGTTGGCTAGAATTCAATCAAAGGGTGCTCAACCAGGCACAATATGCCAAGGTTCCGGTAATTGAACGACTCAAATTCTTGGCGATTACTGCTAGCAACATGGATGAATTTTTCATGGTGCGAGTTGGGGGTTTGCAACTCCAAGAGGCTCAGCAGATTCAAGCACCTGATCCCAGTGGAGCGACCGTCACAGAGCAACTGGAAGCAATTTATGGTCGAGTCGACAAGATCATTTCCGATCAATATGAGTGCTTTTTGAACTCGATCGAACCGATCCTCAAGAGCGAGGGGATTACTCGTGTGGAATCTGCGCGTGCAAACGCCTTGCACAAAGACTCCCTGCAACGGTTCTTCGAGCAAGAGATCTATCCGGTCATCTCGCCGATGGACTTGGATCCCGATGCACCGTTTCCTCTGCTTTCGAACCTTGGGTTTTACCTTTGTGTTCGCATGGCAAGTGGCGAGCAAGATCTGCCTCATCGCTTTGCATTTATTCCGATAGGTAAAGCGTTGCCCCGTTTGATCAAGATCCCAGGAGAGCGTGGTGCTTATGCATATGCTCTAATCGAGGATGTGATTACTTGCTTTATCGAACAGTATTATCCGGGCAAGCGCGTTGAGGAGTGCACGGCATTTCGAGTGACTCGCAACGCTGATGTTTCGGTACGAGAAGACAGCGCCTCGGACTTGATCCTGGGGATGGAGGAGGTGCTCAGTTCCAGGCGTTCAGCCGACTTTGTTCGCTTGGAGATCGATACCAAGGTATCCGAGGCGACCTTCGATTTCTTGGCCAATAAACTAATGCTCAAACCTAGAGACATTTTCAAGATACCCGGCCCACTGGATCTTTCGGCTTTGATGAGCATCACCGAAATCGAGGGGTTCCCGAACTTGCGCGACACCGTTTGGCCTCCACAGCGTTCTCCTCAAATCGATTCGACCAAATCGATGTTCGATAATATCGCCCAGAACGATTTGCTTTTGTGCCATCCCTACGAGAGTTTTGAACCCGTGGTCCGATTGATCGAAGAGGCTGCCAACGACCCAGATGTGCTAGCTATCAAACAGACGTTGTATCGAACCAGTAGGAAAAGTCCTATTGTTGCATCTCTCAAGCGAGCTGCGGAGTTGGGTAAATACGTTACTGCAGTGGTGGAACTCAAAGCCCGTTTCGATGAGGCCCGAAACATGGTCTGGGCTCGTGAACTGGAACGCTCTGGCGTTCAAGTCGTCTACGGTGTGCGGGGGTTAAAGACCCATGCGAAGGTTTGTATCGTCGTAAGGCGAGAGGTCGATGGGATTGTCCGTTACGTCCATTTTGGTACCGGCAATTACAACGAATCAACCGCCAGGATGTACAGTGATATCAGCTATTTCACGTGCAATGAATCGCTGGGCAAAGACGCTTCTGCGTTCTTCAACGCTATCACCGGTTACAGCCAGCCTCAACCTTATGAAAAACTCGAATCTGCACCCCTTGGACTACGCAAGAAACTCGTGTCTTTGATCGAAGAAGAGACTCAGCGAAAACTCCAAGGACAGAGAGCATTTATCTATGCAAAACTCAATGCACTTGTCGATCCTGAGATCATCCAAGCTTTGTATCGAGCAAGCCAAGCCGGGGTCTCGATCCGGCTCAATGTCCGAGGTATCTGCTGTTTGAAACCTAATGTGAAAGGCTTGAGCGAGAACATCTCGGTCGTAAGCATCGTTGATCGATTTCTCGAACATGCCCGTATCTTGCATTTCTGCCACGGTGGACAGGATTCGGTTTTTATTTCAAGTGCCGATTGGATGCCCCGGTCCTTGGATCGCCGAATCGAACTGCTTACTCCCATCGAAGACTCATCGAGCAAAAACAAACTGATGGAAATCTTGGCTACCTATTTTCAAGATAACCAGAACGCTTGGAAGCTCCTGCCAAGCGGCGGCTACCAAAGGCTAGAACCTGGCACGGCCCAAGGGAAGATAAGAGCGCAAAAACTGCTCTATGAGTCTGCCGTCGATAGTGTCAAAGCAGCCGAGTTGGCCACGCGGAGCAAGTTCGAACCTCACCTTCCGCAGCAGCAATAGCTCGCAGTTCGCAAGCAATTACTTTTTGGCCGCCTCTAGAAGAATATCCCGCGTGACGGTTTGGATTTTTTCCTGACGATTGGCTAGTTCTTTGAGTTCCTCTTGCAAGCGAGGGTCGGAGACTTGTCCAACGAGGTCCTCGTTGTTGTTGGACTGATCAGCCAATCGATCGGTCCGTTTGTTGACTCTCAACTGCAAAGTTTTGATCAGTCGCAGTTCGGCAATCTGCCCGACAAGAGGATCCTCCTGGGGAGATCCACCTTGACCCTGTCCGCGATTTTGACGTTGCTGCTTGTTCTCCTCTCGCTTCTTTTGCACCTCGTTGAGCGACTCGAGCATCTCATCCAATGCACCTAAGATTTCGTCTTCGATCGATTGAGTACTTTTCGATACATCGGCAGAACCCAGTCGAGTGACGACCATCTGGGAGTCACGGATCACTTGTTCGAGCGCCTCAGGAAAAGCTTGACTAGATCCTTCGTCTTTGAGCAACAGCATCGCTCGTTGACCTTCCATCGACACCTTCAATTGCTCAGTCGAGAGCTTATTGGCTTGGATCTCCAACTGCCGATCCTTGTCCTCGCCAGATAACTGATCAAGTTTCTGAGTTTGATCCCGAATTGTTTTCTCCCATTCGGCCATTCGCTTGAGTCTTGTTTCAAGATCGACTAGGGTGCGTTCGATTTCCTCTTCACGCAATTGCATCAGGATCTTCTCTAGCTCTTTGATGGCCTGTTGCAATTCCTCTTCTGCCTGCTGTTGCTCGTCGATAGCTTCTTTGCGATTGTTGTCCTTAAGATTCTTCTCGGCCTTTTGCATCCACTGGCGGGCATTTTCAACACGCTGACGAGCTTGCTCTTCCTTGCTCTGGGGTTTCTTGGAAGGTTGCTGTTGATCGGACTTATCGGACTTATCGGACTTATCGGACGGATCGGACTTATCTGACTTATCTGACTTATCTGACTTATCTGACGGATCAGACTTATCTGACGGATCAGGCTTATCTGACGGATCAGGCTTATCTGACGGATCGGACTTAGAAGGTTTGTCTTTTTCGTCGGTGAGGTCCATTTGAGATTTTTCAAGCTGCTTTTCTAGATCGGCTTGGTCCTTTGCAGCCGTTTCCTTGTCTTGACCTGCTTCGGTCCTACCACGCGTTGCCTTTTGGATGTTCTCGATGCGACGAATGTCCTTGAGGACATCCTCGAGTTTCTTTCGCTCATCCTTGATCCGAGACGAACGATTCTCGCTTTGCAAGAGTTCTAAGAGTTTTTTCAGGTTGTCTCGACTGGCCTCTTGCTCAGGGATGGCTCGCGAGTACTGGCCCTTGGCCAAAAATTCGCTCGCTTGAATCATTCGCTGCTGGGTTGCAAGCTGCTTGCTCATCTGTGCTGCTTGCAATAACAGGGCCGCTCGCGTCGGGTTGGTCGCTGCCTCAAGCTGACTCATCCGCAAGAAAATCTCTTCAAGATTCGCATATTGTACGGCAAGCGCCTTTTGCTCTTTCTGCAGTTCCCCAACCGCACCAGAAGGTGCTTGGCAACGGGCCAAAGAGGTCATCCATGTACTTAGGAGCATGCCTGCGATCAGGACGACTCGATGGATTTGGTGTGTGTTCATCGGAGGCTCCGTGCACGTGGCTATTTCAAAAGATCCAGCGTGCTTTTCTTTTGCTCTTGTTTGGAACGATCGAGGTACTTCGACTGCTGGTCGAGCAGTCCTCGAACCCGATCGATGATTTCGTTGAGGTCTTGGATTTCAATCATATCGGCGAGGATCGCATTGAGTATTGCGATGATATCGTTGTTATTTGCAACCGATTGGTCTATCTGAACAGAGAGTTCCTCTGCCGTCAGTTTGCCAATCGTTCCTTCGAGTTGACTGATCTGCATGGCAAACGGTTTCCACTTTGACTCAAGCAAGGCCTCTAGGGGTATTTTGATTTTTTGTCCGAGCCTTTCTCGGCGATCCTTGCTATCGATTCGATTGTTGATCAGTTCCGCTACGAGCATCGAGATCTCCGAGAGTACGCCTTTGAGTTCCCCTTCGGATTTCGAGACTTGGGCCGATGCTTGCTGGCTGCGAAGCAGAAGGATTCTGGATCGGGTTTGAGCTGGAGTTTCTTTACCTTCTGCTGTCCCAGAGGTTTCTTCTTCTGCCTGCTCCTGGACTTGCTTGTTGTTTTTATTGGTCAGGATCAGTAGGTCTCGCAGTTGTCCGAGTTCGCTAATGATTTGCTCGAGTCTTCGCCGCATGGCGGCTTCGCGTCTATCGAGCAAGATCAAGAATTGATCTTCGGTAACAACGCTCAGTTGAATCGGTGTCGATCGACCAATGTGAGCGATGGAGGGTGCATCCGCACTAGGTGGCACGTCAAAAAAATCTGAGGCTCCCACCATCAGCGAGAAGACTGAACCGACGCTCGGAGTGCTCAGTCCTGAGTCCTTCATCGCCTTAAGATCGATGTCCAAATCCCCACTCCCTTGTGCATCGACTTGCAACTCGGTCTTGACGATTTCTTGCTCGTCGATTCTCGATTCCACCCAAGCTTGATTCAGGTCGTAATCGTCTTTGATTTTGCTTCGAACAGGAAGCTTGGCATTCTCAGTGATAGCCGTCGAGATTCCTTCGAGCACAAAGTCGATTTCGGGAACTTTGTCGGCTGTGGCTGCGATGACGTACTGTTGGACACGGGTTGAACAGAGTCCGAGGTTATCCCATAGCCTTAGTTCTACAAATAGATTTCCAAGCAGTACCGTGGCTGGTAGAGCGAATTCCAACGATGGTTTATCCAGTTCAACTGTAAACTGCTTGGTTGAGTCGTCACCTGCAGTCCCAGCCACTTGCATCACATCGATTTTGCGAATCGGTTTGTTTGCTCGTATCCAAAAACCAACTTGGGTGCCTTGGGGTAATCGCATCCCATTTCGAAATTCGAGCCGCTCGTTGCCCCAGGTCGTTTTGGTCGAACGTTGCAGATAGCTCGGGTAGTATACATCTAGATCGGTCGATAAGGCCAATGGAGCATCGACGGTTTCGAGAACTAGGTTCGAAAGCCTAGCATCCCCTCCGACGATCGAGAACCAAAGATTGTCATTGATCGCTTCGAGGGGTGGACCATCGAGGATAAACTCGCGCGGATTGGAGTTGGAATAGCTGAGCATGCTGGCTCGGCCTCGATTCCCGGCTCGATCGCGGTAATGCAAGGCGCATTTATCATAAGGCTCCGCCAGCAGATCCTTGGCCGTTGCGCGAAGGCGCACTGAGGAACCTTTGGGGGCCAAGAGTCGGTTGTTTTCCATTGGTACTAAGTACCGATCTCGGGTCGGTGTGTTGGTAAATGGAGGAACATCGAGTTCCAATCCAACCACTCCCAGCGAGGTACGCCTGGGCCAAGGTGAATCAGACAAATTAAAAAGCCGTTTGGACCAGTGCGACACCAAATCAGGATAGGCCAACGATCCGACTCCAAATAGCCCGAGGGTTGCAGCAAGGAGTCCTAGTTCCCATTGAAGTGTCGAGAGTTGTACCAAGGATCGCACATCGATCGAAGTGATTTTTTCGACCGCCTTGCGAGCCGCAAGCTCGATCATCCCCGGTCGATTCGGATGCTCGATCGCATCGAGATCCTTCGATCGCAATTTGGCCGACGGATTCGCAGCTTGGACCGTGGTGACTAAGGTGCTTTGAAATTCCGGATAACGCCTCTCGATAGCAAGGGCCAATGCCGAGTCACTCCAACGCACCAACCAACGATTCCAAAAATAATGGTATAAGATCCCTAGCGTTCCGACCGCGATGATCAGCAACATGATCAACCGGACGATGCGAGGTGATTCGTCGGCTCCAAATCGGGTTGGAAGATAATCGATCAGTCCAAAGGCGATAAACGACCCAAGCAACCAAATCAAAAGCACCGCGATTCCTTGGGTCGCGATGACACGGCTGATCAAGCCTCGAAGTTCCGAAAGCTTGTGCCTGATCGGTGTTGGGAGTTTCAATGTGCTGGCAGTGCTCATAGCATCCAATTGTAACAAGAAATACTAAAAGGTTCTTTGCATTTTGAACTCTAGCTCCAGCGAAAACTCCATCAATCCCTGGGAGTCGACCGACTATACCAGCGAATCGGAACCATCGAGTTTTGCTGGTGACCGGTTCGTGACAAACTTCAGTGGCGATCTAGATGTTTTACGGATCGCAAATCATTTTGGCTCAAGGTTGCAAATCGGTTGCATTGTACCGCTAGTGCTGATCTCTGGCGTGATTTGGGGTGCGATCCTGTCTTTTGGCCTCGGAGTGCTGGGCTTTGCTGCCGTAGCGATTGCCGCATTGCTGGTTCTGTGGTTTGTTTGGATCCGATACGTCGGCAGGAACCATGCCGTTCGACTCCTCAAGCGTAGACCATGGTTAGCCGGACCCTTGCATGGAGTGGTATCCAGCGGTCGATTGACAGTTTGGCACAACGATCTGTGCTTGCAATCCAAAATGCAAGGATACATGGTCAACACGAAGCGAGGAATGATTAGCTACCCGGATACCGAAAGCGCTCTTCCATGGGCGATGATCCCAAGCACCTGTTTCTTCCAAGATCAGTGGTATGACCTCCTATCGACCCTAGGGCGCCATCGCAAGGCAGAAGGCTTGATTGTCCAGGCCGCACCTGCGGGTTCCTGGGACTGTATCCTTGCACCTCAACGGAGTCTTGCTCTGAAAAACCGCACCAAGGCCCTTTCCTTGAAACCCAACGGTGGAGCTTTTCTGATCCTTTTAGTGCTCAGTATTTGGCTGAGTTTTATTCCGATGAGCCTGAACTATGAAACTTCGTTTTTCGCGGTTCCGGCTGTATTTCTAGGTGTCTACGTCGTGATGGAACTTCTAAGGTTCTCTTACGCTAGATTTCAAGTTGTGCGACAATTCGCAGAAAATAATGTCGAGGCGTATCGCAGTGTCCCGGTTGGACAAGAACCCCAGTTGCAATGGTTCTCCAAGGAGCATGTCCTGTTTTCGGACACCAACCATTGGGTGTTGTGTCCGATGAAGTATGTCCAGAAAGTGAAGGTTCGAGATTGCTGGATCGAATTTCGAATCGGTGACGAACCAGTGCTGTTTCACCGAGAGGGTTTTGCAGACGAAACAAGCTGGAGCGGAGCTTGCCAAGATGCTCTTGCCATCGGACAAGAGCTTGGGCTGAGATAGCTTATTTGGAATCACGAACCACGAGGATCAAGTAGCCTTCATCATTCGTCGAAGGGCCTTTTTTGTCTGGCTTTTGGGAGTTGGCGTCCTTAAGAGCATCGCGAAGACCATCGAGTTGCCCAACCATGTCCAAGGCGATCGGGCTTGATGTCAATGATAACTGGTAATCAGGGAAGTCTGCTTTCTGTTTTTGTAGATCCTGCATAAACGAATCGATTCGTGCAATACTACCCTTGATTACGTAGAACTTTGCATCTTGAGCATTCAGATCGGCTTTGAGCTTGACGACCAGTGAGTCGGAAAACTGCTGAAGATCCGCATCTTTCAGAACGACATCTTCGCTGTAGATGATTTCATACTGCTCTAGCAGTTGGGTCAGCATTCCATTCTCACGAGCGACCTTATCGACCGAGATAAATGCGACCAATGATGTGGTGATTTTGGACGGCGATTGCTTCGTAACATTATTTCGCATCGCCTGGGGAACATCTGCAATCTTTTCGGGCGACTTGGATTCAGGCGACTTGGGTCCGGGCAACTCCGGTATCGGCTTGGGACTCGTCGGCTTGTTCGGCTCCTCGGATTGAACAATTAGATCATTGCTTGGTTTCTCTGGAGTCGTAGATTCCTCAGGACTTGCGTCAGCAATTGTCCCGGCCCCTTCAGGGTTGCTCGGGTTTTTAGTTACTGTTACATCCGAGCCATTTCGAGGCAGGAACAATAACAAGGCACATAGAGCCAAAACCACGGCGAGCGAAGGTAGCCAAATTTTGAGGAAACGGTCGGCGGGAGTCGTTGGGGTGATTGGTGTTGGCTCATGTCCAGCGCCCATAATGCCACGCATCTTCGGCTTGCTCGGAGCACCCGTGGCAACCAGTTCCACAGAAAGCGGAGCGGAGCGTTCGGATGGCAAGTCGTCTTCTTGCCAAAGCGTGTCCTGGGTCCGGGGGGCTAGAGCATTTGGGGCATCGGGGAGAATCCAGGCCGGCGGGGCATCCATCTCAGAGGCCCGATGGCGGGCAGCTTGGACAATCTTTGTTGCGAAATCCGATCCCAATCGGCCTACCGAGCGGCCTTGCAAAAGGGCGCGTCGGAGGTTGGTCATCTCTTCGAGTCGCTCAGCGATCGAAGGGTCGTTACGCATGGCCGCGTCCAAGTCACGTTGCTCTTGCTCGGAGAGTTCTCCGTCGAGCAGACCGCTCAGCCATTCTTCAATTTGTCGGGGATCTGGAGGCATCATGATTGTGGGTAACCAAAATTCGTGTACCTCTCCGAGTCCTGTGTGGCTGGAAAAGTTCCGTCGCTCTACTTTAGAATATCGATGCTGGGAGCCCAAAGTAACGCTAGAGCCTGCGATTCTATGCTCTTTTGGCTCTTTTTTCTTCCCAAATTCCTTGTTCAACCAACGTTTTTTCCACCGCGGGGGACCAACCGCGGTTGGCAGCAGGTGAAGCTGGGCTGGGGTGGAGGATTCTGAGGATTTTAACGCTTTTTTCCCTCGACCCGTCTCCCAAGTCGATCCCTGAATTCCTACAAACCCTAGTCAAACACATTTCTGCAAATTGCCCCACCCCAACCAAAAACCTTGGTTTAAGAATCCGAATCATTTCGGCCAAGTGCCGATCGCAATGCTCGGCTAAAGGGCCCATCTCTCGGGCTGGTAATTTATCTGGAGTCAGATTCCTTGCTCCCTGATCCATAAAAACGAGGGGACAGTAGTTTGCCACAAAATGTTCAGCAAAAAACGCTTTGGGAGTTCCAAAACGCTCCTGAAATAAACCCCACATCCGCTTGCCCGAGACCTCCGAACGGTTGCACGCAAGCCCCTCAATGGGTCTTTTGGGATGCTCCTTTGTGGGCTTGCCTATCGTGGCTTCGATCTTGAGAAACTCACGAACCGCTTGGACTTCACCAAACGGAACACCCGTTTGAGCCATCCCCCAAGGCCCCGGGTTCATCCCCAAAAACAAGACCCGCTTTGGACCGGAGGCAAACCTCTCTAGATACTGCTCATGTGCAAGCCATGCGTATTCGAGCGGGTCGTAGACCGTGTGTACAGGCTCGGAAAACTTCAGCCCACGCAAGTCTCGAACCATTTTTTGTGCGATTTCGATCAGAGCCTCGGAGGTTTTGGTCAACTCTGGGTTCCTTTCCGCTTGCAAGCTACTTGCGATTTGCCCTAAAACCCACTGTGGATCGATCGAGCAGGCAAAGATGCATGCTAGCAAATAAACCGGCTTCTTTCGATCACCCGTCGGGCTCGATCCCGGGTTTCCAATTTCCAATCCTTGAACTTATGATGATCCCCTCAAACCCCTGCCAGGGGATCCCTTTTCAGTCGAGATTCCGTTTATGGTATGGACGATCCTTCAGGTTAGTTTTCGACGATTGAAGAACAATCGGTCGGAATTGCTTCTGACCTTTCTCGTCCCAATCCTATTTTTCAGCATCTTCGCGCTGATCTTTGGTTCGCGGGGCACGACGGGAGCATCGATTCCGAGGATCAAAGTTGCATTGGCCGACAGAGCCGACTCGGCGATCTCAAGGCGTGCGATCGAGTTATTGCGAGAGCAGCAATCCTTGCGGATCACCGATGCGCATTCGGCCCTCATGCATGCCGATTCGGTACAGAAGGATCTTGCTCAATTGGTTGATCCGAGTGTTGCCGAAGAGCTTGTACGGCGAGGGAGCATTTCGGCGGCGGTGATCTTTTCTGAACCAGCAAGCCAATTACCCGCGAGCCAAGTGGCTTTCCCAGAGATTCAATTGCTATCGGATTCCTACGATCAAGTTTCGGGGCAAGTCCTTTCAGCCTTGGTACAAAAATCGGTCATGACAGCGTTTTCCGAAGAGCAACGCAAAGCCGTGCCCCAAGGGCCACCCTCGGGGGTTCAAGCCGCCGCATTTACTCCAGGCGAAGCCAACTCGATGCCGCCTGTTGCTACTTTTGCCGAACCTCCATCGATCCAGTGTGTCGATGTTTTGGGGGGCAAGAAGACCAACCCGGTGATTGCGATGTACGCAGCAGGTATTGCAGTGATGTTTTTGTTGTTCTCGGCGACGACCGCGAGCGGTTCGCTCTTGGAGGAGCGTGAAAATTCCACCTTGGATCGACTGCTTTGCAGCCGCCTGAGCATGGACCAGTTGCTGCTTGGAAAATGGTCTTATCTGACGATCGTAGGGATTCTTCAGATGGTCTTGATGTTCAGTTGGGGTAGCCTGGTCTTTGGAATCGATTTGGTGAACCACCTCGAAGGCTTCATCGCGATGACGCTCGTGACAGCCGGAGCCTCGGCCAGTTTCGCACTGCTGCTTGCATCGCTTTGCAAATCCCGAACGCAGCTTAGCTGGGTCTCGACCATCGTCATTCTGAGTATGTCGGCACTCGGCGGAAGTATGGTTCCTCGCTACCTGATGAGCGAATCGATGCAGCGAGCCGGCATGCTGACCTTCAATGCTTGGGCTTTGGAAGGATACAACAAGATCTTTTGGCGAGATCTCCAATTGCCCGATATCGAACTCGAACTCGGTGTGCTGACCCTGTGCGGTTTTTGCTTTATCGTGGCCGCAAGAATATTCGCTATCCGCTGGGAGCGGACATGAGCTTGAACTCCCAAGCTCCCATCGACACTGGGCGTCTGCTGCGTCATGATTCGACCCGATTGGCCAGGCAATGGGCAAGGCTTCAGCGGGTCAGCCCCGAACGATTTGATCAGGATTTGCAACGATGGCAATCGGCACTCGATGCCTCCTATGCACGCTTTGATCAGCGGCTCGCGACTCCTTATCGGATCGATTACGATCCGGAATTGCCGATCTTCAACCACCGCAAGGAAATCCTCGATATCTTGGCCAATCGCCAAACGATGATTGTCTGCGGCGAGACCGGATCGGGCAAAAGCACCCAGCTTCCGAAACTCTGCCTGCAGGCGGGATTGTTTCGTCACGGTTGGATCGGTCATACGCAACCTCGACGACTCGCTGCGCGATCGATCGCCAATCGACTGGCCGAAGAACTCGATACCCAGTTGGGTCAAGTTGTCGGTTACAAGATTCGTTTCCAAGATCGCACGCAGGAATCGTCGCTTGTGAAACTCATGACCGATGGAATCCTGTTGGCCGAAATCCAGCGAGATCCTCTTCTGGAAGCTTACGATTGCATCATCGTCGACGAAGCCCATGAGCGATCGATCCAAATCGACATGCTCATGGCCTACCTTGCAGACCTCGTCCATCGTCGACCAGAGCTCAGGCTCATCATCACCAGTGCCACGATCGATGCTGAGCGTTTCTCGGAACACTTCTATGATACGCTTGGACCTGCACCTATCTTGACGATACAAGGTCGCAGTTATCCGGTCGAGATTCGCTACCGTGGTGTTCAAAGCTTAGCCGATTCCCCAGCTATCGAAACCGATACCGGCCAGCTCGATCGGCTCTGCATGGCCGTCGATGAACTCTTTAGCGAAGGCCGAGGCGATATCCTTGCGTTCTTTCCGACCGAACGCGATATCCGGGATGCGAGCCGACGACTTCGAGGGCACTTGACCCATCGTGGTCTGCAAGATTCGATCGAAGTTCTACCTCTGTATGCAAGGCTCACGGAGGCCGAACAGCAGCGTATCTTTCAACCCCATCGGCAAACCCGAATCGTACTTGCCACCAACGTCGCAGAGTCATCGCTGACGGTTCCTGGAATCCGCTATGTGATCGATACAGGTACGTCTCGTGTCTCACGCTATGCACCAAGAAGCCGCGTGCAGCGATTGCCGATCGAGCCGATTTGCCAAGCCTCCGCCAATCAGCGTTCGGGGCGATGCGGTCGCCTAGGGCCGGGTATCGCCATCAGGCTCTATGACGAATCGGATTACCACTCGCGGGCTGGCTTTGCCCAGCCTGAAATCATGCGATGCGATTTGGCTGCAACGATCCTTCATGCCAAGTCCCTGAGGATCGACGATATCGAGTCGCTCGCTTGGCTCGATCCACCAAGGCCTGAGAGTATCCGCGAAGGGCTCCAAACATTGAGCGAGATCGAGGCGATCGAGGAGTCTGGAAGCTTAACTCGAATCGGTCGAACGTTGTCGACTTGGCCGGTCTCACCCCGCATTGGACGCATGCTCTTGGCCGCTGACCAAAACGGTTGCTTGCATGAGATGCTCATCATCGCTTCGGCGCTTGAAACCCAAGACCCACGCGTGCGGCCTCCAGAGTTTCAGCAAGCTGCCGACGAGGCACACAAGCGATTCAAGGACAACCAAAGCGATTTTGTGACGCTGCTTCGCATTTGGGATTTCTATCAAACGCTCCGAGAGAAACTCGGTCGAAGCCGTCTGGAGAAGGCTTGCAGAGATTCGTTTTTGTCACTGGTTCGATTGCGAGAATGGGGAGATGTCCACAGGCAACTTCTGGAGCAGTGCCGCGAAGCTGGCATGAACATCCAATCTCGAAAGATCGCCATCGTCGATCATGAGCAGTCGGACCACCCGAACCCAACTCGCGAGAAACTTTCAGACGGTTATGCACCTTTGCATCAAGCCATCCTCGCCGGGTTGCCCTCCGGAGTGGCAATGCTCGATGACAAGGGTAAGTACCGAGGTGCATCGAACATGGAACTGGTGCTGTGGCCTGGTTCGTCCCTTCGCGGTGCCAACGCCAAGTGGATCGTATGCTCGGAAGTCGTCGAGACCCACGATCGTTTCGCAAGAACTGCAGCTCGGATCGATCCGGTTTGGATTGAAAAAGTTCTCCCTCATTGTCTGAAATACTCTTACGACGAACCCCATTTCAGTCGGAAACAAGGTTCTGCGATGGTCATGCGTCGCGGAAGCCTCATGGGTCTGCCAGCGGTCAATCGCCACCCAGTCCCACTTGCACCTCTGGATAGGAAACTTGCTCGCGATCTGCTGATCGAGCATGGGCTAGCTGAATTGCAGCTCGAATCGCGGGCAAAGTTCTGGAACCAAAATCTTAAGTTCATCGATGATCTTCAGCGTATCGGAGATAAAACTCGGCGAAGAGACTGCCTAGTCGATGCGTTTGCACTATTGGCCTTCTACCGGCAGTGCATCCCAGAGCATGTTGTTGATCGAGTGACGCTCGAGCAATGGGACAAAACGCTTAAAGATACCAACGCACCTCCGTATCTTTCTTACCAAGCGCTGGAACTGCAAGTCGATGCGGATTCGATGAACAAGCAGTTCCCTGATCAACTCGAGATCGGATCGACAAGCCGCTTGCCACTGAGTTACCGTTTCGAACCCGGGTCAGAGAGCGATGGGGTAACGGTGCAAGTCCCGCAGGCATTTGCCGAGCAGTTGCATCAAGAGAAACTCGAATGGTTGGTACCAGGACTCCTCGAAGAGAAACTCGTGGCGCTGCTCAAGTCGCTACCCAAGAGGCTTCGAAGGCAATTGGTGCCGATACCCGATACAGCGCGTCAAATGATGCCCAAGATGCTCGATGCGGCCGGTCGAGCTGAACCCTTTTGGAAAACTTTGTGCGAGGTGTGCTCGAAACAAATTGGCGAGCCAGTTCAAAAGTCCGACTTTGACAGCGATGCTCTGCCCGAACACTTGCGATTCCGAATCGAACTGAAAGATCCTCAAGGAAAAAGCCTGATCGTCACCAGACAGATTGAAACAGCACAGCAAACTGCGTTGAAGCAGATCGACGAGAGTCAGCCAAAAGCAGGGCAGGGGACCAAAGCAACGCCAACGAGTTACCCTTGGCAACGACAAGGGATGCAGCAATGGGACATCCCCGAATTGCCTGTGAAGGTGATCGAACTCGTCGGAGGCGTCCGTATGGAACGTTACCCGAGTTTGGTATGGGGTGACTCCAAAGCTTCGACGATCCTCTATGACCATCCCCACTTGGCCGAGCAGCAGTTGCGCGAATGCTTGATTCGACTCTGGGCAAGCAATCAGCGACGGGAGATCAAAAGTCAGATTCAATACTTCCCTAAGTGTACCCAGTGTGGATTGTGGCTATCGGATCGTTTCAACGCCAACGCGTTGTCGGATTTTGTCTCGTTGTTGATCGCACGTTTGGCACTGGTTGAAATGCAATGGGCAAAAGATACCGGTCGCTTCGAACCTTGCCCAAGAACGCTAAGCGACTGGGAGGCTCGGAAAATAGAGAGCGTACAAAAAATCGGCATGGCCTCGGGCGAGGTTGCTCGCTGGTTGCAAAAATTCGCAGAAGCTTATTACCAGGTTCGGCGTCAAAAAGAGAGCATGCCAAAAACTCTCTGGGAGCAGAGCCAAGAGATTCGAACGCAACTCGATGGCCTGATGGATACTGCCCACGCCCTGCATACTCCCTGGGTTTACATCAAAGATTTCCCCCGTTTTCTTGGAGCCATGTCCCTTCGCTTAGAAAAGCTCAAACTCGCTGGAGTGCAAAAAGATCAGCAACTCGATAGCGGGCCAGCCAAAGCTACCAAGGACTATGGCCAGCGAATGATCCGCCTTGAAAATCAGATGGCTTTTTCGAAGCACAAGATGAAGTGGTATCCTACCGGAGAGCTACTGGAGTATCGATGGATGATCGAGGAGTATCGCGTTAGTGTTCATGCTCAGAAGTTAGGAACGCGAATGAGTGTATCGCCTAAGAGGATCGAGAAGATCCAACACCAACTCGAAGCTACTGGTGATCCATGAAATGGTACTCGTAGGCAACGGGGTGATGATGGCCGTCGTTATTGTCAAATATTTCGAAAGTCTCGACTACCATGAATGACCCTTGCGACTTCAATGCCAGTCGGTGAGGGCCGAAAGAATATGACGTATTGACCAAAACTGAAGGATCGGCAATCAACTATTCCGAAGTCAGCGATAATCTCTCCGAGGCCTGGTTGATAAGCAAGCATTTGGCATGTTTGCCGAAGTCGTTGAGCCCATCTTCGGGCAGCCTCTGGTTTGTCGCGAGCTATGTAATCAGCTATACCTAAGATATCCTTTTCAGCTTCAGGCGAATAAAAAACTGAAGGCATTAAAGATCGCCAGACTCAATAGCAGTGATTCGATTTTCAACATTCTCGAACACTTGAGCCTCTGAAACACCGAGGCCTTTATCAAGTTGGTCAAAAGCTTTTGTGACTTCGTCCTTTAATGCTTCACGGGCTTGTAATAGGCGAAGTCCGGCAGCGATAACGTCCTCGTCGCTTAAAAAACGCCTCGTGGCTACCAGACGCTGCACAAAGGGTATCAAATCATTTGGAATTTCCGTGGTCATTCTGCCTCCCTTGGTGCGCATATCTTGTCCGCTCAAGTCAAATCCCACTTGTCGTCGACATTATACCGAACGTGTAGAGAAAAACAAATAATCTGGAGTGCTTCTCAAGAACGCGCAAAAACCAAGATCTAATTCCGCTATGGCTATACCGCATCGTACATTGAGCACTTTATAATCGGTAAACCGGTTGAGTATCCCCAACTTTCGCACGTCGGAAGAACAGGGTGTTGAGGATCTGCTTGCCCGATCGGTCGATCAGCATCAATCGAGGATCACGTGGAAAATGAAAATCAAAACTGGTATTGATCCATGAATCCATCGAAAACGAATCGTTCTAAAACCCATGTCCTTACCGATCTTCCCAACGTAGGCCCCGCAACGGCTAAAGATCTTCGCTTGCTCGGAATCCATACCCCGCAGGATCTTGTCGGTAAGGATCCGTTGGAACTCTACCATCGACTCAATGAAATCACCGGCACGCGACATGACCCTTGTGTTCTCGATGTCTTCATGTCCATCGCCGATTACATGGCCGGAAATGATGCCCAGCCATGGTGGGCCTATACCGCTAAACGGATAGCGGATGCAAAGCTTTCAAACGATTGAGGACAATCGTTTAACGCTGGAACGATTGAGGACAATCGTTTAACACTGGGAAAGGATGCAGGTTCGCTAGCATTGCTTGAACCTGATGCCGGAAAAATCGACCCAAATTGCCAAAATTAACGGATCGTCAAGGTCTTCCAGGTCGATATAGATTTTCACACCAAAGATCCCTAGAGTCTGATCCTCTTACGCCAAGGTGTCCAACGAATGGAATCAGCAGGACCCATGATGAACCAAACTCAGCCAATCCCCAAGCTGCGAAGCACCAAACAGATTCATAAGCCGCACACAGTGGTACGCGAGAAACTGCCACCAGTGCTTTTCTCGCTTCCGGATTTGTCCGAAACCTGCCAACCCGCCAGCCCAGCGGCAAGCTACTCAAGTGCCCTGGATGATCATGCCGACGTGGGCCGAGAATTACCCACGGCCAACGTCGCTAGGCCTCAGATTCAAGACCATCAGCCCGAAAGAACGTCCCAACTCTTGAATGCAGCGATCGGTTTTCTGGCCTTTGCCATGCTTCTGATCGGCCTAAAACTCTACACCGACCGAGCCTCTGAGCGCTCACGAGCCAACGAACGACTCCTCCACAGCAACGCAAAAACCCCCAACGCCCAACCAAACATCACTTGGCCTGCAAACCAAAACCAAGGCCCCCAAAGAGCCACCTATCAAACACCGGTCTCGACTCCTAGTGCTAGCCCTACCAACCACTCTAGCGAATCTTCTAATAAAGCTGTACTAGAGATTTCTGATCCGGTCATGCCCGCAAGCTACGTTGGCGAACCTGCTCCATCGGCTCCTTTGACTCCGATTTCCCTGCCACCAGCGAGCGTTCCACCAGCGAGCGTACCAGAGATTTCTGTCCCGCCGGTATCACTTCCGCCATCGCCACTCCCAATCCCAACGCTCCCTCAATCAACTCCCCAGAAAACAACTTCTTTACAACCAACGTCGCCGTCCAACGCTGTACTGCCTCAATCGGCCGAATCCATCAGTGCATCCTCGCTAAACACTCGCGATATGATCCTCTTGCGACAAGGCAAATCGATCGATCTTAGCCAGCGCGACAAAGAACCCAACCCCGTCTCGTTACCGGTCAAGCCGTCGAATAACTCGTCCACGAAACTCACCGGTCAGACCTACCCACCGGTTCGTCAAAAGTACGAACCGATCAGCATCTCGCCCAGCGCGCCGACCGTCGCAATACCGACATCGATGGAAATCCCGGATCCACCCAAGCCCTATCAACCCATCGGGGCTTCGTTCGAATAAAGCCTTTCTCGCTATGCATTTCCTTGGATAACCCGTGGAAGACGACTTATGAGCCAAACACCGATCTCCTTCCTTGGATCTTGGGACACCGATTCGTCCGTGCCACCCCAGAACTCGAGGAATCACATAAAACAAACCTCTGCACCCGAGGAGCCTTGGGATTCCCCAAACCCGCTGAGCCCTTCTTGGGAAGTCGATGCGTTCTGCTGGCCCGAAGTCGTTTTGAAACTTCAAGAGGTCAACACCGAATCGATGCGGCGAGTCAGCCAGCATCTGTCTGCCTCGAACCGAGCTGGTCTCAAGATTCTAGCAGTCACCAGTGGAGAACGAGGTGTCGGTCGATCGACCGTTTCGATGCACCTTGCCCGGGCGGCTTCCCAGGCCGGCCTTAAGGTCGCTTTGGTCGATGCCGATTTGCAACACCCGAGCCTTATCGATCAACTTCAAATCGATGCGCCCAATTCGTGGCATCAATGCATCACCGACGGTTTGCCGATGGACGAAGCGGCGGTCTCTTCGGTCGAAGAGAACATTGCGATCTTTCCGCTGACCGAACCTCAACCGATGAGCATGCTTCAGAGCCAAGGAGCACGCATGGCCCGATTCGTCGAGCGATTGGCCAAAGACTATGACCTTGTGATTCTCGACTCTTGTTTGCTGACCAGAGAATCGACATCGCTTGTCGGGTACCAGACACCCGCATCCTTGCACGCAGCCATCGTGGTCATCGACGCAGAACTCAGCGCCAATGACCGACTCGAAGATGCTTGTTGTGCTTTGAAATCGATGGGGATCCATTCGGTCGGAGTCGTTGAAAACTTCCGACCCTAATGCACAAGCCCACCGTCTGGCTTAAAGCCAAATGGCTCAGAATTAAAAGCGGAACGGCGCAAGCCGTCCGGTGAGAAAAAATTGGAAAATCAAGGGTCTTCTAACCCTCACCGGAGTGCTTGCGCACTCCCGCTTTTAACATTAGCATTGAACAAAAACAGTTCTTTAAGAACTTAGAAATCTGGACGACGGGGACGTTCTGCGCCCGGGCCACCTGGACCTCCGGGTCCTCCTGGTCCACCACCGGGGCCTCCTGGTCCGCCGAATCCTCCACCAGGACCACCTTGTCCGCGTCCGCGACCTTGTCCACCCTCAGGTGGTCCGCCTGGTCCTTGTTGTCGCTGGCCACCAAAGGGCATGTTCTTTGCAAACTCCATCAGTTCATCTCGGCTGAGTTTGCCATCCCCATCGCGATCAAATTGCATCGCGCGATCGACGAATCGTTCCGGGTTTGGTTGAAAACCACCAGGTCCGCCTTCTGGTCGTGGCCCACCTTCTGGACGTGGCCCACCTTCTGGACGTGGCCCACCTTCTGGACGTGGCCCACCTTCAGGTCGCGGTCCGCCTTGAGGTCGTGGTCCGCCTTCAGGTCGTGGTCCGCCTTCAGGTCGTGGTCCGCCTTCAGGTCGTGGTCCGCCTTCAGGTCGTGGTCCGCCTTCAGGTCGTGGTCCGCCTTCAGGTCGCGGTCCACCTTCAGGTCGCGGTCCACCTTCAGGTCGCGGTCCACCTTCAGGTCGTGGACCGCCTTCTGGTGGTGGGCCACCTTCAGGTCTGCGCCCTTCGCGTCTTGGACCACCCTCTGATGGTGGGCCACCTTCGGGTCTGCGTGCTTCGCGAGGTGCACCACCTTCGGGGCGAGCATCTTGAATCAAACCAGGCGGGCCACCTTGTGGGCCTCCTGGTGGACTTTGCATGCGGAATCGTTGGGTTTCGCGAGCCATTTCCATCAGTTCATCGCGATTGAGTTTACCATCGCCGTCTTTGTCAAAGCGCATGGCCATGTTGACAAAGTCCTCGGGGCTAGGCCGATTCATCCCAGGCCCAAAGCCGCCTGGACGACCAGGTCCGCCGGGACCACCAAAACCACCTGGGGGGCCTTGGGGGCCAGGGCCATCGGGGGGCTGAGCAAGACTTGAACAAGTCGCTGCGCCGAAGAGTAACGCTGCCATCAAAAGCTTTTTCATGATGCAATTCTTCCTAGGGAAAGAGGATTCGTAACCGTAACGTTATCTGTTTGAACTTACACAATAGATTCGACTGTCGGATCGCAAGTACAATTCGCCCGAATCGACCGCAGGTGTTGCGTTGCACATGCTTTTGTCGGATTCGAAACGGTTTTGACTTTCGACGTTCAATTCGGACGTTGGAGCTGCAACCAGTAGACCATCAAAGCGGGTTTGAAACATCAGGTGATTGCCGATGGCGACAGCCGAAGCATATACGGGGCGATCTCGGGTGGTGATATTCGAAACGCGAGAGCGTTGGATCAGTTCACCGGTCTTGGCCGAACTGACATAGTAAGTCCCTTTATCATCGATCCAGTATAGTTTGTCATCGAGCAATACTGGAGTCGAGACATACGAAGAGTTGCGACTGGTCCACAGGGTATGGGTTTTGGTGACATCACCACTTCCCCCTATTTTTACGGCCACTGAACCACTCGATCGGTATCCACCAAATGCGATGACCGTATCGTTGTCGAGCAGCAAGCTTGGGGAAAGGTTCCCTGTGAGCGAAGTTTCTGCGTACCACACCAGTTTACCGGTTCTTGGGTTCAGGCCCCAAATCTCGCCAGGGACAGCGATCACCAGATCGGTTCGCTGATCGTCGACCTTGGCCAGTATGGGTGTGCCGTAGGTTTGTTCGAGTGCCGAACCGGTCGCTTTCCAAACCTCTTGGCCGTCGGAGGCTCTCAAAGCTCGAATCGTTTGGCTTTCTTCTGATGCGTTCACGATCACGAGGTCTTCGAAGAGGACCAAGCTCGATGCGGTTCCCCAGCCTCGATTTCCCGACTGGGTTCCAACGCTGGTTTGCCAAAGTTTGTTTCCTTCGAGATCGAATGCCAGAACACCGGACTTGCCCAAGAAAGCAAAGACCCTTTTGCCGTCTGTAACTGGCGTGTTGGTCGCGTAGCCATGTTCGGGAACACCCATCCCTTGGTAGCGATCTTCGGGTTGCACGGCAGGCTCGGTGTGGTTCCAGAGGATCTTGCCATCTTGGCGACTAAGGCAAATCAGGTGGCGTTTGAGGTTGCTCGTGTCGGTTTGACGAGACTGCGAATCGATACCGCTGTAGCAGGTTAGAAAGACGAGTTTATCGGTAAGTATGGGGCTTGAGGAACCCGGTCCGGGTAGCTCAGTCGACCACTTGAGGTTTTCTGACTCGGACCATTTGGTGGGGATCGATGCATCGGAACTGACGCCTGAGCCGTTGGGTCCTCGGAAGCGCGACCAAGCCAGAGCGTCGATATTATTTGTGGCTGTTGGGGTAGTTTCAGGTTGGGAGTTTAGGGCAACGAGGGTTATTGATTCGGGGCGAGTGCCAGCACCGTTTTGACGGGGGCGCGGGCCTGGGCCGCGCAAGGGGGCGATCAGGAGACCTGCTGCGATCAAGAGGGCGGGGAGGAGTGCCAGCAACCAAAATAATTTGCGGCGTTTTTTCGGTGCAAGAGAGCTCATGTTGTTGGATCTTTAGGGTTGCGAAAAGGCGTTATTCAGGTGTTTTTGTGGGTGGCTCGGAGTGTATTTTATTCAATGAGCCTACCACTGGCTTTATGCCAGTGGAGGCGTAACTTAAAGCTACAGGTGCATAAATGGCCCCACCGGCGTGAAGCCGGGTGGTGACCCATGAAGTTGCACCCACAATGATTCCTGAAGAACCCGAAAAGGGTTAAGGGGAACCAACCCGCTTGGGAGCACAAAGTTTCAGTCTAGACGCATAAAAGCCGATAAACTAATGAAGTTTCATCGTACCTCGCGTGGGTAGTCCATGTTGGTCGAGGGAGCTTACAAAGACCCAAAGAGTGCCAAAAGTCAGGCAAAACTCGGGGTGTCTTGCGGGGAATCAAGGATTGAGAACCGGAGGTCTGCGATGCGAAGTCGATTCAAAATAGGCACGTTTGGGTTGGTATGGCTAGCATTTGCCAGTCCGATGGCTTTGGGGCAAGAGAACGCGCGAAACGGGGCGGTTTTGGGGGGGCTTACTGGTGCGGTAGTCGGTGGGGTGGTTGGACATAACCACAAGGATCAGACCGCCGAGGGGGCCCTCATTGGGGGAGCTGTTGGCGCGGTTGCGGGTGGATTGATAGGGAATCAGCGGGATCGGTACGAGCGACAGCGGCAGGCTTATGAGCGTCAGCGACAGCAGTACTATCAGCAGCAGATGCAGGCTTATCCGTATGGATACGTAGGACAGCCGACGGTGGTAGTAGGGACTCCGACGGTGATACCAAGGGGAGTGCCTCAGAGGGCGGTTGCTCCGAGGCGCCCGGTGACCTTTGACGAAGTGATTCAGATGGTTCGAGGTGGGGTCAGTGACAATGTGATTGTTGCGCAGTTGCAGACCAATGGGGTGTATGCAAGGCCGGATGTCAACGAGGTGATCCGGTTGAGTCAGGAGGGGGTAAGCGAGCACGTTTTGACAGCGATACAGACGGTCGATGTGGTACCGATGGCGGGTGTGTATGGTGCACCGATGAGTCGGCCTCCGGCGGCACCTGTCATGCCGCAATCATCGAGGATGCCTTCAGGATCATTGGGCAATGGGGCCTGGAACACCGCCCCACGATTCGCCCCACCACCGCTACTTGAGCGCCGGGGATATTAAGGGTTCCGAAGGGGCTTTGAGCTATCGCAGGGCATTTATCTTCCCCCATGCGAGGGGGTGTCAAAATGCAATTTGTTTCTGGGTTCCTTGAATGGACTTTTGCATTTTGAGTTCGCTGAAGAATTTGGTTTTGCTGGACACTTTTGCTACTTTCTCTGAGCGGAAGAGACTTGGACGATTTGGCGCGATAGTGCTAAATCGTATTCTCGATGGCAGTTGAGACAAAAAAGTCGGAATTTTATACTAAGAAATTTCGCGTCTTGGAACGTTTGGAGTTAAGAGCTAAAACCCGTTTTCAAAGTGAACAAAAACGTCTTTCCATGGCTTGATTTCGCTCCCAATTCAAATATTCTTTCGTCGGAACAATGTGTTAGACGTGTGGTTCGAATGCGTCTTTCGGTACAAGCCTATTTCTCTTTGTCATCTGTGGGGTGATCGATGGATAACAATATCAATTTGGTACAGCTCGGTGAGCTATTTATTGAGTTGCGTGGATTCGGTGATCCGGATCAATTCGCATTGGGGTTATTAAACTCTAAAAAAAATCCGTTACAGTGGGCGCACGAAAAGGATCCGATTAACCAAACATCGGGAAGTGTCACGCCCGTAGTACCCAAACCGCCGGGAAAGGGACCTGGAGGATTACCGACCATTTTCACTCTCGCCAGTTTAGAGATATATCAATCTCTTGAAAGTCACAATGCAAATGCTACAATAGCCGAGAATAGGCTTAATGATTTTTTCAAAATGTGCTCGTCTCGGGACAAACGCTATACACCTGGGGAGGATCCACCGAGGACTTTAGAAGATGCAAAACTGAGACCAGTCGATTTGATCACCGCTGCACTGGCCTTCCATTGGTACGCAGAGGCAAATCCAACACATGCGCTTCGCACGAAATTGGTGGAGATGTCTAACCGATTGGTCGAAATTGGAACAGAAAGGCTGTCTGAACATAGATAACTTGATTGATTACTCGCGGATGGTTTTGGCTACTCTGAACCCGACGCTATCGAAACTGGTAGCTAGCACGTAGTCATGCCGGCTAGCTGCTCGTATCATCCTCGTCGAGTTATTGTATGAACCTCCATACAATGATGCTTGATCCCATGTTTTTGCATAAACAGCGACGCTAGGGTTGCGATTTAAACTTTTTCTGGAGGAAATTAAAATCCGTCGCTCTAGTGTTTCGTTGAATGGCACAACATCACTTGTCCACTCTTCCACATTTCCAAGCAGATCGAAAAACCCCCATGGGTTCGGGCGTAGTTCTCCGACTCGTGTAGTACACTGCTCTCCTTCCCTGGGAACGAACCATGCGAATCTGGGAAGAAGCTCTTTACTATCACCGAATGGGCGACTCGTTAGAGTGCCACATCGACATGCGTACTCGAATTCCTGCCGAGTAGGTAGCCGGTAGCCTTTGCGATAAAGAAAGTCGTCAGGGATTATAAAGGCTCCATCCTCGCGTTTGACGTAACACCATTGCTCTTCTGGTATTCCCTCTTGCTGGCTCAACCAATTGCAATACGCTGCTGCCTCAAACCAAGTGACGCCATGAACAGGGGCATCATCATCTCCCTTTCCGACGTCCATAAGCTGAGTCGGATACACGGAGAATCTCCGATACTGTCTAGCGGTCGTTTCATGCGTTGCTATCGCGACACGGTAAGGGATTTTTGCATAGTACTGGCACTCGCTAAGCCCATCCGGACTTTTTTCTCGATCATTCTCATAGAGCGGTGAACCGGCGACAAACTCACCAGGTCCAACTATCGCCAAAGTATGTTCTAAAGATGGCGAATTGGTTTCTGTTAAGAACCAACCTTTTGTGCGATTTATAGCATCGGAATTGAGATCCTTCTCAGTACTCTTCAGTTGAACCTTCCCGCCGGTCTTTAGGAGCAACCATTCGCATGACGAATGAATTCCCGCATCCAAATCCTCTCGGAAGAGTTTTTCGGCAATCGTCCTTATCGATTTTTTAACATCTTCGGGCAACAAATTTTTTTCGGCGAAGTCTCCGAGCGTTATAGCTACAGATCTCGCCTTTAAAATGTCGGTACGGACGATAATAGGTAGGCTTCTCGCGCCGTAATCAGAGAAAATTTTTACGAAAACTGATATGTCAGTAGGAACCACGTTCGCAAATTCAATCAGGGAAGCTTGGAAATAATTGCGCATGGTCTCATCGTTTCCAAAACTACCCAGCATTTCGATTGCCTGCGATGAATCACCTAAATGGTGTAGTGCAAGTAGTGCAAGAGCAGCTCTCTTGAGCCTAGAGTCTCTCTCCCTATTAGGTTCAAAGGTTCGTTCGAAGAGAACATAAGTTCGGAGCTTTTTTAGCCCAAGCTGGAGATTGGATGCCTCAAAACACGAAATGGCCTTCGGATACCATTGTTCAGCGATTAGTTGATCCATCTTCGCTGAATCAATGGAGTGATTTGAATCCGCATCATCGAGGTTGAATAAAATCGTTTCGTGGACAGGGCTCATGTCCGAGATACTCGCGAGCTGATTCTCATGAAAAGACCTCCGGATACACTCTTCGAAAAATGGATCTTGATAAAACAATGCAAGATCCGATTCAGCAAGCAACTCGTCGAGGGTAAAGTATTGATGTGAAAGCAATGGTTCGAGATGGGAAAAAACGAAGCTCTTCAATTCGTCTCGAACGGATTCATCGATTGATTCCGATGCGCAACCACTCGCAGCGCAGATAATTGAAAGAAGATAGTATGGATTGTTGCTGTATCTCTCCATATAATGATCGATCTTTTTCTTCGCTTCAACGAAACCTTGTGTTACGAAAGAAAATCGAATCTCAGCGTAAATCTTATCCGCCTCGTTTGGCACGGATGCAATGTATTTTGAAAATTCTGAGCTCGCGTCTTGCTCGACTTTAAGATGAATCGATGCAAGTAATCGAAATAGCGTCAAAGGAGAGAAATTTGGTTTCGAACCAAGGCTCTCCTCTGCGATATCGAAAGCTGTTCGAAAATCTTGATCCTTGTAGAAGGCTATGGTATAGAAAATAGGATTTAGCTTGCGAGTTTGCGATTTTTCATTTTCCGTAAGCTGTTTGTACTTAGATAACTGTGGACTGAACTGATCTCTTAGGGGTATGTTTCCAGGTTCGGCCCCAGAAATGTCTACTTGGGGCCTAATAAGTACGTTCGATCCTTCGTGTCCAAGGTGGAGAATATGGTTTCGTAGTCCCTTCTGATAGATAACAGAATACCGCCTCTTTCGTTCGTAATCGCAATTTACAGAAAGACGAATGCTTCCCGAAAATTCCTTCATGGATTTGTCTTTTTCAAACAGAGACAGCTCATCCAAGTCAATCAGAACATATCTTTCTTCTTCATGCGAGTCTGCTTCAATCCATAAGGCCAAGAACCGTGCTTTCCCGGTGTTATCCCGCGAAGTGACAGCAATGTCCTCCAGAATATACCGAGCTTGCCCGATTTTCGTCTCAGCAGGGGTTCTTTCGTCTGGGATCTCGATTGGATCAAAATCCCATTGAATCAAAAAGTCTCTTGAGTCGCGAGCAAAGACCGCTGCAACTTTCGTTTCAGGTTTCTGGATTGAATCACGCTTCAGACTTGGGGTGGTGGAAGTGAAGGGACGAATGCGGGTTGGACGATAGCCGAATTTTTTCAAGTTTTCCGTAAGGCTTTGAAATTCGTTCAAGAGTATATTTGCCACAAATGCGTGGTTTTGACTAATCATTCCTCCATGTTCTAGAATTTTTTTCTTGGTTGGTTCGTCAACATTCAAAGCATTTGTTGTTGGTAAATCCTTGATCGACCTTTTGCTTTCTCTATCGTAAATTGACTTGAGAGCCCCCGTGTTTTTATCGTTTCCGTTTCCGGATTGTTTCATGGCAGAAAGCAGGATAGGATAAGATTCTTTAGTTGATTGGATGACCGCTTCGGCCAACTCCGAAGGTTTATTTCTTGCGTACTTTGCGATAGCTTGTGCCGTTTGCACGTGTTGGATCGCGCTTGTTTTGGATCCGTCTTTTAAGATTTTTTGGAGGTCGGGTAGTAATTTCACGCTCAGGCTGTTCTCGCTGAAAGTATTGATCCAACCTGGAAATTCTTCGATGTCACTTGCTGTGATTGCTCTAGCAATAAATTCGCTCCGATCGGAAGTTAGCCAGCTATTGTCGTTCTTCTTTAGGGCTGCGATTAACGCAGCCGCCGAAATGCGTTCGGTTTGGGGGGTGCTGCTTGAGTCAAGCTGATCCAGTAAAGCATTTACATTTTCTATTGGAATTTTGGATATGAGATTTCGGTAAGCGAGGAAATCGAGTTGGGGTTTCGAAATGATTGTTTTGAAAACCCTTTCGATTGGTTCCGGTTTTTTTTCAGAACCGATGAGCATTAGCCCTAGATTAGCTCTTAGCGTCTCCTCGGATAAAGTTGGCTCTTTTTGCGGGTCATTTGGACTCGCGTTGTCCTGTAGGTAATCTCGTAGTTCTCGCTCAATATAGGAGGAATGCTTCTGCATCTTCCCTTCAAGAACAACCAGATTTTCAGCCGAATTGTAAAGCCATTGGTGGACTATGCGATCCTGTTGAAACTTCATTGAGGTGAAAAAGTAAGTTCCAACAAGAAACACACTTGCTGTTAAAAGCCAGCCTATCCTGCTCAAATTTTGAACATCGCTCCGTTTCATCATCGATGCTTGGAGGCTTGTCCAACTCCGCGATCTTGTGAGCAAGCGAATCTTGAGCCACTCCAAAAACGTAGGCAACTGCTTGGACTCCTTACGGGTCGACCAAGCCTCCGCGCGCTCGCTGAGCACAAGTGCTGCGCGACCCCGAAGTGTCTCTCGCTGCTTGCGAGATAACCACTCCCGTAACGGAGCTATCAAATAGTCATGGGTCAACTGATAACTCTCCGCTTGGCCCTCTGACGGCTTGATCAGTCGCAATTTGCGATCAAGGATCTCCAGCAACGACTGAAAATCCGCTGGCCTGTCCTTGTAGCCACAACTCTCCATAAGCTGCTGCTTGCTCTTGGACTGACCCTTCAGATCAACGCCAACAGCCGGGAGCAATGCCTTGAGCAACCCCTGTGCGGCAGACTGATGGATCCGGTTCTGTGGATTGAGCAAACCAAAGGACTCGTCAAGAAATGCGCCCAGAACTCCCGATGCTCCACCCACGCTGTCTAGGGAACTGGTTGCCCAAGGTTTGAACTTCATCATCTCGGCAAAAAGCGACAATTGCACTGGAATCACCCCCCGATCCTGCGAGCAAGCATCAAGCTCGGTGATCACTCGGTCTATAAAAGCGCTCTGCGATGGACTCAGTGGTTCAGGATCCGCAGGCAGTTTTTCATAAGCCTTCCCGAACTTGATCAGTACTTTCTTGGCATGGTCTTTATCGAACAGACGAACTGTTGCGAAATTGGATTCCTCGGGTGGGATTTCAAGATTGTTGATCATGAATCCGGTGGCCGAGCCGAAGTCGTCTCGGACGACCAAGACGGCTTGAAGCGTTTTGCCGTCGCATTGACGAAGTGCCGAGGTCAACTCCGTCTGCATACTATCCGGGTTGGCGCTTAGCCACTGCTCGAACTGATCGATAAAGACGACGACTTTGGGGTCCTCACTGCGTCGAATTTTAATCATCGCCTCGCTCAGCGTGGCGGTGTCTTGGAGCCCCGGTAATTTGTCTCGAAGAGCCTTGAACAATCTAGCTTCGGTATCGGCAGGTGTTGCGTCTAAATGGATCGCCGTAACGTTCGATTTCGATAGCAGAGGAATGATCCCGGCTTTGACGAGCGACGATTTGCCTGAGCCGCTTGGACCCATGATCATCCCGACACAGAAGGCTTGGGCTGGATCGCGGGTTTGAATTCTATCGGTCCAGAATCTGACCAATTCGGGGATCCCATGACGATCGCGGAGGCCTGGTAGGAGTTCTAGGAAGAAGTCCGAATCCGATTCAGTGAAACTTCGCAGTCCACGAGGTTGGATCGCTACCGGGCCATCGTGGTTGTTCGTCTCGGATTGCTCTTGGGATGCAAGCCATGCTTGAAGATCATCGGCAAGCACTTGGCCATCGGAGTAGCGATGTAAAGGATCCTTTTGCAGGAGTTTCATGCAGATCCGATCGAGTTCTGGCGGGATTCCAAGCTTGAGAGTGCTGGGGTTCGGCGGATAGTGGTTTGATATTTGGTTCTTTAGTTCTATTCCATTGCCCGTGAATGGCCTCTGACGGGTGAGCATCTCGTACATGACAATCCCGAGGGAAAATAGATCGCTTCGGCCATCGATTCGATGACTTTCGCAACGAACTTGCTCGGGACTTTTGTAGGGTGGCGATCCAGCGGGTAGTAATTTTTCATCCTCATCATCTTCGCGTACGGCTAGTCCGAAATCCGCGACGTAAACCTTGCGAGTTTCCCTCTCAATCAGAATATTCGCTGGTTTGATATCTCGATGGATAATCTCGTTATCAGAGACGGCGTACAAAGCTTGCGCGATACTTACGACGAACGTCGCAATCTCTTGGTGATCGAGTGCTTTGTGGTTTTCGAGTTCCTTCTGTAGCGTCGTGCAATCGATGTATTGGCAGACAATGAAGATGTCTCCATCTTTGTCTATTCCAGCATCGTAAACCGTGACGATGTTTGGATGGTTCAGATTCCCGCATATTTTGGCCTCTTCGAGCTGTCGTTTTAGTGTGAATCCCCGAGCCTGTGGAGAGTTTTTGTTGAAGACTTTGACAGCGACCCTACGCGCGATGGTCGTGTCGGTCGCAAGAAAGACTGTTCCAAAAGTTCCTTTGCCCAGTTCGAGCAATAGTTTATATCGGCCATTGAGTAGATCCCCATTTTGATATTCGCGCCTGTAACTTTCTGTCGATTCATCTCCGTTCCCCGAGGAGACAACATCTCTAAGGTCTCGCTTCGAAACATGTGAATTGACATCTTCCTCATCGTACCTTCGGGCTCTATCGATATCGGCCAAGTATTCGGGGAAACGTTCTTGGTAGGATGCCCAATCCTTATTCAGCTTATAAACATCGGAAAAGACGAAGCGGCTCAGTAGTCGACCTCGTGAGGCTTTGGGGTATTTGAGCAACCAGTGTTCGATCTTAGGCGACTGGACCGCGGTATAGCAGTTTTCGAAATCCACCCCTATTTGATCCAGTTGTTCGGTCTCCAGGGGCTTGGTATTCCATTCGTCGTAAGCCCTTTTGAATTCGGATTGATAAGCCGGGTCGATTTGTTCGATCTGCTTATCGAGTTCAGTTTGAAGACTATCGAGGTTTGCGTTGCCCAGCTCGCTTGGGAGTTGTGCGAGGATCAGCTCGATAAGGCAAGACGGTGAGTTGGCAAGCCAGGGAAGTATTGGCAGGTAGCGGTTCGCATCGGCCGGAAGGCTCTGACTCTTGCGGTACTCTTGCTCTGCCAGTGCCAGTCGCAGTTGATCGGCTGTTTCAAGATTTGGGAATTTGGCCAAGCACTCTAAGAGGTCGATCGATCCGGCTTTGAGATCCGCGATGGCTTGGGTAAGGTCGGTCATAGAAGAGACTCAAGTTGCATGCGATTTAACTTGGAATGGCCCAGACATCCAGCAGGCCCACAAGAAAGAAATCGTAAACCAAAGCGGTTTAGAGACCAAAAAATCATGAATTTCTAGAAATTGACGTTTGAGAGCCCCCTTGCCGTAGGGCGGGTCTCCAGGCCCGCCGGCCAATTAGGACTACAAAAGGGGCCATGAAATCCTCAGAAATCCAAGTTTCTTTAAGAATTTTGTCTAATTGGCCCCTGTGATTGCGATTAGGTATTTGTGGGGCTACGACGTACGGTGACCTCTTCGCCCCCAAGAGCAGAGAGGTGCGGAGGGTGCGGAACATGATTGTAGCTGTTCGTTACCCGTCGATTGGCGGTAAGCCCAGGGGTGTTGAATGCGAGTAAGCGGAAGTGGGCAAGTACTCCGGTGAGTGATGGAATGTCCTCGGTTTTGCGTGTTTCGTCACCGGACGGCTCGCGTCGTTCCGCTTTTAATCCAACGCCACCATATTCTTAGGAACCGAGTTTAGTTACGATTGACTACCAAGTCAACGGAACGAATTACCAAAGCAGTAGGTACTATCCCGGGACAGAAGACGATACCTTCGTACCGTTTTGGGAATGTTTGGAGGATACCAAAAGCGAGGTCACAGCCGGGGAAAGATATACCGTCTACTACAATCCTTCGAAACCATCGGAAGCCTTCATGGTTCGTGGTTGGCCCAAAGGAGAGATCTCCTTGAACATCGCTTTATGGGGGGCCGCCGTAGCCTTCGGGCTAATCGCTTTGAAATCTAGACTTTGTTTTTTCGCCATCGGCTTAGCGATCTATGGTCCACTGTTATTTCTCTTTGGACCTACCAATGTGCTTGTTAGCCATCTGCACTTGCATCTACTGGTGATCTTAGCCCTGAGCTTAGTCGTCTGGGCTCTTGAGCGACTGAAGATCGTCGAACTGAATTTGTTTAAGGATGCTTCAGCAAATCCCTGACGACATTGCCATGCACGTCGGTCAGTCGATACTGGCGTCCTTGATAGCGGAACGTCAGTCGCTCGTGATCGATGCCACAAAGATGCATGATCGTTGCTTGGACATCATGGACGTGGACTGGTTTGTCGGTGATGTTCCAGCCGAACTCGTCGGTCGAGCCCACGACGTGTCCACCTCGAACTCCACCGCCTGCCATCCACCAACTGAACGCTTTGCCGAAATGATCCCGTCCGTTGGGTTTGTTGGGATCTCCTTGGCCAAACGGGGTACGTCCAAACTCGGCAGCCCAAATCACCAGCGTGTCTTCGAGCATTCCTCGCTCTTTAAGGTCTTTGACTAGTGCCGCTGCGGGGACTTCGGTGTCTTTGCATTGCTCGGCCAATTGCGTGTAGAGATTGTTGTGCTGATCCCAACCGGCGTGCATGAGTTGGACAAAGCGAACGCCACGTTCAAGCAATCGTCGTGCGATCAGGCAATTGTTGGCGAAGGTTCCTTTGTTGAGAGCATCGGTGCCATAGCGTTCGATGGTTGCTGCCGATTCGTTGGAGAAGTCGAGCAGATCCGGCACGCTGGTTTGCATGCGATAAGCCATCTCGTACTGAGCGATTCGGGTTTCGATTTCAGGATCCGCGTATTGCTGCAAGTGAATCTCGTTCATGGCTGCAAGATCGTCGAGCATCGCACGGCGCGATTCGCGAGACACACCGCTGGGGTTTGCAAGATAAGGGACCGGATCGCCGGTGTTTCGGAATCGGACACCTTGATAGCGACTCGGGAGAAACCCGCTGCCCCAGTAGTAATCAAAGAACAGTTGGCCGCAGGTCTTGCCCCGATCGCTTGATGTCATGACGACAAAGGTCGGGAGGTTATCGGTTTCGCTTCCCAGTCCATACGAGAGCCAAGCGCCCATGCTCGGTCGTCCGGGAACTTGGGCACCGGTCAAAAAGAAAGTCACTCCAGGGGCATGGTTGACCGCTTCGGTGTACATAGAACGAATCAGAGTGATCTCGTCGGCGATGCTGCCGACATTGGGAAGCATGCTGCTGAGTCGCATGCCGCACTGACCATAGGTCTCGAAGGGTTTGATAGCGGGCAAACAAGGCCACTTGGCATAGCCGCTGGACATCGTCGATAGTCGGGTTGTGCCTCGCACCGAGTCGGGGATGTCTTTGCCCGCAAAGTCGACCATGGCAGGTTTATCGTCGAACAGATCGACGTGCGAGGGACCACCACCTTGCCATAGCACCACAACCCGTTTGGCAGTGGGCAAGTGGTGGGGCAATCCGGGCAGGGGAGGCTGACCATTTCCGATGTTCGACCCAGGGCTCGCAGCAAGCAGCGAGTCTTTGCTGAGTAAGCTCGCTAGGGCCGCGGTCCCGAGACCCGTGGCGCTTTTTCCGAAAAGCTCTCGGCGTGTGACACGGGCTTGATGATTTTGAAAATCCTGATTTTGCCGAGTCTTCATGGCGAATTGGCCGATAGCCAAGGAGGGTAGGGGGGCGGGGTGGGGTATTCGAAGTCCGAAAAACCATGGTGACATGATACTCAAAACCTGAACCCCATGCACCTGGAATTGTTCTATCCTAGGGGCTGCCTTGGCGATCGGCTTTGCCGTGCTAGGACTACCCGGAAACGGCCAAGGGAATAAACTTTAGGCCGCGATTCTCCTGGCTGTGATGTAACTCGAGCTCTGAAAGATCAATCGGTAATCCCTACCCAATGAGCGAAACTAAGAACGAAGACAAAAAGATTCTCGTAACAGCCGCGTTGCCTTATGCCAACGGGCACATCCATATCGGGCATTTGGTCGAGTACATCCAGACCGATATTTGGGTGCGATTTCAGAAGCTCAATGGACGCCGTTGCATTTTTATCTGTGCCGACGACACCCATGGCACAGCGATCATGATCCGAGCAAGGCAAGAGGGACGCAGCGAGCGGGAGCTCATTGCCGAGATGCAAGCGGCCCATGAAAAGGACTTCGCCGGTTTTGGAATCGAATTCGATCATTACGGTTCGACCAACTCCCAAGAGAACTATCAGTTGTGCAGTGAGATTTGGGGCAAGCTTCGCTCGGCAGGTCTGATCCGTGAGGACGATGTCGAGCAGTTGTATGACCCTCAGGTCGGAACGTTCTTGGCCGATCGATTCGTCAAGGGGACTTGTCCAGAGTGCAAGTCACCTGGGGAGTATGGTGACAACTGCAGCAAGTGCAGCGCGACGTATTCACCGACGGACCTGATTGATCCGGTCAGCACATTATCAGGTGCCACGCCGGTCAAGAAGACGGCCAAGCATTTGTTTGTGCAGATCGAGCAGTTGCGAGGTTTTCTGACCCAATGGACACAGTCAGGCAAGCACTTGCAGACCGAGATAGCGAATTATCTCAAAGGGCATTTCTTGGGGCATGAGCTCAGGGACTGGGATGTTTCCCGCCCGGAGCCTTATTTTGGTTTTGCAATTCCTGATAGTCCTGGGAATTATTGGTACGTCTGGTTCGATGCACCGATTGGATACATCGCATCGACTTGGCAATGGTGCAAGCTCAACAATCAGAAGCTGAGTGATTGGTGGCAGAGTGATCGCACCGAGATCCATCACTTTATCGGCAAGGACATCACCTACTTCCATACTCTGTTTTGGCCAGGGGTGCTCAAAGCCTCGGGTTATGCCTTGCCAAGCTTTGTGCACATTCATGGTTTCTTGACTGTGGATAAAGAGAAGATGGCCAAGAGTCGCGGAACGATGATTCGGGCCAGCAAGTACCTTGAGTTGCTCGATCCGTCGTACTTGCGTTATTACTACGCCAGCAAACTTGGTCCAAGGCCTGAGGACATCGACTTGAACTTTCAGGAGTTCATCGCCAAGGTCGATTCGGACTTGGTGGGCAAGGTTGTGAATTTGGCCAGTCGTACAGCGCGGTTTGTCGAGGGTACTGGATTGAGCATCGAGTATCCCCATGATGGAGGCTTGTTTGCTGCGGGGGTTGTCGCAGGCGATCGGATTGCTGAGGCCTATGAGCAAGGCGACTATGCAAGAGCCATGCGGTTGATCATGGAGTTAGCCGATGCTGCGAATAGTTTTGTCGAGAATACTGCTCCATGGACACTCAAGAAGGATCCCGCTTTGCAGGTTCGATTGCAGGAGGTCTGCACGATTGTTTTGAATCTCTTTAGGCAGTTGTGTGTGTATCTTGCACCTGTCTTGCCTAAGTTATCGCAGCAGTGTGGACGATTATTGCAGCAAGAGATAGTCGCTTGGAGTGACAGCAAGACGCCGCTGGTTGGAACACAGGTTTCTAAGTTTGAACATTTAATGCAACGGGTTGACCCCAAGAAGGTAGAGCAAATGGTTGACGAAAGTAAAGAAGTTCCAAAGTCCGAGGTTCCATCGGTGCCGGCTCAGCCAGTCACGGTTGCGGCAGTAGCGAGTCCAGCGTCAGATCAAGCGATTGAGCCTTTGGTAGCCGAACCGCTGGCACCGACTTGTACGATCGAGGATTTTGCGAAGGTTGATCTTCGGGTTGCTCGGGTGATCAAGGCCGAGGAGGTTCCTGAGGCCAAGAAGCTTGTGAAGTTGACGGTGAGTTTGGGAGGGGATGTGACTCGAACGGTATTCGCGGGGATCAAGGCGGCCTATACGCTCGAGCAGTTAGAAGGAAGGTTGGTTGTGATTGTTGCGAATTTGCAACCAAGGCAGATGAAGTTTGGTCTCTCTGAGGGGATGGTCACGGCGGCGGGAGCCGGCGGGACCGAGGTCTTTTTGTTGGGTGTCGACACCGGAGCCAAGCCCGGTCATCGCGTCCACTAGCCCTGTCGGATCTTCAGCACCAACGTAGATGATTTCTCCGAAATCATCTACGAGCGCTTTTGTGCGGCCTGATCTACCTCAACCACGCTGACCCCCCAACGTAGATGATTTCTCCGAAATCATCTACGAGCGCTCGAGTAGAGCCCGATCGCGTCAAGCGTTGAGGACGGCATTGACGGTGTTGACAAGATTGACCGTATTGACTGCGGACAAGATTGACCAAGTTGACATTGTTGACGGTTCTGACGATTCCACTTAGCGCCGAAGCCCCTTTGCTCCGATCTATTGACTTAAGTCTCCGTGTGGCTTCGTTTCAAGGATCGATTTATGCTAGCTAAGTACATTCGTCTGTCGAACCGTCGAATCTGGATCAGCAATCTTCTGTCTGCAGCGGCCGTTTTGCAGTTGCCGCGTCTGTCACTGGGCCAAGATAAATCGCCATCGGCATCCGCTAGTGCATTTCGCGTTCGATCGATTATTGAACTGGCTGGCGAAGTTCACCTGAAAGCTCAAAATGCCCCTTCGATATCTAAAGATGGAAAACCGACGATCGCCCGTCGAGCCTCGGTCGAATCCAAATCAACGCTCGATTACGACCAGCAATACGTTTTGGGAGAGACCGACGAGTCGAACCGTGGTTATCTTTTTTTCCACGAGGCCCACTCGGAGATTACCGTCGATAAGCACATGACTCAGACGGTTCTGCGGGATAACTGCAAGGAAATCGTCAAGCTATCGACAGGTCGGGGGATCCATCCAGCAGCGCTGACAAGCCCGCTGTTTGCCGCCGAGAGGGAATTGGTAAATGGGGCGGTTGATTCGATGTACTTGGATCAACTGCTGACGGAAAAGGAAGTTGCTATAGCGGACAAATGGAATGTCGATCGAGTCTCGGCAGCACGCCTCTTGCATCTCGATGCGATCCTCGATGGAGACTTGACGGTCTGTTTGGTCGAAACCGATCAAGAGAAAGCCCACTTGGAAATCTCAGGCAAGCTGCAAGCGACGGCCAGGGATGTGGGTACTGAAATGGAGATCAAGGGCAAGGCGATCATGGATCGCAAAGGCGGATTCATCTCCTGGCTTGCTCTGCAGATCGATGAGACTCGCGAAATCGGTGAGGCAGAGCCGGGTTTCAAAGTACGCGCCAATGTCCGAGTCTTGCGTGCTCCGATCGAATCGATGAGTTCAGGCCGAAGTCTTGCTCAAGTATGGGCAGAGGCTCCGAGTCCCGAATCGGCTGAGATGCTTCAGTTTCAATCCGACTTGGGTTTCTACCGATTCCTGGCCGACTGCCGCTGGTCGACTTACAGGGACAACGGAGAGGAAGCCACTTTGAGATACGTTGTCAACAATCGCCGTGTGGCTCAGTGCAACATCACCAACTTGGTCGATTCCCAGCCTGGCGATCATTTGAGCCTTGAAGGCTACCAAGCGGATTTAGAAAGGGTAGCAACCCGAACCGGGCGCGATATTCTTGAAGCGACCGAGCAATTGACTGCGAGCAAGCATCGAATGCTGAGGATCACCATGTCTGGTTCGGTCGATGGTGTGCCGCTTCGGTGGATTCATTACCATATCTCGAATGACAATGGTCGACGCTTGGCGTTGGTCTTTACTACCGACGAAAGTTCGATGGAGTTGTTTGCCAGCCAAGACGCACAAATCATTGACTCGCTTGAACTGCTCGATTGGCCATCGAAGCTCGATGCGAGCAGTTTGGAATCCCAAAGCATCGAGTCCGCCGCAGTCCCGGGAAATATGAAGAAATAAGGGTGGTTTCAACCCGTAGGACGGGCCTCCTGGCCCGCCTTCGAAAGAAAATATATCGCCGTTGGTACGTTGCGCGGTTGGATGGCTCATTGAATGATTCTCAAAGCCATGGCGACGTTTCTTATCGTCTTTGAGATGCCTGTCGTTTTCAACCGCTCCACGTACCCTACGATGCTACTTGGATCCGATCCCCGAGTACCTCACAGGTACGGTATAGACCGAGTCCGATGCGGTGATAAATAGTGTTTTGCGATCTGCGCCTCCCAAGCACACGTTGGCTGTCCAAGGCTTGGGTACGGCGATCGTCTCAATCAATTCCCCGTCCGGGTTGTATACATAGACACCTGCCGAGCCGGTCAAGTACAGGTTCCCCTCCGAATCAATCGTCATGCCGTCAGATCCTTGGCGGCAAAAGACCTGCCGGTCGAGCAACTGGCCGTCTTGGGAGATCTTGTAGCGATACGTTTTGCGATCTCCGATGTCGGCAACATAAAGAAGTTTTCTTTCCGAGTCGCCGATGATTCCGTTGGGTTGAACCAAGGCATCGTCGACGCATACAAGGTTCGATCCGTCACGATCTGCTTTGTAAAGCGATTGCTTTCGCTGCGGTTGCTTCTTGTGCTCCCACCAAGGCCTTTGGTAGTAGGGATCGGTAAAATAGATCGTCCCGTTGCGATCCACCCACAGGTCATTGGGACCGTTGAGCTTGATCCCCTCGAACTCCTTGAGCAAGACTTTGTGTTGCCCGGTGCTTCCAATTTCCCACAACTCATTGGCCTCGTCTGCGCAGGCCAGCAACTTGCCGTCGGGCGCAAAATACATGCCGTTACTTCGTCCGGCGGGCTTGAGAAAATCGGTCAGCTTCCCGTCGATGGACCATTTGACGATGCGATCGTTGGGTTGGTCGGTAAAGTAGACGTTTCCCTCCGAATCGACGGTCGGGCCCTCGGTAAACTTATAACCATCTCCGACAAGTTTCGCCTCTGCCAAACTGACTTTGCCTGGGCTTTTGGCCTCTTGTTTACTTTCGGTTTCCTGACCAGATGCTAGACTGATACAAACGCTCGAAAGCGAAGCGATCAATCCACAGATCGCAAGGTGTTTTCGAATAGTGAAAATTCGCTGCATGATGATTTTCGCCCCAGTGACCGCTGTCAACAAACTCAACCAAATCAATGATCTCATGAATAAAGCTCATGTCCCGTTCTTGCAGTGTAACTCACTTTTTAGAACGCTTGTAGGGTCCCTGGTTGGGTTGCTTGCTTGTGCGTTGTTGGTGTCCTTGGCCGAGGAAGCCTTTGCTGATTGGCCAGAGTTCCGAGGCCCAGGTCAAAATGGGGTGGTTGGGGGCAATGTCAAGCTCCCCGTTGAGTGGCTTGCCCAAGATCAAGAGCGTAAGAACATCCGCTGGTATACGCCGACTCAGGGGCTCGGTTGGTCTTCGCCGGTGATCCTCGAGGATCGAATCTATGTGACTTCGGCCCGCAACAGTACGGGTGATGCAGACTCCAAGGATCTCACCGGCCCTCAGTCATTGTTTCTGTCTTGTTATGGTATTGCCGACGGTAAGCTTTTGTTTGACAAGAAAATTTTCGATCAACCTGCCGATGCATCGAACATCCACAAGAAAAACTCACACGCAAGTCCGACGGTACTTGCTCACGTAGATCCCAAGTCCAAAGCGACCCTGCTCTTTGTCCACTTTGGACATCAAGGCACGGCTTGTGTTTCGAGCGATGGAGAGATTCTCTGGACCGACCGTGAGCACTCGTATAATCCAGTCCACGGCAACGGTGGTTCTCCCATCGTTGTTGGCGATCATCTGATTTTAACCTGCGACGGCTCGAAGGATCCTTACACGTTGTCCCTGGACATCCGCACGGGCAAAGAGGTTTGGAGAACGACTCGCGACGTTCAAACCGATCGTCCATTCTCGTTTGCCACTCCCCAAGCGATCGAAGTGGACGGAAAGATTCAAGTCATCTCTCCGGGTTCGGACATCGTCCAGTCGCTCGATCCTCAAACCGGTAAAGTCAATTGGTTTGCAAAATACAGCGGTTTTTCGCTGATCGTGCGTCCCTTGTATCATCAAGGATTAGTGATCCTCAGCACCGGATACATGACGCCTAAACTTCTAGCGATCGATCCTCGTGGAAGCGGGGATGTGACCGAGACGCATATTCGCTGGAGTGTACCATCGGCGGTGCCAAACACTCCAAGTCCGGTGCCTCTTGGTGATCAGATCGTCATGGTCTCTGACGGTGGGGTTGCAACCGGAGTTTCTGTCAAGGATGGAAAGAAGGTTTGGCAAAAGCGTTTGGGTGGGAATTACTCGGCATCGCCGCTTGTGATCGGTTCTCGCGTTTATTTTCAGAGCGAATCGGGAGAAGCGATCGTTATGGAGATCGGGGATAGTTCCAGCGAAAGTGGTCCGGTGGAAATCGCAAGGCCATCACTTCCTGGTCGAGTATTTGCATCCTATGGCGTGCATGAAAATGATTTGATCATTCGTACCGAAGACGGACTCTATCGCATCGGTGAAACCAAATAGTTCTACTTCTGACAGTCAAACGCCGCAGGCTCCAACTCCCTCGAGTCGAATCCCTCGACCGAGCAGTTGGTTCGTCTTTACCACGCTGGCATTGTTGGGTCTGCTGACCGTCGGGTTGACCACGTCGTATCTGATTCTCTTAAAGCATTCGGGCCAACTGCGAGTCGGTGTGCTCACAGGCTCATCGATGGAGCCAACGCTGCGTGGCCCTCGGATCGAACTTCGATGCGGCTCGTGCATGTTCCTGAATTCATGGACTAAAGATGCTTGGGCTCTGGACCGAGAAGTGCGATGCCAATTCTGCAACGAGTACATCGATACTTCAGAATCGACCTTCAAAGAAGGAGAGTCGGTTGTCTATGTCCCGACGATCCTGAAAAAGACACCGATCCGCCGCTGGGATCTGGTTGTGATCGACTCCCAAGAGGATCAGCAAAAGGAGCCTGGACAAATCAAGCGAGTCGTCGGTCTTCCGGGAGAGAGTGTGTCGATTCGAGATGGGCGGCTCTGGATCGATGGAACTGAGACTCTTCCGAGTCCCGAAGACTTCATGCACCAAGCTATCTTGGTCAGCAGTTGGTCAAAAGATAGCGGCAAACTGAAACTCTCAGAATTCATTTCCTTGATGCGATTTCCGATCGACAATCAATTGGCGATCAACGCCCATGACTCGCACCAACTAGTGCCAGTGCGTGACATCGGCATCGCATTTCGAATGGCGAAATCAATTCCGAGTTGGAATATCCATGCGAGTTTATTGCATGGGAAAAAGAGCTTGCCGATCGAGATTTCCTGCTATGAAAATGACGCGCAGCTTTTGGTTGGGCCTTCTGAGGGTAAGTCGCCTGAAACTCGATGGATTCGCGATTGGAATCCCGTCTGGATCAATTTGATAGTTCTTGGCAATGAGTTGATTTTGCTCGATGAGAAAAAAGTCAGGGCCACGATTAAGCTTGAGCAACTCGACGAAGGTTTAGGCTGGGGCGACTTGAGCTTGGTCGAACTCGAGGGGTTGGTCGATCAATGTTTGGTTTACCGAGGCTTGCACTTGCGGGGCGTCCGAGACACACCAGAGCATGAGTTTGCTCGAGGCGAAGGCTGGATCGTGCTTGGGGACAACGTTTCAATTTCCGAAGATTCACGATTTTGGGATCCCCCGAGGGTGCCAAATGCTAAAATTCGGGGGTTGCTCAAACAACGCCCGACCTTGATGGAGGGGCTGATGAAGCAATTGCCAACCGCCCCCTAGCCCCCGCTTCTGTTCGCGCCAGACGTCATAAAGCCAGTTGTAAGCTTATTGACTAAAATGCAATCAAAATCATCCACACGAATTCCTGTAGAACCAAAAATTCCCAGGCAACCTTAATCACAACCCAATGTCAAATAGCACAGGTCATCATGTCAACGAGTCGTGAGAGTTTTGAGGGTGGAGTTTTCCATGAGTCGATTCCCGGTGGACGCTCCGGTGCAACGATCTCGATTTCGCGAGGCGAGTTGGTGGCCGATACCAACGGTCAGCCGAGTCAGCGATTTACGATCCCTTTGAATCAATGCAAGCTGGATCTTGGAGGTGCATCGGGTCGCATGATCTTTTGCCGTACAAGCGACGCTAGTTTGACCATCTTTTGCGAGGATAAGAACTTTGCCAAAGAGCTCGACTTTCAATCCGGTGGAGTATTCGCTAGCCAATTGCAAGCTTTGAAAAAGGGGCAGCGAGCCGAATCGAGCCGCTTTAGCTTTTGGTTGGCCGTCAGCGCCGTGGCTTGTGCTGCTCTCTTGATCCTCGGTTATTACAGCATCCTCGGGGCTGCCAAGCTCGCGATCAAAGCGTTACCTGTCTCGGTCGATCAAACGATTGGAAACACTGCATTCAATTCCATGGATGTGGGGCGTAAGCTCGATTCGAATCATCCGGCGAGCAAATTGGTCGAAGAGATCGTCGACAAACTCAAGCCGCATGCAAAGATCCCCGACATGAAGTTCAAAGTCACGGTCGTTGAGGGGAAAGAGGTCAATGCTTTTGCGCTTCCCGGCGGACAGATCGTTGTCTATACGGGTTTGATTAAGGAGGCCAAATCGGCCGAGCAGATCGCGGGTGTTTTGGCTCACGAAATGTCCCATGCTACGCTCAGGCACGGGCTTGAACGCGTCGGTCAGTCGCTCGGTGTCGTTGCAGCAATCCAGTTGCTTGTGGGGGATGTCGGCGGGCTACTAGCGCTGGGAGCCCAAGTTGCCCAAACATCGGTTTTGACAAGTTACAGCCGAACGTCGGAGACCGAAGCGGATCTCGAAGGGGTTCGGATGCTGCATGCTGCGAAGATCGATCCTGAGGCGATGGCCGATTTTTTCCAGTTGCTCAAGGATGAAATGGGGGATCTGCCCGACGCGGTAGCTTGGATCAGCACCCATCCGCAGCACGAAACACGTGTCGAAAATATTAACAATCACAAAAAAACTTTGGCTCCAGCCCAGTACGAACCCTTGAAGCTCGACCTCAAAGCCGCTCAGGATGCGTTATAATCCGCTGGCTCACTGTTTTTAAAAATCATCATCGCGAGGTACGTGATGCAAGTCGATATAAGAAACCGTCCGTCGTTTGCGAATTTACTGGTTCAATTTCAGCCTGGCGAAAAGATCATTGCTGAGGCTGGCGCGATGGCGACGATGAGCGCCGATATCGAGATGAAAACCAAACTCAATGGTGGTTTCTTTGGGGCCATCGGTCGACGGCTCTTTGGTAGCGAGTCGATTTTCATCAATGAGTTCTCGTCGCCTTCGACAGGTGAATTGGTTCTAACGCAATCTTTCCCTGGCGATATCGTCTGCACCGAGCTTCGGGGCAACACTTTGTTTTTGCAGCCTGGAGCCTTCATCGCCTGCGAACCGACTGTAAGAATGTCGCTCGCTTGGGCGGGGATTCAAAGCTGGATCGCTGGCGAAGGGTTGTTTCGATTGAAGCTATCAGGAAATGGTCGGCTCTGGTTTGGAGCTTACGGGGCCATCTTCGAGCGCGAAATCACGGGTGAGCACATCGTCGACTCGGGGCACTTGGTCGCTTACGAGCCATCGATCTCGATCAAGGTTGGAATGGCCGGCGGGATCTTTACGAGTTTCTTCTCTGGCGAAGGATTGATCACTCGCGTCCGAGGCCAAGGCAAAATCTACATGCAGTCACGTTCCTTTGATGGACTGGCAGCATGGACCAATGCTCATTTGTGGTAGTCTTTTTAAAACCGGATTGATCTATCATGCGACACCAAATGCTATGCCAACCTGCGGCAACTTCAGTTCAGTTCGAGCTCGATCAAGGCGAGTCGATCACCTGTGAAGTTGGCGCGATGATTGCGATGACCTCTGGTTTGACCGTCGAGACGACTTCCAAAAGTAAAGGGGGTAGTGGCGGAATCATCAAGGGTCTCAAGAGAATGTTCTCAGGGGAAAGCTTCTTTCTGAACCACTTTACCGCACAGCAACCGAGCCAATCGCTGTTGATTGGGCCGACGCTCTTGGGTGACTGCATCCATCACACGATGCGAGGCGGGACGATGATCGTCCAAGGCTCGAGTTGGTTGGCTTCGACGCCAGGCATCGACATCGATACGAGTTGGCAAGGCTTTAGCTCGGCACTCTTTAGTGGAGAGTCGATGTTCTGGGTCAAATGCTCTGGGGGAGGAGAACTGTACCTGTGTAGCTATGGTGCAATCCATTGCGTCGAGGTCAAAGGCAATTACACCATCGACACAGGCCATATCGTCGCTTTCGAGGACTCCTTAAAGTTCAACATCGGCAAAGCTAGTCGCAGCCTGATTGGAAGTTTCTTGGGAGGTGAAGGCTTGGTCTGTAAATTCCAGGGCCAAGGAAAACTCTACTATCAGAGCCACACACTCCCTTCGCTCGGTAGCCTCTTGGGTCCGAAGCTCAAGCCAAAATAGGAACGAAAAACCATGACATCGAATCTTCAATACGAAATCCAACTTCGACCTGATTTTTCGCTCCTGAAGGTTTCCTTGGAGCAAGGTCAGAAGGTTTATGCAGAGCCATCGGCCATGGCAGCCATGAGCCCGAACCTCAAGCTCAAGGCGGGCTTTAAGGGTGGAGCGCTGAAGTCTTTAGGTAGACTCATGGGCGGCGAGAGCATGATCGTCAACACTTTCAGCGCCGAGAATGGGCCAGGAGAAGTCCTGTTTGCTCCGGGGCACATGGGGGATACCCAGCATTACCGACTTACGGGTGGATCTTTGTATTTGCAACGTGGGGCCTACATGGCCAACAGCGAAGGGGTCGAGATCAGCGGCAAGTGGCAAGGAGCCAAAGGGTTTTTTAGTGGAGAGGGTTTGGTGCTCTTGAAGGCCACTGGTACGGGCGATGTTTTTTTTAACTCCTATGGGGCGATTCTCGAAGTCGATGTTACCGACGACTACATCGTCGATACCGGTTACATCGTCGCGTTCGAGGATACCTTGCAGTACAGAGTGTCCGTCTTGCCGGGTCTGCGTGGAGGTGGCATCAAGCGATTATTCTTCAGTGGCGAAGGTCTGGTTTGTCGTTTTTCGGGTCAGGGCAAGGTTTGGGTTCAGACCCGCTATGTGATCCCGTTTTTATCTTGGATCGATAGTTTCCGCCCACGCAAAAACAAATAGTAACCCTTAGTAACCCGTAGGACGGGCCTCCGGCCCGTCTGATCTCATTTAAAATCCTAAGCATTGATTTGGCATGAAGCCCAATGGCCGCCTTGATCGAACAGGGCCATTAGGATTTGAAGATTGAAAACACGGAGAGACACAGAGAGCATAGAGCTTTACGCTCGAAAAACTCTGACGAAACAAGTAGGGGAAACATCCCTTTGATCAGGCGATCCACTCTGGGATGACTCGACCGTGGACATCGGTGAGTCGAAAGTCGCGACCGGCATAACGGTACGTTAGCTTGGTGTGATCAAAGCCCATCATGTGCAGCATCGTTGCGTGCAAGTCGTGCACATGCACTCGGTTCTCGACTGATTTGAAACCGAACTCGTCGGTCGCCCCATAAGCCTGCCCACCCTTGACTCCACCACCAGCGAGCCAAACCGTGAAACCCCAGTGGTTATGATCGCGACCACTGATGGTTCCTTCGTTCGCCCCCTTTTGAGGAAGTTCGACCGTCGGTGTTCGTCCGAATTCTCCACCCCAGAGGACCAACGTCTCATCGAGCAAGCCGTGTTGTTCCAGGTCGGTAAGAAGCGCTGCGATCGCTTGATCGGATTCCCCGGCGAGCTTCTTGTGCCCTTCGAAGATCTTGTCGTGATTGTCCCAAGGTTGACCTTGGCCGTGCCACAGTTGCACGACTCGCACCCCGCGCTGAATGAGCTTTCTTGCGATGAGCATTTGCCGACCTTGAACGCCAGGTCCATACATATCCAGGATGTGTTTCGGCTCCTTGGATACATCGAACACATCCATCGCTTCTTCTTGCATCCGGTAAGCCAATTCCATCGATTGGATGCGAGCTTCGAGCATCGGATCGTTGGTTCTTTCGCGAATATGTTCGGCGTTCATCCGCTGGATGATGTCCAGTTCGCGACGCTGCGCGGTGCGCGATAGTTTGCGGTTGACCACATTTTCGACGAGCTTCTCGACGCTCTCGTGCTTGGTGTCGATGTAGGTGCCTTGATAAATCCCTGGTAAAAAACCGGCTTGCCAGTTTTGCGACTCTTGGATCGGATACCCCCCTGGGCACATCGCGATGAAGGCCGGTAGGTTTTGGTTATCGGTACCTAGTCCGTACGTGAGCCACGAACCAAAGCTTGGTCGCACCAGTCTCGGTTCCCCGCAATTCATCAGTAGTAGCGAAGGTTCGTGGTTAGGTACATCCGCATGCATGGAACGCACGACGCAGAGTTTATCGGCGTGAGCACTTGCAGTCTTCTCAAAAAGTTCGCTTGCCCAAAGTCCTGATTGGCCATGTTGCTTGAACTTGAATATCGACGGATACAGAGCCCCTGTTTTACGTTCGGTTCGAGGTGTTTCACCTGGTAGTTCCTTCCCTTCGTACTCGGCGATCTTGTGCTTTGGATCCCAGGTATCGATATGGGAAGGTCCACCGTTGGCGAAGATATGGATCAGATGCTTTGCCTTGGCCGGAAAATGGGGTGCTTTGGGCAAAAGAGGATTGGGCGAATTTTCGCTTGCGGCTAACGACTGCATTAGGCCGCTTAGGGCGATCGATCCGAGTCCAAAGCCGCTGCGCTGGAGCATCTCGCGGCGCGACCAAGGTGCAAATCCCGAGTTTGTCTTATCGTCGTTCATAAAATTGATCTTTGTGAGGGCGTTGGAGTGATTAATCGATAAAACAAAATTCGTTGGTCAGCAATAATGCTTGGGCTGCTTGCTCCCAAACCCCAAGGGGTTGGGCCAACTCACCTCGAAAGTCCCGTTCGCTGTTCCCTTTGGAACGTGTCTCGTCGGGAGGGATAATACGGACTTTCCATTCGAAGCTGTCTGAGTTTGCATCGGTGTTGGAGTCGGTGACAAAGTCGATCGTATCTCCCGGTTCGACATGGATGTTATCGATGTGAGTTGGGGAACTGGAGTTCAATACGGTCCACTGGCCGAGCTTCTCAGTGCCTCGCAGAACGATCGTTCCACGCACTCCGTTTCCTTGCTCGGCAGGATGCCTCAAGAGTCCACGGACCCGCAGGTCGGCAGACTCGGTTGCCGTCCAGCGGCGAACGACCGATTGATCGAGCCTTCCGCCGGGATGGCCTCCTTGGGCGCTTAGAAAAGCCCAGTCAAGCTTTGGATCAGGAAGCTCATCGTTGGTACCTTGCCAACGTTTTTGATGGAATCGAGGAAGCGACTGGAAGTTTTCGATCAAGCCCGTTTCGGGGTTGATGTTGGCTGTTCCATAGGACCAGTGATTCTCTGGCAGATCCGGTGCGGAATCCCCCGATGCTTGCAGGATCTCCAGAAACCATTGCTTTTCTTCGGGTCTTGGGGCTCTGGCCAGTACGCGTTTAAACAGAGCATCGATGCCAGCATCAGTACCCAGCGATGAGGTCTCTTGGCCGACTGTGCCGAGCATTGCCAGAACCATATCGCTGTTCATGAGCACGAGGCCCTGCTGAGGTACGGTCGTTTGAGACCGCATTGGGGCGTGCGCATCGGGACTTGCCAAATCAAATGTCCGAAACAGTTGCGGTAGATTCTGCCGGTCGATGTAGGCATACACTGTTCTGCGTTTCGGGAATGGAGCCTCGGTGATTTTGACGCTTGGTCCACCGATTGCAGGATCGAGTTGGCCGGTCGAAAGGAGCAATGCGTCTCGAAGGGACTCGAAATCCATTCGTTTGCGTTGGCCTCGCCACCAAAGCTTGTTTTCCGGATCGATTGCAAAGGCCTCTTCGCGATGGTGGCTCTGTTGTCTGTACGTACGGCTTAGTACCATGCGTCTTAGAATTTTTTTGGTCGACCAACCTTGTTGCATGAAATCCCATGCCAGTGCATCCAGAACAAACTGCTGCACCGGAGGTTCGCATCGGATACCGAAGTCGCTGGGAGTGTCGACCAGGGGCACACCAAAGATCCATCCCCAGAGTCGGTTGACATACACACGGGCTGTGAGGGGATTCTTGGGATCGACGATCGCCTCGGTCATTTCGAGTCTTCCGCTACCGGTTTTCATTTCAGCGTTGACATGGCTTGCGAGAAATCCGAAGAATTTCCTCGGGACTTCTGGGCCGTGGTTGCCTGGATTGCCTCGGATGAAGATCTTGGTGACCCCTTGTTCGGGTTTGTCGACGAGTCGCATCGGTGAGGGATCGCCAAGTGGTTCGGTGCTATCGAGCATTGCACCGTGAAGCGAGTAATAGTCGGCCATGCTAACGGGATCGAACTTATGATCGTGGCATCGGGCGCAGGCGGCTGTTACGCCCATGAGTCCGCGTGTGATTAGATCGATTCGATCATCGGCGATATCGTGGGGATTATTCAGGAATCGTCTGCCGAGGGTAAGCATCCCCATGGCGTCGAGATTGCCAGCTTTGTTTTCTGGATCTGTTCGATCGGCAATCAACTGTAATCGTAAGAACTCGTTGTAGGGAACATCTGTGTTGAAGGATCGAATCAACCAATCGCGGTATTTGAAAGCATGTTCGTATTCGCGATTCTCCTGAAATACGTAACCCTTGTTGTCCGCATAGCGAGCGACATCCATCCAGCGGCGAGCCATCCGTTCACCAAAGTGGGGTGACTGCAAAAGCGAATCGACCAGTTGCACATACCAATCCTCGGATGGGTTTTGGGTGATTTGTTCCAGTTGCGCATGGGTTGGAGGAAGTCCCAGCAGATCGTAGTAGAGTCGTCGAGCGAGCGTTCGACGATCGGCTAGCGGAGAGAATCCAAGTCCTTTAGCGGCGAGCTTTTGGGCAATCGAACGATCGATGATGTCCGATTCGTTTCCTAAATCGCCCATGGGCGGCAATTCCGCAGGAGCCTGGATTGGTTGATAGGCCCAGTGCGAAGCGGCCTTTTGAGCGATGCTCACGACCGGTTCTTGGGTTGCAGGCGTATCCTCTTTGCGAGGATCGATCGCACCGTCGGCGATCCATTGTTTGAAGTCAGCGATTTGCTGATCGGTGAGCTTGCCATCGGGGGGCATTTGAAAGCCTGAATCGGTGTACTCGATGGCTTTGATCAGTAGGCTCTCGGACGGTTTTCCGGCCAAGAGGGCTGGACCCAAGGATCCACCTCTTGCAATCGACGGAGCCGAGTCTAGACGCAGTTTACCCCCCAGTTCGCCGGGTTTGGTTTGTGCGCTGTGGCACTCATAGCAACGCTCGACGAGCACAGGCCTGATTTTGGACTCGAAGAAATCGAGTTTGGGGTCCTGGGCGATAGCCCATGGGATTAGGCAGTTGGCTAGCAAGAAGAACAATGGTGCAAAACGCATGGAGGATGTTTTTGGGGTAGGGGAGGGTAGCCAAGTTGCTTAGTGAGACTATCGGCTAGTCGCTGGTGATTCGGCCAAGTTTGCCCGACCAAGCTTCATTTTTTGGGGGCAGAACCTGCGAGTCGAACCAAAGAGGACTGATGTATTGTAGATAAAAACCAAAGAAAACCAAGCTTGAAGGGGGCTTGCTAAGGTTTGCGTTTCCCTGGTTTGGCTTTATTGGTTAAACTATTGGCCCGGGTCGGAAAATCGACTGTCGCTGTGGCGAAATGGCAGACGCATTGGACTTAAAATCCAAGGACCTCTTAAAGGGTCGTGTGGGTTCGACTCCCACCAGCGACACTCCGAAGTGCAGAAAACTGGACGATGATTGCATGAATCGAATCGCAGTGGTCGGAGCTGGCATCAGCGGGCTTGCGACCGCTTGGTATCTGACGCGTGATGGCCACCGCGTCGAGGTCTTTGAGGCTCAGGATCGCATCGGCGGTGTGATCGCTACCCTTGAGGCGGATTTCACCGGAAGCAATCTTGGTGATAGGCTGTTGATCGAATGCGGGGCGGACAACTTTGCAACGCTCATGCCCGATGCTTGGGATCTGGTTCGACAGATGGGTTTGGAGTCCGAGTTCATCACCCCCAAGAAAGATTATCGGATCGCTCAAGTCGTTTGTCGGGGGCGTTTGTATCCGATCCCTAATGGCTTTTCCCTCATGCAGCCGACGCGTATGGGTTCGATCTTAGCCACACCGATCTTGAGTGTATCGGGTAAATTGCGGGTGCTCAAAGAAGCATTTGTTCCGGCCAAACGCGATAGCCAAGATGAGAGCGTCGAGTCGTTTGCGGTTCGGCGTTTAGGACGTGAGTGTTTCGAGCGACTCGTCGAGCCCATTGTCGGTGGAATTTTTACCGCCAAGGCCGATAAGCTGAGCATGCAAGCGGCCATGCCACAATTTTTGCGGATGGAACGCGAGCATGGGAGTTTGATTCGAGCGGCATTTGCTAAGCGTCGGCAGCAAACCGCTGAGAACCGATCCGCTCGAGAGGCTTCGGGAGCTCGATATGATCAATTCACTGCGCCGAAGTTGGGGATGAAGTGGTGGTTGGGGAAACTCGCAGAGCCGCTTGGTGAGAGTCTCCATTTAAACCACCGGGTTGAAACGCTCGAACGTGACGGTGATTCAACTTGGACTCTTCGAGTGGTAAATCAAACGGATAAGTCTTCGCGAATCGAGAGGTTCGATAAGGTTTGCTTGGCGGTTCCGAGTTATGCAGCCGGATCTTTGCTCCGGAATATCGATGGAGTTTTGGCAGGTGGACTTGAGTCGATCCAGTATGCCTCGTCTGCCATTGCGGTGCTTGCACTCAGGCGTGATGAGATTCGGCCTGAGGCGCTTTGTTTTGGATCGATTGCTCCGACGATAGAAAAGCGAAATTGTTTAGCCGTCAGCTTATCGAGCGAGAAGTATGCTGGACGTTGTCCAGAGGATACGGTGATTATGAGAGCTTTCATGGGAGGTGCGGTGCGTCCCGAATTGCTTGAGCATTCCGACGAGAAACTGTTGGAGTTGGCGTTTGCCGAGGTGAAGGCGCTTTTTGGTATTCGAACAAGGCCCAGTTATCAGCGACTTGTGCGTTGGAATCGGGCCATGCCCCAGTACGAGGTCGGTCATGTGCAGCGAGTCGCAAGTATTAGAGAGCAGATCTCGAAGTATCCGGGGTTGGCCTTGGCAGGGAACGCCTATGATGGTGTTGGTATTCCGCAGTGCATCCGCGGCGCCAAGCAAGCAGCGACGATGCTGGGTACAAGAGTTTTGAAACACAGAGACACAGAGAGCACAGAGTTTGGGGCTAGTTGAGTGCTCTCGTAGGTGGGACTTACCTCATAGGATTAGTAGCCTGTATCTATTTGAACTCAAGCAATTGGCTCATCACATCGATCAATACTGGCTCGACGGATGGATCGACGCAACTCGAAGACTGCTGGGTTTCGTATCCACCTTCGCTGTAGGCGATCTGGGTTCCGATATATCCCGGCCCATAATCGCCATAAGCTGCCATCATGACTGTGAGGTCTTTTCGCATCGCTTTTGCGGCCAATTGGTACTCGACAAACAACTCACCGGGCATGTGCAAGCATCGGGCTTTGCCGATACCTAAGCAAGAAATGTCGATCTTATGTCCAGCTTGGACTCGTCTGAGATAGGCAAGTTGGTCTGCTAGTGATACATAGCCTCTAGGTTTCACTTCTTTGAGTTTCGAGACAAAATCGTCATCGATAAGATGCCGCGCTGTTGGTAAGCTTACGGGAATACTCTTCCAGGTTACGTCTTCGGAGGAAAGAGGTGCTTTTTGAGTGCTCGCGTGGGCTTGTCGCATCGCATCTGCAAGACGAGTTGCAAGGATCATTCGATTGGTTTCCGAGCCATCGTTGTATTTTCCAGCGGTGACATTTCCACCGGCACCATTAAAGTGCACGTGCATGGTGTTGTTCAGATCCTGGCCTCGAATGAAGCGAGCGATGCCTGGGAAGTCAGGGCTGGGAATTCCGCGAAGGTAGTAACTCTGAGGATGGCAAGCGTAATAGCTAAGTACGGCGACGGGTTGATCCTCTTTCCAAAAGCTCAGCAGTGTCACTACCGGATCGATGACACCCTCGGGTTCGGCTCGAACCGCTGGATCTTTGGTCGAACTGGTTCGCGTTGCGCGAATTTTGCCATCAGCGCCAGCGATCCGACGTTGGCTAGCAACCTCTTTGACGACCGCTTCACCGACGCCATAGTGGGTAAGTGTCACTGCGTTTGGAATGGCTGCTTGAATTGCTGCAGCGGTTTTCTGAATGACTTCCCTGTGGAAATCGCCGTCGAATCGCGAGTAGCCTTGGATTTGTAACTCTGCGATGATTTTTTCGGCGGTGAAATCGCAACCCGGTGCGTCGTGTTGGTGAAGTGTATGGACAGCGACTCGCTCGGGGATGGTGCCGGCAGCCTTAGCCAATGCCTCGCGAAATGCATCATGCCCTTCGTTAGCGATCCCGATCCAATCGACGGCGCACAGGACGATCGGTTCATTGGCACCCAAGATGACGATGCCTCGGCAACGCAATGTCAACTCATCGATCCTGCGCACAGGTTGATAAGCCATCGCTGAGCCAACCGGAGGTGTTGCATCGACATCGAAAAGCGCGATCTTGATCGGCTCACCGCCTTGTGCGATGCTTATGGAATAGAGCATCAAGAGCGCAAATGCGAGCGACCAGATTGACCGATTGGTTCTCATGATATTTGGTTGGTCGGGAATTATTGTGGCTAGGAGGATACGCTTCTAGCTTTTTTCGAGCTCGTACTCGAAAAAAACGCTGGGATTTAGGGGCTTCGAGTACGAGTACGAGTACCGCGTTGCTGAGTACGAGAAATCCAGATTCTCTACCCACAAATGTCCTGAAGAACCCATTTCTCAACTACTTCAGTGGTGAGAAGCTTGTAGGTTTCAGGAACCAACTTTTGACGCCACCTCCTGCGGTCAGCGATCCTCCGGCGGCTTTTTCCGAATCGGTGCGGACTTGATTCCAAGTTGGATCATCTCGGAAAGTACCGAAGGAAGCTTTCTGTGCTTCGGGGGATGCGTGAGTTAGGAAATACACCAGAGAGTTTCCAGCTGCGGGCAGGTCGTCGGATATCTCAGCTTTAGCCTGTCCCTGGGGCGAGACTGCATCGAGCAATTCCTTTGCTTTGATCGATTCACCGCTTGCGATCGACCAGTAGATGACATTGTTCATGCCGTGTTTTTTGAAGAGGGTCATCGTATGATTGCGAAACCGATTGTTGAGTGCCCCGAGGTTGTTGGGAGTGGTGATGTAGGTTCGGAGTTCAAAGACTCGATTGCCTACGTTCTCGATCGCGAGTTTCGGGGAATAGTCGTTGGTGTTTAGAAAAATACGAGTCACGGACTTGGTCGGTTTCTTTCCGTTGACTGCAGAAGCTTCATAAGCTGCTTGCCAATCAGGATCGGCACCGAATGCGGTCCAAGCCGCGTCGCAGGTTTTGCGATCGGCATGACGTACGAGGGTTACGACCCGAGGATCAGACGCATCGTTGGCGACCCAGGCACCGACGAGTTCGATCTTGTGTTTGCTGAGGAACTTGATTCCTGTGTTTTCCATCAGCTTGAGCAAGTCTGCTTGCCGGCCCTCTTCAGGTGTGTAAACGCGTAGTTCGTAAAGGGGGTCCTGGGCAGTGGCTTGGTCACCGATCATCAATCCTCCAAGAAAGCAAACAAGGAGCCATCCAAAAAACGTTTTCATGCTCTGTAACCTATGGGTTCTGGTTCGTGTGGGTGAATGCTTACGTTTCCCTAGGATGCAACGTACAATCATCGCTAGTATGGTTTGCATTATAACTGGTCTAGAGCCCTTTGGGTTGTTCCTCTTGGTGATGTCATGAGCAGTCGTTTTTATTGGCTTTGTGTCATCGTTCTTACGTGGTGTTTTTCTCAGACTGCTTTGCCCTGTGCGGATGCCCAGCAACAAACTCAATCGCTCGACTTACCAAGGAAACCCTTGTTGCATTTGGATGCAGTGCATTTAGCCAGAGTGCTTGGACAAAGCGATGTGGGGGAACAATCCGTTACGATTTGGCCTGATGCCCAGAGTCCTTTGCTGCGGTTTGTGGCCCAGGGGCCTGAGCATGCACCCAAACTGATTGTTGGCGAGAATTGGGCAACGGTCAGGTTTGACGGAATCGACGATGCGCTTCGGCTTTACACTCCATCGGTTAGTTTGGGGTCGGCGAGTCTTTGGATGGTGCTTGCGCCTCACAGTAACCCCGGGGACTTTCGTGGTTTTTTTGCGACCAATGCTCCCGGACAGCGCGATTATGTATCGGGGATCAACATCGACATGGGGCCTGGACCAAGCATGCGATGGGACACGACCAATGTCGAGGGGCGTGGCTTTTCAGGAATGCAGAACCTAAACCCTAACGGCGTTAAGTTCGGGACTTTGCAGATTCTTGAAGTCCGTATGGATCGCGAGCAAAAGCAAGTTGTACTACTGGTAAACGGTAAACAAACTGGCCAGCGACCTTGGAGCGGTGAGTCCATTTCGCTTGACCAGTGGACGCTCGGAGCACGCTTCTATACCAACGGACCTGGGGATCAGCAAGTTCGCGGACATTCAGCTTGCGACATCGCGGAATTGATCATATTTGAAGAGTGTTTGTCGAGCGAACAATCGCAAGAAATGTATAAGCGTTTAGAGGCCAAGCACCGGAAACTTGCCGAGCTACTGCCCGAACAAATCCGGAATATGAAAGATTCGGATGTACTGGTTAAAATTGAAAATCCCCCTGAGTTGCAGATGCTTCAAAGTGGATTCGATGTGCATCGCATCCCATTAGAACTGACGAACGTCAACAATGTTTTATATAGGCACGATGGAGTTTTGGTAACGCTCGGTTACGACGGGGATGTTCACTTGCTAAGGGATACCAACGCCGATGGACTAGAGGATCAGGCGATGGTCTTTTACAAGAACCAAGGTTCTCTTAGAGGCCCGATCGGAATGGTGCTGACTAAGCCCGATGACCCTCGTGGATTTGGGGTGTTCGTATCGAGCAAGGGGAAGGTCTCGTTGCTTTTGGATAGAGATAAAGATGATCGATGCGATGACGAAATTGTGGTGGCCAAGGGTTGGGAAGAGATCGCTCAAAACGTCGACGCGGTAGGATTGGCCATGGCCCCCGATGGAACGCTGTACTTTGGGCTTGGAGCTGCAAACTACGCGAATGCTTATCTCGTCGATGACAAGGGTTCTAGCAAGTTCGATCTCAAGAGCGATCGCGGAACGATTCAAAAGGTCTCCCCAGACTTTACGAAAAGGGAGACGGTTTGCACAGGAGTTCGCTTTCCAATCGGGATCGCTTTTGGTCCAGATGGAGAGTTGTTCTGCACCGATCAAGAAGGAGCGACTTGGCTTGCCAACGGGAATCCGTTTGATGAACTTTTGCATATACAGCAGGGCAAGCATTATGGGTTTCCGCCGAGGCATCCGCAGTTCAATCCGAGCGTTATTGATCAGCCGTCGTTGTTCGATTATGGCCCGCAGCATCAATCGACCTGTGGTCTTTTCTTTAATCCGCTCGGGGATTCCGAGTTGGGTGGTACAAGCAAACGCTTTGGTCCTAGGACCTGGGGTGGAAATGCGCTTGTTGCTGGAGAGTCGCGGGGGAAGATTTGGAGAACTCAGATTGTCAAATCCAATCATGGATACATTGCTCAATCGCAATTGATTGCCTGTTTGCAAAAACTCACGGTCGATACTTGCGTTTCACCCGATGGGGATTTGGTGGTGGCTTGCCACAGCGGCCCACCGGATTGGGGTACAGGCCCAGCGGGTCTTGGGAGTCTTTACAAGGTCAGAGCGTTGGTCGGCAAGACTCCACGTCCCGCGATGGCTTGGCGAAGTTCTCCCAGCGAAATCACTATCGCGTTTGATCAACCACTGGATCCGACGCGTTGGAAGGATTTGGCCAAGAAGATCCGAATTGAAACAGGGATGTATGTCAGGGCAGGGGATCGTTATGAGAATCTCATACCGCCCTATGCAGTGGTTCAATCTCAACTGGTGGCATCGCGCAAGTTACTTCCTGTAATGAGCATTGGATTGAGTCCCGATTTGAGGACACTAACGATCGGTTTTCCGCAGGTTTCCGAGTTGCAACATGTTGCCGTATCACTGCCGTCTAGTGAGGATCCAAATGAACTCAGTGGGTCGATCATAGGAGACCAAGCAAGTCGGATGATGCAGGTTCAAGAAACCGAGATCGATGCGGCACCCTTTGGGGTCGCAGTTCAGTGGATACCCCAAGGGAGTGAATCGCCGAGTTGGAGTGGCTGGTTACCTCATATTGATTTGGCGGTATCGAAGTCACTTACTATCGGGAGCGCCGAGCACGATCGTTTGTGGGAATTGATCAGGGAACCTGGCAAGTTGTTACTGAATACTCAACTGGATTTGCGAGGGATTTACAGGCCCAAGATTCAGCCTGGGGCGAAGATCGATTACCAGTGGCCTGAGGAAATCGTAACGCTCAAGCTTGGGGCACAAGGTCATGAGCCCAACGAAAAGTTGAACTTAAGTGTTGATAAGTTTGTGGCGGAGAACAATCTTGTGTTGGATATCGATCGGCAGGATCCAGCGCCGGAGTTACCATTTCAGTTTGCTAGTGTGGAAGGGACCGGTCCTGTGACCCCTTTGAGTGTCACGCTTGAAAAGCCCCGAGGCGATGTCGACTTGGACATTTCCGTTTCAACGCAAGAGTTTGCCCAAGAGTCTCCGCTTGCTTTGTCGCGCTTTTTGATGCCGTGGGTTACGCAGCAGCCCGACAAGGACAAAGATGTCGTTGAGATCGCCAAGGTGCCTGAGCTCGAGGGAGGTAACTGGGGGTCTGGTCGCCGGTTGTTTATGAGTGATTTGGTGGGTTGTTCAAAATGCCATACCGAGCCAGGATCGGGGTTGGATCCGAAGCTTGGGCCAGATCTATCGAATATGCCTTCGCGTGATTACGCTTCGAACCTTCGCGACATCTTGCAACCGAGCCATGCGATTAATCCAGAGTTTATTGGCCATCAGGTTCGGCTATTGGACGGAACGGTGCTGACAGGAGTTTTAAGAGAGCAGGGGGGTAAGTTGATTTTGGGGGACGCACAAGGTCGCTTGCAGGAGGTGCTGCGTAGTGATATCGAGCAGATGGTTCCATCGAAGTTATCTATCATGCCGACAGGCTTGCTGGACAAGCTTGATAAGACGCAGATTCGCGATTTGATGACTTACTTGATGAAGCCGCCACCATCGATGCCACTGTCTGGGCCGATAGCAGCACCGAGCCTCAGGACCGCAGCACAAGTTGCGAAGGTGCTCGAGGGGAGCAAGAAGCTCGAAGGCGAGCTTCGTCGAATGAAAGTGGTTTTGGTGGCAGGTCCGAAGGATCATGGTCCTGCCGAGCACGATTATCCGGCTTGGCTCATGCAATGGGGCCAATTGCTTACGGCGGCCCCTGAATTGGATGTCCAGATCGCTTGGGAGTTTCCTACCCAAGAGCAGATCGCCGATGCGGACGTATTGATGTTTTTTCAGAAAGGGAGTTGGGATCAGGAGCGAGCCGATGCGATGGATGCGTTTTTCGCACGCGGGGGTGGCGCGATCTATTTGCATTGGGCGGTCAATGGCTCGGATCGGGTGGAAGATTTTTCTAAACGGATTGGGTTGGCTTCGTGGGGAGGGAAGATCAGTTTTCGGCATGGGCCATTGGATCTTCAGATCACCGACAGAGAGCATCCTATTATGCGAAACGTACCTGATTTGGATTTGCTCGATGAGAGTTATTGGAAGCTTACGGGTGATGTGGGTCGGATTGGATTGTTGGCGACCAGTAACGAGGATGGTCAAGCCACTCCGCAGATGTGGACTTATGAGCCCGGTGGAGGTCGTGTGTTTGTAAGTATACCGGGCCATTACAGTTGGACATTTGACGATCCGATCTTCCGGATCGTCGTGCTTCGCGGCTTGGCTTGGGTCGCCAGAGAGCCGATCGATCGATTCAATGAGCTCGTACCACTTGGAGCCAGGATGAAACGGTAGGCGGGCGAATCGGCAACTTCCTTGAGCAAAAGCCACGCAGCCTCGAAAAATCCGCACTTGATGGCTGTTTTTGCGTAAAAAACGAACAGGGATCGCATGGAGATTCGACTTTTTCGAGGTTGTGGTGTATGGTTTACCGACAGGCAGACGAGTAAGACAGTCATCCGAGAATAAATCTCGGAACGAACCGCATCTCAAACGAAGGTACACCAATATGCTGATTTCCTTTTCCGTCAGCAACTTCCGCTCTTTTGGGGAGGAGGTGACGCTGGACATGGTTGCCAGTACCAAACTTCCGGATCACGCTGATCACCTGATCGAAATAGATGGCACTGACAAGCATGTCGTTCGTACTGCATTGCTCTACGGTCCTAACGCGTCAGGAAAATCGAACTTGATCAAGGCCATGGACTACGCTCAGTCGTTGATTTGGAAGGGAAGCCAAAATTTGTTCGCCACGCCTGAGCCTTTTCGGTTTGATTCGATGACGGCAAGTAAGCCGTCGTCGTTCGAGTTTCGGTTTATGGTCGGTAACGAGATTTTCACCTATGGGTTTGATGTGGGCCGGCGCGGCATTGAATCGGAGTGGTTGTGCTCGCTGCGAGGGTCAAGAGAAAAGATCATCTTTGAGCGAAATGCAAAAGGTCTGACCGAGGTTGGCGAGGGCGTTAAGTCATTATTTCCAGATGACGAAGAAATGTATCGTACATTGTCGGTGCTTTCTCAATTGCCGATCCGACCGAGCCAGTTGTTCCTTAGTCGAGCCAATTCACTTCCTGTAGAGAGTCTGGGGAGTACGTTGCGAGGAATCATTGAGTGGTTAACCGAAGATTTGATCATTCTTGAGGCCGATGTCCGCGCATGCAATATGCTTGAGCGTTTGTATTCTGACGATCTCTTCAAGAGATTTGCTGAGTCTTTTTTGTGCAACGTAGATACCGGTATTTGCGAATTAGTATTCCACGAACAGTCTCGCGATTGTCGAGACCATGAACGTGAAGTATTCCAGTATCATGGCGATGAAAATCACTATCCTTATTCGCGCTTTGGTTGCTCCGGTGATACTGACGAACGCATTGACCCTAGTGACCCTACGAAAGTCATCACGAGGCAATTGATGACACATCATCGAGGTAGCGACGGTGATATCCGATTCGCTTTGCCATTTAGTGAAGAGTCAGACGGAACTCAGCAATTGCTACACTATTTGCCCTATTTGCATCCACAACAAGGCAGAAGTCGTGTCGTTGTGATCGATGAGCTTGATCGAAGCTTACATCCCAAGCTTTGCTGGGAGCTAGTCAATTTCTTCACCAAAAGCTGTCCTGGTGTTAGACGCCAAATGATCGTCACCACTCACGAAGCACACTTGCTCGATCAAGACTTGCTTCGTCGCGATGAGTACTGGATGGTCGAGAAGGACGGGACTGGTCAGAGCAGACTAACGCCGCTAACAGATTTTAACGTTCGGAAGGATTTGAATTTACGAAAAGGTTACTTGCAAGGACGCTTCGACGCATTGCCAATTATTGGCGATATTTCATCGCTCGCCTCATGGCTGGGCTGTACCACCGAAGGAGTGAAAGAAGATGCCCAGAAAGAGCCGTCCGCTTGATCGAACGACTGGATTAGTACGTGACAGCAGTATTGTTGTGATTGCGTGCGAGGATACGCACGCAGTCAAACAGTACTTTGCGAAGTTTCGAACTCGACGCGTTCAGTTCAAAGTACTTCCAACGGAGGAAGGATATTCGTCGCCAAAAGCGGTGGTTGAACGTTTGAATCGCTACCGTATGGAAGAACAGATTGGTGACGAAGACGAATTGTGGATTTGCATTGACGCTGACCATTGGATTCGCGGGAGTCATCAACGGGAGCTTGCAGAGGTTTTGAGGCAATGTCGTTCCAACGGATACTGCGTTGCGATAAGCAATCCGTGCTTCGAAGTGTGGTTGCTTCTGCACTTCGTCACGATTGACGATGAGTTGCTGAATACGATTCTTGGAAATGCGCAAAACTCCACGGTTTCAGAGTCAGACCGTCAGTCGATCCGTTGTGACGGATTCGAGGAACATCTGCGCATAGTATCCGGTGGTTACAACAAAACAAATGTCGGTCGCCTACCGATTACCACGCTAGAGGTCATCCAGGCTATGCAACGTGCACGAGAGCTTGATAACGGAACAGGCGATATTCCGGGTGCTCCAGGCACGCGAGCTTACAAACTGCTTGACACCTTGAAACGACGCGACTTCATCGTGCTGGAATAGAACATCGTGAACCTGACTGCTTTATTTGTTTGCTTGTACCCATACGTCCCTGAAGGGCAATGTCTTTCAATACAAATAGACTCTGGGAGTCACATTGGGAAAAAACTCGAAAGACCTCTGGTTGTTCTCGAATGCGATCTGCCAAGGCCTGTGGTATTCGGCCGGCTAACATCAATAACTCATCTTCGTCTGACTCCAGAACCGTAGCGAGTCGATGAACCAGTGATTCAGAGGCTGTTCCGTCAAAATCCAGGCGCCCACGTTCGACTTTGCTCAGATACGAAAAGCCGACCCCAACCAAGGGCATTTGAGGGTGGAGGACGGAACGATTTGGCTTACCCAGTTAGAGGTTGCCGAGCTGTTTCAAACGACGAAAAACAACGTCTCAATCCGCACACGAAACATCTTCGCCGAGGGGGATTTGACCCCCGAGGCAACTGTTAAGGAATCCTTAACAGTTCAAAATGAAGGAAATCGCCAGGTAAAACGGACAATTGCCTATTACAACCTCGACCTGATCCTGGCGATTGGCTATCGATTTCGTTCCCCGCGTGGTGGCACCCAGTTTCGCCAGTGGGCCACGACGCACCTGCGGGAATTCCTGGTCAAGGGATTTGTAATGGATGACCATTCTCCTGAGCGAGTCCCTTTACTATCGAACCTGAACCGATCGCAAACTGACGCTCAGCTTTGCGAATCAAAGCACGCATCTTTTCGGATCGCTTCGAATCGTGAGCTCCCTCCACGAAGATCAGCCGATTTTTCTTCTTGGTTCTTTAGGAATTTTTGTGGGTGAAAAGTCGTGCATCGCATCGGATTTCTTCGTACTCGTACTCGATGGCTGTTTGAACTGCTGCGATACCGATGGTTGATCAAGGCGGTTCACGGTAATTTGCAGACTAATTGGGTGAATCGCTATACTAGACCGCTTCGAGTACGATAAAAACCAGTAGCATACACTTCTAGCCACAATCATTCCTGAAGAGCCGATTTTTTGTACTCGACAAGATTCAGCGCCATTCTTCATGGAGTCACTTTAACCCATCTTCGAGAATGCATAAATTGATTTGAAAGGGATTCAAAGATTGAAAACACAGAGACACAAAGGACACAGAGAGAAAGAGAGAAAAAGAGAGAGGTGCTCAAGGCTCTGTGCTCTCTGTAACTCTGTGTTCCAAGAATCTTTTTCAGGAATCTTTATCCTAGATTGTTACCCACAATAATTCCCGAAGAGCCCATTCTCTAGATTGCATGATTCCGGCAATAAAAAGTCCAAATGCTCGCTCACAGATCAGAGTTTCACTTGGGCTGTTTTTCCGATGACGGTCATCCATTTGCGAATTTGCCAAGAACGGACTAGGCCGTGGCGGACGTAGGGATCGCGACTTACGAACTGGTCGATCTGCTTGGGATCCTCGACATTAAAAAGCAAGATGGCTCGATCGACTGGATCAGCAAGGGCTCCACCGAGTTCGAGCTCACCGCGGTCAGCGAACTCTTGGGCCAACTCTAAGTGCTCTTGCCTGTAAGGTTGCCGAAGCTCGACGTACTGGTCGACAACCTCATAGATCAACAGGTAATGCATCGAGTCGCCCTTGTTACTTCTTAAAGTCACCGGCTCGAATGATCACGAGCTTCTTCGGATCGATGTACTTCTTGAAGGCCTTTTGCACATCGGCTGCGGTGAGGTTCTCGATCTGTTTTTCCTCTTTGGCAACATAGGCCATCGAGCGTCCTAGATCGAGATTCGATGCCAATTGACCTGCGATGGCTCCATCGGAAGCTCGTCCGATCTTACGGGCTTCTAAGTAAGCTTTCTTGGCATCGGCGATTTCCGCATCGGTAGGACCCAATTCGATGAAACGATTGAGTTCTTCCATCGCAGCTTTTTCCACCGCATCAATATTTTCAGGGTTGGTGATCGCGTTGATCGTAAAGCGAGCATCGTCACCTCTTGAGGGGATCGAAACCGAAGAGGTTACGCCGTAGGAAAGACCTTCTTTTTGTCGAATTCGATCACCAAGGCGACTCGATAATGTTCCACCTCCAAGAATGAAGTTGCCAATCTCCAAGGGGATATCGTCCTGCGAATCTTCGTTCATCGAGAAGGATAGTCCGGTCAAGAAAACCGCATTGGCTTTATCAGGTGTAAGGATATCACCTTTGCTACCAGCGAGCCCCTTCTTAGCATCACGTTCGACTCGTTCAAACTTGGTGGATGTCTCCCAATCCTTCAAAGCTTCTTTGATTTCTTTCAAAGCGACTTCGGGTTCGAAATCACCGACGATTGCAACTTCGCCGACCTTCGCCGAGAGTTGATCCTGGTAGACCGAAACGATTCGGTCGAGCGAAAGGGACTTCATCTCTTCGATGGTTTCATCGACGGTTCTTGCGTAGCGCACATCCCCTTTTTCATAGTCGCTTAGAGCTCGTGAGAGTTGGGTGTTGGCAAGCATCGCTGGATCGGTGGTCATCTGCGACATCATGGCGATCGACTGCGAGCGGAGTTGCTCGAACTCTTCTTGGCTGAAAGCTGGATTGCGGAGGACTTCGGCCATCATCTTGATGCCGTCGGCGATCGAATCCTTCTTGGCCTCCAGGCTAAAGGACAACGATCCGGCACCGCCACCGCCGCCGCCACGTCCGCCTCGACCACCGCCACGACGTCCGCCACCCATTCCGCCGCCAGCGCCTAATCGGACACCCAGGTCGTCGAGTTTTTGACGGAGGGCTTGGCGATCGTAGTTTTTCGTCCCCGCCATGAGCATTGTCGGAAGCATGCTTGCTGCGGCAGAGAGGTTCTTTAGAGAATCCTCGTTCCCGTAGCGAAGAGTCAGGGTCATATTGACCGTATCGCCTCGGTTTTTCTTCTGAAGCATCGCGACCTTGATTCCATCAAGATCGACGACGGTTGTGCGTTTGTCGATGTTCTCGGGAGTTGGATCAAACTCTTCGCCTGAGGCAATCGCTTCTCCACCTTTGTAGTCCTTGACCATCTCGGCGATGGATTCGACTGCTGGAACGCTCAAGCGTTGCGGTTGATCTACAGGGATGAATCGACCGATGGTTCGGTTGTGGGTCTTGAAATAGGTGTTAGCGACGCGGTTGACTTCCTCGGGGGTCACCGCGGCGATACGATCGCGTTGCAAGAACCACAATCTCCAATCGCCAAGCGCGGATGCGGAGCTGAGGGTCTGCATCATCGACGAAGCGTTGTTGATCGTGTTTTCGTAGCCTCGTTTCGCACGAACCTTGGCCCTTTCGACTTCCTCAGCAGTAAAAGGGGTCGAGTCCATCTTCTCGACGATATCGAGGAGGATCTTTTCAGTCTCTTCGAGTTTGCCTTCGGAGGGCTGAGCCGAGAAAGTAAACAGGCCTGGATCATGTGAGCTGTCGGCAAAAGCACTGGCGCTGGTTGCTATGCCCGACTCGACGAGGTTCTTATCGAGTCGCCCGATCTTGTCTTCTGAAAGGATGCTACCTAGGATCGACAAAGGGGCCCAATCTGGATGCGATGCGGCTGGCATGTGATAGGCAGCAATGAGCGAACCGATCTTACCGACGCGTCGTAGGATCACCGTTCTTTCGCCGTCTTGTGCAGGTTCTTCGGTATAGGTTGCGTTGAGCTTTCGATCGGGCTTGGGAATCGAGCCCAAATACTTCGTCGCTAGTTCAAGCGCTTTAGAAACCTCGAACTTGCCAGTGACGATCAGGACTACATTATCGGGTTGGTAGAAGCGTCGGTAAAAGTCTTGCAAGTTTTCGATCGGCACGCGTTCGATATCTGAGCGGTTCCCAATGGTCGACTTACCATAGTTGTGCCATTCATAGGCGACGGCTTGGACTCGCTGGGCGAGCACGCGTTGAGGACTATTTTCACCGTTTTCAAATTCGTTGCGAACGACGGTAAACTCGGACATCAAGTCCTCTCGCTTGATGAAACTGTTGACTAGGCGATCGCATTCGAGGTGGATTGCAAAGTCGAGATTCTCGTCGGTTGCTGGGAGAGTCTCGAAGTAGTTGGTGCGGTCGACGTTGGTTGTGCCGTTGAAATTGGCACCATGGTCTCGCAACGCTTTGGGTACATCAGGGAATGTTGGAGTCCCTTTGAAGACAAGGTGCTCGAGCAGGTGAGCCATGCCTGCTTCTCCGTAGCCCTCATGCCGCGATCCTACCAAGACGGTCATGTTGACACTGATCGTGGGTCGCGAAGCATCGGGGAACAGGAGCAACCTAGCTCCATTGTCGAATCGATACTCGCTGACCCCTTCGACCGTCGTGACGATCGTCGGCGGAGCCGCCAGGGCGGATTGATTGCAGACGATACCGCTTGATACCAAACCCAAGGAAACGATCGAGACAGGTAAAGAGCCGGTAAGCAAACCCATCAGAAACATCGAAGTCAGGCGCATGCGCATGAGGACATCCTTATAAATGAAAAATTACTTTGAAAAATCCATATTCGCTGGCTTGAATGTTTTCTGAGAAGCCACCCAAGCGTGAAAGGAAATCGTAGCCTGAAACCCCCATTTTTGATATACGCTCATTGCTACTTCGTTACGACAATCCACCGCCAGAGCCACCTTGGAGCATTTCTGAGCCGACATCCATTCCACAGCAAATTGCATGATTCCAGAACTGTAACCTTTCCCGCGAAATTCAGGTGCCAGTCCCAGATAGCTGATCTCTCCCAAAGGGTAATTGTGCCGAGCTAAAATCAGGCATCCGGCAGGCTCCCGGTTGCATCGAATGACAAACCAACCGTTCACTCCCGGCGTTCGGTTCGCTTCATATCCTTCAATCGCTTTGCCTGTTGAGCGTATGGCGGCAAGCTCAGGGACATCGGACGAGTGTTGGTAGGTACGTTCAAGAAGCTCAATCCAAGTCTTCTTGGGGATGCTATCGAAAGGCTCGATCTTTAGTCGATCGTCGAAACGGATTCGTTGTATGGATCGGTTAAATGGGAAATCCATTTCCATACGAACAAGTTTGGTCAGATAGGACATTCCCACTTGAGAGCAGCATGCTTGCGATTCGCACAACGTATCGGAATGGTCGGACTGGATCTGCACAAGTGCTTGAAAGAGCTCGGCACCTTTTTGAAAGGACTCGGCGATCAAGCTTTCCAGGCACAGGGTCATTAGGTCACCGCCCTGGGTATGGATTTGGATATCCGACTCTTTGCTGAGATTGGAAACCAATCGACGTGTGATGGATCCATGGATGGCCAGAGCACCCGCAGCCAGTACGCAGTATCCAGCGACGGCTTGCTGGTCTGAATGGACTTGTACTGAAATTACAGGCTTGGGTGAATTGGTTTCGTTTGCGATGCGTTGGATCCAAGTCCATTCTTGATTGGCTCGAGAAAACGAAAGAGGTTGTGAATACCATTCCCACCAACGCTCAAGCTTTGGACTAAGCCGTGTCATCTTTTGATAAGCCGATCAGCTTAAGATTTCATCGATCACTCTAGCTCCCTCAACGCCGGTAAGCTTGAAGTCTAGACCTTGGAACTTGTAGGTAAACGCGTCATGTTGGATCCCAAGCAAATGGAGCATGGTGGCATGCAAGTCATGTACGGTGCAGATTTTCTCTGAAGCTGCATAGCCGAGTTCATCTGTGCTCCCATGAACTATTCCCGGACGGATACCTCCACCTGCTAGCCACATCGACATCGACTTGTTGTGGTGATCTCGACCAACGGTTCCCTTATTGGCTTGAGACATCGGGGTCCGACCGAATTCACCGCTCCAGACAACGAGTGTTTCTTCAAGGAGTCCGAGTCGCTGAAGATCTTTGATTAAAGCGGCGCTTGGCTGATCGACCTCCTTGGCCCTCAAAGGTAGTTCCTCTTTGAGCAAGCTGTGGTGATCCCAGTCTCGATGGTACAACTGAATAAAACGCACTCCTCGTTGGGCGAGTCGACGAGCAAGCAAGCAGTTGCTTGCGAAACTACCGTCACCAGGCGAGCAACCGTACAAATCGAGAGTCTCTTGAGTTTCGTCGCTAGCATCCATCAAGGTTGGGATGCTCGTTTGCATTTCAAAGGCAAGTTCGTACTGAGCGATCCGCGTCTCGATCTCTGGGTCTTGAACCCTCTTTGCATGCTCTCGATTGAGGTTTTTGATCGCTTCAATATCCAGCTCCTGCTGGGATGCTTGTACACCCGGAGGATTGTTCAGGTACAAAACCACTTCGCCTTGACTACGCAATTGTACGCCCTGAAAACGACTGGGTAAAAATCCACTGCTCCATTGCCGTGCGGCGATCGGTTGTGGCGAGCGGCCTTTGCCGGTCGAGACCAAGACGACGAAGCCGGGCAAGTTCTCGGAAATTGAGCCTAGACCATAATTGACCCAAGCACCCATGCTCGGTCGGCCTGCGATTTGCGATCCGGTGTTCATGAACATATGGGCCGGATCGTGATTGATCGCATCGGTGGTCATCGATCGTACCAAGCAGATATCGTCGATGATCGAACCAATATGTGGTAGCAATGTGCTGATCTCTGTTCCCTGGCTTCCTACTTTTTGGAATGGAAATAGGGGGCCAAGGCACATGAGCTTTTGACCTTGGAGTTGCGCTAATTGTTGACCTGTCGTATAGCTTTCGGGCATTGGCTGGCCATGGAGCTGTCCCAACTTGGGTTTCGGATCAAAGAGCTCCAGGTGCGATGGGCCACCGGCCATCGTTAGCCAGATGACTCGTTTGACTTTTTGAGGTAGTGGTAGTTTTTGAATTGCTCCTTTGGATTCGCCTTGCGAGGGCTCTTGACCCAAGAGCGTTGTCAAAGCGGCCGCCCCGACGGTGCTTTTGCCGAGCATGCGTCGTCGGCAAAATTCCTTTTTAAGGAGCAAATCGATAGCCGATAGGTTAGTTGCGTGTGATGGTTTCATGGAGGTTCAGTAGAACTCGTGCGATGTGAGTCCATGCCGATTGTTCGAGAGGATCGAGCGGTTGTGTAGGTTGAAATATCCCTGTTTGATTCAGTTTGGTCGCCGCATCTGGGTGCTCTTTGTAATAGGTGTATTGTTGATTCAATAGATCGAGCAACGCCGTCTGTTCGTTGGGACTGGGCTTGCGTTGGAGAACTTGAGCAAACATCCAATCAAGTCTCTGATTACTATTGATATTCTCGACTTCAAGGGCGAGGCATGCCAATCCTCGGGCCGCTTCGACATAGGTTGGATCATTGAGTAAAACGAGGGCTTGCTGGGGGATATTCGAGCAAGTGCGTTCTGCGCAGCATTCCTCGCGCGATGGGGCATCGAAAGCCAGTAGGCTCGGGTGCGGATAGGATCTTTGCCACCACGTGTAAAGACCCCTTCTGTACTGGTTTTGGCCTTTATCCGGTGCATAACTTCGCGTGGGGAAATTTAAGGCATCCCAGTAGCCCTCAGGCTGATAGGGTTTCGCACTTGGTCCTCCGATCTTTGTTGAGAGGAGCCCTGCGGATTGCAAGGCGTAGTCTCGGATGAACTCCGCATCCATGCGAAATGGACTTTGGCGGGCCGTTAAACGATTCAAAGGATCGAGTGCAATGTTGGTCGGGTCTGTTTCGCAGGATTGCTGATAGGTATTGCTAAGGACGATCGCTCGGATCATGTGCTTAAAATCCCAGCCCGAGTCCATGAACTCGCAGGCCAGAAAATCAAGTAGCTTTGGGTTTACGGGCATTTCGCCTTGGGTTCCGAGGTCATCTAAGACTTTGCTCAGTCCAAATCCAAAGAAGTGTTTCCAGAGTCTGTTCATGGTAACACGGGCTGTAAGGGGGTTCTCGGGAGAGACAAGCCAGCGTGCAAGATCCAATCGCGTCAGATTCTCTAGAGTGGATTGTTCGCTAGAAACGTCATTGGCATTCGATGGCATCAAGTATTGGGGGAGGGCGGGTTTGATCAATGGTCCGGTCTCGTCCATCCAGTTTCCTCGAGGTAGTAGCCGAACTGTGCGTTTGATGGGCGTTGATTTCGTGATCAAGCACTTCGGCAAACTCTTGTAAAAGGCGTCACGCTCTTTGCGAGCTTTTTCTAAGCGGTCCTTGGCCGCTTGGGAATCGGAGATTTCGGATCCCTTGATGTCGAGTTCTTTGAGTTTTTGTGAGGCTTTTTCGACGGCGTCGTCGAGTTGTGTGAGTCGAGTTTTTTCGGCTGGATCCATGATCGCAAGCCCCTCTTCGCGAGCACCGACGATGGGTTCTTGGATGTCGGCGAAGAATGCTCCTAGAGCGTAAAAGTCATTCGAAGTGATCGGATCGTACTTGTGATCATGGCACTGCGCGCAACCGGTGGTTTGACCAAGCCATACGGTTCCTATGGCGCGGACTCGATCGGCAAGCATTCTTGCTTCATAGTCCTTGGGCTGTGCACCACCTTCTTCGGTACTCAGGATCAGTCGATTGAAGGCCGATCCGATGAGGGCTTCTTGGTCGCTATCTGGTAGCAAGTCGCCCGCGATTTGTTCTAAGGTAAAACGGTCGAAACGTTTACCTGTGTTGAACGATGCGATGACGTAGTCTCGGTAGGGCCATACATTCCGAGGGTTGTCGCTGTGGTAACCGATCGTATCGGCGAACCGTACGACATCGAGCCAATCGACGGCCATGCGTTCACCGAAGTGGGGATTTGCAAGAAGGCTTTCGATGAGTTCTGCATATGCCTTTTGGGAGGGATCGGCCTCGAAGGCTGCGACTTGTTCGGGGCTCGGGGCCAGACCGATCAGATCGTAGTACACACGCCGAATCAGTGTTCGAGGGTCAGCGCGTTTTGCGCGAGTTAATCCCTTGGTAGCAATCATCTCGTCGACAAGAGCATCGATGCTGCTTGATGGATCAAGAGAGGCTTGGGCTAGCGATTCGGGCCGTTTGGGGGGTTGGTAAGCCCAATGCGTTTGGTACTGTGCACCTTGATCGATCCACTCTTTTAACAGAGCTTTTTGTTTATCAGAGAGTTTTTTGTTCGAGTCTGCAGGGGGCATGACCTCTTGAGGATCGACGGAAAAGATACGCTCGATGAGTTTGCTATCGGCAGCATTTCCTGATTGGAACGCGCCGGACCGAATCGCTTCCTCGCGGAGGTCGAGTCGCAAGTCAGCTTGACGGTCGTGAGCATCGGGTCCATGGCAGTAGAAGCAGTTTTCGGCGAGGATAGGACGGATATCCCGGTTGAATTCGATGCTTTGAGACCATGCGACCGAACCAAGCAGGTACAGTAGCCAACATGCTAGCGAAGAGACCAAGTGCGAACGCCGTGTCATAAACCATCCTCAGGTTGAAGTATTCAAGTTTTATTGTCGCTAAAATAAGGGTTTGACGGAAGCGTCGAAACTTCTTTTTCTGCAGGATCAAAGCCGATGGAACCATTGCTTAGGGTTGAAAACGTCAGCAAGAGCTTTCCCGGAGTCCATGCGCTCTGTGGGGTTAGCTTGCACGTGATGCCTGGAGAAGTCTTGAGCGTCATCGGTGAAAATGGTGCGGGCAAAAGTACGCTCATGAAGATCTTAGCTGGCGTGCAGGCTCCCGACTCGGGATCCCTTTGGTGGCAGAGCAGGGCGGTGCATTTTCATAGCACCAGCCAAGCCATGGAGGCAGGGATTTCGCTGATCCATCAAGAACTCAATTTGGCTGAGAATTTAAGCATCGCTGAAAATATTTTTCTCGGCCGCTTGCCGTCTGCTTGGGGGGTTGTATTGACCAAACAAATGCGAATTCGAGCTGACGAATTTCTGAATCGAGTGGGTTTGAAGCTCCCATCGAGCACACCTCTTTCGAGACTATCGATCGCCCAGCGGCAGATGGTCGAAATCGCCAAATCCCTCTCGATCGATTCGAGTTTGATCATCATGGATGAGCCCACCAGTAGCCTTTCGGCTCACGAGTCTCAGAGGCTCTTTGAACTCATTGGTCAACTCAAATCCGAGCGTGTATCCATCGTTTATATCTCCCACCGGCTCGCCGAGGTCGCCCAGTTGTCTGACCGAGTGGAAGTTCTTCGAGATGGGAAAAATGTAGCCACGCTTGAATCGGATCAGATCAATCATCAGCGTATGGTGCAAGCCATGGTTGGGCGAGATTTGAACAGGTATTTTCCTCACGTTCCCAAGGAGCTCGGATCTGTGCGCCTGAAACTCCAAGGTGTCCGAGTCCATAGCAATCCCGAGCATCCGATCCACTTGGAAGTTCGCTCAGGTGAAATTGTGGGTTTGGCAGGATTGGTAGGTTCGGGGCGAACGGAAATCCTCGAGGGGATTATGGGCGTTCGTAAAGTTCAAAGTGGGTCAATTCTTGTCGATGGTAAACCGATGCGACTCGGCAGTGTCCGCTCGGCGATCGAGGCAGGACTGGCGATGGTACCTGAGGATCGGCGTCATATGGGATTGGTCACGTCGATGAGTGTCGGAGAAAACCTGACGCTGGCCTCTCTTGAAAAGGTCAGTCGGTGGGGAGTGATGTTGCCTGGTGCGGATCAGAGAGTTGGTCAAAGCCAAGTCGAGGGGCTTCGGATCAAGACACCGAGTCTTCGTCAGATCGCGGCCTATCTTTCTGGCGGGAATCAGCAGAAGATCGTTTTTGGAAAGTGGATCATCCGAGAGCCGAAGGTGTTGCTTTTGGATGAGCCGACGCGAGGCGTGGATATCGGGGCCAAACAAGAGATTTACGGACTCATGGAACAATTGGCAGGGCAGGGGGTAGCGATCCTATTTGTGTCCAGTGAGATGGAGGAGATCCTAGGAATGTCGGATCGTGCCTACGTGATGCACGAAGGAAAGATCTGCGGGGAATTATCCAGGAGCCAAATGAGCGAGGAGAGCATCATGGGGTTGGCGCTCGGTCGAAACACGATCCATGCATGAGCAGATTCGATTACATGGTTGAAAGTATCGGAACGATTTTTTGCTCGTTAAGTAGCACGAGCGTGACTTGGACCATCTCCTGGTGCAATGAAAACTGCCTGCATAGCACTTTGCGATAAAGTTGCAACTGAGGCGCATGGTGTGCAATTCGCTCAGCAGTCCATGTTGTCAGATCGATATTGCTGGGTCTAGCATCGGTTTTAAAGTCGATGATCTCAGCCCTTATGACGCGGTCACTATCCCAGCCAAGCACACATCGGTCCATGATTCCGCGAATCAATTGATCATCGATCGATATGAGAAACCGTCGTTCGTTGGTGACTTCAAGTCGCAGTTTGGTTGGTTGGTGCCAATGGGTATATCGATCTTTGCTAAAGACTTGGCGGATCGTGGCTGACTCACAGTATCGCAAGAAACGGTTGGCTTGTTGGTCGAGTTGCAGTTGCATCATCTCGTCTTTGGTGAGCGCACTTGCAGCGAGTTTCAAAAGCTCGTTCTTGTTGGGCGAAAATTCATCAATCCAGGTTCGAACTTCCTCGAACCATCGGTGGATGAGCTTACCGATCACGGTGGCGTCCGTATCGTCAGGCTTCCAGTAATCGACCAAAGGCTCCAGTGTTTGCGTTTTGGGCTGTTGGCTCGGTGCGATCCATTGGGGATTACGCAAGAGCGTGTTTTCGAGTCTTAGCTGCAGTTCGAGTGGTTTGTCTTTGGGCTCCTGAGCTGTTTTTTGGTTGTTGGAATTCTCCTTGGTTACATCGGCTCGGCTAGCGGATAATTGCTCTACCCAGTCGACTTGTCCATGCCGATAGATCATCACACCGGGTGTTGCGTTGGTTTGTTCGTTTGCGAAAATCGAGTGAAGCGCAGAGCCCCATTGCTTGATGGCCGATTTATTGGGGGTCGCGTAGAGGTAAAGGGCATGGCGGGCCCGAGTCAGTGCGACATAGAACAGGCACAAGGCTTCTCCCAATTGTTGGTAGCTGGCCTCTTGGCAGGCGATCTGCCACTCGATAGGGAGGTAGGTTTGGAGTTCTTTGCCTACATTTCGCATAATTGAAATTGGAGGACCTGTGAGGCTATCTCGCATCGCGACCAATCGAGCGGCTTGTCGAACGATCGGCTGGTCGATTGCTGGAATGAAGACTGCGTCGAATTCCAGCCCCTTAGACTGATGGATCGTCATGACTCGCACCACGCTTTCCGATTGGGTTGCAACGCGCGTCGTTTGGATCCTTTGGATGAATTCATGAACTAGCGATTGTTTCGAGGCATCGAATCGATGCGCTTCGCTGACCAGTTGCAAGAGTCGCTCTTGATCACGGAGCGTGCAGTGGGGAGCAAGATGATCCACCAGCGTGCTGACAGTCCCCCCGAATCCGACCGTATCGAGACGCTGGCGCAGATCCAAGGAGATCTTGGTCGCATCGGCCGATACTTCCTCATCCCAAAAAGTACGTAGTGGTGAATGCTGCAGATGGAAATAAGCTAGCGAGTCTCCAGAATGGTCGGCAAGCTTCAGAGCGCTTTGGACAACGAGCACTGGAGCCGTATCGATCAGTGGGTTTCCACCTTCTTGGCTGGCCTCGACTCCTCGATCACGAAGCAGCGAAATCATCTTGGCCACATCCGAATTGGTACGCGTTAATATACCAATCGTGATCTGATCGCTCCGGCGATGGAGCTCTGTCACAGCATCGGCAATATCCAGATCGATATCCGTGGGGATGGTTTTCTTCGCATCGGGATCTTGTGACGGTTGGTCTTGAGGTCTTTCCTTGGCATTCCAGAACTCGACTACACCAGGTAAACTCGATCTCTTTGTCGTGTGGTCGATGAAGTAGCGATCGACCCATTTTGAGACCACCGGATGTTCCGTACCTTCGACTCGTTTGCTGTCGTCTTCCGATAAGTAATTAGGGTGTTTAGCGAGTCCATGAAAGACCTCATTGACGAATTCCATGATGATCGGTGAACTTCGGAAACTCTCGGACAGTTTCTGCTGTTTGATGTTTTGAACTTGCTGGCCGACGGATTCAAGGATTTCCGAAACGCCGCCTCTCCATGCATAGATCGCCTGCTTGGTATCTCCGACGACGAAAAAAGAGGTGCGTTTGTTACCCGATGCCTTGTGCGATACGATCGCTTCGGCAAACGGCTTTAAAATTTGCCATTGATTGGGTGATGTGTCTTGGAATTCATCCAAGAGCAAGTGATCGATCGAGCTATCCATACGATGAGTGATGCTTTGCATCTGTGGCAACGGCCCTTGCTTGCCCGACTCTTGGTGTTCTTGTAGGATCGAACGCATCCAGTGGGCGAGCCGATCGGCGATGTCGGAAAACGTCACGACGCGGCGATTTTGCTTGAGTTTCTCAAGTGTCTGATGGTATTTCTTGAGCAGTTGATGGGAGGCTTCGTTTTGGATTCGGCGAATGGTGAAAAACTCTGTCTTGGCCTTGGCGAGCAAAATCCGTAAGGGCGCTACGAGCTTTGGGTCGATCTCGGATTTGTAGTAGGTTGGCTGACTTGTGAGGCATGCACGGACGATGGACTCCTGGAGGAATTCATCCCATTTTTGGGAACGGAAAAGCGCAAGTGCCTTGTCTTTTGCCGTTTTGAGTCGAGCGCTTTGGAGTTCAAGTGTTTCGATGGTTTTTTCCGCTTGCCGAACCTGCTCCTCGTCTGGTCCCTTAGGAACCTGGATCTTAGCCCAAGCATCCTCGGGGGCTTGGCGAAACAACTCATAGGCATCGGTGATGAGATTTTCGACTTCGACGCGCACCCCTCGAACGGCCAAGCCTTTGGAAAGTTGGGTGACAAGAGTGCGAAGTTGCTGATGATCGATCGTATCGAAGAGTTGTGTGATCGCATCCCTGATCAAGAGCTCTTCTTGCGCCGTATCCAAAAGGGTCCAACCTGGTGGGAGTTTAAGCTCCAGTGCGAAGGACTTGGCCAATTGCGAATAAAAGCTATCGAGAGTGCTGACACGGAAGCGGTGCAGGTGCGTACACAATCGAGCGAGTTGGTAGCGGGCATGCTTGTGCCCTATCTGCATTGGAGCAATGACACTCTCAAGGCGATGGAGGCCCTCGGTGCTGCTGCTGGCTTCGGAGAGCCACTGGAGAATACGGTGAAGAATCTCTCCTGCGGCTTTCCGAGTGAAGGTGGTCGCTAGGATCGAATCTAGAGGTTGGTCGGTAAAGAGCAATCGGATCGCGCGCGAGGCGAGTTGGTAGGTTTTGCCGGTTCCTGCAGATGCGAGGATCATGCTCGGCTCGAACCATTCATCCAAGGGGCAGCCTTCTGCAAAAACTGGTTCGATGCTGATCATCTTTGGAATGATCGGACCTTGGGCACCGCGTGCCTTTGCGTTCGGTTTTGGATCAACGCTTCGAGAATCGGCCTGGCTCTCTGGTTTTTTAGTCGTCGTTGTTCGCTTGGAGGTTTTATGCTCTTCGAGGCTTGGATCCCAAGGTCGTAGGACTGTTCTTTGGGTGATGAATCGATAGTCATCCCAATCCAGCGGTATCTTGTCGCTTGGAGGCCAGAACTCGCCTTGCAAAACTCGATCGGCAATTTCCTTGGCCGATTCAATCGCTGCGGCATGCTCCTCGGAAGAGAAGTTTGCCAAAATGAACTTGGTGTCAGGTACGTTCTTCGGGAGAAGGATGTAGCCGAAGTGAACCTTGCTCATGTCCTTGATCTCAAGGTCCTTGATGGTTTTGATCAGTAACCCGTACAAAGGCAACTGCCAATCGGTCCATTCTTGCCCTTTGAGATGGTTCTTGCGAGGCTCTTCGGTCATATCGCCTGTCTTGTAATCCAAGACTGCGATTTCTCCGGTTTTCTTGTTGACGTCGATTCGATCGATTCGACCGTGGATGATCATTTGGCCGTGATCCAATTTCCACAGGATGCCATTAGAACGCTGGACGTTGAATTCGATATGCTCAATTTTCCAGCCTTGAGCTGCCCACTGAGCTTGATGCTTGGCGAATTCCAAGAGCCTGAGTTTGGCTTGTTCGATTTGCACGACCAGCGCAGGTGGCAAAACGGAACCGAAGTGGTTTTCGACCCATTGATCGAGTTCGGGGATCAGCCAATTAGAAATCGTCTTTGCATCGGTCGACTCGGCAACGGGTGAATCTTTAAGTCCTTCGAGCACCAAGTGGAGCATATCTCCAAAGCCACCCCCATCGAGTTCTTGGGGTAAGTGCTCACTGGCGTAGGCTTTGCATAGCTTCCTCAAATAGAACCGATACGGGCATTCGCTGTATTTTTTGAAATCCGTCACCGCCATTGCACCGATCCTTTTGCTCGGATCGGGCTTGGGAATCGCGATGTCGGACTGAAGTTCTCGGGCAGGCCAGCCCGATGCGATCTGGCTGGATTCCTCTTGATCGGATATCAGCTTGGCGACTCGCTCGGGGAGCTGATCGGTTTGCACGGCCATCATCAAACGGCTTGGTGTCAAGGGATCGGAGTTGGCGCTGTATCGATTCATGATGAACTCGACTTGCTCACGTGTGTGCAAGCAAGCCATCATGACGTACGCGTCCCGAGCGTATCGACGTGCGTTGTCCAAAAGTCCCAGTTCGCTTCGAAGTCGATTGGGCAAGAATGCGTCCGAGTTGACACTTTCGGGGACAACTCCGTCGTGTAGGCCGGTCATCATAAGTACTGGAGCGTCGTCCAAAGCGACATCGAGCCAGCCGAGCATCTCGATCGCCGAGTCGTCGGCAAGTGGCGGGATCTGAACTCCCTGCAGTTGCTGCTGTAACCAGGCAAGGGCTTCTGTGAGCTCTATTTCCAAGTTAAGCTTGGGTGGAACATTCGCTAAACGATCTAGGACGGAATTGATCTCTCGGCAGCCGCGGAGGATCACATGGCCGTCGGGTTTGGTGCGATCGATCTGCTTGAGTTCCGAGAGGCTGATAAACAGGTTTCGCAGGGGCTTGGCCCAAGCATCCAAGGTGCGTTTCGAACTACGTAGCGGTTGTAGCCACCGATCGATTGCTTCGACGACCGCGACAAAGATCTCTCGCCCAGAGGCCTGTGGCCATTTGGGGACAGAGACACTACGCAAGAGCGTTTGCTTGAGGTACTCATCGATCGATGTTAAAAAATCGGCTGGGAGATTTTGGGGTTGTTGTGACTGCGACTCGCCGGATTGCGGTGTGATTTTCGCATGAACCGATAACCAGGATTCAATCCAAGGGATACGAATAAGGTTCGAGAAGTTTTCTACATTTGGGTCTCGGAGGTATTCTTCAATCCCATAGAGAACCCTCATCGGCGGGGTGCCGTAGATCGGTATGCCCGGTCCGTATCGTAGGGCAACTTGATGTTGGGCCAGAGTTTCCTGGAGTGCCGGTACAAGGCTCGGGTCTGGCACTCCGATGGTGATGTCGCGTACGGAACGGGACTTGCCGAGTTTCGCCAATTGCACTGCGAGTTCCTGGCCTGCTTGGACAGCCGAGGTTCGCACATGGATTTGATTTTGGTCGATTGGAATTTCCACGTTTTGCCAGAAGGAGGATCGGAGCGTTCCGTCTCGATCAAAACCTTCGGCAAACGAGTTCGGAGCTCCGACAAGGACTTGGACGTTCGGCCCGATAGCGGCTAGGAACTGGCGTTGCGCTCGATTCAAATCCACCGTGCCAATCAAAACGACATCGTTTTTAAAATCGACGACTTCCCCATGTTCGAGGGCGAAACGGCGAGCGGATTGTACGTCCCACAAGCCAGCTTCATGGAGGACATCCAAATACCGTCGTTGCAACTGAGCAAGAATTTTCCAGCGAGGTTCCTCGATGGTTCCCGTTAGTTTTTCAGCGACATCTTTGAAATCTAAGAGATCCGACGCGAGTTCTTTGTGAAGAGATCCTAGGAGTTTGGCAAGGTCCATCCAAACGCCTAGCTGATCGAGTGTCGGTACCTCAAAGAGCAGTGGTTGAAGTTCATTGGCTGGGGTCGAACGAAGGACTTGAACCCATGCCATGATTTGGGTTAGTTCCGATGCAAACGGTAGTTTGGCATGGTAGAGCTCTTCGGGCAATTTTCCCAGCGTTAAAAACCTCGGTGGACGCAGTACCAGTTTTTGCTCGGCAGCTCTGTGTGCCATGAGGACCTGGATTCTTCGGCCAGCCATCGAGCCCGGTAGGACTACGAGCACGCGGTCCATATCCCATGAGTTACCTCGAGAGTAACGCTTCGCCAGGTAGTCGACTGCAGAATGCAGAATTGGTTGTTCCCAGCCGAGGAAGGAAACCTCGGCGACGTTTCGGAACGGCAACGAGGGGCTTTGCTCTTTCGAGTTTTTTTTCTTAGGCATCTGGATATTCTTCCGGCAAGACCATCTATAAGTACTCAGGTTGTTATCCAAGACGGTTTATCGCAAGAGGGTGTGACACCTCAGGTCACGGATCTTGCTCCCAGGGATTAAATTCCCAGATGGATTTATAGAATCCCTGATTTTCGGTGTTCTGAATCCATTTTTTGAAAAAAGCATTGCGGCCCAACGTGGAACCATCACCGATGACGATGAGTCTGCGTTTGGCTCGGGTCATAGCGACGTTCATCCGCCTTGTGTCGCCCAAAAAACCGACTTCCCCTTGTGTGTTCGAACGGACAAGCGAGATTAAAACCACTTCCTTTTCACGTCCTTGGAAACCATCGACGGTATCGATTTCGACGCTGTTATTTGAGCAACGATCTCGAAGAAATCGGACTTGGGCCGAGTAGGGAGCGATCACTGCGATCTGTTCGGGCAGAATCCCGGCATCGAGTAAAGCATCGACTTGTTTGAGAATCCATAGGGCTTCGCGGGGATTGAGCTTGCTCTCCCCGTTAGGATCGAGTTCCTCGGTCCAGTCAGCCCCTGAAGTGTCGACGAACAAGACCGGTTGGGTATCGAGGGATTCGGTTTGAACGCCGGGCAAATCCGCAAGCGTGTGCCCAGCGACGCTTCCATCAGCGATCAGTGTTCCCGCATAGAAGTGTTCAGAGGGAAACTCCATGATCTTTTGATGCATGCGGTACTGGGTCGTCAATTGTCTGGTGACTAGTTTATCCCATCGCTCGACGAGCCTTTCCATCATGCTCTTGGAGAGCCCTTCGAGCATTGCCTGTTTGCTAAGCACTGTCGGAGGCAATTGGCAGTGGTCGCCGGCGAGAACCAGTTTTTCGACGCGAAGAACGACCGGCCAATATCCCGGCTCGGTACTTTGGCAGGCTTCGTCGATCACACCTAGATCAAAGGTTCGATCACCGAGGATTTCAGGATCGTAGTTGGTCGTCGCGCAGATGACATCCGCGCGATCGAGTTTCGTGTTGATGATTTGCTGTTCAAAAATTTTGGCATCGTTACGAAGACGGCGGGCTTCTTGTTTAAGATCCTCGCGGGCTCCAGGGACCGGTTTGGCGCGGGTCCATCTGCCTGCTTTGCTGCTAAGTAACTCGGCTTCTCGACGCATTTCCCGAATGACTTTCATGGCCGGGTCGGCTTCGACGAGATAATCCAAGGTGTGTTCTTGGAGAGACTCCAAGACTCGGGCCGGATGTCCGATACGGACCGCATCGACTCGAAGGGCAACCAGTTTTTCAAGAAGATTGTCCACACCGGTATTGCTCGGAGCGCAAGCCAAAACGCGTTGTCCTTTCGAGACAGCTTGTCGGATCAACTCGGCGACCGTGGTGGTTTTTCCAGTTCCTGGAGGTCCGTGAATAATCGCAAGATCGTTTGCTCCAAGAGCGTGAGTGATCGCTTCACGCTGGGATTTATTGAGCTGAGACTGGACTAAGGAAGCTTCGACGGCTTGGATGTTTTTGATCGGAAAAAATTGGGGCTCTTTATCGTTGATAAGCAGTTCACGGAATTGAGCGATCCGACCTCGGCCCTGCAAGGCTTGGAGCATCGCTGATTGCTGACGCTTGCGGGTGATCTCATCGGCCGAGAGTTCTAAGCGAAAGAATTTTCCATCGGGCCATTCGTCAAAGACAACTTCTACGCTCGACGAAGACCTGGCGCATACGACACCGTTTGCAACATCCATCAGGGTGTCTTCGTCGGATGCGACCACCGGAGCACCGACGCGGAAGCGGTTCCAAGGCAGCAACGCTTGGGCTTGCCGTTTGACAAAGGTTGCGATGGTACGGCCACCGAGTCCAGTGCGGTGATCGGAGATGACCATGTGCATGAGCGTATCGCCTTGGGCCTCGATCGCTCGGTTGGACATTCCCCGTGCTTTGCGAGATTCACGGCGTGAGGAGAGTCGTTCTCGCTCTGCGTCGGATTCGAGTTTCAAAAACCGATACCAACATTCAAAGTATTCGTCGCTATCGCGATAACTAGGCATGGGATCCAATCGCGATCTACAGTTTCGGCAACCGATAGAAAAGCAGAATCGGCACAAGCATCGCAGCCATCATGGCAAAGACGGAGGAGACTGGCCAAGCCAAGCAACGCTCGGCGACCCAGATGAGCAATTGATAGATTGGACCAGCCAGGAGAATACCGATAAAGTTCGCGAAGTTCATCGTGCCGATGAGTCGGCCTTTGAGTTCCAGCGGCGGGCGTTCCTGCAAGAAGACTTGGATGGGAATCACAAACACGGCCGCTCCGATCCCCGCGATGATCAAACCTAAGAAGGTACCGTTGTAGCCCAGGAGCACATCCCCGTTAGGCTTCCAGATGCTCACTAAGCACATCGAGACGATCATGATCAGGACACCCAGGCTGACTTGCTTGTCCTTGGGCATGCGTTTGAGAATCAAATTGGCGCTGATGGCTCCGATGATGATTCCGATGGCAAGACCGGCCGTAAGCACGCTGGTTTTTGTGTCAGCTTGCTGGAGTTGGTCCTTGCCCATCCGATTGACCACAGGCATCACCAATCCGCCGACGAGCCAAAAGACACTTGAAACAACCAAGGCAAGCAGTAGCGGACGATCCCTTTTTAGCAAAGAGACGATTGGTTCAGGGACAATCGAATCGACCATCTGGAAGCGGGCTTGGGGTTGCACCGGGGAAGTGTACCGCACATAAAGTGAGGTAAGAGTTCCGATCATGGCAACTATGGCGCAAGCCAAAGATCCGATCCACAGATGGCTGTAGTCCTCATTGCCGGCAGCATCCTTGATGACCAACGCATCTTTGATCGCTCCAGCCAAGACGACCCCGAGGATAATCGCAAGGAAGGTCGACATGAGGATCAGGCCGTTGGCCCTAGGCAGATGCTTGTGGTGGAACAATTCCGGAAGGATGCCGTATTTGGCAGGTCCAAAGAAGGTGCTATGGATGCCCATGAGAACCAGAACCGTCCAGGTGCCATAATCACCAAGATTTCCGTACATTAAAAAGGCCAAAACGGCTAGTAGAGTGATGGCTATCTCAGCGATTTTACAAATGACGATGATTCGGCTTTTGCTGTTGCGATCGGATAGATATCCTGCGACACCACTGAGTAAAACAAAGGGTAAAGAGAATGCAAGTGTTGCCCAGCCTTGGCGGTCGTCTTTAGTCGCTCCGGCGATGCCTCCGATGGCAATGAGCAACATGAGTTGTTTGTAGAGGTTGTCGTTGAAGGCACCCAGGAACTGGGTGATTGCAAGGCCCCAAAACGAGCGGTCGGCCAAGAGTGACTGGGTCGGTTCGGATTCGTCTTGAGAGGAGGGTTCTTGCATGGTCAGGCTTTCTCTCTGGCGAGAGTTTGTAGTCCGCGAAGGTCGAGTTTCCCGGTACCGAGGATAGGTATTGCATCCACTTTGATAAAGCCGTCAGCACCGGGGATATAGATCGAGGGCAAACCGGCAGCGATAAGCTTTTTGACGATCACAGCAGGCTCCTCGGGAAGTTCGGTGTAGAGGACTATGATCCTCTCGCCTTTCTTCTCGTCGGGGACACCGCAGACGGCAAGCTTGAGGATGTCTTCGTCGCCACCGACGATCTTGTTGAGTTCCTCTTCGATTTGGATATGAGGAACCATTTCGCCGCCGATTTTTGAGAAGCGGCTTTCGCGTCCGGTGATGTGGATGAATCCATCGGCATCGATGAATCCGACATCGCCGGTGATGTACCAACCGTTGTTCATAACTTTGGCCGTCAGTTCGGGTTGGTTGAGGTAACCCTGCATGACGTTGGGCCCAGAGATTTCGATCATACCCGCTTCATCAGGGCCGAGGACTTTGGAGTGATCGTCGAGCGAAACTGCGCGAGCCTTAACCGCTGGAATTGGTCTACCGACAGAGCCTTCGCGCAGCGCGTTTTTACCCTCTTGAGTTCGGGCTCGGCTCGGCGGGACGTTAACGGCCACCACGGGGCTAAGTTCGGTAGTTCCATATCCTTCGATCGGGCGAACTCCGAATCGCTCTTCAAAAGCTTGGGCCAATGGAATGGGCATTTTCTCAGCACCGACGACCACGACATCGACGGATTTGAATTGTTCGGGTTCGATTCGTTTGAGGAAACCGCGAAGGAAGGTGGGTGTACCAAGAACGATGGTGCACTTGTAGGTTTCGATGAGTTTAGCGATTTGTTTGGGTTCGAGTGGGTTGTAGTGGAATGCACCCGAGCAAGGCAGGCAACCGACGGCCCACAATGTGCCGGTGTATCCAAAGGAGTGAAAAAATGGCAGGATACCCAAGAAACAATCGTCTTCTTTGACGTGGATCGTTGCGTCGAAGCCTTGGACGTTCGAAGCGATGTTATTGAAGGTTAGTGGTACACCTTTGGGGATGCCGGTGGAGCCTGAGGTGAAGATGATTGTCAGTCGATCATCAGGCTTGTTTTTGTGAAGTTGAAATTGGGATGCAAGCATTCCTTCGGGCATGAACTTCGACTGTGTAAAGGCAACGATTTTATCGCCCAAGGTTGCTTTGTCTTTAAGGTCTTCTAGATAGACGACTTGGGCATTGAGATTCATGCCCAACTTTTCCATCACCTTGCGACTAGTCAAAACGTGTTTGATCCCTGCTTGTTCGATGCATCGATTGATGATCGATTCCGAGACGGTGTAGTTGAGGTTGACTGCAACGCGGCGCGAGAGGGTTAGGGCCATATTGACCACGACCGCCGGAACCGTTGGTGGCAAAAGGACTCCAACGTGTTTTTCGTCTTCGATCGGTTTGAAGCGAGCTTGCAGGACCTCGCGGTCGATGATGCGTTTGAGTGCGAGAGTTCTCAGGAGCAAATCATTTCCAGAAAGCTTTACTCCTGAGGAGTCGGCGACCTTGATCCTTGCCCCTTTTTCTCGGCAGCGGCGGATGAATAGACGAGGAAGGTTCCAATCCCACTGGAAGTTCGAGGAGGGCTGATTTTTGGTGTTCATGGCCTTGGTTGGATGTAGATTAAAACTTGTTACTTTTTGCGTTTGAACTCTTGGGTTAGTTCCGGAACGGGGATGCCGATTGCACCACGTCCCTCTTGGAGTCGAAAGTCGACATCTTCGCGGATCTCATTATGGTCGATTCCCCAAACGATGGTTTTCTCGTCGTCGGTTAAAGCCTTGCTCGATCGCACTAGACGCATGCCGACCATGCGAGCCGGATCGTTGGTGAACCACCATGGGCTTTTGGGGACGTTGGGATCTTCATCCTTCCAATCTTCATCGACCGAGCCGAGGCGAGCCGAGGATCGGAGTCGCTCGGGTGGATCTTGCCATCCGCCACCACGTACGCATCTGGATCCTTTTTCCTTTGGAGCGACGAAAGCTTGTTGAACCGAGAGGGTTTTACCTGCGCGATCCGAGTAAGTATCGGCTGCATAGTGATCGAGGGTCCACTCCCAGACGCTGCCGTGCATATCGTGAAGTCCGAAGGGATTGGGTTTCTTGCTGCCGACTTTTGGTGCTCCTTCGGGACTGTTGGTAGCGAACGCAGCATACTCTTGAAGTTGCGAAGGATCGTCACCGAAAGAGTAGGCGGTGGTGGTACCTGCTCGAGCAGCGTATTCCCATTCGGCTTCGGTGGGCAATCGATATTCGATGCTGGTGATCCCGCTGAGCCATTTGGTGTACTGCTTGGCGGAATATTGGGTCATGGTCACAGCGGGTTGTTTTGGATCGTCGCCGTATTCGTAGGTAAAGCTCGGTTCGTACAGTGGGGTCGGAACGGTGATCGCGTCGACTTGGTCGAGCCCTGAGGCTTTGCGGATGCCTTGCCGCGAGAGTCTTTTGAAGATGTCGTAGGTTTTGAGGAAGGTCTTGTATTCCGCCCACGTCAGTTCGGTTTTGGCCATCCAAAACGGTTCTACCTCAACAGTAAACTCAGGCCCTTCATCTTGGGTGTGGCCTGGTTGGCTCTCAGGTGAGCCGATCGTGATTTTGCCTCCTGGAATTGGGATCATTTCAAAGCGTATGTCGGATTCATCGACCGACTGAACATAGGGCACCATGTACAAGTCTTCGGCGAGTTTGACACTCGGGCCTGTTGCTGGCTGGGTCTTACTAAGTCCATTGGTATTGGTGCTCTGGTTGGCTTCGGTCGAAGAGACTTTCTCCTGAGGAGACCAGGCAAGGGACTTCTCGCAATGGGTAAGCAAGACCGAGGCAGCAAGAAAACTCAGTTGCAGAAAATTCGCGGAAATCAGCTTTGGCATAACTTGGGTAAAGTCGCAGGGTGGATTGAGGGCCGAACGTGGGAAAGTTGGTTGTATATCGGTAGCTTTAGAGTAACTACTAAAGAGCGAATCGAACAGTCTAGAGGGCTGTTGGATCTTGTGATAGTTTTGGGATTTGCTAAACAATCGGGGAATAGGCATCCTAAAGATGCGGTGATTCCTAACTATTTTTAGAGTGAGAGACGAGACGATGGACATCCACACCCTGACGCGTGAATTGCAATTAGAAAACTCGAGCAAAATTGTGATGTTGGTGGCCGATGGGTTGGGTGGATTGCCGATGTCTCCGGGTGGTCTTACCGAGCTTGAGACCGCAAAAACACCGAATCTCGATGCCTTGGCAACCTTGGGAGTTCAGGGAGCGAGCATTCCGGTTAAGCCGGGGATTGCTCCGGGGAGTGGCCCCGGTCACTTGGCCCTCTTTGGATACGATCCGCTGAAGTATCTCATCGGGCGGGGTGCTTTAGAGGCAACAGGGATCGGCTTTGAGTTGCAACCGGGAGATGTAGCCATCCGTTGCAATTTTTGCACGATCGATCAAGAGGATCGAATCACCGATCGGCGAGCTGGTCGGATCAGTTCTGAGGAGAGTGCTCCTCTTGCGATATCGCTTCGTAAGATCCAGATCCCTGGGATCGAGATTTTTGTAGAGCCGGTCAAGGAGCATCGATTCGTGGTGGTCTTCCGAGGGAAGGGCTTGGGTGGCAATGTTGCCGATACCGATCCGCAAAGGACTGGTGTGAAGGCATTGGATCCTGTGGCCCAAAACGAAGAGAGCAAGAAAACGGCGGAGGTAGCTAAGGAGTTTCTAAGGCAGGCAAAGGGGATCCTGTCTGGACATCCGAAGGCGAATTTTCACACGATGCGAGGTTTTGCCGCAAAGCCTCAGTTGCCTAGTTACAAAGAGGTTTATGGGTTGCGAGCAGCCGCGATCGCCGTGTATCCGATGTATAAGGGATTGGCTCGATTGGTAGGGATGGATATTGTCGGCAAGGCCCAGACTCTCACCGAGCAGATCGAAGAACTCAAAGCAAATTGGGATCGCTATGATTTCTTTTTCATTCACTTCAAGTACACCGACAGCACCGGTGAGGATGGTAATTTCGCTGAGAAGGTCTCAAGGATCGAGGAGCTCGACTCGGTTCTCCCAGAGATCCAGAAGCTTGGACCTAGTGTGATGATTGTCACAGGAGACCACAGCACACCAAGTTATCTCAAGAGCCATTCTTGGCATCCGGTACCGACGCTTTTGGTATCGGATTGCTGCCGACCCGACCCGCATCGCACGTTCAACGAAACGACATGCATCAGCGGTGGGCTCGGGCATTTCGAAGCTCAGTACTTGATGACCTTGGCCCTTGCGAATGCGGGACGTTTGGGCAAGTTCGGAGCCTAGAGTTTTTCTAAGGCGGCTTTGTCTTCGGGGAGCAGATAGACATCGCGCAAGGTTTTCTTGTCGATCATAGGTTTTACTTTGTCTGCTTCCTCTTTCTTTCCTGCTCCCAAGAGAGCCATGTACCAGTGAAGGGCTGAGCGCGGATCGCCGCCGTTTTTGGTGGCGACGCTTAAGGCTTGGGCAGCTTCTTCGTAGCGTTTAAGTAAGATCAGGACAGTTCCTTGGGTGTCAAGCAGTACAGAGTTCTCTGGGAGGATCTCGACGGCGCGGTTGATAAAACCGAGAGCTTCCTCTGCATTTTCTGGTGATGTTTCGATAAGGATGTTTGCCACATTATTGAGAGCTGCAGGGTTTTTGGGTTCTTTTTCAACGATCTTCTTGTAGGCGACCAGGGCCTCAGGAGCTCTCCGCTTGGCCAGTAAGAAATCACCGATGGAGGTAAGTGCAACCATATCGAGTTCGATCGCTTGATTTAATTTCTTGGAGATCTGGCTGATCAATGCGTCGGTTTTTTCTTTGTCGAACTCAAGCACGGAGATGACCGCAAGGAAAACGCTAAGGTCAAAGCTTGTGAGGTTTAGATCGTCGATCCGTTCGGTAAATCGTTTCAGACCTGCGTTTCTGAGTCGAGAGATGTCGTGTCGAAGCAACGAATTGATATAGTTCCTTGCGATTTGAGGATTGCGATCCAAGATAGCCTCGAAAGTTCTATCTGAATCGGGTTCGTTTCCTGAAGCTTCAAAGATTGCGTTTGCAAAGGTGATATTCGCATCGGAGATCGTGCTCAGATCCAGATCCTTCGAATAGTCGACCTTCGTCGCCTTTTGGAACCATTCGTTTGCGACCTGGGATGCTAGATCATTTTGATTTTTGGCGTGGTGCCATAAGGTTCGTACCATATAGGTCGATCTAGAGTCTGGCGACAAAGCCGCGAGCTTATCAATCAATGGGGCAACATCTTGCAATCTATTGCGTTCGATAAGAAAGCTTGCGTAACCCGTGATGTAGGATTCGTTCGCTGGGTTGCTTTGTGCGGCTTGCTGTAATGCTGACTCAGCAGCATCTTGGTAGCGACGGGTATCGACATTCTTGATGTTGTCTCTATTGGAAAGATCCAAAAGGTAACGGTTGATCGTTCCGAGTGTGAAGAGAACGTCGTTGGAAGATTTACTCCTAACGCCTGCTACCCCCTGGAGCTTTTCTCGAGCTTTTTCGAGATCTCCGTAGGATCGTTTAGTGATGAGTAGTTTGGCGTGCAGGAGGCGGTCTTCAAGTGAATTACCAAAGGGAGGGGCTGAGAGCACTTCGTCGAGTTGTTTCCAGTCGTTAGGGGTTCCACGGTCAGCAAGCAGGATGGCAAGAGATTGTCTGATTTCGAAGCTTTCTGGTTTATCCTTTGCGGCTTGAGTCAGAAGTTCGATAGCTTCCTTTTGTCGTCCTTGACGCATCATGGCTTCAGCCCTCAAAAGGCTATTTGAGATGATTGAGCCGCCCTTCGCGATCGACTTGTTAAAGTTGTCTTCTGCACGATCGAAATTATTCAGATACAGATGGATGATGCCTAGAAGATTCAATCGTTCATTTTCCGGTGAGAGTTGTTTGTCGGACTCTACTTCTTGCACCAATTCCTGAATTTTTTGATTTTGTCGCGATGCTACGTAGAACTGAAAAATCGAACGGACAGGTTCGCACATATCGGGGGCTAATTGACGAGCTCTTTGCATGTGCGATTCGGCTTGCTCCATGCTCGCCTTTCGATCAAGATCGTTCATTTCTCGGGAAGATCTTTCGATCACCTTCGCGTACCAGACCCAGGCCAATGGATCCAATGGGCGTGACTCCGTTCCGAGTCGTGCAAGATCTAATGTGTTGGCTTGGGTTCTTTCGGCAAGTTTCAATGCAACCGATGCGATTCTGTTGGATTGATTGGAAACATTTCCAAGTCTAGAAATGTAGGTCTCAGCATCTTCGAATCTACCTTCTTGATAAAGCAATTCGATCAATCTTTCGTAAACGCGGATGTCGTCGACCGCGAGTCCAACGGCGGACTGATATGCTTTTATTGCTTTGTTGGGTTCTTTCATCTGTTCGGCAAGTGCGCCGCGGAGAACATCCAGATAAGCCCATTCGGGACGAGATTCTTCGATTTGACGAATCAGATCAAGGACGTTGGAAAAGTCAGGTTTTTCATCAAAAAGTGATTTGATCAAAAGTCTTCTAGCTTTGGTATACCTCCACGCGGTTCCCTTTTCGCCTTCGAGTTTCCTGAGTCGGTTTTCCGCAGATTGCATTGCTGCATTCCAACGTTCGACTTTAGGTAGGGACTTTGCTTTGTCTTGCTCGTTGACTTCAGAGGTGTACTGAGGTAGGCGGAGTAAATATTCGCAGAGGTCGCTCATGACGGTGAAGTTCTTACCGCAAGAGTCGAGCATTTTCTCAACGCGATTTCCTAATGTATCATCGATTTGAAGAATTCCGGCGATGAATTGATTCAGGCGAATGTTTTCGGGGAATTCGGCTAGACGATCCATCAAATAATCGAGGGCTTCGGAGACTTGGCCGGAATTGGCTAAATCGGTTGCTTTATCCAAATGTGCATCTAAACTCTGGGGATTTTGCTCGATGAGCAGTTTACGGATTTCTTTTGCGCTGCTTAACTCCCCCCAAACTCCTAAAAGGTTAACGATATTTTTGAGGAGTAACTCTTGGTTTGGATTTGCAAGTCCCATCTCCATGAGTTTTGGTTTCCACTGGGCGATGGATTGAGCTCTTTTCGATGGATTCGATTTTCGAACATCCAAATCGGCCTGAAGAACTTCAAGTAGGTTGGTAAAGCTACTTTCTTGGCCAGAGGATTCGGCGGTTTGTCGGGCTCGATCCAACGCAGTTTGGATCGGTTTCCATAGGCTCTCGTCAAAGGATAAATCCGTTGTTTGGAGTAGCATCCTTAAAAGTGCTACCTGCATCCAGTCTCCAGGTTGTTTGTTCTGGATGAGTTCAAACTGCTTGATCGCATCCTCGGTCCGATTGGACTTCACCAAGCATTCTGCAGCCCCACGATGCAATGAATCGTTCTTTGGTGCCAGTGCCAAGGCTCTGAGATAGGCGGAAGACGCTTTGTCCCAGTAACCAATTCTACGGAAAGACTCTGCGGCGAATGATTGGATTCTCAACTCGGTGTTCGAATCGCTCGATGCAGTGGAAACCAAAAGGCTGTCAAGTTGTTCGTTGACAGCTACCAAATTTCCCTGGGCATTGTAGTACTCCAACCATTGCTGTTTGATCGCCCTTGAAAATTCGGTTTGCTGCGCACTATTTAGTCGCGGCGCGTCTTGCCTGAGTGTCTCGTCAGCTTTCTTGAGAGCCTCCAAGGCCATTGCAGACTCGTTGTTCAGATTATAAATCTGGGCAAGGCGAAGTTGCAGATCGACCAAGGGGGGTTCGCATACTCTGAGTCCATCCTCAAGGGTTTGAATCGCTTTTTCTTTTTCACCCTTGACTAAGGCCAGCTCTGAAAGCGACGCATAGGTAAAAGGAGCCCGAATTCCTGAACCGACTCGAAGCTTGCCGAGGATCTCCTCGGCTTGGCCGATCTGGGTGTCTATCAACTGTTGATTGCCGAGAAGTTTTGCATCGAGTATCCTCCTCATTACGTGAACGGCACCTTGTTGCAAAACAGAAGTGTCTTCTGGGAATTTAGTCAATGCCGTCTCTATATCCTCAGCAGCCCTCTTCTCGTCGATTCGAGAGAGGAGTTGGTAATTGATTAGCCAGGCCTCAGGTTTATCTTGGTTTCGAGTTAGCATTTCAGAAAGCTTCCTAGAAATCAAAGAGTTGAGTTCCTGTTTGTCTAGTTTCGAGAGGCTCGACTTAACCAACTTGCTGCTGTCGATGATGCAAGCATTTCCCAGCATGGCGGTGAGTTCAACGTCTCCCTTGAGTTCATCCAAGGAGCTTACAATATGGTCGATTGGATCAAGCTTGCATTTTTGCAGGATCCAATCCGCCGTTCCGGGCAAGAGTCGACCAACCGCAGGGTCTTCGCTTGCAACCACTAGGTTGCGATATCGAATTAAGGCGAGTTTTTTATCCAGCTCTGGATCAGGATCCTGGGTCGCTAATTTAGCAATCTGTTCGACGGCCTCTCCGGCTCGCATTGCCTGCGATAGATTGTCTAAAAGTTTCAATCGAAGACCTGGAAGCTTATCCTCAAGTTCAGGATTTTGCTCGCAGGTCGCGATCGCTTGATAGATTAGAGGTATCAAAGAATCGGTATTGATTTTCGGAGACTTTGGATCCGCAAGCAATTCGGTAAGTTCAACCTTTTGCTTGGGGGCGTCGGGTCGATAGACCATGAATCGATTCAATTTCTTGATCGTTTCGTCCTGATCTCCCTCACGCTTAGCCGATTCAATCTCGCCCAAAAGATAGGTTTCTAATCGCCCAAGTTGCACTCTGTGGAGGAAATATAAACATGGAATGACAACAAGCAAAAAGGCAAGTGGAACCCAAAGGGCTTTCCAGTTAAATTCATAATCATCATCTTGGCTGAACATGGAGCAAGTCTCGCTTGGAATATCTCTACTGGATATGGAATTTCTTTACTGAATCACTCAATCGAACGACTGGTATATCACCGTAGCCATGAACCTCTTGGCAGATCCTTCGCAGAGCACCCATAGGATCATTGGAGGCTTGCGTAAAGCGGTCGCTATCGATCACAAGCGGTGCTCCGATAACAACCAGGGGGGCACCAAATTTCGGAGTGCTGATGGCTTGCTCTAGCGTCAGGCCACCTACTGCCTGAACCGGAACCGAGACGGCTTTTACGATCTGCTGGAGCTGATCCATAGGGTTCGGGGGACGATGGCCAGAGGCTGCAATGCCTCTGCGCTCGTCGTATCCAATATGATGGATGACATAGTCGCAACCCAAATCCTCTAACCGCTTGGCACCATCGATCATCGATTCGTAGCCAAGATTATCACCCATGACCCCCACACCGTAGTCTTTGCCAGCCTTAACCACACACTTGATCGTCTCGGCGTGCGCCCTGGCCATGACCACCACATGGGTCGCACCAGCCTTGGCCATCATCTCGGCTTCCAAATAGCCACCATCCATCGTCTTGAGATCGGCGATGATCGGGATCGTTGGAAAGCGCTGGCGAAGCCCTCGTATCGCGCGTAGGCCTTCAGCCAAAATCAAGGGGGTGCCGGCCTCTAGCCAATCCACCCCAACATCGACGGCTTGCTGCGCGGTTGCTAGGGCTTCGTTTAGATCGGTTAAATCAAGCGAGATCTGTACCCTGGGTAACATCGGTCAATGCCTCGAAATTCTGCTTTTTGATGCTGCAATCAGACCGACTGCAATGGTGCTTGGGCTGTTTTATCTAAACAGGTTGCGATGTGACGCACGGCTTGTCGCAATCTAGCTTCGTTTTCAACAAGGGACATTCGAAGATAGCCTTCGCCCGAAGGGCCAAAGCCCCCGCCGGGACTTACCGCGACATTGCCTTTTTCAAGAAGCATCATGGCAAAGTCGATCGAATTCATTTCAGAGGCCCATGGCTCGGGGATCTTTGCCCAAACGAACATGCCAGCTCGAGGGGTGGCGGCCTCCCAGCCAAGGCGTCGCAACCCTTCGAGCAGCACATCTCGTCTACCTTGGTAGATTTTCGACTGCTTTTCAACCGTCGCCTCGGTGTCCCTAAGTGCGACGATCGCAGCAATCTGAATCGCTTGGAACATCCCGTAGTCGTAGTAACCCTTAATGGTTGCCAAGCCTCGAACCATTTCGGAATTTCCAGCACAAAAGCCAACACGCCATCCGGCCATGTTGTAGCCTTTGCTCATCGTCGTAAATTCCACCCCGACATCCTTGGCGCCAGGTGCGGATAAAAACGACGGCGGAGTATACCCGTCGTAGGCCACATCTGCATAAGCAAAATCACTGATCACCATCAAGCCATATTTTTTGGCCAATTTGACCACTTCGACGTAAAACTCAGGCTCTACGGTGATCGTCGAGGGATTATGCGGGTAATTGATGATCAGCAGTTTGGGCCTGGGGTAAAAATGCTCGCAGGTGTAAGCGATATTTTTCAGATACCGTTCCGTATCCGAAACATCCAGGGCTACGACATTCCCCGACGCGAGAATCACTCCGTACATGTGAACCGGAAAGAATGGGGCTGGGATGATCGCCGTGTCGCCGGCACCAATGAGGCTCAGCAGCATGTGAGAAAAGCCCTCTTTGGAGCCCAGGCAAACGATGGCCTCCGTCTCAGGATCCAATCGAACGCCATACTTGCGGAGATACTTGCTTGTCAGCTCTCTTCGAAGGTTGAGAATCCCGTTGGCCTTGGAGTAACCATGGTTGCGTACATCCGAGGCTGCTTGGGATAGCTTCTCAATCACCAGCGGATCCGGTGGATCGCTCGGATTGCCCATACCCAAGTCGATCACGTCTTGGCCTGAACGCCTCTTCTGGTAGAGCAGATTGTTGATCCGCCCAAACAGATAGGGGGGTAAACGGTGTACCCGGGGAGCGTATTCCACTCGAAACGGCGAGTCTTTCATAAATCCTGTTTGCAAAAAAAAGATCCCAGGCGGACTAAATGGATGCAGTTCCGGGGCCGAAATTGCCGGGATTCTTGTCGGGAATCAGGTATCCCGGACCCTCTGCTGTGTCACGGATTAGCATAAGCGACACCAGGGGCATAGAAAAGATCCGAAAATCGGAATCCTCAATGTAATTGCGTGTCAGATTGTAACCTTAGCAGTTTCCGCCAAGTCTTCTGGGAGCGGGATAACCAAAAAACGAAGAATGGGGAGAAAGCTTAAGGCTTACCCCCCATTTTTTTTAAAGGATCGAGCAGTCGTTTCGCGTCGGGCTTGTCTAAGCGACGTTCTTGAGGAAGCCTTCGAGCATTCCGGATCGAACGGGATTTTGAAGTTTTGCGACCGCCTTGGACTCGATTTGCCGAACCCGTTCCCGAGTTACCTTGAAAATCCTGCCAACTTCTTCGAGTGTGTAGGAAAACCCGTCAGTCAGACCGTAGCGCAAACGGATGATTTCTCGCTCTCGATAGGTTAAGGTTTTTAGAAGCGAGTCTATTCGATCTCTGAGAATGCCGTTATTGGCATTGCGGGCTGGATTGTCGCTGGTGGGATCCTTGAGGAACTCTCCGAGGACATTGTCTTCTCCCTCGCCAACAGGCCGATCGAGACTCACCGGTCCGCGACCGATGTCCATGACCCGTTGCACATCTTCAACTTGAACGCCCAAGGACTCTGCGAGTTCGTAAGCCGTTGGTTCGCGTTGAAGTTCATGGGTAAGTTGCTTTTGCGCTCCTCGGAGCTTACTGAGCATATCGATCATGTGAACTGGGATTCGAATCGTTCGAGCTTGGTCGGCAATCGCTCGTGTGATGGCTTGCCGTATCCACCAAGTCGCGTACGTTGAGAATTTAAAGCCTCGACGATACTCGTACTTATCGACCGCTCGCATGAGCCCGGTGTTGCCTTCTTGGATCAGATCCAAAAAACTCATGCCACGGTTTCGGTACTTCTTAGCAATCGAAACAACGAGCCGAAGATTTCCGCTGGAGAGTTGCCGTTTAACCGCTTCGTACTCTTTGTAGCTCTTTCGAAAATCTTCAACACGTCTTCGCAACGATCTTGGACTTTCTTGAGTGGTCAAAATCAGGTGTCGAAGTTCACCCAAGCATCGCTGGAGTTCAAGGGGCCCAGTGCCCGATTGTTTGAGTTCAGCGATGCGTTCGGATAGATAATCCATTCGCTGTGAGAACTGTTCGAGTTGGCGCATCAAAGGGATAACTCGACGGGATCGAAGCGAGAGTTCTTCAACCAAGACCAGCGATTTCATTCGGCGTCGCTGGTACGTTAGCTTTGCAATTGCTTTCTTCGACTCCGGGGTGCTTTTGCGAACTATAGCTTGAAAGTCGCGTCGATTTTCATCGATCAAGCGATCCAGGGTCGCAAGGTTCGCTGGCATTCGGGCGCTGATCTGTTCCTTGGTCAATTGCTCGGTCAGCGATACTTTGATCGTACGATCAAACGGGAGGATGCCAGCGGCGACTTTGCGCAGAATCTCGACGGTATGACGAAGCGCGAAATCATTACCGAGTACCGCACGACGAAACTTGCGCCTCGTGATTTCAATTTTCTTGGCAAGCGAGATTTCTTGCTCTCGATTCAAAAGAGGTATTTTGCACATTTGTGCTAAATACAATCGCACCGGATCGTTCGAGCTTGTGGTGCGTTCTGAGGCACCAGTTGCTAATGCTGACAAGTTTGTCTGGCTATCTTCTGGACGATAGATCTTTAGGTTTGTCGATCCACCGGCTGGTCGTTGCGAAGCGGTTTCTTCGACGATCTCTATCCCCGCACGCTCTAGTGCAACAAAAAGCTCATCGAGCTTTTCAGCAGAGGAGGCTTCATCGGGGAGATAATTACTGACTTGTTCGTAGGTCAAAAAGCCTTGGGTACGTCCCAAGTCGACCAACTGGTTGAGTTCTACAGTTTTGCTTTCCATCTGCTCCACTCCTTTGGGTTTTGGAAAAAATTCGACAGCCGAACAATCCATGTTCGACCGTTGGGTCTACGGTTTAAGGTTGCTCGATACCATGTTTCATTTGTGCTTGTCGTATAAGCGACTGCAAAAGATCGATTTGAGTTTGGTCATCGAGCGATCTGTCCTCGAGCGCGTTTCGCTGGGAGCGAACTGAATCGGAGTCGTCCGAGGCGCCCCATCTTTCACAGAGTGTCTCAAGCCTTGCTCGGGGATCCATCGATGCTTTCGTGGCCTTCAAGGTAGCTTGCTGCTCGAGGCTCACCAGGGTGTTCTTGAGCGAAGGATCCTCGGTGGCCGTCAGGATGCTTTGAAAGTCCAGCGAGTGGCCTTCGAGTTCTAGGTTTAGGTAGAGTTGAAAAATCGCTATTGCGGTAGAGGAGACAAGATTCCTCGGCGCGATCCGTTCGATCGCTACTGGGACAAGATCGGTGTTGATTGCAAGGATTTCGAGCAACTCTAGTTCGACTGCGGAAAGTTGATCGTAACGATACTCGATAGGCTGCTGCAGAGAGTCTTCCGCAGGTTCAAGGCTTCGTGTTGGATTCGATACCTCTGCGCTGCCAGGGCTTAATCCGCTGGGACTTGCCCATCGGCGAGATTGTTTTCGCAAATCGTTCAAACGCATTTTGATCTGCGATTGCCCAATACCAAACTGGCGACTGAGCCTACCGATAATCTGTTCGAGTCTCACAACAACCCTCGAATCGCTTTGGCTCGATTCGGGAATCTTCGCAAGCGAACCGAGAACATTCTCGAGAGCCATTGTTGCTCGATGGGTATCGAGCAGTGGATCAAAGCCCTGGCAAACAGATCTGATTTTGAATTCCAGTGCGTCGATCGCTTGGGAAAGGAGTTCCTTGAGACTCTCACCCCCGTAGCGCAGAAGGTAATCGCATGGGTCGAGTTGCTCGGGCAACGTCAAGATTCGTAAGTCCATCGATTCACTTAAGAAAAGCTCGAGGATTTCACCCGTGCGTTTTTGACCCGCTTGGTCTCCGTCGAGCATAAGCACCACCGAGTCGCAGTACCGTTTGAGCAAGCGGATGTGGTTCTCGGTCAAAGCCGTACCGCAGCAAGCAACGGCATTGTCGATGCCATGCTGGTGGGCCATCATCACATCCGTATAGCCCTCGACAACCACGGCGACTTGCGTTTTGGTGATGCGATCCTTGGCAAAGTTCAAACCGTAGAGCGTCTGGTTCTTTTGGTAGAGTCGAGTTTCGCTGCAATTGATGTACTTGGCCGCCTCGACTGCAGAGCCAGGCAAAACGCGCCCCCCAAGTGCAATCGGGCGAGACTGCGGATCAAAGATCGGGAAAATCAATCGATCTCGAAACCGATCGTAACGCGTCTGGCTCGTACCGCGGGCCAAGAGCCCCACCTTTTCCAAGGCATCTAATGAAATCTTGTCAGCCAAAGCGCGATCGGCCAACCAATTCCACGATTCAGGTGCAAAGCCCAGCCCGAACCGCTCGACGATCGATGCCTCCAAGCCTCGGCTCGCAACATATTCGCGAGCAGCATCTGCAGCAGGATCGTTCTTGTAGTAGTCTCGATACTTATCAACTGCCCATTGGATCGCACGATACAACTCGCGCTTGTCTTCAGCCGATGCTCCAGGCGTCTTGGTTCCGGCCGTCTCGATGACAATCCCAGCCTTATCGGCCAAGAATTGCAATGCCTCCGGAAAGCTCATCCCTTCACGCTGCATCACGAAGCTAAAAACATCACCACCGATATCGCATACCCAACACTTCCAACTCTGTCGCTCGGCGTTGATCTGCATGCTCGGTCGCCGGTCGTCGTGGAATGGACAACGGGTAACGAAATTCCTTCCCTGGCGACGAACCTCCGAATAAGCACCAATCACATCGACAATGTTGACCGCTTGCCGCACTCGCTCTTTGGTCTGATTGTCGAAGTTTGAATTCATGGCAAATCAGGGTTTACTTTGGGTCGAAGTTTTTGTTATTTCCACATCGACGATCGAGCAAGGCTCAAGCTTCGATGGCCAGTGGCCTGATGCGGGCAAAGAGTATCAGCGATTCGAAAAGCTCACGTCAACATCACTTGAGCCAAATTGCACTCGGGCTTCGATTTATTTCGAAAAAACTATGGGTGAATTGTCCAGTCCTTGCTAGCATTCGGATCCCCTGAGTTGGGTGTGATCAATGCATCGAGCTCGGCCGTCGTCGTCGATCTAGGGATGATCACCGCATTGCCCTGTGTGTCTATTCCTAAGGCCACTTTCGTGTGCAGTCCACCGATCGATGTCATCGCGATGTTGCCTAAGCTCGGACCGGTTAATGGAAGATCGATATCTCCAGGTTCGCTCCAAGCGGTCACCCCATTGAGTGTTTCGACGATCAAGAGCGTTGGTGTATCGGCAACTTGTTTGTAGCTCATGGGCTTACCCGGAGGGAACATGGTTCTGTTGCCAGTGATAAGCACAAAGTTGGGTTGCTTGTTTCCGTAGGCATCTGGCGAGTTGCTACTACAAAAGACCTGGGGCATCTTTTTGATCAAAGTGAGATTCAAAGGGCTGTCCCAAGGTTGGTTCAGGGCGAATTCTTGATAGAGATCGTCGTACCCCAGAAAAGGAAGGATCGCAACGCGCCACGAAAGAAGCGGCTTGCCTGTCGCATCGACGCTATAGGGCGGAGGATAACTCCCGTAACGATCGCAGTAGGCATTGAGCGCCTTGGCCAACGTCTTCATTCGGGTCAGGTCGCTGTTGCAAGCGGCAATCGACATTTGCCTCCTGGCTGCGGGCAGAGCAACGATGATAGCGGCGATGGCCAACAACCCAAGTACCGCAGCAGCCACTCCGACGATGGCCCTGAGCAAGCGTCGATCATCACGCGGGTCGCTTTTACGAGTCTTTGATTCACCCTGCGGTGAAATGATTTTCCCTGTTTGAACCGAATGCACTAATCCCCCGTGGGGATCCCGTGTTGGCATGGTTACGGGTTTGCCGCACGAGGCGCAAGGTCCACTTTGACCCAAATACTCTTCGCCAACGCGAACGCGGCTCAAACAAAATGGACAAGTGAATTCGAAGGACATGGCAGATCCAAAGCCAACAAAAAACGATTTTAGATTTTGTTACCGATAAATTGATAATAAGGAGTTCGCACCAGGGGCATATAAGGCACCTTAGCTTTCTTCTCTTGTAGCCAATCGCGTCGAAAATGGGTCTCTAAAAAGGGCAAGTGATCGGGACTTGGAAAAACATTGTCGCTTGCAAACCATACGGGCCAGAAGGTGCGAGTCAACCAACCATGTTTCCTAAGACCCTCGGCGGGGTACTTGCGAGACACATAGAAATCGATCACCCCAATGCTCCCACCGGGTTTGAGGATTCGAAGTGCATTTTCGATCGCTCCGAACCAATCGGGGATCATGGTAAGCGAGTAAGAAAAGGTTACCACATCGACCGTGCCGCATTCGGGAGTCCATCGAGTCGCATCGGCCGCAACGGCTTGAACATTGTTCCATCCATTTTTTTGGACACGTTTTTCAACGACGCCTAGGAGCGATTCGGCGAGATCGACCACATAGATCTTTTCGAAGTTGCGAATCGATGGGCCGATGAACTCGAGGTTCGCTCCGGTACCTCCTCCGAAGTCGACCCAAGTCCCTCGGTGGGCTTGGCCCAAGCGCTCGTAGACTTCCTGGCGGCCCTGCAAGAGTCGCTTACGGAAATCGTCGTAGTGCTCGGCTTGGCCCGCATAGAAATTCTCCATCCTCTGCGCATGGTCTTTGCCTCGTACAGGTCGAAGGATCAAATGGTAGAGGATCTTTAGATCGTCAAAAAAGGACATCGCTAAGTTCGAATCTTTGTTTTGAAGCCAGAGGGTATCCAAGAAAAAACCAGGAGCCCCTCTAAAGACCCCTGGTTTGTTTGAAATCATCAACGCCGCTTGGACATTGAATCTCTTCTCCGAGAAAAACTCTCGGACTTGCTGGACTAGAAGCCCTTGAATGGGTGCGAAGCGGTATCCTTCTTGGCAACCATTTGAGCTGCCGTCGGCAGGCCCTTCATCGCATTGGCGATCGCATCGACGGTGGCCTTGTAATTGTAATCATAGATCTTGCGATCGTCGGCTGCGGCTGGGTGGATAAACACGCCGCAGACGATTACCAAGTTCTCTGCTTGGTCAGCAGGGATCACGCCACTTGCAACGCTGTCAGCAACCGCCTTGGCAACTGCAAACTGAGCAGGTCCAAACATTTGAACCGCTTGCCTCATCCCTTTGATCGTTACCTTCGTAATCATCACTGTCGCTGGCTTGACCGCAACGTTGGGTTCCAAGACTGCAAGCAGATTGGTGTGACCGCTGCTTTGGGTTGCCAAAGCGTTGGCAAACGCTGTACCGACCGGACCATCCTTGCTTCCAATCATCAAATCGATGTGTGCAATTTCATTGCCTTCGCCCACCAAGGCTTCGCCGATATAAAAAGACATTGACCAAAATCCTATCGTTCTAGAGACACTAAGACGGACATATCGCGGCACAAGCGCGTTTCTGAACACTTGAAGGTAGCAAACCGCAACATTCTTGCAACGCTTTGCCCGAAGAGTTTATGGCCTCCATGGGGGCTTTGACCGACAGAAAACGTAAAAAAAGCCGATCGCATCGAAAATACAGCCGTTTTTCCCTCAGTGAAACGGTGGATTTTTCGGGTAAATCCGATTAACCTAATAGGGTTGTTGAAGCTATTTTTATGAATGGCACAGCAGTTGCAATCCGAAGAAGGAACGGATGAAACTGAGGTTACCCAACCCGGCCGTTTGAACCTAGGACACAAAAACCTTCTTTTCGATCGAGGTCCCTACGATGAAGAATCTGCTCCGCCACCTAGCTATGGCCTTGGTAGTTGCCCCTCTGTCGGGTCTGACCAGCCAAGACTCCTTTGCTGCTGAGAACGAAACCAAACAACCGGCAGCTAAATCCAGCGTCACTGCTCGCGGCAAGAAGGCTGCACCAGTCAAGCTCGGACAGGCCAAACGGGTCGAAATGTTCGATGCGATGGATCAGGGTCTCATCACCGTCGAATACATCGGAAGGGATTCCAAAGAAGCCAATATCATTTTCAAGAATAAGTCCGACGAATCGCTCGATGTCGTCTTGCCCGAAACCTTTGGTGCTCTCCCTGTCGTTGCCCAAATGATGGGTGGCATGGGCGGTATGGGTGGTATGGGCGGCGGCATGGGTGGTATGGGTGGCGGCATGGGTGGTATGGGCGGCGGCATGGGTGGTATGGGCGGCGGCGGTGGTCAAGGCATGGGTGGTGGCTTTGGCGGCGGCGGCATGGGTGGCATGGGCGGCGGCATGGGTGGTATGGGCGGCATGGGAGGTGGAATGGGTGGCATGGGCGGCATGGGAATGGGCGGCATGATGCGTGTCGAACCCGACCGACCACGCAAAGTCACCGTGCCAACTCTTTGCCTCGAACACGGCAAAGCCGACCCCAACCCTCGCATGAAGTACCGAATCGTTCGACTCTCCGAAGTCAACGCAAGTCCAGAGGTTGCCGAGTTGTGCAAAGCTTTAGCTCAAGGAAAAGTTCCCCAAAACACAGCACAAGCCGCTGCTTGGCACATCGCCAACGGGCTCAGCTGGGAAGAACTGGCCAAGAAGCCTCGGGTTATCTCCCAGTACACTGGCATCGAGCTGTACTTCAGCGGTTTTGAAATTCAAAACGCTCTGCGTCTGACCGCATTGGTTCAACAATCGGCTAGCGAATCGAGCACAAGCCCTGGCGAGCAAGCTGCTTCTTCGGGCAAGACCGCTCGCTACAACTCCCCCGGCGAGAACGAATAGTTTCTGCGTCGTAGGAATTCAGACTTGAGAAAACGCTTGGGAAAAGTCCTGAGCGTTTTTTGTTTATCCGTCCAAGACTTGACGTTCCGCGGACAATGTCGAGGATTTGACCCTGATCCATTTCGATAGATATTCCTCGATCCCCTTTCTTAGGAGCAATCTGCTATGGCCGTATTGGTCACCAAACCCGCACCCGATTTCACTGCTGAGGCCGTACTCAAGGATGGCTCTTTTGCCAAAATCAGCCTGAGTCAATTCAAGGGCAAGTACGTTCTTCTGTTCTTCTATCCGCTGGACTTCACCTTTGTTTGCCCGACCGAAATCATCGCCTTTTCGGAAAGGGTCAAAGAGTTCAACGATCTGGGTGTCGAGGTCATCGGTGTGTCGGTAGATAGCCACTTTTCCCACCTTGCATGGCGCAATATCCCACGCGACCAAGGCGGTATCGGCCCAATTCAATATGCATTGGTCGCCGACTTGGATAAGCAAATCGCAAGAAACTACGACGTGCTAGTCGGTGATGCCGTAGCCCTCAGAGGTCTGTTCCTGATCGATAAAGAGGGCGTGGTTCGCCACCAAGTCGTCAATGACTTGCCCCTGGGACGCTCGGTCGATGAAGCCCTGCGTATGGTTCAGGCCCTTCAGTTTTTCGAGAAAAACGGGGAAGTCTGCCCTGCCGACTGGAAGCAAGGTAAGCGCACGATCAAGCCCGGTGTGAGCGAAAGCAAAGAGTTTTTTGGAGCCGAATACAAACGATAGGCACTCTTTGAGCGAATTTCCCTTGTGTTTTTAAGGCCCTCGGTCGTTTCGGACGAGGGCCTTGATGTTAACTTTTCGACTTGATTTCGGGCAATCTAACGGATGGGGATCCACCATGAAGCAAACTGGCCAAACGCCTGACTCCTTGACCCACGTCGACCCGCAAGGCAATGCCTGGATGGTCGACGTAAGCAGAAAAGAGTCCACGGTTCGCCAAGCGGTTGCGATTGCGAGGATCTCCATGTCGCACGAGGCAGCCAGTGCAATTCGAGAGAACGCTTTGAAGAAAGGTGATGCTCTCGGAGTTGCAAGGATCGCTGCCATCCAAGCCGTTAAGTCGACCGCGAACCTAATCCCACTCTGCCACTTGATTCCGATCGATTCGGTTGGAGTGGAGCATGTATGGGTCAGCGATCAGGTCTTGGAGTGGCAAGTGACCGTGCGATGCACTGGCAGGACTGGAGTGGAGATGGAAGCATTGACGGGTGCCAGCGTGGCCGCGTTGTCCATCTACGACATGGTCAAGTCTCTAGATCGCACGATGGAAATCGGCCCAATCTTTCTCCAAGAAAAAACTGGAGGAAGTCACGGAGATTTTCGGAAAGCCAAGTAACCGCTGATGGAATCTCAAGAAACAACGACGATGAGGCATCCTCTATCGAGCACTCACTCGCTCGATCGCAAGACTGCGCCGACAAACGCCCCTGCCGCTGACCTCAATGAGCAACGCTACCGAGAAGCCTTTAGCAAGGCCTGCCGATGCATCGGAACACAGTTGCGTCAGTTCGAAGACGAACTGAGCAATCAACTTGTAAGCGACAACGATCAAATCGACCGCGTGCTGAAGTATGTCGCCAGACTAGGAGGCAAAAGGCTGCGTCCAGCCCTGACTTTCTTGACCTCTGAACTCTTTGGTTCCAGCACAGATGAGACGATGCGACTGGCAATCGTCGTGGAACTGGTTCATACAGCGACCTTGGTTCACGATGACGTGCTGGACGCAAGCGGGATACGTCGACATCAACCCACGGTTCATGTTCGCTGGGATGTTCCGACGAGCATCCTCATTGGTGATTGGTTGTTCACACACGCCTATGGTTTGGCGAATGCAGGTGAGTCGACTCTTCCTGGTCGATGGATAGCATCTGCAGCCAAGCGAGTTTGTGAAGGCGAGATTCGTCAAAACCAGACCATCGGCAACTGGGAGTTAACCCAAGAGGAGTACTTCGACATCCTTTCATGCAAGACCGGTGCGTTGTGCGGTGCGAGTTGCGCGATGGGAGCCTGGAGCACTCAGGCTCCCTCCTCCCGATGCGATGCACTGCAGTCTTTTGGAAACAAACTGGGCCTAGCCTTTCAGATCTTCGATGATTGGTTGGATATTTGGGGTGATCAAGCTCCATCGGGCAAGACGCTTGGAACCGATTTTGAGCATGACAAGCCAACGTTGCCCTGGATTTATCTCCTGGGCAGCCTTAACTCGGTAGATAGGCAAGCTTGGTTCGAACTCTACAACTCCAACCCACAGCAAGCCAAGTCCGAGCTTAGTGCAAAGCTCAAGCAAAGCGATGCGTCTGCCTACACGTTGGGCTGTGCGAAGGGGTTTGCGCAGTCTGCCTGCGAAGATCTTCGCCGCGCGGTTAGTGGCCTGGATTTGAGCGATCATCAAACCCAAGTTCTCAGAGCCTTGGAAGAGATCACCAAAGCGAGCGTTGCCAGAGCGGGCTAAGAATCACTGATTGGTATTTCAACAATACACCTTGTTCCGCGAGGTGCCAGGCGGTCGAAACGTATCGAACCGCCCAGTCCTTGGATGACGTTTCGAGTCAAGAAAACGCCCATACCCATCCCCTTGCCAACTTCCTTGGTCGTGAAGAAGGGCTCTCCGATTCTTCGGAGGACTTCATCGCTAAGTCCGTCTCCAGAGTCATCGATGATCACTTGCCAGCGTTGCGCCCCCTTTTGATCTCTCTCGATGTTGGAGTTGAGGATCACCATCTGCTGAGGTTTTGAAGCGTCCAAACCATTTTGGAGCAGGTTGCGGAAGGCTTGGGATAGAGCTTGCTTGGGCAACATCGCCTTAAAGTCCGCTACGGCTTTTTCCATGCGCAAGTCGACCCGATGGGGTTCTCGCATCGCATCGATGGTCAGGTTGATAATGTCTCGGAGAGTCACTGGGTGGAGTCTCTCCGCAGCAGCTTCCCCAGCCCCACTTTTCATGCGATGGAGGATATCCTTGCAACGTGAAAGTTCTTCTCGGATCAACCCAAAATCCTTTTTGACTTTCTCTGGGATCTCAGGCTTGTTGAGGGTGCGAGACAGTTCTCCTGCAATCACAGCGATCGTCGAAAGCGGAGAAGCCAACTCGTGACCTGCACCTGCGGCCAAGGTTGCTAGGGCTTCGAGGCGTTGGGCTCGTTCTTTTTCTTTTTCCGCGATAGCAAGTCTTCGATCCCTCAGCCGCACTTCGAGTGCTAGTTGGGAGACAAAGTAGGTCAGTACGCAACTGCAGGTTGCAAACGAAATCCAAAAGGCCCATTTGGTGACACCCCAGGCTGCACTATGCTCGTATTGGGATCCCTTAAAGACTCCGACCGGGGTTGCGGTATTGAGAAGTAAGAAGCATCCTAAAATCGACGCAGCAGAGATCCCAATCGCCCAAGATCTCGGCAACACCACACCAGCGACAGCGATGTTGGCCACATAGAAAAGAATGAAAGGATTGGCTGCTCCTCCGGTGAAATACAGCAGGCCAGTCAAGATCGCTACATCGAACAGTAGCACGGCAGAGAGTATCTGGGTTTGAAGCTCGTTACTGATGCTGTTTCGATTAGCGGATCGCGTAGCCACTAGCCATAGGGCGATGTTGCTGGCGATCATGAGTAGAACCAGCATGAGCAATTGTGGAATCGCAAGGGGAATCTTCAAGACCAACTGCACGAAGCCAATCGCGATCAATTGACCAGCGATCGCAATCCAACGCAACTGTGCCAACCATAGAGCCGTTGTGGGGTCGCTGGATCCCTGCTGGGCTTCTCGTTCTTGAATCACTTCGTCGATTGCCCCTCTACTAAAACCCACTCTCGATCGGAGCCTGATAAGCTCCATTGTTCTGATTTCCCGCTTGGCCAATAGACTTCGACCTTCGCTGGCCAACTGTGATTCTCAGGAATCCCAAAGTGGATCAGCAAATCATTCGCTGACGCATAAGAGCCTCCACCAACAACCTGTCGTACAGATTTCAGAGTGCCGATTTCCAAGCGGATTCGAGCACCCAGCGCATCGCGATTGCTCATGGTTCCAACTAAGCGAATTCGAAGCGACTTGCCCCCCGGTGTCTTGTTCAGAACGACAGCCGCATCGGTATTGACTCGGCTCGTGACAAAATCGAGTTTGCCATCTTGATTCAAATCGGCCATGACCAATCCTCGAGAGGATTGAGGGGTGTTCAAATAGGTGCTGTCTGTAGCTAATAACTGGAAGCTTTTTCCAGCGATGTTCTCGAGGATCTGAGGACGCTGATCGTAGGTCGATCCTAGGGGTTTGAGCTCAATGTGACCGTTGACGACGACCAAGTCTTCATCGCCATCGCAGTCCATATCGGCGAAAGCCGTACCCCAACCGACGGTGGCTTGATCGGTCGCTGCTATCCGCGCATTGATAGAAGCGTAGTTAAACAGCAAGTTTCCATTGTTTCGGTACAACGCATTGAGTTCGTTTTGGTAGTTGGTGACCCAAAGATCTTCGATTCCATCTAGGTTGTAATCACCAAATGCGATGCCCATGCTACCTTCGGGTGTTCCAGCATCGTTGGTCGCTACACCGCTACGTCGAGCCACCTCGGTGAACTTGAAATCGCCGTCGTTGCGATAGAGCAGATTCGGATCGACGTCGTTTGAGACGTATAGATCGACATCGCCATCGTGATCTAGGTCTGCAGCAAGAACCCCAAGCCCGCGAAGATTGTCTTCGATAGCCGCTTGGGCACTGATATTTTCGAACCTGCCATCTCCGAGGTTTCGATAAAGTACATCGGACAACCCCTTGAACTCGCGAGGCCCACAGTAATCGGAACTCTTTTGGGTCTTGCCTGATCTTGCTTCCTGTCCGCACACGGGATTGTTGTCAAAGCTCCAGTCGGCGTAGTTGGCGACATACAGATCGACAAGCCCATCGTTATCGCCATCAAAAAAGGCTGCCGAGGCACCCCAGCGAGGATCATCGAGCCCGATCGAAAGGCCATCGAGCGTTTCAAAGGTTCCGTCACCTTGATTTTTCAGCAGTTGACATCCATGGTAGCCTGTCACGAATACATCCAAGAAACCATCACCCTCGTAATCTCCGACTCCTAATCCGGCGCTGTAACGCTTCGATAAATCCATGCAGGCCTCATCGGATACATGCATAAATCGAGCATTGCCTATCCCTCGATGAATCGAGCCACGATTGCCGCGCATGGCTCGGTTGGGATTGTCAGCATATCCACCTCCGGCACAGACAATATCGATTTGCCCGTCTCGGTCAAAATCCATCACCGCAATTCCAGCACCGGTCGTCTCTGGCAGATAGAGATTCCCTTGCTCGCTTCCGGTTCGGACAACGGCCTCAGGAACAGCAGCTTGGATCCACTCCAGTTCGATCCTCGATCGGTGGACAAGTGACGGTTGTTGTGATGGCTTGCCCTGCTTAGTTTGTCCCTGGGCCGACTTGTTAATGAACTCCGGAGCTTGTTCTTTAGGCTTGCAAGCGCTCGATAGAATCAAGGCTAAGCTCACAGCCAGCCCGAGGATCGTTTGTCGATGGGCATGGCTGGACATGAATCACTGGACTCCGCGTCGGAGGTTGATATAGCGCTGGTGGCGAGCGGCCAGTTCCGGTTTATTGATTCGATTGAAGTAAATCACCATGTCCTCGTGGGCAGGCAAAAACGTCTCATCGATCGATAACGCGAGATTGAGCCAATACAAACCGTCTTCGCGGGATTGCTTGTGCAAGAGAATGTGACCGAGTTCATAGTGCTGCTGCGCTTGTCGATCTGTTCCTGACATCAGCCTAGCCAAACGCCCATCGATCGATTGCACATCAGCTTGCCCTGCCTCGGCAGCTTTCGCGAAACGATCCGCTTCTGCGGTATTTCCTAAAGCTTGATGGGCTTGACTGAGCAAGTTTGCAATGCGTACATCTTCAGGCCATAAAGCAGCGACGGAACTCAGGGCGTCGACCACTTTTTTGTGTTCATTTTTCGAGCTGAAGATCCGAGCCAAGACGATCCGCATTTCTATCGTGGCCTTGCCAGACTCAATCAATGGCTCGAATAGCCCAACGACTTGGTCAACACGGTCGAGATTGAACAAGGCCGTTCCCAAAACGCCGATGGCATCCAGATCTTCTTTGTTGCTCTTGAGATAACGCTCGAGTGCCAACACGGCCCGCTGAGGATCTCGAGATTGAAGATACGCGGAAGCCAATTGACGATAGACTGGTACGAAGTCTGGATAGTTGCGTGCGCAAGTTTCGAAAAGCTCGATCGCCTTATCTGCATCGCGACCAGAAAGAGCGAGCATCCCACGGAAGAAATCGATCCATGGCGTCTTGGGATCCGTGTCTGACCAAAACTTGAGAAATGCATCGGCTTTTTCGAACTCTAGTTTTCCGAGCCGTCCGTAAACAATCGCAGGACCGATCTCTGTCAGATCCGGTTCGGCCGTGGCCATGACTTGGGCGATCGACGTGTCCATGTTCGGGACAATTCCAACTTGAATCTCTCGCAACAGGCGCTCGTTGGTTATCTTGTCCTCGGGATAGTTCAGTTGCTTGGCGATGCTCGCAAATTGACTGAACGCAACATCATCGCCAAGGTGCCTGTAAGCTCGCGCTCGAAGGAAAGCCGACTCCGCAGAGAGCCCAGAGTTCTTCTCAAGTTTTTTGATCTCCTTCAAAGCCAATTGGTCATCCCACATCGCAAGCGACTTTTCGATCCGCTGGATCGAGGTGGTATAGCGATTCTGGAAATATCCGAAGATGGCAAGTGGAATGAGGATCGTAAGGAGAATCGCTAAGCGGATACTTGACCAACCGGAATTCCTCTTCGTCTCGGCTTTTCTGTCCTTGATCGCCTTAGGATCCAAGTCATCGAGAGTCAAAAGAACAGGAAAATTGGTCGCCTCGATCGATCCGCTTGAGGTCGGTTTCGTTCTTCCACGGGCCATAAGAATCTGTAGAGGTTAAAAGTGAAAAGGGCCTGGAAGATTCGGCGATCAATCTATTTGATTTATTGATTGTATCGTATCGAAAAGGGGGGCTTTTGCAAGGAATCTCCGCGATCTTGGCGGAGTCTTGCCGCAGGACACACAAAGAAAATCAGGCGGAAATTGACCATTTTCGGGCGTGTTTTTACTCTGCCGATATACTGAGGGCGAAACCCCCAGGTCCACTGAGCCAAATTATGTCGAATAAAAAAACTGCTGACCAAGCCCTCCGGGCATCCCAGGAATCCAGCCAACCGGTCGTTTGGGTAACCGGAAGCGGTGCGAAACGGGTCGGTCGTACCGTCGCCGAGCACTTCGCAACTCGAGGATATGATATCGCTCTGCATGCCCGATCCAGCTTGAGCGAACTCCGATCGTCCCAAGTTGACATCGCCAACTTAGGGGTCCGGTGTATTACCACCACCGGGGACATTCGATCCTACGAAGCGATGGAAGAGGCCGTCGCGGCCATCGTGCGGGAATTCGGACGACTCGACGCGATGGTCCACTGCGCAGCGGTCTGGGATTGGAAAGCTCTCGAAGAAACGACCGAGGAGGATCTTCGAGACCAATTCGAAATCAACACCCTGGGAAGTTACAACGTTGCCAAAGCCGCAGGACTTGCCATGGTCGGCCAGAACAATGGAGGTAGGATCGTACTGGTGGGAGATTGGGCCGTGGTCCGTCCCTATCGAGATTTTTCGGCCTATTTCGTTGGGAAAGGAGCCATCGAAACGCTCGTGCGATCCATGGCTGTGGAGCTCGCTAGCCGTAATCCAAACGTGCATGTCAATGGGATATTGCCAGGGCCTGTGATGCTAGAGGCCAGCGTCTCGCAACAGCGAGCCGATAGGATCCTTCAATCGAGCCTAGTCAAGCGGCATGGTCGCCCGGAAGATGTCGCCCAAGCGGCTCACTTTTTGGCGACCCAATCGTTTATCACCGGTGTGTGCTTGCCGGTCGACGGTGGTCGGAGCATCTATGCTCCCAACGAAACCGAGTCGGTTGCACATCCCACCTTCAAATCTGGCTAACCTTCGGGCTAGTCCCATTTCCAAAGCAAGGATGTATGGTTGATCGTTGGCATTGGATCGAAGGAGTTCTAGAGAGACTGCGAGTCCGTTTGCTCGCTGGTTTAATCTATTACCCTATGTTGGTTTTGCTCCTGATCGTGCTTGCAACGATCCATCTATCTCATTGGATAGGCACAGCGCCTACGGTCTGCTTGCATGGCCTAGTTTGGATCCTCTATTTATGGTCGCGTTTGTATGCTCCCAAACTTGCGCCGCTTGCGATTCCAAGAAACCTACTTTTCATGGGCCTGATCGCACTTGCATACGGCGCCCTCCATGATTTTCAAATCACACAGGTTCGCGATCAATTGCGAAGTTGGAATCAAGCCCACGTAACAGATTCGCAGGATCCAACAAAAGCTTATTCATGGAAACCCGTGGTGCTCCAAGGTTCAATCGAGCAAACGCTCAGGTATCGACGCGCCTCGATTCCCAATCAAAACACGACCGATGAAAATGTGATTGATGATTGGCAAACACTGACAATCATCCATGTTTCAAAAGTCAAGCACCAGGACTCTTGGAGCAAACTATCGCTCGATGCATCGATGGCCATCGATGGCAAACTTTCGGGAGTATTTCCCGGCGATCAAGTGACCGTGTATGGCCACTGGCGGCGTCCTCTTCCACCGAGCAACCCAGGTCAATTTGACCTTAGGAACCGTTACGCAGAACTCGGACTGGCCGCTTCCATCAAAGTCGAATCTCCCGATCTGGTTGAGCCCATCATGCCTGGCAGTGTCTGGAGATTGGATCGGTGGCTGGCAATATGGACCGACCGAGCTCTCCTTGCAATGGATCGGTATGTGATCCTGCAGCAGTCCCCGTTGACTGCTGCTTTAGTCCTCGGTCAACGCGAACAAGCGGACTGGCAATTTCAAGAACAGATGCTTGCCACAGGAACTATCCACATGCTGTCGATCTCAGGGATGCATATCGAAATGGTCGCCCTGAGTCTTTTGATCTGCGGTTGGATGCTTCGACTCCCCAAAGGTTTGGTCATGCTCGGCACGGTCGGTGTATGCGTTTTGTATGCGTTGCTCTGCGGGGCTAACCCTCCGGTTGCTCGGGCTACGATCATGCTCACGGGCGCATGCACGGCTCGCTATCTTGGATGGTCCTTTAGTAGCCTGAACATCCTTGCCTTTGCCGGTTTGGTCATTCTTTCGCAACGCACCTCAGTGGCCTTTGAAGTCGGAACGCAACTTTCGTTTCTGACCGTATCGGTACTGATCTTGACGTTTCCGCTACTGCGTCACCGAACGATTCCGATTCAACGTCTAATCGAGTCCAAAGAAAGTGGGTGGTCCAAGATCCTTCGAGGGTTTCGTTGGCTGTGTTGGGAGTCGATCCGAAGTAGTTTTTGGGTGAGTCTCATCTCGGCCCCTCTTGTCTGGTGCTCGTTTCATATCATCAGTCCGATCTCGATCGTGCTGAACTTGCTCTTGTGGCTACCGATGCTCGTGGCCCTTCTTAGCGGTTTAGGCCTTGTACTACTGTTTTGGCTGCCCCCTGCAGCGTGGTTCTTTGGAGCCTCCTGCGGACTGTCATTGTGGTTCCTGTCGCTCGTGGTCGCTGTGGCCCACAAGATCCCCTTTGGGCACTTCTGGTCGGCTGCTCCACCAACCTGGTGGTTGATCGGTTTTTATTCGATTGCCATGGGAATCACTCTGTGGCTGGGCACCAAACGTCAAAGCGCAAGGCGCGTGTTGCTTTGGGGACTCGGTTCTTGGTTTCTATTGGGATTCGTATGGCTTGAATCCCACCAAACCGTAGAGCGATTCCTTTTTAACTCAGGTCGCTCGACACTCAAAGTGACGTTCCTGGATGTCGGCCACGGAACCTCCGTACTTGTTCAAACCCCAGATGGCCGTCATTGGCTCTACGATGCAGGAAGACTCGGAGACCACCAAAGGAGCTACCAACCAATCGCTCAAGCCCTCTGGTCGATGGGCGTTGGGCAAATCGATGGGCTGATTCTCTCCCATGCAGACTCAGATCATTACAACGCAATGGAAGGACTCATCGAGCGGTTCTCAGTCCGCCGCTTTATCACCACAAAGGAGGTTGGTGAACATCCGAGCCCGAGCCTAAGTCAATTGCTTGTAAAAGTCAAAACGCAAAGAATCCCTATCGAATACTGGATCGCAAATGCTTCGACCACTAAACATGATCTCTATGGCATCATCCCAATCTACCCTAGGTCGGATACACCCAGGCAACCATTTCGATTGGCCAACAGCACACCAAAGAAATACGCAGCCAAATCGATGAGTGACAATGCGAATAGCTTATGCTTGGTCATCGAGTATTCGAACCGGCGAATCCTCTTGCCTGGCGATTTAGAGAACCCCGGTACCGAGATTCTCATTGCAGGCTCACCGATCGACGTCGATGTGCTCATGGCACCTCACCACGGTTCACTCACGAGTAGGCAGGACAAATTGATCGCTTGGTGCTCTCCCTCGACGATCGTTATCAGCGGTTCGTACAAATCGCTGGATCCAAGGGTCTTTAAAACTTATTCTCCTAGCGGCCAAAATGTCTTGCACACGGCAAAAGACCACGCGTTGCAACTGCGCATCGAGCCCAACGGTGCGATGCAGTGGTACCAATGGTCAGAGAAACATTGGCAAAAGATACGCAAGTAACCCTAAACCAATGCATCGAGTTGCTTGACCAATTGGCTGAAACGCTCAAGGGCCGTCTCCACTGGCTGCGGGCTGGTCATGTCGACTCCTGCATCCTTGAGCAAATCCAAGGGATCCTTTGAACATCCTGCCTGGAGGAACCCCAAGTACTCTCGAAGCTCTCGCTCGCCACCTTCGAGTACCCGTTGCGATAGTGCAATCGCCGCCGACAATCCTGTAGCGTACTTGTACACATAGAAAGCCCTGTAAAAATGCGGGATACGAAAGCATTCTAGTTCGAGTTCTTGGTCGATCACGAAATCCGGACCAAAATAATCCCTGAGCAATCCGCCATAAGTCGACTTGATCGATTCGACCGTCAGGGGCTCTCCAGCCTCTGCCATCGCATGGATCTTTTTCTCAAACTCCGCAAACATTGTCTGGCGAACGATCGTCGCGCGGATGCTATCTATTTCATGATTGATGATCGAGGCCTTTTCGTGCGGATTCGACGCGCGCTCGATCAAGGTTCTGGCCAAGAGTTGCTCGTTGAAGGTCGATGCTACCTCGGCCACAAAGATAGTGTAGTTGTAATACTGGAAGGGCTGATGGCGGGCCGAATAGTAACTGTGCATCGAATGCCCTGCCTCATGCGTCAGCGTAAAAACATCATTGAGCACATCGGTCTTGTAGTTCATGAGAATATAAGGATCAGCTTCGAACGAACCACAACTAAAGGCTCCGCTCTGCTTACCGGCATTCGGATAACGATCGCACCAACGCCCACGCAGACCACTTTCGAGAACCTTGCAGTACTCCTGACCGAGCGGCTTTAACGAATCCATCACAATCCCGACGGCTTGGTCCCAACTCCGATGCGTCTTGGATTCTGAAAGAATCGGAACGTAGGTGTCATAGTGATGGATCTTATCGAGCTTCATCTTGCGTCGGCGCATGTCAAAATAAGCATGAACGGCGGGCAGATGGTTACGCACAGCAGCGATGAGATTGTCGTAGACGGCTACTGGCACGTTGTCGGCAAACAGAGAAGATTGGAGTGCACCTGGATAATTCCTGGCTTTGGCATAGTAGACATCGGCATGCACACTACCTGCCAAAGTCGCTGCAAGCGTATTTTCGTGTGCAGAGAATTGAGCGTAGTATTGATGAAAAGACTGGCGACGAACCTCTCTTTTGGGAGATTGTAACAACGCAGCAAACGAGGCATTCGTCAGTTCGATTTGGTTGCCTTCCTCATCCTCGAGCAAGCCAAACTTTAAATCCGCATCGTTGAGCTGGCGAAAGGTCTTGCTGGCCGTTTGCGCCATCTCGCTTTGCATCGCCAAGAGTCGCTCCTCGCTCTGGCTCAGCGTGTGGGCTCGGTAACGATGAATTCGCTCGATGACGAGTCGATAGGGAGCAAGTACAGGTTGACTGAGCCACTTGGACATCGTGTCATCTGGTATCGCAAGGATTTCGGGTCGAATGAAACTTGCCGCTTGCCCAGCCTTGGACGCTAAATTCTGGTAGCGGGCTGCAAAGCCTTGGTACTTGCTGTTCCCCTGATCCTCAGCCGTCTTGAGGAAAGCATAAGTCCCGATGCGTTCAGCAATTCGATCGGTCCTGACATCGTGGTCCAAGCATGCGGCGAGTTGTTCCGGGCTTTGACCAAGTTTTCCAACAAACTGCGAGAAGCCTTCAATGCATGACTCAAACTCGGGCAGAGCGGATTGCCAAGCTTCATCGCTTGGGAAAAGACTCGCTAAGTCCCATGTGTCGCTTTGTTCGACTTCCGATCGCTTAGGATTGCTCATGCTTTGTGTCTCTGACGGGTTGTCTGTCGTTATTCTTCGATTGGTCTTATTGTTCCCGAGAGGATTGTATGCCGATTTGCGTCGCTGTCTATCAACCTCAATGAACCATCCGACGCGATCCCATCGGCTCTGCCTGTGAGAGTTCTTGTCGGTTGTCGGACTTCGATGCTCCGATCGGCCAACCAGTCCCATTGCGGCCAATTCCGATCGATCCAGTCGGGCTGTGACTGACAAAGGGAACCTAGCTCTAACCACTTTTGTAAGAAAGCGATCAAAACTGATTCGCAGCTTATCGATTCGAGAGTCTGCCCAGCCGAGAGAACCTCATGCAAACTCACGGCATTGCGACGAACATCGGCAGGTGCCAGATTCAAATCCACATGGCAATTAATTCCGATGCCGATAATCGTATATCCGACTTTCGCAATCGAATTTGATTCGATCAAAATACCGCAGATCTTCTTGTCCTCGACATAAACATCGTTGGGCCATTTCACCTTGGGTTGCGATCGAGTCAGTGGACGGATCGCTTGTGCAACAGCTAAACCAACTTGCAATGGTAGCTTGGCAAAGCTTGAGGGGAAATCTTTAGGATTCAGTTGAGCATGGCTTATCGCCATTGAGAACATCAAACAGCCTTGTGGAGAAAACCATCGGTTTCCCGATCTTCCGGCTCCCGCAGTTTGCTCGTCGGCGATCGCCAAGCTCGGCAAGCACTGCGGGTCGGCTTTGATCTGCCGATCCAAGAATCGATTTGTAGAATCGACTGTATCGAGCCAATCGATATTGCAAAAGTAGCTTAGTTGTTGAAGGGAGTCGATGGCCGATTGGCGTCGCAGGTCTGGGATCATCTGTAGGATCAGACGTGTTGTCCAAGTCGCTCCGCAAGACGCCTTAGAGTGCGGCTTGCGTCGTTCTCGATGAGTTTGGCATGGATCAGATGCAAGCAGGAACGATCATCCCACGCGGCATTGATAGCAGCATCAAATTCGGCCTCGTTGGTCACGAGGTATCCTTTGCCACCACCGTAAACCTCGGGCAACTTGGAATAATTCCAAACGGCGATCTCGTTGTATTTCCAAGTCCCTTCCTGCAAATACCGTTCGGTGCCATATCCATGGTTGTCAAGCACGATAATGATCGGAGAGAACTTGCATCGAATCAAAGTTGACATTTCCTGGCCGGTCATCTGGAAAGCCCCATCGCCGACGATCACCAACACCCGATCCTGGGGCTTGGCAACGCAGGCTCCGAGTGCTGCCGGTACAGAGAAACCCATCGAAGTGTAATAAGCGGGGGAGAGGTAATCGGTTCGCTCATGGATCACCAGTTCCGAAGAAGCAAAGAGAGCATCGCCGATATCGGCGATGACGATCGTGTCAGCATCGAGCTGGGTGTTGATCCTCTCGACGATCCGTGTGACGCTGAGTCCTTGATCGGTCTGAACCTTGAACTCGTGAGGCTTCTTCAAATGAAGCTGATCAGGAATGTGCCTTCGAGCGGGACTCGGGTTTGCTTCGATGATCTTGCTGATAAAGTCACCGAGGGGAACGTTGGGGTACTGGTGGTAGGAGATCTGCAACTGCTCGCTGGTCGCATAGATGACGTTGCGAACTTCGAGTTTGGCAGTGTAGATACCTAGATTGATGTCGGTCATAAAGGCTCCGAGCATCAGCACGCAATCGCTTTCTTCGACATACTGGGTGACCTCTTCACGTCCCATCGCGCCCTCGTAGAGGCCCACAAACAGAGGATGGGTCTCATCGACAACGCTCTTTCCTAAGATGGTTGTCGCGATCGGAATTCCTGCTTGTTCTGCCAAGCGAATAACCTGGTCCTGCAAACCAAAGCGATGGATTTCAACTCCCGCAACAATCAGAGGTTTTTTGGCTCCGTTGAGCCTTTCGATTGTTTCTCGCACCGCTTCTTCCAAGGCCAACGTATCGAAGGGGTTGACGGGGCTACGGTAAGATTTGGCCACTGTCGGGATTTCGTCGACCATGTCGCGTGGCAAATCGATGTAGACAGGACGCTTGTAGCGGTAGCAAGCATCGAGTACACGATCGATTTCACTAAAGGCAGTGGCAGGATCATTCAACTCAGTGGCAGCGATACAAAGTTTCTCGAAGACCTCAAGTTGGGTGCTAAAGTCTCTGACTTTATGGTGCAAAAGTGGATTGTTGATACGCTCCTTGAGCCCCGGCGAACCGGTGAGCATCACCACAGGCGACTTTTCTGCAAAAGCTCCTGCGATGCTGTTTGCCACGGACAAACCTCCGACGCAATACGTCACGCAAAGTGCACCCATGCCATGGATGCGAGCATAAGCGTCGGCGGCGAACCCCGCACAATCCTCTCGCGTGCACCCGACGACATTGATGTCGCTCTCCTCGAGCAGACTGTAGAACCTCAGAACGTAGTCGCCTGGAATGCCAAAACAGTCCGAAATCCCGTAGGCCATGAGCCGGTCTATCAGATACTGCCCAATCGTCTTGTCGACATGCCCTTTCTTCGGAGTTTTCGAAGGAGACTTGGCCAAATTACGGTCGATCGAGCTCAATGGGTTCGGCATCCAATAAATCCATCAATGAAAGATAGAGAACAAGCACTTTAGCAAACGAAATCCAAAGAGAACTAACTCTTGAGTTCCACTAGATTCGGAACATTATCACCCTTTGGCAAGGACTCTTCGCTAGCCATCTTGCGAATGTCCTCGGTGATCCGCATCGAGCAGTACTTCGGTCCGCACATGCTACAAAAGTGGGCGCTTTTGAAGGTGTCCTGCGGGAGTGTTTCGTCGTGATAAGCCTGCGCAGTTTGAGGGTCCAGCGACAAACGGAACTGTTCTTTCCAATCGAAGGCAAAACGAGCCTTGGACAAAGCATCATCTCGCTCCTGAGCACCCGGACGCTTGCGAGCAACATCTGCCGAGTGAGCAGCGATCTTGTAAGCGATCACACCTTGCTTGACATCCTCGCGATTCGGGAGACCCAAGTGCTCTTTGGGGGTCACATAGCAAAGCATCGCTGCACCGCTCCAACCGGCCATCGCAGCACCGATGGCACTGGTGATGTGATCGTAACCAGGTGCAATATCGGTGACCAACGGGCCTAGCACGTAGAACGGTGCACCATGGCAGACTTCGATTTGCTTTTTGATGTTCATATCGATCTGATCCATGGGAATGTGACCTGGACCTTCGACCATCACTTGTGTTCCCTTCTCCCAACTTCTCTTACAGAGTTTGCCCAGAACTTCTAATTCGGCAAATTGTGCTGCATCGCTCGCATCGGCGATCGAACCTGGTCGCAATCCGTCACCAAGGCTCCAGGTCACATCATACTGCTTCATGATGTCGCAAAGGTCATCGAACGATTCGTACAGCGGATTCTGCTTGCGATGAGCCATCATCCACTTAGCGATCAAGGATCCTCCGCGAGAAACGATTCCCGTGACGCGAGAAGTTGTCAGGTGAAGGTGTTCCAAAAGCACCCCGCAATGGATTGTCATGTAGTCGACACCTTGCTTGGCTTGATGCTCGACCATATCGAGGAAATGCTGAGAGCGCATGTCTTCGATGTTGCCCCCGAGCTCTTCGAGCATTTGATAGATCGGAACGGTTCCGATCGGTACCGGGGAAGCCCCAATGATCTGTTTGCGGATATTGTCGATGTCCTTGCCAGTTGAAAGATCCATCACCGTGTCGGCTCCGTAGTGGACCGCTACGTGGAGCTTTTCGAGTTCCTCCTGGACATTGCTCGTTACGGCTGAGTTGCCGATGTTCGCGTTGATCTTGCACTTGGCAGCAATCCCGATTCCCATCGGCTCAAGTGCACCTTCGAGGTGCACGCGGTTGGCCGGGATCACCATCCGTCCAGCGGCGATTTCCTCGCGGATGAGTTCTGGACTGAGCCGTTCTCGTTTGGCGACGAACTCCATTTGAGGAGTGATTTGGCCAGATTTAGCGGCTAGGTATTGGGTCGACACTATGCAGGAACTCCGAACTAGAGGGGGGATGATTTTTTCGAATTGATCGGCCGATTCCTATTTGGAGATCGGCTTTGAAGACTCTCAGTGTATCCATCGAACAATGGCTGGAAAACTCGCAAGTATCAAAGCTTGGCAGGTTTTCTGACCAAATCCGGGCAAGAAATTCACCAAATTGCTATGTTGAAGCCTCATGGCCGGAAAACCGACGGTTTCGGGCGATTTCGGGAAATTTTTAAGGGAGTATGTAGCATGAGCGAGTTGCGGTTGGAGAAGCTTCGCGGAGCGGTCCGTTCGATCCAAGGTGAACGCGTTTTCAGTGAGGATTGGGCCAAGACGCAGTGTCGGGATCTTGCCCCAGCCTATGTCACCAAGATCCTCAAGCAACTGGCTAAAGACGGCCACCTGGAGGCTTGCAAGGAGAACAAGCAGACCTATTACAAGTGGCTTGTCGAGGATCCTAAGCAGGTCGATCATTGGATTGAGAATCAGGTTTACCGACACCAGATCAAGTCGGTTCCTCTTGCGGATCGTCCTAGGGAGCAGTTGCTCCAGCAGGGGGCCGAGCGGCTCACCGATGCGCAACTTCTTGCGATCCTCATCCGAGTCGGAGTCCCCGGAGAGTCGGCCGTACAAGCCGGTCTTGCGATCTCGTCAAAGTATCAAGACCGGGAGCTTGCAAGGCTCAACGATGCGAGTTTGCAAGAACTCAGGCCGATTACCAAGGCGATTCGAAGCGACAGTTATTGTCAAATCATGGCAGGGATCGAACTCGGTCGACGGATTGCAACGATGCGAGATATCGAGCCGGTCTTGCCCGAGCGCATCCGAGGAAGTGACGACGCTATTTCGTATTGCATGCGTCGGTTTTCCAGATTGGCTGCCGATGGAGTGCAAGAAGAGTTTCATATCGTTTCGCTCGACACTCAGCATGGACCCATCAGCACGCATCGGATCACCGTCGGTACACTCGATGCAAGCTTGGTCCATCCTCGCGAAGTTTTTCGTGCAGCGATCCGTGACAGTGCTTCGGCGATCCTGCTGGTACACAACCATCCATCGGGCGATCCAACCCCGAGTCGCGAAGACGTTGCGGTGACCGATCGACTGAGCAAAGTAGGGGAGTTGGTCGGGATTCGAGTGCTCGATCACATCGTGGTCGCCAAGGGAGGTGGCCGCAGCGTCATGGCCCAACGATGAAATGTCCGGAATTGAATTCTCTCAAGGGTTTGTCTTCCTTGAAGTCAGCAATTAGCGTCCCATGGCTAAGTCGATACCTGCAAATATTTGGTCCATTTGGCTTTTTCGTAATCTGCCAACACGTTGCGTCAATTGCTGTTTGTCAATCGTTACCAATTGATTGAGAGACAATCACCACGGATTCACGTTCAAGACCTGATTGCTTTGGAACAAGCAAGACACTACCAGGAGCGTTCGCCCATCTCAAATTGCTCTACGAAATACTCGGCGAGATGCTTCCTTTGAAAACTCTTCATAGGGAGCCTCCATTTCACGCAAGGCTTGATCCATCTGTTGAGTGACAACGTCCTCGTCATGCCTTGCAACAAACTCCGCGATACCGATAGATTTCGCCTTGCTAGCATGAAAATCTTTTTGGAAAACCAGAATGGATTTCCATTTGAACCCATGCCTTGTCCTGATCCCATCTAAGGGGTCGCTGCAATTCGTGCACGATATTGGCCAGATAACAAATCGATACGGATCGATGTCCAATCTCGATATCAGTCAGGATTCGACGCTGGGGATGAAGAGATCCTGGAAATCACCGAATCCAATCGCTCGAAACTTGCTCGATACTAAAGGGTAACGAGGCACACGATGAACCGTTGAAGAATGATTTCGGATGACTTCGAGGCCGATGTGTCTAGAACTCGTTCGTTTTTGATCCAAAAGGGAACCAGCGTTTTGGAAACATTGACTTGTTATGATCAAATGTTAGAACTACTTGGAGTTGTCCAAATTCTTCGAACTGATTCAGAAGAGGGGGTCTGATATGAGTCACCGCCGTAATTCTCTTATGTCTAAACGGCTTACTATCGAGTCTTTGGAAATCAGGCGCCTGTTTGCTCGGGATCTGTCGATAGGATCGAAATCGCTGAGCGGTCAGTATGCCGATGGCGAAGTGCTGATTCAATTCGTCGCTGACACGCCTAGTTTTGAAAGACAGTTGATACGACAACAAATCTCCGGCGTGATTTCAGAATCGATCCAGACGCCCTTGATGCGGCAAGTCGGTGTTGGAAAGCTCGAACGCATCAGCCTCCCGACCGGTATGGGGGTTGATCAAGCGATCGAGAAACTCAAGCACAATTCCTGGGTAGCTTACGCGGAACCCAATTACTTGGTGCGTCCAACAGCGATCAGCAATGATCCTTCCTATGTGAACGGAAGTCTTTGGGGAATGTACAGCGACGATCTCGGCGGACCGATTGGGCCAAGTGGTACGACCAACGCCTTTGGATCGCAGGCTGAGAAGGCTTGGGCACGTGGACTCACTGGCAACTCTAGTGTTGTTGTCGGAGTGATCGATCAAGGCATTCAAGTGACCCATCCTGATTTGATCGACAATATTTGGGTCAATCCCTTTGAGAACCCAAACGATGGAATCGATAACGACGGAAACGGCTACATCGACGACAAGTACGGTTGGGATTTCCTAAATAACGACAATAGTGTCTTCGATGGTGGTGACGCGCACGGGACTCACGTTGCAGGTACCATCGGTGCGACAGGTGGTAATAGTTTAGGTGTTGTTGGCGTCAATTGGGATGTTTCTATCATCGCTGCGAAGTTCATTGGACCATCCAGCGGCACCGTGGCCGACGCAGTCGAAGCTTTAGATTACCTCACAGATCTTAAGGTGCGTCATGGAATCAATCTCGTAGCAACCAGCAATTCATGGGGATCGGGTGAGTATTCCCAAGCCCTTCACGATGCAATCCTCAGGAGCGCTAAGCAAGATATTTTGTTTGTTGCTGCTGCAGGTAACTCGGCAAAAAATAACGATGTTACCGATTTTTTTCCAGCAGACTTTAATACTCTCGTCGGTACATCCACGGAAACGGCTGCGAATTACGATGCAGTCATTTCGGTTGCCGCAACACGAAACACTGGAACGCTGGCCTCTTTCTCTAATTTTGGCAACTTCAGCGTTGATATCGCTGCACCAGGTGAAGGTATACTCTCGACTGTCCCAAACGGATACGGGACGATGAGCGGTACATCGATGGCAACTCCACACGTCACCGGTGCTATCGCTTTGCTTGCATCGACATTGCCACAGGGAACCGATCCGTCTCTACTTCGAAATACAATATTGCGATCTGCTACACCCTCGACTGCGCTAAGCGAACGCGTTCATTCCGGAGGCTTTTTGAATGTTCATCAAGCTCTCATGCCACGCAACTATTTGGAACTCGATCAGTCATTTTACAGCCTCTCTCAATCGCCATCGATCACCGTTAGCCATCCGGCTGCCAATCTCGATCCCGAGTTTGTCGAGTCAATAACTGTCGAGGTGTCAACTACAAGCAGTCCACAGAGTAAGTCGATTGTTTTGACGGAAACCTCTGCAAGCTCAGGAATATTCCAAGGTCAATTCGAAGTCTCGACTGTTCCAACGCAAGAGCCAGGCATTGTTCATGCAAACATCGCAGATCAAATCAAAGTTCACTATCCGCCCCTGGATGCTGTGTCATTCGCTACATTGGAGAGCACTCAAGGTTTTCTCGTCGAAGGTACTCCATTTTCTGATACGATCGTCGCCACTTTCACCGGTAGTGGCACGGTTCCATCATGGCGTGTCTCGGTAAATGGCTCAGTAATCTTTAATGGGCAGATCCCTGGCAGTAAACCTCTCTTCTTGGGCGGACTCGATGGGAACGACACACTTATCGTGCAAGGCTCTTCTTTGAGCGACGCGATTGAGATTGATGGCCAATCGATCAAAATGAATGGGTGGGAATCGCTTGCGTCCTCCGTTGAAACTTTCATCATTCAGGGGCTCGCAGGTGACGATTCGCTGTTGTTTCATGATGGCTCTGCGACCTTCGATGGTGGATTGGGTAACGACCAAGTTGGATCCAATGTTGTTAATAACTCTTGGAGTGTCTCAGGGCAAGGCGGTGGTAACCTTAATAATCAACTGACCTTTACTAATATAGAATCTCTACTAGGTAGCTCTGGAATTGACCAATTCAATTTCGGGGCAGCGGGAAGTGTTCTTGGGCAAATCAATGGCGGATTGGGCGACGATAGAATTGACTTCTCCAACAAGACCACCGCAGTCACTGTCAATTTAAATGCCAGTTCTTGCACGTTCACGGGCGGCATTTCTGGAGTCGAAAGCGTTATTGCAAGTGCTGCTTCAAACGACCTTTTGATCGCCTCCAATGTCAGTAATCAATGGGTCTTGAATTCTGTGAATTCAGGATCGCTAAACAACCAATTTCACTTTTCGGGAGTGGAGAATCTTACAGGTGGCACGCTAGTCGACACGTTTGTGATTGGAGCAAGCGGTAGTCTTAGCGGTGTGATAAGCGGTGGTACGGGAGTCGACGTAGTGAACCTATTGGCACGAACATCGGCCTTGGAGTATCGGCTTGGAACCACTTCGAGCATACCAGGCGTTCTAGGTGGATACAGTGCGATTGAGCAAATGCAGGGCAACTCTGTTGCAGGCAGTCGGATCGTAGGATCGAACGTAGCGACGACTTGGGGTGTATCGAATACCGGACAGGTGGTTGTATCTGGAGTGACCTATTTTGGTGTAGATACCCTTGTTGGAGGGACTGCGTCGGACACGTTAACGGGTCCTGCATTGGCAACAACCTGGACGGTTTCATCGGCCAACGCGGGTAGTTTGGCAAGCAGTGCCTCGACGATTAATTTTTCGGGAGTGGAGAATCTTACAGGCAATACGCTAGTCGATACGTTTGTGATTGGAGCAAGCGGTAGTCTCATCGGTGTGATAAGGGGTGGTACGGGAGTCGACGTAGTGAACCTATTGGCACGAACATCGGCCTTGGAGTATCGGCTTGGAACCACTTCGAGCATACCAGGCGTTTTAGGTGGATACAGTGCGATTGAGCAAATGCAGGGCAACTCTGTTGCAGGCAGTCGGATCGTAGGATCGAACGTAGCGACGACTTGGGGTGTATCGAATACCGGCCAGGTGGTTGTTTCGGGAGTGACCTATTTTGGTGTAGATACGCTTGCTGGTGGAACTGCGTTGGACACGTTAACGGGTCCAGCATTGGCAACAACGTGGACGGTTTCATCGGCCAACGCGGGTAGTTTGGCAAGCAGTGCTTCGACGATCAATTTTTCGGGAGTGGAGAATCTTACAGGCAATACGCTAGTCGATACGTTTGTGATTGGAGCAAGCGGTAGTCTCAGCGGTGTGATAAGGGGTGGTACGGGAGTCGACGTAGTGAACCTATTGGCACGAACATCGGCCTTGGAGTATCGGCTTGGAACCACTTCGAGCATACCAGGCGTTTTAGGTGGATACAGTGCGATTGAGCAAATGCAGGGCAACTCTGTTGCAGGCAGTCGGATCGTAGGATCGAACGTAGCGACGACTTGGGGTGTATCGAATACCGGCCAGGTGGTTGTTTCGGGAGTGACCTATTTTGGTGTAGATACGCTTGCTGGTGGAACTGCGTTGGACACGTTAACGGGTCCAGCATTGGCAACAACGTGGACGGTTTCATCGGCCAACGCGGGTAGTTTGGCAAGCAGTGCTTCGACGATCAATTTTTCGGGAGTGGAGAATCTTACAGGCAATACGCTAGTCGACACGTTTGTGATTGGAGCAAGCGGTAGTCTCAGCGGTGTGATAAGCGGTGGTACGGGAGTCGACGTAGTGAACCTATTGGCACGAACATCGGCCTTGGAGTATCGGCTTGGAACCACTTCGAGCATACCAGGCGTTCTAGGTGGATACAGTGCGATCGAGCAAATGCAGGGCAACTCTGTTGCAGGCAGTCGGATCGTAGGATCGAACGCAGCGACGACTTGGGGTGTATCGAATACCGGCCAGGTGGTTGTTTCGGGAGTGACCTATTTTGGTGTAGATACGCTTGCTGGTGGAACTGCGTTGGACACGTTAACGGGTCCAGCATTGGCAACAACATGGACGGTTTCATCGGCCAACGCGGGTAGTTTGGCAAGCGGTGCTTCGACGATCAATTTTTCGGGAGTGGAGAACCTTACAGGCAATACGCTAGAAGATTCTTTTGAGATCCTGCCTAATGGTAGTTTAAATGGCAATTTGAGTGGTGGGTTGGGGGGAATGAATTCAATCAGTTATGCGCAATGGACCCTGGGTGTTATCGTAGATCTTTCGATAAGCATAGCTGGTAACTCATGGGCTATAGGTGGTATTACGAGTCTCATTCAGATGATTACCGGAGGTATTGGAAACGATAACCTAAGGGGTGCGGCAAACTCCAGTACTATTTTGGTCGGTTTGAGCGGTGACGATATTTTAACGGGTGGTTCGCAACGCGATTTGCTATTCGGTGGGTTTGGTTCCGATGTTATGTTTGGCGCGGGAGCAGACGATCTTCTTGTCTCGGGAACAACGTTGCATGACACAAATCGTATCTCTCTCACACTAATCCTATCGGAATGGACATCGGCTAGAACCTTTGCGCAGAGGACTGCAAATCTTTACGGGAGTGGAACTGGGGTTAGCTCCAATGGAGGGGTATTTCTAAATAGTGACCCTTTGGATCAGGTCGTAGACACGGTCTTTTCTGACGAGGATCTCGATACCTTGACCGGTGGGTTAAACCAAGACTGGTTCTTTGCTGTCCCAAGTGAGATCATTGATTTTGTAGGTACGGGTAGTTCCGTGGATAGACGGGACGGTTGATCGCTTGTCGTCCGGTCTGTCGGTTCCCACAATACGAGCAGGACAAGTTTCAAGCAACGGTGGATCGCAACGAAGCCTTTCGGACGCTACAATGGGATGGCGTTTCGGAATTGAACGAAACACCATCCCATCATGATATCGAGATACAAGGCATACCGATGAAACGACCCTCTCATCTGATTGCGATTTTCGCGTTCCAGTTTTCATTCTGCTTGGCAAGTATTCATGGCCAAGAAGCGAAACGCGAACCGATGGTACCTGAACAAGGTACAAAATTCACGCCTATCCAAATCGATACCACCGGCGATGGGTGGATCGAACTTGGTAAAGACGATTTTCAACGAGCCAATTGCGATGAAGCAACTTGGACTTGGGACGGTCCGCTAGTTCACTGCACCGGTAAGCCTGTCGGAGTTCTACGATCCAAGAAGAAATACAAGAATCTGGAATTCGTCGGTTGGTGGCGTCATCTTTCCTTTGCCGGCAACTCAGGTTTCTTTCTTTGGACTCCAGATAGCGCTTTGGAGAACCTGCCACCAAATCGCCTGCCGGACGCAGGCATCGAGGTTCAGGTTCTCGATACTGGCTACACCGAGCAATATGAAAAGAGCTCGGGCAAGAAAGCAACTTGGTTTACTACCCATGGCGATATTTTCCCTGTGGGCCGTTCCAAGCTAAAACCGTTCCCACCCCTTTCTCCTGATGGTTCTCGCAGTTTCCCGAAGGGCAATTTTTCCAAACCATCTCCGGAATGGAATTTCTATTACGTACGAGCCATCAATGGCGAAGTCCGATTGTGGGTCAATGGTCACGAAGTTTCCGGAGGTGCTCAAGCCAATCCAGCCGAAGGCTATTTGTGCTTAGAGTCTGAAGGTGCACCGGTTGAGTTTCGCAATATCCGGGTACGGGAACTGCCGTGAGCGATCAGCCAAGCGAACTGGATCTGTACGATTTCGACTTGCCAAGAGAACTCATTGCCCAAGATCCGCCGACGCATCGAACCGATGCAAGAATGATGATTATTGATCGCAAGTCAGGGGCGATCGAACATGCTTCGGTGCGGGATTTGCCCGAGACGATGCGTGCCGGAGACGCGATTGTCGTCAACGACTCGAAGGTGATACCCGCTCGTTTAGTAGGTTTTCGAGCGCAGACTTCTGGACGTTGGGAAGGTCTTTTTCTGCGGGAAGAGAACGGGATTGGTGAGCTATTATCGAAGACCAGGGGGTATCTTCAGGCTGGAGAGCGAATTGTTCTGAGAGATTGCGAAGGGCGCGAAACTCAAGGACTGTTAGTTGTATCCCACACTCAGGAAGGAAACGTGTTATTTGTTCCAGACCCGCAAGTGCCATGGTTGGATCTGTTGGAACAAAGTGGAAGGATTCCTTTGCCGCCCTACATCCGTGATGGGCAGATGACTCAGGAGGATCGTGAGCGTTACCAAACGGTTTATGCACGCAATCCTGGATCGGTTGCGGCTCCAACGGCTGGTTTGCACTTGACCGAAGATTTGCTTCAAAAAATTCGCCAAGTCGGAGTCGCTTTGGTTTCGGTTACTTTGCATGTCGGTTTAGGCACGTTCCGCCCTGTTTCAGTACAAAAGCTTGCGGATCATAAGATGCATAGCGAGTATGCGCAGATCAGCGCGAATGTTGTGCGGCGGCTGCAGAGTGCCAAGTCCGAGGGTGGGCGCGTGTTGGCTGTTGGAACGACATCCGTACGGACGCTTGAAACTTCGGCGTTGAAAGGAGATGGAAGCTTAATCGAATGGTCGGGGCAAACCGATCTGTTTATCAGGCCCGGGTTTCAGTTTAAAGTGGTGGATCGGTTGCTTACTAATTTTCATCTGCCGCGCAGTACTTTGCTGGTTCTAGTCAGCGCGTTTTCTAGCCGCGAGTTGATGCTAGAGGCTTATCGCAAGGCCGTTGAGGAGCGTTATCGCTTTTTTAGTTACGGCGATTGCATGTTGATCCAATGACTTCAAAAAAAAAGACTAAGACCAAGCAGCAGGCTCCCTGGTTAGGGTTGGATATTGGTGGCGCGAACCTGAAGTTGGCCCATAGCCGTACCGAAGTTCCATGGTCCAGGAGCGTGCCCTTTGCGATGTGGAAAGAGTCCGCGAGTCTCGCTTCGACGCTGGCTCGGGCGATTGACGATTCGCCTGAGTTTCATGGGGTGGCAGTGACCATGACAGGGGAACTTGCCGATTGTTTTGCGACGCGGGCCGAGGGTGTTGCGTGCATCCTCGATCAAGTCACACGGCTCTTTCCTGCACCAGTGGTTTGTGTTTACTGTGTGGACGGTAAGTTTCGCAGTCCTAGTCAGGCAGCTAGGGATCCTTGGATGGCTGCTGCGTCGAATTGGCATGCACTAGCCAGTTGGTCGCGTCGATTGTTGCCGAAACCCAAGAGCAAAGAGGAGGAATCAACGGGTGTTTTGGTGGATATAGGGTCAACTACGATCGATGTGATTGGGATGTCTTCGAGTCGGTTGTTGACGGGTTCGAAGACCGATTCGGATCGGCTCAAACGCCGGGAGCTTATCTACACGGGGGTGGAGCGGTCGAACCTGTGCGGGTTGCTTCGAAGCGTTCCGTTGCACGGTAAAGTATGTCCGGTGATGAATGAGCAGTTTGCAACGACTAGGGATGCTTATCTGTGGTTAGGGTATTTCGAAGATGATAGTCAGGACAATCAGACGGCTGATGGGAAACCTGCTACTCGGCATTGTGCACGGTATCGAATCGCTCGATTGGTGGGTGAAGATGGATCGACGCTTGCGGATTCGGACATTGATGGGATAGCTCAGAGTGTGATGACCAAGCAGGTGCGATTGTTGCGAAGGTCATTGGAGAAGGTTTTACGGAGAAATCAGGAGTGGGGGACAGAGCCCTCGATGATCTGTGCGGGGCATGGAGGGTTTCTGCTTCGAGAGGCTTTGGAAGACGGGGTGGTTGCAAGTCGTTTTGGGTTAGGACAGCAGACATGGCTTAGTGACAAGTTAGGGGAGGGGTTGTCGCGATGTGCACCGGCGTTTGCGGTTGCGCAATTGGCCTCGGAGCAAGTGGACTAGCCATCGAATGCTAGCAAACACCGCCATCGCAATTTGGGTGCCTGGCACCTGAGGTGGAGCGATACTGAGATGCTAGCATTCCTGCTTAGCATCAACCGGGGACAGACACGCGTTGAGTCGCGATGCGAATGCTAGCAAACGTCAGTGGCCAGCACGGGTGCCTGGCACCTGAGGCGGAGCGATACTGAGATGCTAGCATTCCTGCGGTGCAGCAACCGGGGACAGACACGCGTTGAGTCGCGATGCGATTGCTAGCAAACGTCAGTGGCCAGCACGGGTGCCTGGCACCTGAGGGGAGCGATACTGAGATGCTAGCATTCCTGCCGTGCAGCAACCGGGGACAGACACGCGTTGAGTCGCGATGCGAATGCTAGCAAACGTCAGTGGCCAGCACGGGTGCCTGGCACCTTAGGCGGAGCGATGCACAGATGCTAGCATTCCTGCTGTGCCTTCGACTTCTACGGCTCTACTATTGATCTGAAGTGATCTTAAGTGATCTTAAGTGATCTTAAGTCTGTTTCAATAAGAAAACATTCAGTCAACGTCGAAGCTTAGTCTAAGGCTAGCTTTCGACGAGCTCCGAACTGCCCTTGGTGTTGCGACGTCGGTCGCTCTCTCGCAAGAAAATCTTGCGCAAGCGGATCGAGTTGGGGGTCACCTCGACAAGCTCGTCGTCTTCGACATACTCCAATGCCGCCTCGAGGAACAATTGTCGGGGCGGTCGGAGAATGATGTTCTCATCGTTGCCCGCAGACCGAATGTTCGTGAGCTTCTTTTCTTTGGTCGGATTGACTACCAAATCGTTGTCACGTGCATTCTCGCCCACAATCATTCCTTCATATACATCGTCCCCTGGAGAGACGAAAAGGTCAGACCGCTCTTGGAGTGCAAATAGCGAATAGGCCACTGCCTTGCCCGGAACCATCGAGATCAAGACCCCATTGGCTCGTCTTGCCATATCTGGTCCAATCGGTTGGTAACCTGCGAATCGGTGATGGATAATCGCTGTGCCTTGGGTAGCATTGAGCATTTTCGTGCGGACACCAATGAGCCCTCTAGCAGGAATCGAAAACTGCAAGAGCGTGTACTCTCCTCGCGGGGTCATTGTCTCGAGAATCCCTCGCCGGTTTCCAACCATCTCCATGATCGGCCCTACGCGATCTGTGGGAACCTCAACATTGAGTACTTCAAAGGGCTCGTGCAATTGGCCATCGATCCGCTTGAGCACAACGCGTGGTTTCGAGACACTCATCTCATAGCCTTCGCGTCGCATGGTCTCAATCAAAACCGATAGGTGCAACACACCCCGTCCTCGAACCGCAAATGCATCAGAGCCATCGACCGGAGTCACCCGCAAAGCGACGTTGCGCTCGAGTTCCTTCTCCAAGCGGGCTTTAAGCTGCCTAGTGGTCACGTACTTACCATCTCGGCCTGCCAAAGGTGACGAGTTGATGCCAAAGACCATCTCCAGCGTCGGTTCATCCACTTGCAATCTCGGAAGCGGTACGACTTGCCCCCGATTGCAAATGGTGTCTCCGATTTCAATGTTTTCCAAGCCTATAACCGCGACGATATCGCCAGCAGTAGCGTTTTCGGTGTCAACACGTCCGAGCTTGTCGAACAGTTGCAAGTTGGCCACTTGGGAGGCCACAACTGAGCCATCCTTTGCGATATCTACTAGCTGACCTTTCTTCATGGTTCCTGACTGGATCCGTCCGATCGCGATACGCCCAACATAATCGGACCAGTCCAAGTTGGTCACCAAGAGTTGTAATGGTGCGTCGGGCTCAACATCGGGCCCTGGTATTTTGTCGATCATCAAATCCAATAGCGGTACCATGCTCTCGCCTGGGACTCGCCAATCGTGAGTCGCATAACCTGAACGTCCCGATGCATAGATCACATCGAAGTGATCCATGTAATGTTCACCTCCAAGATCGACTAGAAGCATGAGCGCTTCTTCGACCACTTCGTCGCATCGAGCATCTGGCCGGTCGATTTTGTTGACAACGACGATGGGTTTGACTCCGCATTCAAGGGCCTTTGAGAGCACAAACCTCGTTTGAGGCATGGTGCCTTCGGCTGCATCGATTAGAACCAACGCACCGTCGGCCATCCGCACGACACGCTCAACCTCACCGCCGAAATCGGCGTGGCCGGGGGTATCGATCAGATTGATCTTGATCCCCTTGTACTCAAGGGCGATGTTCTTCGAGAGGATCGTAATACCTCGTTCGCGTTCTAGGTCGTTGCTATCGAGGATTCGCTCCCCTTGGAGTTGCGAGTCTCGGAACTGGCCACTTTGTTTGAGCAAACAATCGACCATGGTGGTTTTACCGTGATCGACGTGAGCGATGATTACGATGTTACGAATGTCTTGACGTCGCATAGAGTCGGACCGATGGGGTTGGGCGCTTGGTGAATACGAAATCAGCCTTCGTCCGAAGCGCGGAAGCTCCCGACGAGGGTTGGGCTGTAGCGGCAGATCTGCTCGCCAGGGAAATACAACGCCAGTTCGCGTGCAGCCGACTCTGGGGAGTCCGAAGCATGCACGAGGTTCATTTGGCGAGACGAACTGTAGTCGCCTCGAATCGTTCCAGGAGCCGCCTTCAATCCATTGGTCGCCCCGAGCATATCGCGGACTACTCGAATTGCTTCGAGCCCTTCGATGGCCATCGCCACGATCGGAGCCGAAGTGATGAAATCTTCCAAATTCGGATAAAACGGCTTTGAAACATGCTCGGCATAATGCTGCCGGGATAGCTCTGGAGTTACCCGAAGCATTTTCATCCCGACGATATTAAGCCCTTTTCTTTCAAATCTCCCGATAATTTCACCGATCAACCGGCGTTGCACACAGTCTGGCTTGAGCAGTACGAGAGTCGTTTCCATGATGATTTCTTCAAAAAACTAAAACTAGGAACTTGGACACGAAGCGTCTGAGACGATTTGCGGGAATTGTCCCGATTTTTCGCTCCCAGGCTAGGCGAAATGGAGCTTTTCGATTTTCCTCTCCAACGATACCCTTCTACACAAGGATCAGGGCCTCGTGCTAGAGCAATCCCAATCGAGGCGCAGTAGCCCCCGGGCTGCAAATCAAAGATCCTGACTTTAACCCCCTTGTCCTCATTCGTCCGATCTGAGCAACAATGAAATTCAAATTCCCTGTAGTCATCATCGATGAGGATTTTCGCTCCGGTAACGCTTCGGGATTAGGGATTCGAGCTTTAGCCGAAGCCATTGAGCGTGAAGGGATCGAAGTCGCAGGGGTCACCAACTATGGTGACCTTTCTCAATTCGCTCAGCAGCAAAGCCGTGCCTCAGCCTTTATCCTGTCGATCGATGACGACGAGTTTGCTTCCGAAGCCTCGATGCATTCGGCCTTGGCCAACCTGCGGCAGTTCATTTCTGAGATTCGTTTCAAGAACGCGGACATCCCGATCTTTCTATACGGCGAAACCCGTACATCTAGACATATTCCCAACGACATCCTCCGAGAGCTCCACGGCTTTATCCACATGTTCGAGGATACTCCAGAGTTTGTCGCACGGCACATTCTCAGGGAAGCGAAGGCTTATGTCGAAGGACTGGCTCCTCCCTTTTTCCGCGCGATGATTCACTACGCTCAGGATGGGTCTTATTCTTGGCATTGCCCCGGACACTCCGGCGGGGTGGCGTTTCTCAAGAGTCCTGTCGGCCAAATGTTCCATCAGTTCTTCGGCGAGAACATGCTTCGAGCCGACGTGTGCAACTCGGTCGAGGAGCTTGGTCAATTGCTCGACCACACTGGACCCGTTGCAGCATCCGAACGCAACGCTGCGCGCATCTTTGGGGCCGACCACTGCTTCTTTGTGACCAACGGTACATCGACTTCCAATAAGATCGTATGGCATTCGACCGTCGCCAATGAAGACATTGTTGTCGTCGACCGCAACTGCCATAAATCGATCTTACACTCGATTATCATGACCGGAGCTGTTCCAGTTTTCTTGACCCCGACTCGTAACAATCTGGGGATTATCGGTCCAATCCCTAAAGAGGAGTTTTCGCTCGAAAGCATCCAACGCAAGATCGACGCAAATCCGTTTGCCAAAGAAGCACAAGCCAAGCATCCAGATCGCAAACCTCGGATCTTGACGATCACTCAGAGTACTTATGACGGAATTATCTACAACGTTGAACAACTTCGTCGCATGCTCGATGGTCAGATCGGCACATTGCATTTCGACGAAGCCTGGTTGCCGCATGCTGCTTTCCATCATTTCTACAAGGACATGCATGCGATCGGCCCTAACCGATCTCAACCACAGGAATCGATGATTTTTGCGACGCATTCGACCCACAAGCTTCTCGCTGGGATATCCCAAGCTTCTCAGATACTTGTGCGCGAGCCTGCTAATAAGAGACTCGATCGGCATACCTTCAATGAAGCTTACCTGATGCATTCATCAACCTCTCCCCAGTATGCGATCATCGCCTCGTGCGACGTGGCCGCAGCCATGATGGAGCCCCCGGGGGGTACCGCGTTGGTCGAAGAGTCGATCATGGAAGCGATCGACTTTCGAAGGGCCATGCGTAAGGTCGACGACGAATGGGGTGCCGACTGGTGGTTCAAAGTCTGGGGGCCAGATGTTTTGGCAGAAGAGGGGATCGGAGAACGCGAAGACTGGATCCTGCGAGGGGACGAGGACTGGCACGGTTTCGGAAAACTCGCCGACGGCTTTAACATGCTCGATCCGATCAAGGCTACGGTCATCACTCCTGGCTTGGACGTCTCGGGGCGTTTTGCCGACACGGGTATCCCGGCCTCGATCGTCACACGGTATCTATCCGAGCACGGTGTTATCGTCGAGAAGACCGGTCTGTACTCGTTCTTTATCATGTTCACGATCGGAATTACCAAAGGTCGTTGGAACACGCTCGTTAGCGCCCTACAGCAATTCAAAGACGACTATGACAAGAATCAGCCGATGTGGAAGATCCTTCCGGAGTTCGTCCAGCAATACCCTCAGTACGAACGTGTCGGGTTGAAGAATCTCTGCCAAAAGATTCACGATACCTACAAAGCCCATGATGTCGCTCGCGTGACGACCGAGATGTATTTGTCCCCAATGCAGCCAGCGATGAAGCCTTCGGACGCCTTTGCAATGATGGCCCACGATGAAGTCGATCGAGTACCGATCGATCAGCTCGAAGGAAGAGCCACTGCGGTGTTGCTAACCCCCTATCCACCTGGTATCCCACTGTTGATTCCAGGCGAACGATTCAACAAGTCGATCGTCGAATACCTGCGGTTTGCTCGAATGTTCAACGAAAAATTCCCTGGCTTTGACACCGATATCCACGGACTGGTCGAGGACTCCAACGACGGCAAACTCGAATACTTCATCGACTGCGTACGCACCTAGTGCGACCGAATCTACACCAAGATGCATCGATCGCTCTATGAGGCTTTTTGCCAGACTGCAAATCGGCATGAAGATAGCGACGCTTGGATCGTTACCCAAGATCGCTCGATGCAATCGATTCGATGGAGCGAATTTCAAAGTCACGTCGATCGACTCGCTCTTTGGTTGCTTAGTAACGGGGTCAAAGAGTCTGACAGAGTCGTCAATCTGGAGCCCAACTCCCATCGCTGGGCGATCCTAGATCTTGCTTGTGCCGCAATCGGCGCGGTACACTCTCCAATCGATCCGCGATGGAATACGAACCAAAAACAATCGGCCATCGCATCGCTCGAACCTAAAGCGGTTTTCTCACCGAGCATGTCGATCGCTCAAGCACTCGATCAGGCGACGAATTTGCCAAGCATCGCTCAGCAGACCCATTGGCAAGAAACGGATCGCAACGGGCAACTGGCTAACATTCTTTGGACCTCTGGGACATCCGCAAATCCCAAAGGTGTGATGCTCAGTCATGGCAATCTGCTCTCAAACGCTCAGGCTAAACTCGATGCGATGCCGCAAGACGCTCTGGACCTAAGGCTCAATCTTTTGCCTTTTGCTCACGCGTATGCTCGGACTTGCGAACTGACTGCTTGGTACCTTTCGGGTGGAGTCATGGCCTGCGCTCCTGATAGCCATTCTCTCATTGAGCTTGCTCCGATACTTCGCCCGACGCTGATCAATGCAGTCCCGTCGTTTTACGAGTTTGTCATCAAGCAATCCAAAGTGCGATCGCTGGGTGGTCGTCTAAGGCAGCTTGCCAGTGGAGGTGCAGCGATAACGGACTCGATTCGAGAACGCTTCAAGAGCGAGTCCCTCTCGATCTTCCAAGGTTATGGGTTGACCGAAGCTTCTCCGGTGGTTTGTTCGAATCGAGCAGCAAGACAAGAAGGTGGTCGTGAAGTACCAGCGATTCTCGATGGCGTTGGACCGCCAGTACAAGGAGTTCAGTTGCGGATCGATCGCGATGACCGATTGTGGGTAAAAGGCCCCGGGGTGATGCGAGGCTACTGGCGTGACGAACAGGCTAGCGAGCAGCGGATACAATCCGGTTGGCTCGATACGGGCGATTGCGTTTCGATGGGGCAATTGCCCTTGGGTTCGATCCAAATCTTTGGTCGCGCCGATGACATGCAGGTGTTAACTTCTGGTTACAAATTCGCACCGAGGATGCTTGAAGAGTCCATCGAGCGGCTCGATTCGATCGGTGGATGCGTTGTGATCGGAAATGGGCTTAGAAGGCCTGTTGCGATCGTAAGTCTTAAGGGGAGCTCGTGGGCCGATGCATCGAGTTTGCTCTCCGAAATACGTGATTTACTTAAGGATCAACCCGATTACTTGGAGATTGCCCAAGTCGTGATCGCCCGAGAGGCTTGGACGATCGAAAACGGTTTAAGGCACTGGAAAGGTGGAGTCAAACGAAGCGAAATCGCACGCATGTTTGCTCCACAGTAGCAATTTCCGGTTAGAATGCGGAGTAACCAGAATTCGATATTGTCTTCAGTGGCATCGATTCGGCGAGCAACCTTTGGAAAAGCATTGATGAAAAAAAAAGCAGACCGCCTCTATCAAGAGGGGACTTTTGTACTGGCCGATGGGGATCTGGTTCGTGGAAAAAAGATCCTCGATAAACTACTTGCCATCGCCCCAGATTCACCCATGGCTATCGAACTCTCAGGGGACTTTGCAAAAACCTCCGGGGACTTGGATGAGGCTCTTGAGTGGTACGAGCAATTGGTATCAAAGGATTTTGGAGATGAATGGTGTGGTGTTGGCTACATGGGTTTGGCTGCGACCTACCAAGCCCAACGCGAACTTGAGAAAGCCGTGGATGCTTACCGTAAAGCGTTGGCACCATTCCGTGCGATTGGTGAATTTGATCGACTTTGGATCATCAAGCATTTGATCGGTGAGATTCTCATCGAGATGGGGATGTTTCAGCAAGCTGTCGAGGTTTTGGAAGAAGCGTTTCAGGAGATCCGGAACCACCCAAAACGTCAGCGGTATTTGGATTTTTCTTTAGAGATTCGTACTTCCTTAGCGGAATCTTACCGCATGTTGGGACGACTCGATGATTCGACGGCGCAGTGGGAAAAAATTGCCCATTTGGCCAAAAAGTATGACAACCCCGCGCTGCATGCCTCTGCCCTTGATGGACTCGGTGTGGTCTGCCAGATCCAAGGTCGCTTTGAGGAAGCCAAGGAGTACCACACAGAGTCGCTTCATATCAATCGAAATATTCGCTATCTCGAAGGCCAAAGCGTGACTCTTGGGAACCTCGCAAGACTACATATTCAAATGGAGCAATGGGATCAAGCCGAACAGTACATTCGCAAGAGCATCAAGATCGAGCAGAAAAATGAAAATCTTATCGGTATCGCCTTTGATAAACTGATCTTGGCTGAAATCGATATTGGACGACTGAACTACGAAGCTGCAGAAAAGAAGCTCCTCCAACTCGAGTCCCTCATGTCCCGCGAGGGCTATGGCGATGACATGATTGCAATCTCCTCACAACTCGGGTATGTCCATCGCATGATGGGCAGGCTCGATGAGGCCTTCGAGCGGCAACTGATTGTTCTCGATCGAGCCCGCAAGATGAATCATGGCGATGGGATTCCGGCCGTGCTTGATGAACTTGCTGAAATCGAACTGGCTCGCGGAAATCGGGAGCAAGCTAAGGGATACTGGCAAGAGGCTCTTGAGCTCTACGAACGGCTCGGCTCGGAAAGAATGATCGAGAGCATTCGCATGAGCCTTGCGGATCTCGATTCGTTTTAGTGCAACTGGGAATACAACAAGAAGTTGATTCCTATACGGAAAGCATCTTCGCGAACATAGCCTCTGCATTGTAAAGAGTGCTTGCTCTCCATCGCGCAGCTTAAATCGTTTGGTGAGAATAGGACGATGATCCGATCGTTCCATTCCAGAGCTTCGATCTCCGCAGGGCCTTCTCGTTTGGCTTTGGCCAAATCGACATCGCCTCGGCCCGGATCGACCAAGCTGACGTTGCGCAGGTCGTAGCCACCTGGGCCATCCTTGAGCAATAGCGGGTGGTCGACCGGAAGCAGTTGCCACTTCGCATCCGGAAACAACCTACCAAACTCTTCTCGCATCGATTTGGTGAACTCCTCAGAGCCACAGATTGAATCCGCCAGTACCATGCCACCGTTGATGAAGTGGTTCCTCATGCCCTGCTGCTCGGCTTCGGAGAATGCGAATTTGGTTCTTCCATGGATGTACACCAGGGGATACTTTTCGAGTTCAGGACTTGTCGCTGAAAGTTTAGGAGTCTTTGGATCCACGAGGGCTTTCGTCTCGCGACGAAAGACTTCCACAAGGTTGCTTAGAGCTTTCGGCGTTTCATCGCCGCCGCCGCTGTGCATGATCTTAGGCAATGTCAGCGTTCCTCGTTCGAGGACTTGGCGATTCATATCGCTTTGCACGATCTGAACCGCTTCGAGCTTGTCCTTGAGTTCTCTTCCGGTGGCATAGGCCACGACGTTGAGGCCAACCTTCACAGCGTTATCGAGTTGAGAACTGACGGCCTTCGGATATTGAGGTTTGGCCCCATAGGGTTTCGAGAGTTCCCAGCGGCACGTCAGACTTATTGGACTGTAGATGATGCTGGTTTTGCAGCAGGCTTCGATTCCATAGAGCCAAAAGCCTTCGGGCAAAGCCGAAGGATCAAGTCTTGCTTCGGCACTCCAGACCGGATGGTTTGGAGGGAGTTTTTGAAAAGGCTTGTCGAAGATCATCTCCATTTCACGACGGAAGGAAACATCGAAGGCTTGACCATCGCAACCATCTTGTGCACAAGCCTCTGCAAAGATGAATCCACCTTGGTCGATATAGTCTTTGATCATCCTGCGCTGCTGAGCCGAGAGAACGAATTCTTGGCTACCGGTGATGAACAAGACAGGTGTTTCGAGCAAATCAGGCAGAGTTGCCCGTTGGAGTTTGATCGTTTGCCAAGCTAGATCACGTTTCCAAGCAAGTTCGATGTGGCCAGTCAGGTGCTGAATACTCTTTCGGTGGCGATTCCAATCTCGATCTTTTGGTTCAGCCGAATGCTGTAATTGGCCAATGACGACTTGTCGCTTGCCTTTGCTTAAAAACAGCAAAGCCATAGCGCGTGCAGCAGTGGACTCAATCCCGGCAGAGCCTTGGGTGACTCCCATGAGTCTTGAATTCTTGGGGCCGACGATTGCATCGCATCCCTCGCGGTACCAATCGTGGTCACCGATGAATCTTTGACCAGAGAGACGACCGACACGTTCAAGACCGTACATGTAGTACATATACCAAGCACCCGAACCAGGATTCTGAGTGACTGAGAAATTATCGGCAAGCCACCGGAGGGATTTCTCAAGGTCATAGGCCTCGGCTGCCCCTTGGGTGCAGCACTGAATCTGATCGCCTTGGGCTCGGGCATCTTGCGTTGCCGAAGTGTCTTCGAGAATCAGCATCGAAGCGATCCCTGCGCAGGTCATGCTTCCAAGAGGTTTCGGATCGCCTCGGTACCCCCAGGTTCCTGCTTGACTCATCTTATTGAGCCAATACGTACGTCCTTTCTGGATCACCGGTTGAGGGATTTCGATTCCTATACGGCTTGCCTCCCAAAGAGCCAACACTGCAAATTGGGTATTCGATTCGTCAGAAGCTCCACGGTCTTGACGATAAGCCCAACCGCCATCGGCTTGTTGGGCTTGGATAAGCCAAGCCAAGTTGCGTTCGATCAGCGCGCGGTCTCTGCCTGGCTCGGCAAGGCACATTGCCATGATTTGCAAGCTGGCTTCATAGGCTTGCATCGGAGGCTCGCTACGGATGTAATCCATCGCGCGGGCCACCTCAGTATCGCTGGGTTTGCGGCCCGCGCTTAGAAGTGCTAGTACAACTAAACTCGTCAGACCCGTTTTTTGATCCTGGTGACCTTGCCACGCACCTACGGGGCCATCTTTAGCCTGTCGATTTTGTGTGCGTCGGAAGTATTGCAGCAGATCGTCGATCGCTTGCTGGACATCTGCTGGGCTTACCGAACCTTGGGCCATCGCCCAAGATGGACTCGAGCAGATTGTCACGAGCGAAACGATGCAGGTACACAGCCAGCACATCAACGACCTGTACCGCGAGCGGCTTTGAGTCATTTGATCGCAGATGGGCCGATAACTGGGATTCATTGATGATTGATTCATGCTTGGGATTCTATCAAATCCAATAGCACAAATCGACCAGAAGAGTTCAGGCAAAGAAACACAGAGGTTTATTGGCTCATTCGAACTCGGACAGGTTCTTGGCTAGGTGCGAGAGTGTTCGGATAGGGAACGACGGGGATATCCAGCAGATTGCCGTTTGACGGAGGGACAACTGGGTTGCTTTGAGGCATAGTGCCGGGGGCGGAATTCATAGCGTTGGAGATGCTTTCGGTCACTGCGCCTACTTGGCGATAAATGCCGCTTGCCTGCTGACTTACCTGCCGACCGCGATCGACGAGCTGATCGATGTTTGCTGTCCCTCCGATACTGGTCAATAAATCGCGGGCTGGCTTGAGATTCGGATCGATTTTCAGAGCCTCGGTCAGATGCTGCTGGGTGGCTGGGATGTTTTTGCGTTGGAATAGTAGGTAAGCCATCTGGTATTGCGCCATGGCAGGCGTTTCGCATTGGGCCAATTCGGCCATCGATCCGTTGGCATCCCCTGCATCGAGCATCGCCCCAGCGAGTGCATGTCGATAGGATTTATTGGTCGGTTGCAATTCGACTGCTTTGCGCAGATGTTGCTGTGCCGAGGCTATATCGCCGGACTTGGCATAAACTTTACCGAGTTCCAAGCAGGCATCGGCATTGGTTGGTGCTACCTGGATTGTCCTTTGATAAAACTCGATTGCCTTGGCTGTGTCTTGCTGACGGTCGTATAACCGCGCTGTGCTCATCAGTGCGACGGAATTCTTGGGTTCGGCTTCCAGAGCTCTTGAATAACTATCGAGTGCCTTTGCAAAGTTTCCTTGGGATTCAAATAAATTGCCTTGGGCGACGAGAAACTCTGGTGTAATGCTCAAAGGATTTGCTGCCGATTCAACTTCGCTGTTTTCCATGGAAGATGCGGAAACCGGCGTGAAGGGTGCCGCGATGGCTGTTTTGGTCTTGGAATAAGCCGAAGAGACTGCCGCTCCTACGGATGAAATCTGGTTCTTGACACCTTGGCCGGCACTGGACATCCTGGCCATGGAGAATGCCGAAGCTTTATTTCCAGATTGCGAGGCGCACCCGGTGAGGCTCAGGCTTGTTAGTACAGCCACGGAAAGCCAAGTGTGAAGATGCTTATCGGCCGGCTTGGTGGGTGCATTTGGTGTTGATTTGCCAGCATTATGTCGCACTTGCATCATCCATTCCTTTGGTAGAATCGCTACAATCGAGTCTTCTTCACACTCGGCAACCCTGCCGCAGTAGCTTGAAAAAAACCCGGAAAAGTCTTCCTAAGTTTCCTGGATGGCAAAAGCTTATGTCTAGTTCCAACAAAACTCCTCGTAAAACGCCACCTGGGAGCCAAGAGGATTCGTTGGCTACACCTACTCTTTTTCAGCGCATGTTTGGTGGAGCATCGCTCGGCCAACTCTATCATTTTTGCAATCGACTCTCGACTGGACTTCGGGCGGGAGTTGATCCTTTAAGACTTTTGGATGCGGAGTCCAAAGCGGGTGCCACGCGTTATCGCGATGCTGCGAAAGATACGGCGGACAAGATCAGGCTCGGGTACACCTTTTCAGAAGCGATGCAGTTGCAAAAAGGATTCTTTCCCCCGCTCTTGATCAAGATGATCTCGGCTGGTGAGGAGTCTGGTCAAGTCGATCGAGTGCTCGGCTACATGTCCGACTATTACCAAGACCTCAAGCGAACGCGACAGGACTTTATCTCTCAGATCACCGCACCGGTGATTCAATTGCTCTTAGCGATCGGGATCATCTGCGGCATGATTTTCATCAATGGATTTTTCCAAGCAGGTGATCCAAAAGAAAAACCGTTTGATATCACAGGCGTCGGACTGCGGGGTGTCAATGGAGTCTTGATTTTCCTGGGTATCCTTTCGGTGATCGGATTGGTACTTGGAACCATCTGTATTGGTATTTGGAAGAACTGGTACAACTGCCATCAGACCCTGGTTCCCTTGGTTCGAAACGTTCCCGTGATTGGTCCAGTCTTTACGACCACGGCGATGAGTCGATTGTCGATGACCCTTTCGATGATGCTCGGGGCGGGGGTTGAGGCCAAGCGGAGTGTGCGTGATGCGGTCTTGAGCACTGGGAACTATTACTACATTTCAGGGTTGCCCGAAATCGAGTCAGGCATCCAACAAGGCAAATCGCTCTCGGAGAGTTTTTCGGTGCCGAAGCGATTGCCGGACGAGTTCATTCAGACCCTCGAAGTCGGGGAGCTCAGTGGTGCCGATAGCGAATCGCTCGAAAGACTGGCGATCCAGTATCGTGAGAAGGCTCAAATTGCGCTCAAGCAATTGGCAGTGGCTGCTGGTTTTCTGATTTGGTTTATGATCGCTGCGATGATCATCACCGTCATCTTCATGGTATTCATGCAGTATTTAGCGATCCTTACGGGTAATCTTCCCAAGTAGATCTCAAGATTACCTCACCGATGTTGTCGAAATTTGATCCGCATCTTGCGTTGCAATTGTCCAAGGCTGGTCCTCGTCCGATTGCGGCGTATTTGCATATCCCGTTTTGTTACCATCGCTGCGGCTATTGCAACTTTACGCTGCTTGCGGGCCGTGAAGATCTCCACGAGCGTTTCGTCGATGCGATTGGAACCGAACTCTCTTGGCTTGAGACCCCGCAGTCGGTTGAGACGATTTTTCTAGGGGGGGGCACGCCATCGATCTTAAGCCCTTGGCTTATGGAGCGATTGCTCGGCAGCATCCGTACTTGGTTACCGATCCAAGGGGCTCGGGAGTGGACGATCGAAGCAAACCCTCGCGATATCACCCAATCGAATCTGGAGCTTTGGCGCAGCGTTGGGATCAACCGCATCAGTATCGGTGGGCAATCGTTTCAACCTCGCAAGCTCAAGATGCTCGAAAGAGATCATTCCCCAGAGGAGCTTTCGAAGGCGATCGAGCTTGCCCTCACGTGCATGGATCGCGTCTCGCTCGATTTGATCTTTGCAGCACCCGGTGAGACGCTCGATGAATGGCAAGCGGATTTGAAGGGATGCATCGGCAGTGGGATCGGACATGTGTCGACCTATGGATTGACTTTCGAGAAAGGTGCTCGGTTCTATGGCCAACTCCAGCGGCAGCAAATCGCTAAGGTCGACGAGCAGCTTGAGCTCGACATGTACAATCTAGCGATCGACACACTAGGTGCAGTTGGGATTGAGCACTATGAGATCTCGAACTTTGCGATCGAGGGACAGGAGTGTCAGCACAATCAGGCTTATTGGAATTCGGATCGATGGTGGGGGTTTGGGCCAAGTGCTGCAAGTTATCTAGGCAATACTCGGAGTGTAAATCATCGCGGGACACTGCAGTACTTGCGCAGGATCCAAGAGGAGTCATCACCGATCGATGAGCAAGACCAGTTGACAGAGGATCAGCAGCATCGAGAGCGTTTTGTTTTTGGGATGCGGCAGCGCAAGGGGGTGGTTTGGGATCAGATCCAAGCGGGGTTCTTAAGAGGTACTTGCGATGCGATCCAAAGGGCATTGGAGAAGCATATTGCACAGGGTTGGATCGAGCAGGTGGGCCAGCGCGTGCGACTGACCCGAGCCGGACTTGTCATTAGCGATGGACTTTGGCACGAGTATTTGACTTGTGACTGAAAAGGTACGCTAGCCGAGAATTTCAAGTCGCAAGTGAAGTTGCTCTTCGCTGTTTAGACACAACACATCAACGGTTGCGCGTCCGATGGCTGTCTTGCCAAGTATGGTTATGCCCTGCCACTCAAAATGATCCTCCCATTTGTGTTTGCGAGGATGGTACAGCTGAGAAATCAAGCTTGTTTGTGGATCGAATCCTGCGATATTTGGCCGCTTGTGGAGATTGCAGTCGATACAGGCAAGAGCCAAGTTATCGAAGTTGTCGCTACCGCCATGTTTCTTTGGGATAATATGTTCGATGTGTAGTGCGGCGAGAGGGGACTGCGATTGATGAAGCCCGCAATATTCGCATCGATCGTCGGCACGCTCACGAACTCGCCTTCGCAATTGAAGATCCATTGAGAGTTAGCCGTTAGAAAGTCTTTTCCTTGCTTTCGCTTGAAGCGTAGAAATGAACTTGTTGGCTCGCACATAGCCTTCATATTCCGCTTTCTCAGCGTCGGTCAGGTTTCCTTCGGTATTTCGCTCTGCAAGTTTTTCGATCCGATCACGAATCGCGGGATCCCCCCTGTAAAGCAGTATTGCTTGAGCCTGTTGCGGGGTAAAAAGCTCAAAGATGCCGTCGGTTGCTCGATCGAATGCTTCGATATCAAATAATGATGAAGGCAAAATCCACCCCAGCGATCAGCAAACAATGAAACAAGCGACCTCCCCTAACTCCGCTTAAGTATTCCAAGCAACATGGATGATTGTCAAGACCCAAAGCGGACCTTCTGTATTCGGGCCTGCAGGAGGGCGGGAAGAGCGGCGGGGGCTTGGGTAGGCATTTTGTAGCCGCAAGTCATGGCCCCACCGGCGTGAAGCCGGGTGGTGCCCCAATCGTAGCACCTACAATGATTCCAGAAGAGTCATTTAAGCTGACCAACCTATCGAGGAAAGACCCCTACGCGGCTTGAGTCTCGGGGCTTTGGAAAGTCTTCCACCGCAAGCTTCTTGTCCGGCAAGTAATTAAGCTGCATATCAAACCCCAAGACCACGACTGCTCTGGGCTCGTTAGACTCTTTTGTGAGCGAAGAATTATAGAAACGGCCTTTGAGCCAAATGATGTCCTCTTGAACCGCCACTGAGTATAGAAGGCTTTTTGAGCCAAGATCCGTGCAAACCACTTTCTGACAATCGCGGTCGACCAGATAAAGACGATTGGACGAGTCGTGGGCATCTGAATGTGGGTGTTCAAAACACAGCGCCCCCCCTTGAGGTAGCGGGAAGATGTCGGTGAGCGTCCATATCTTTTTGAAGGGGATTGTATAACTAGCCAACTGCTCACCGGTATCGGGATTGCATTTGGCTATCGCTGTTGGGGAGACCGTCCACATCGCTTTGTCTGCCTCGGAGTAACTCATGTTGAAAACATCCGAAGGGAATCTCGATATGGCATCCAAATCGTTATCCAGGATCTGTATCTTCGATTTACCCAGATAATTTACAGATAATAACCATAGATTGCCGTTGTCCTTATTGACGGCGATTCGCCAAAAGGGATCAACTAGATCACCTCTCCTCCCGCGTTCTTTCAGCAATTCCAATTCTCTTATCAATTCACCCTTGATCGAATAAACGTAGAGAGTCTTAGGTTTGCCGTCCCTCCTTCCGATGAGGTAAACCTTGCTGTTTTTATCATCGATCGCACCTTGTGCCCCTTCCGATCCTCCCCCAAAGCCATTATCTTTTTCGATTGGAGCACCCACGATCATCTCTTTACCGCTCGCATCAAACAATTGATGAAATCGACGATCGAATCCCTTTGCGCTGATTCGATCAATCGTTTGTCCCCCCGGCGCAATCGACGGATTTTCCAAATCGCTTTGGGGCAATTCGGTCTTGATGGGTTTTTTGAATGGAATCAAACCTAGATCAAGCACCTCATCATTCTCGTGCACATCGCAGTCAAAAAACAATTCTGCTGACCAATCAATTTCACGATCAGTCGTGACTGTTTTGAATGCTTTTAGTTTGTGTTTCCCATAAGGAACATTTTGAAATTCAAATGAGCCATCTGGTTGGATCGGAATTCTTTCAATATAGCGAATATCTTCGTATTGGATGTATGCAGTGGTCTTCGATAAATCATCCGAAGCCTCTTTTTTGGATTCGTCTTCGAGAACGAATCTTCCTCGAATCGCACGAACCTCCAAATCGACCATTTTGTTTTCTCCCGGTCGAATTTTGAAATGCCTATCAATATCCCCTGTACGATTTTGGATTTGGAGTAGCCACTCTCCTGGAAAGCACCTTGGGATTTCCAAGGTCTGATCATCAAGTAAAGTAACCCTGTAGTGTCCAGAAGATGCAGCTATAGGATCGCGACTAATGAACAGATCCTTAGCCGGCTGGATCTTGGTGTCTCGCGCAGGGCGAATCTGGAGGCTAGCCCAAGGTTGCAATCGGATGGACTCTAGCGTGCGAATTTGTGATAGAGGCAAGGACGCTACCCCTTGCTCATTCCATATCTCTACGCAGTCGCAATTTTGCGGTAACGGCAACTGGATCGTGCCACTCTCAGATCGCACGATAGCAAGCGGTTTTCGATCATCACTAGTAATCTCGCCGTTGATAGGATAGTTCACTAGATCGTCGAAATTGTAGCTTACATCTCTGTTCGCTGGTAAGTAATAAAACTCCTTAACAGGTTTCCCTTGGCTGTCGACCACGGGAATCTCTCTTGGATGGTCGATGGTATCCAAGTCGATTTTCACCGGAGTGAAATCGTCGATGCTTTGTGCATAGAGGCTTCGAGGCGAGGAAAATCCCCATGGCATTACAATCAGTCCTAGGGTTGCCATCGTCATCAAGGTAGAAATAGCTCGCCGATACCGAGAACCGAACAAGTCGAACTTCAGGAATCGTATTCGTTCGGATAGAGTTCGAAAGCCTCCCGAGCGCGCCATCGATAGCGCAGGGGATGGCATTGTGTGTCTTGCTTGGTCCTCCAGAAGTCTTACCAAGAGTCCCGCGTAGGCGGTATGCTCTAACTTCGCTGCTCGGATCGCAAGTTCGTCGCAGGCAAGTTCCATGGCTAAATAGTACCGACGGGCTGCAAGCCATGCAGGTGGCCAAAAGAACAGAACGATCGAGACGAACGTCGGAAGCAGATTCCACCACAAATCGCTACGTTTGTAGTGTGCTAATTCATGGGCTATCCCCATACGGCAACCATCGACCCCAAAGCGAGATTCGAAGTACGAGGGGAGTACCAACCGCATCGCTCCTGAATAAACGAGCATTGGTACAGAGGCTTCGCTCGACAATTGAATCTGAGGTATTTGGCGGATCCCTAGCGACTTTGCGATCTGTTCGCTTAGAGCCATCAAGTGCGATGGAGCGCGGTGCGTCGAACGCCGCAGGATACGGATTGTCTTCCAAGAGCGGTAAAGAATAACACTTGCCATGCACGTTGCACCAAGAGACCACAGGACTATTGCATGCCAAGGTTGGATCGAGAAAGATCGGCTCGATGGCTCGAGAGATATCTCACTCGAAGATTCCAGTCCAGGTACCGAGGGCTTTTTGAAAGATGCGTCAGAGGGTGAGTCCGTGGTCTTCGAGGAAGCATCGGTAGATTGATCGCTGGCGATCTGAGTTGACTTGGAAACGGTGAAATCATTCGAAACCTGTTCGCCTTTAGGTAATCCATTGGCCGAAGCAAACCAGTTTGAGGGTGCCCATGCAGACGGGACGATTGGCACGCGTGGTATCCATCGTGTTTCCAATGAACCAATGAAGGACGTTGGGAAGATCATCCAAAAAAGTGTTTTGATGTAGACGGCCCGCCACAACCAGGAACGGTGGTTAGCCGTCAGCCGCAATGGCATCTTTTCGATGATGAAAACAAGGAGCACCGAGATGGTAAATCCGAGGAGACCTTGCGCCAGAGCATTCCATAAATCTTGGTTACTCATTTTGATTTACCTCGTTTACGGGCCTGGGCACTGGTGTCGGCTTCGAGCCGTTGGACGAGTTTCTTGAGTTGCTCGATTTCCTCGGCCTTAAGCGGTTGGCTTTGGGTCAAGTAGGCCGCCAGGGGGACGACCGATCCACCGAGCACACCGTTGACGAAGTCACCGACAAGATCCGTTAGGACCTCGGAGAGCGATTGTTTGGGGCTGTAGTGAAAAACGTTGTCGATTTTTTTGCGAGTCAAAAAGCCCTTCTTTGTCATCCGCTCCATCATGGTCAGCACCGTCGTGCGGGCTTGGCCCGTCTTTTCGTTCCAGTACTGAGCGACCTCGCGTACCGAGATCGGGTGATTTTGGTCGATGTATTGAAGCAGTTCCCATTCGACTCTTCCGAGCGACGCTGGTTTTTTGACCATCGCATATCCTTTCAAGCAACTACAATGGACGACAACGGTAGTCATCGTATTGTATACTACATGCGTAGTCAATCAGGGCTTTTGGTTTTTATCGGAATTCCGCTGATCGATTCAGCGCGTATTACTCGTGATTGTGGCCATCACCTTCGCCACGCCGGCTGGCCCGCAAAGTAGCAGGCACACTCCGCTGTGCCGTCCGCCAGGGATCGAGGGAAACGGATTTAATTCATAGAACGGCACAGCGGAGTGAGCGTACAACCTTTGAAAATTCCGACGCCTAGGTGCGCGTTGGTTTGAAGCGTGGGGACTGCTAAAATCGGGAGAATCGAAAATCAGCCTATCAACCAATCCAAAAGTTGACGGGTCGGTAATTAGCCGATACGTGAGTGTATATCCAGAACACAAGATACCAGCGCAAGACGAGACGCTTTCTGATTGAGCAAAGTGCCTGCGTTAGGTCTTACAGAAGACGAAATGGGAATCAAATGAATGCCACATCTAAACTTAGGACGATTGCGAGCGACAAGCTGGATGGCGTCGTGTACGCTACATCTTATCTTAGCGACTCTCGTACCACGATTTGCGTGTATGGCGATCCCCCTGGTCTGCGCAGCCTTGCCTGCAAACTACTCCAACTGGCTGACCTGAATCAATCGGAACTAGATGGGAGATCGTGCTCTAACTCTGAGGGAGTACATGTTCACCTCGATCAGTCCATGGGGATTCATTTGAGTTCTTGTCAAATGATCATTGGACGGTCCGATGCCAAGGGAACTGGTGACGACAGGTGGATTACTGGTGCATGCGATCCAGCAATCGATCCTTGATATCCCGATGACTCAATTGGTGACGGTTGGAGTTATTTGCGGTAGAATACGCGTATGAAAGCATCTATCTTGAAACTACTGTTGTTGGGCAAATAGCTGGACGTGATTTGATTGAGCCGGATTCCCTCGGGCATAAAAGCCTGAAGTTAGATCATTATTTAAGTGGGAAGCGTTTCAGCCCCGCGATAAGATCGAAGTGCGGATCGGTTGTGAGGACGGAGCAGTTGTCTCTAATCGCGATGGCTGCGATTGCAAGGTCGGTCAGTGGTAAGCGATGTCGATGAAAGTGGAGCGGGTGCGACGTCGGCTGCTAGAGAAAGGCTTGAACTTATCGAGGCCCTGCCTTTGTTGGATGCGACTTTGGAGACGGATCAGCTAGCAGCCGCGTTGATTGCTGCGAAAGCGATTCCAGAAACGGAACCGCGAGATGCTTTTCACATTTCCATTGCAGCGACCAACGGGGTAAAATACCTCCTGACCTGGAACTTCAAGCACATCGCAAACGCAACCCTTCGCAAGCGAATCGAGAGCGTCTGCAGAAACGCGGGTTTTGAACCACCAACGATTTGTACACCAGACGAACTTATGGGATTGACCGATGACACATAACCCAATAACCCAGGAAATTCGTGAGATTCGACATCAGCTTGCCGCCCAGCAGGGTAACGATATTCATCGCATCGGTGACGAACTGCGTCGCCGCCAAATGGAGTCAGGCCGAAGAATCGTGCGACTGCCAAAGCGAGAACCTGACGTGCCATCATTAAACACAAGGATGCATGGAATCGGTGGCGAAACGGTGAATGCCAGCACTGAATCAACGCCTTCGGTGGGATGATCCGTTGCAATGACGCAAAGGCTACATGCTCCCCCCCGATCAGTGATCGGTTTAGTTGTTTGCGAAAGCATCCGTTCGGTCCCTTTCGAACTTTCAAAAACATTGGGAAAACATCAAAAAGTTCGGTTCCTGTCCTCTCCGCTGCAAAACCCTGGTTTTCCCAGGGTTTTTCGCATTTCAGGCCACTTGCTTTGGAGTTCTGTAGCGCCCATGCAACTCGGTGCATGGCGCCTGCGGCGTTGCATTTCGCGTCGCGCACCCCAAATCGAGTCGTTTTTCGAGTCGCGCGAGTCGCCAAAACACTGGGGGTTTTGAATGGCTCGGTTTGGTACTGATCCACGCCCGTGGAGGCTGTAGGATTCGAACTCGG